>OGHM01000004.1_pt1 | contig 168249 bp, 140 predicted proteins | sample 1571531 | NCBI WGS metagenome assembly OGHM01 (sample SAMEA2582031, study PRJEB24529) | metagenome | biome: Human gut stool | place: China | collected 2011 | reverse complement strand
TTCCGGCAAAGATATAAATTTATCGGATTTACCCCTCAGATTATTACGTTGACCCGGCTTTTGTACATAATGTAAAGTTTAGTTAAGCCCTTTGTATGATTTACGTGCGGCTTCTTCCCTTGTTAAAAAGGGGGGATTCTGTAAAGGAGTTATGTCATATCAACAAGCGGAAGGGTGAAATTGTTCATCCATTGTATTAAAAAATATGTTTATAAAAAAGCTTGATAATGACTTCCCGTTTTTTTTCTGTACTTTTGCACCCGAAAATCATAACAACTAAATAACATACATACAGAATGGGTGGTTTTTTCGGAACAGTCTCTAAGGCTGAATGCGTGACCGATTTATTTTACGGTACGGATTATAATTCACATTTAGGAACGAAACGCGCCGGAATGGCGACATACGCCGAAGGCGAGGGTTTCATACGTTCGATTCACAATCTGGAGAGTTCTTATTTTCGCACGAAGTTCGAGAGTGAACTTCCTAAATTCAAGGGAAAGGCAGGAATCGGTGTCATCAGTGATACGGATCCGCAACCGATGATGATTAATTCTCATCTGGGGCGTTTTGCCATTGTAACGGTAGCGAAGATTAACAACATGGACGAACTGGTGCAGGAATTGTTGAGCAACAATATGCACTTCTCGGAGATGAGCATGGGAAAAACCAACCCTACGGAGCTGGTAGCATTGCTTATTGTGCAAGGAAAGGATTTTGTGGATGGTATTGAAAATGTATTCAACAAAATCAAGGGTTCCTGCTCTATGCTGATTCTGACTGAGGACGGTATCATCGTGGCTCGTGACAAGTGGGGACGTACGCCAATTATCATTGGAAAGAAGGATGGCGCATACGCTGCCACCAGCGAATCAAGCAGTTTGCCGAACCTGGATTTTGAAATCGACAAATATGTAGGACCGGGTGAAATTCTGCGCATGCGTGCTGACGGTCTTGAACAGCTTCGCAAACCGAATGAGAAGATGCAGATCTGCTCTTTCTTGTGGGTGTATTATGGTTTCCCTGTTTCTTGTTATGAAGGTAAGAACGTGGAAGAGGTTCGTTTTATGAGCGGATACAAGATGGGACAGACGGATGAGTCTGAAGTGGACTGTGCCTGCGGTATCCCTGATTCGGGGGTAGGTATGGCTTTGGGATATGCAGAAGGTAAGGGAATTCCTTATCATCGTGCTATAGCCAAGTACACTCCGACCTGGCCCAGAAGCTTTACTCCGAGCAACCAGAACATGCGTTCGCTGGTAGCTAAGATGAAGTTGATTCCTAACCGTGCCATGCTGCAGGGAAAGCGTCTGTTGTTCTGCGATGATTCTATCGTTCGTGGTACTCAGCTTCGTGACAATGTGAACATTCTTTACGATTACGGAGCAAAGGAGGTACACATGCGTATTGCTTGTCCGCCGCTGATTTACGGATGTCCTTTCATTGGCTTTACTTCTTCTAAGGGTGATATGGAATTGATTACCCGTCGTATCATCAAGGAAATCGAGGGTGATGAAAATGCCAAACTCGACAAATACGCTACTACAGATTCTCCGGAATACAAGGAACTGGTAGAACGTATTCGTGCCCGTTTCGGATTGACCTCATTGAAGTTCAATACGCTGGAAACCTTGATTGAAGCTATTGGCTTGCCGAAGTGCAAAGTTTGTACACATTGCTTCGATGGCTCCAGCTGTTTCTGATGAATATTGCTGAATATAAATATAGAAAGGGAGGTTCAAACGAACCTCCCTTTTTTATATATAGAAACTCTTTGAAATTCTCTTTGGTGAAGAGGGATGAATGTCGGTGTGCTTTTTTAGAACGCTTCGGTCATGTTGAAATAAAACAGATTCTGCTTGTTGGTGAAATCGCGTCCTAAATCCAGGCGGACATTCATGCGGGGCTGTACCTCTATGCGAAGTCCTAATCCGGCATTAGGAAGCACTCCTTCTATTTTTCCGGGAGTAGGTCCCATAAAGCCACATCCTCCCCAGGCAACGAAGCCCAGACGATTGATTACTCTTTTAATCCAGTTGCTCTGGTCGGTATTGAACATCTGGCGATATTCGGCCAGTGCCACGTGCGAAGATTTATCGCGGTATTGTCCCATGTAATATCCTCGTAAGTCGAAAGGAGTACCACTCAGTACGTACTTATTCAGCGGAAGATTGTGTCCGAAAGAGTGCTTGCTCTGTACCGTCCATGCCACTACCTTTCGTTTCCCGACGCTCTTGTATTGTCTGTAATCCAGTTCCAGATGGGAGAAATTAGAGTAGCTGCCTAAGAATTTTTGGTATATCAGTCCTCTCAGGTCGAAGTAGAGCCCTTTGTAAGGGTTGGCCGGTACATCGCGTGTGTCGTAAGTAAGCAGGAAACCTACTCCGGAACTGAAATCCTTGTAGCCGTCGGCGGTACCTCCTGCACGTTTGTAGTCAGGCTGTTCCACCAGGTACTTGGCCGGATCCATGATGTGGTCATAGGTAATGTCAATCTGTGGACCTGCAAAGAAGTTACTTTCTCCCAGACGGAAAAGGAACCACGGATTAATCTGTATGCCGCTGTAGCGATACTGGCTGGTCGTATCGCTTCGTACATAATTCTTATTGGTATCGTATCCCACCCCATAGAAGTTTTCCTGGGTATTCTTGAATGTAAACTGTCCGAAGATACGGAAGCGGTCGTTCTTGAAGAAAAGCTGTGGCTTGACTACCAGATTTAGTCCCCCGTTGAACATGAAAGCTACGGAAGCCGGGATAACCGAACGGCGCATGGTGGTATCTTTCGGGTTCATGCGGAACGTCATCAGGGCGCTTCCGCCTATCAGCAGACCAAAGTCTGGAGTATAACTCGGGCCTCCCAATATGTTATAGTGAAAATTGCGGGCTGCTTTTTTCTGTTTTTTGAGCTCTTTCTCCGTCTGTTGCTGGCGTAACAGGCTGTCTTGAGGAGATTCTTGTGCATTTCCTGCTATGATGAACAGGCAATAGATGCAAATGAGTAAGTATTTTTTCATGCGACAAAATTACAAAAAAAGGCCGAATCTGATTGGGCTTATTTTAAGAGTTTTTGGATTCCCTTGTCTTTTTAACTTAAAAGGCAGACTGGTGTCTGAATTTTCGCCGTAAGTAGGTAAATCATCCTTGCGTTCTGATAAAAAATGGTAAGTCTTTTGGTCATTCTCTGGGTATTTTTTACTTTTACAGAAGTAAGATATTTGTAAATAATAAAGTGATATGACCGTAATTGAACGCTTTTTAAAGTATGTGACTTTTGATACGCAGTCGGACGAATCGACCGGTGTCACTCCGAGTACGCCGAAGCAGATGGTATTTGCGCAATACCTGAAAACGGAGCTGGAGGAACTGGGATTGAAAGATATTTCCTTGGACGAAAACGGGTATTTGTTTGCCACACTTCCTTCGAATGTGGACCATGAGGTTCCGGTAGTCGGCTTTATTGCTCACATGGATACCAGTCCTGATATGAGCGGAGAGAATGTGAAACCGCGTATCGTTGAGAAATACGATGGAAAGGATATTCCTCTGTGTGCGGAAGAGAATATCATTCTGTCTCCTGCTAATTTCCCGGAACTGCTGGATCATGTAGGTGAGGATTTGATTGTGACCGACGGGCATACCTTGCTGGGAGCGGACGATAAGGCCGGAATTGCAGAAATTGTAGGTGCGGTGGCTTATCTGATTGCACATCCGGAAATCAAGCATGGTGATATTCGTATCGGTTTTAATCCGGATGAGGAAATCGGTTTGGGAGCTCACAAGTTTGATGTGGAGAAATTTGGTGCGAAATGGGCTTATACCATGGACGGAGGAGAAGTTGGCGAGCTGGAATTTGAAAATTTCAATGCCGCAGCTGCAAAGATTCGGGTAAAGGGACGCAATGTACACCCGGGATATGCAAAGAACAAGATGATTAACTCTTTGTTGGTGGCCAATGAATATGCTTCTCTGTTGCCTGCCGATGAAACGCCGGGTACCACAGAAGGATACGAAGGCTTCTATCATCTGATTGGCATGGAAGGTGAAGTAGAAAATACGGTGCTTTCATACATTGTTCGTGACCATGACCGTGAGAAGTTTGAAGCACGTAAGCAGGCTCTGCTGGACTATGCCGCACAGTTGAACGAGAAGTACGGAGAGGGTACGGTTACCGTAGAGCTGAAAGACCAGTACTATAACATGCGCCAGCAGGTAGAACCGTTGATGCATATCATTGATATTGCTTTTGCAGCAATGCAGGAAGCTGGGGTAACTCCGAAAGTGAAAGCAATTCGTGGAGGTACGGACGGTGCACAGCTCTCATTCAAAGGACTTCCGTGTCCGAATATCTTTGCCGGCGGGTTGAATTTCCACGGACGTTATGAGTTTGTTCCTGTACAGTCTATCGAGAAAGCCATGAATGTGGTAGTGAAGATTGCGGAACTTACTGCTAAAAGATACTGCTAATTATACAACGGTTGCGGGTCTGACTTGCTGAGGTCGGACTCGCAACTTATTTATCAACCTTAATATATACCTTATGAAAACAACTCCATTTACCGAGAAACACATTGCACTCGGAGCCAAGATGCATGAGTTTGCGGGTTACAACATGCCGATTGAATATTCAGGAATTATTGATGAACATCTCACAGTCTGCCATTCGGTGGGTGTCTTTGATGTATCTCACATGGGTGAATTTTGGGTAAAAGGGCCTCATGCACTCGAATTTATTCAGGAAGTGACTTCCAATAACGCAGCTGTACTTACACCGGGCAAGGTGCAGTACACTTGTTTTCCTAATGAGACCGGAGGAATTGTAGACGACCTGTTGGTGTATGCATACGAACCGGAGAAATACATGCTGGTGGTCAATGCGGCGAACATTGAAAAGGACTGGGACTGGTGTGTGGCTCATAATCGGGTAGGGGCGGAACTGGAGAATTCTTCCGACCGTATGGCCCAGCTGGCCATTCAGGGACCTAAGGCTTGCGAAACGCTTCAGAAACTGACTTCCGTAGATTTGTCATCTATTCCTTATTATACATTCAAAGTAGGCGAGTTTGCCGGAGTTCCGAATGTGATTCTTTCCAATACCGGATACACCGGAGCAGGGGGCTTTGAATTATATTTCTATCCGGAAGTGGCCATGAAAATCTGGGATGCGATTTTCGAGGCAGGTCAGGAGTTTGGCATCAAGCCGATTGGTTTGGGAGCTCGCGATACATTGCGTCTGGAAATGGGCTTCTGCTTGTACGGAAATGACATTACTGATGAAACCTCTCCGTTGGAAGCCGGATTGGGTTGGATTACCAAGTTTGTGGAGGGTAAGAACTTTACTAATCGTGCAGCCTTGGAGAAACAAAAAGCAGAAGGTGTCAGCCGGAAATTAGTAGGTTTTGAAATGATTGACCGTGGAATTCCCCGTCATGGCTATGCGTTGCTGAATGAGGCAGGAGAGCCTATCGGTCAGGTCACTTCAGGAACCATGTCGCCTATGCGTAAGATAGGTATCGGTATGGGATATGTGAAGACCGAATACAGTAAGCCGGGGACAGAAATTTATCTGGACAACCGTGGAAGAAAACTGAAAGCGCAGGTAGTGAAACCTCCTTTCCGGAAATAAGTAAGAAAAGGATACGAAAAAAGCCTGTCAAAAGACAGGCTTTTTTCGTGAGCGGAAGACGGGACTCAAACCCGCGACCCTCAGCTTGGAAGGCTAATGCTCTATCAACTGAGCTACTTCCGCAATTTAGGTGGGCAAAGATGGATTCGAACCACCGAAGGCGTAAGCCAGCAGATTTACAGTCTGCCCCATTTGGCCACTCTGGTATTTGCCCGTCCGCAATCAAGATTTAGTGCTTTTCTCAATTGCGATGCAAAGGTACGATTATTTTTTTAACTTGCAAATAAAATCAATCATTTTTATTGCTGTAATTGCACATTCGTCACCTTTATTTCCTAATTTTCCTCCGGCACGGTCTTCTGCCTGCTGCATGTTATTGGTTGTGATGAGGCCGTAAATGACTGGCGTATCGGTAGTTGCATTCAATTCTGTAATGCCTTGGGTAGCTCCGGCACACACATAGTCAAAATGAGGCGTATCGCCACGTACTACGCAGCCTAATGCGATGACAGCATCTACTTTTCCGCTTTTAACGAGCTGTGATGAGCCGAAGGTCAGTTCGAAACTGCCCGGAACGTAATATACCAGGATGTTTTCATCCTTTGCCCCGTGTTTTTTCAATGTGTTGACTGCTCCTTCAAGCAAAGCTCCTGTAATGTTATGATTCCATTCAGACACTACGATACCAAAGCGCATCTGTGAGGCATCGGGTACGGAGTTAAAGTCGTAATCTGAAAGATTGTGATAAGCTGTAGCCATATTGTTTGTCTTTTTAAGTTTGTATGTTAAAGAAAAAAGCCGGACCGAAAAACCTCGGTCCGGCCTGAATGATACTTATACTAATAGAAGTATGTTTCTTGTGGTTTATTTCAAAGAAGCACGTTCGATGTACTTATCGATATCCATTGCCTGATATGAGTTACCGTATTTGTTCTTAACCTGCTTGTAAGCTTCTACGGCTTCTGCATTCTTTCCTTGTTTTTCCAGAATTTGTCCAGCCTGAATCAGGAAAATCGGGCTAATTGACAAGCTGTTGGCACGGTCAGCTGCTTTCAGCAAAATAGCAGCAGCCTTGTCAAGCTGTCCAGTCTGTGCATAGCAGTTGCCCAGAGCGCCCATTACTGAAGGAGCAACCAGTAAATCATCACCGCTGAATTTATCCAGATACTTGATAGCATCTTCGTATTTACCCAACTGTGCATAGCAAAGTCCTGCGTATGCGTTTGCCAGGTTTCCTGCATCTGTACCGCTGAACTCGTCTGCCAGTTTCACAAAACCTGCATATCCCAGACTGTCACCTTTCAAGGCAACTTCAAAGTTATCAGCTCCGAAGTACTGTTCACCTTTGAAGATAGCTTCTGAAGCTTTCAGCTCATTCGGCTCAGAAATGAAATGTTTGTATCCGAGGAAACCTCCGACGATAACTACTAGAGCAACTACTGCTCCCAAAAGTACATTCTTGTTTTTAATCAGGAATGCTTCTGAAGTGCTGAGCGCTTCGTCTACATTCAACGGGTCATTAGTGTGTTTTTGTTCAGTCATTTGATATTTGTTTTTTATTATTTTTCTAATCCACGTATTTGGACAGCAAAAGTAGTTGATTTATGTGTATAAATGAAATTTGCGGGCAGTTTTTTTAATCAATCTTGCTTTTATTGTTAATTTTGTATCCCAAATAGTGATTGTTTTTATGTGGCTTAAACGCATTTCGATATTAAACTATAAGAATCTGGAACAGGCCGAGCTGGCTTTTTCCCGCAAGATGAACTGCATCATCGGAAAAAACGGGATGGGAAAGACCAACCTGATGGATGCTGTGTATTATCTGTCTTTCTGTAAGAGTGCAACCAATCCCATTGATTCTCAGAATATACGGCACGAACAGGACTTTTTTGTGCTGCAAGGTTTTTATGAAACTGAAGGTGGTGATCCGGAAGAAGTGTATTGCGGGTTGAAGCGTCGGCAGAAGAAGCAGTTCAAGCGGAATAAGAAAGAATATACCCGTTTGTCCGATCACATCGGATTGATTCCTTTAGTGATGGTTTCTCCGGCTGATACGTTGCTTATTGCTGGGGGGAGTGAGGAAAGAAGACGCTTCATGGACGTGGTGATTTCGCAGTTCGACCGGGAATATCTGGATGCGCTGATTCGCTACAACAAGGCCTTGGTGCAGCGTAATACGTTGCTGAAAGCGGAACTGGAGCCCGACGAAGAACTGATGAACGTATGGGAAGAGATGATGGCTTCTACGGGTGAAGTGGTATTCCGCAAACGTCAGCAGTTTATCGAAGAGTTTATTCCGATTTTCCAGTCATACTATTCTTATATATCCCAAAACCAGGAGGAGGTAAAGCTTTCTTACCAGTCGCATGCGGCAGAGGGTGATTTGCTTGCCTTACTGCGTGCCAACCGTCAGCGTGACCGGGTGATGGGGTATTCCTTGAAAGGCATTCATAAGGATGATTTGATTATGCAGCTAGGAGAATTCCCTATGAAGCGGGAAGGTTCTCAAGGGCAGAACAAAACGTATCTGATTGCTCTCAAGTTGGCACAGTTTGAATTTTTGAAGCGTACTGGAAGCGGTACGACTCCTTTGATTCTTCTGGATGATATTTTCGACAAGCTGGATGCGCTTCGTGTAGAGCAGATTGTCAAGTTAGTGGCAGGAGATAATTTCGGACAGATTTTTATTACCGATACCAACCGTGACCATCTGGACCGTATCTTGAAAAAGATAGAGGGCGATTACAAGCTGTTTGAGGTGGAAAACGGAGAAGTGTCCGAACGGAAGGAGTCTTATGAAGCGGAATAACGCAGAACAGATTGGCGATGTGCTCCGGCAGTTTCTCCGCCAGCAAGGACTGGAGACTCCCTTGAATGAATATCGTCTGGTAGATGCCTGGAAAGATGTGGTGGGACCAGTCATTACTCGTTACACCACGAATCTTTTTATTAAAAACCAGGTACTTTATGTCAGCCTTTCTTCTTCCGTGATTCGTCAGGAACTGATGATGGGACGTGAAATGCTGATTCGTAACCTGAATGCCCAGGTCGGCTCTCAGGTTATTGTGAATATTGTGTTCCGCTGAATACGCAGCCTTGTTCCGTCCATACTTCGTCCATGGGCAGGTCTGTGGCTTCTACGGGAATATGTGGAAGCAGTTGGAGTTGGAAGCACACTCCTATGCGATAGGATTGCAGCTTGGTCAAAGCGCGGTCGTAGTATCCTTTTCCCCGTCCTAACCGGTTGCCTGAGCGGTCGAAGGCCACACCAGGAATAATACTCAACTCTATTTCATGCAGATTTTCTACCAGGCTGCCGGTGGGCTCTTCGATGCCGAAAGCACCAGCTTGTAATGAATCCTCCCCTTCATAATACCGGAATTCCAGTTCCTCTCCTTTGACAAGGGGAAGTACGATGCGCTTGTATGGATGCCAGCGCTTGATGAATTCGTGAGTCTGTACCTCATCGGGCAGTGAGTGATAGAGCAGGAGAGTATGTGCCTGTAAAAACAATGGATGGCCCTCCAGCTTTTGAAATAAGCCGGAAGACTATTCAGTTTTTTGAGCAACGGAATAATTCCGTTTTTGTTGTGCGATGTATCGTCGCAATTCCTTTTTATCCATGAAGTATCATTTCTTGTTGTCGGTTGTTGCCTGAGGAGCCGGAGCCTGAGGGAAAGATTCACCTTTTTCCAGAATTTCTACGGCTTTCAGTACGGTCTTGTCCGATTCATTCAGGTATTCCACGTATGCTTCCATACCCAGCATGTTATAGATAATGTTTCCGTACAAGCTCATTTCGAACAAGCGGCGTGACTTCATCATCAGGTTGTTACGGCGTTTCAAGCCTTTTTTCTCCGCCCATGCGGCAAACTTGTTCAGCAGGTTTTGTCCTTTCAGATAAGCTTCCATCTTTTCCGGAGTATCATATTTCTGCAAGGTACTGCGATTCTGGTCGGTATAGTCGAACGTGTAGCGGATAATTAGTCCGCGGTTGGCAGCCATGCGGAAGTACGAGGTCATGCCGGTTGTATCCTGTGGTACGAAAATATCGGGCATTATACCTCCTCCTCCGTATACCGGACGGCCCAGGCGGGTGTGATATACTTCAGTCTCATCCTGCTTGATGCTGTCGGCAGAGAAGAACTCACCGTGTTCATAACGGGTGAGCAAATCCAGTTCGTATTCTGATTCTTTCCCTTTTTCGTAAGGTTTCTGTATGCAGCGTCCGGATGGGGTATAGTAGCGTGCAATGGTCAGTCGGATGGCCGAACCGTCGCTGAATTCAATGGGCTGCTGTACCAGACCTTTTCCGAAAGAACGGCGTCCTACGATGGTACCGCGGTCATTGTCCTGGATGGCTCCGGCAAAGATTTCGCTGGCAGAAGCCGAACCTTCGTCCACCAGTACCACAAGCGGCATCTTCTGGTTGCTTCCTGTTCCGTTGGAGTTATAGTCTTCGCGCGGCGACTTGCGTCCTTGGGTGTAGACAATCAGACGGTTGTTAGGCAAGAACTCGTTGACCATCTGGATGGCAGCAGCCATGTAACCTCCCGTATTTCCACGCAGGTCGACAATCAGACCTTCACAGTTCTTCTGATTCAGTTTGGCCAGTGCGATAAGCAGTTCCGGATAAGTGGTTTCACCAAACTTGTTGACTTTTATGTAGCCTACCTTCTCATTAATCATATAGGCGGCATCGATACTCTTCACCGGAATGTTTCCACGGATAACGGTGAAATGAAGCAAGTCCTTTTCGCCCGGACGATAAACGCCCAGTTTCACCTTGCTGCCTTTTTCACCTTTCAGGCGTTTCATGGCTTCACTGTTTGTCACAATCTTGCCGACAAAAGCAGAATCATCTACTTCTACAATACGGTCGCCTGCCATCAAACCCACTTTTTCCGAGGGACCGCCCTGAATGACGCTGTTTACATGAATGGTATCGTTCTGAATGGTAAACTGGATACCGATACCGCTGAAACTACCTTTCAAATCGGCGTTTACAGCCTCCAGGTCCTTGGCCGGAATATAAGAAGAATGCGGGTCGAGTTCCGAAAGAATCTGCGGCATGGCTTCTTCCACCAGTTCGCCCATGTTTACCGTATCTACATACTGGTCGTCGATAATGCGCAACAACGCATTCAGCTTGTTGGATGAAGTGTTGATGATGCCCAGCTTGTTTCCTGAGAAATGGTTGGCGTAGAATGTGCCGATGGCGATGCCCGCAATCAGGCAGATGGCCAACAGGAACGGGATAAAGCGTGTGTTATTGTTTTTCATGTTATTTATTCATTGGGGTTAAGATATACAACTTCAATATTGGCTCTTTTCAGCAAGTCCAGTCCGTCTTCCAACCGATACTTTTCTGCATATACCACTCGTTTGATGCCAGCCTGAATAATCAGTTTGGCACATTCGATGCAAGGAGAAGCAGTGACATACATGGTAGCTCCTTCACTGTTGTTGCTGGAGCGGGCTATCTTGGTGATGGCGTTAGCTTCGGCATGAAGCACATAGGGGCGGGTTACTCCGTTCTCGTCTTCGCATACATTCTCAAAGCCGGCGGGAGTACCGTTGTAACCATCCGAAATAATCATCTTGTCTTTGACAATCAATGCGCCTACCTGCCGCCGTTGGCAATAGGAATTTTCTGCCCAGATTAAGGCCATGCGCATGTAGCGTTTGTCCAGTATTTCTTGCTTATGTTCTGTTGGTTTCATAGTGGTATGCTTAATCGTTGAATCCTTTAGGATAGAATTGAATATAATGATTCTTGTCGAGGTTGAACAGTTTGATGGTTCTGGAACTTCCCCGATAGAATTTAGCATTGCTTATTTCGTCATAAAAAGTCTTGTCCAGTCCGCTGCGGTTTCCACTAGGCTTTAACTGGATAGAAAAACTCTGGTCTTCTCCGTTGGCACTCCATGTACCGGTAAAGCTGAAATTACTTCCGTTGCCTTCCACGGTGCCGTCTTCCTTGAAAATGATGTTGTAGCTGTCCTGACTGTCGTTGATTTTAGCTACTTCATCACGTGTCAGTGTGGAATTGAAATTGTTGTCATCCTTCCAGTCACTGGTACTATAGGAGTTGCTCCAGTGCCACGTCTGTCCGCTGGAGAAAATTTCGTGTACGTTGTCTTTCTGATTACATCCGGTCAGTAACAGGAGTAACGTAAAGAACCAGTAGAGTCTGAATGTTTTCATTTGTATCCTTATTTTATACCATTTCTTTTTAATAGAGCTTCAATGGTCGGTTCCTGACCACGGAAACGTTTGTATAATGTCATCGGGTGCTCGGTACCTCCTTTTGACAGGATATTCTCACGGAACGAACGAGCGGTGTCCTGATTGAAGATACCTGTTTCCTTGAATACGGAAAAAGCATCGGCATCCAGTACCTCAGCCCATTTGTAGCTGTAATATCCGGCAGAATATCCTCCCGACATGATGTGCCCAAACTGTACGCTCATACAAGTGTCTTTCGGTTGCGGAAGCAATTGTGTACGTTGCCATGCCTCTTTTTCGTAGGCTTTTACATCACCTTCGAACTTGCTCTGGCGAGTGTACCAGGCCATGTCAAGGAATCCGAAGCTGAGCTGGCGCAGGCAGGCGTATGCCACGTTGAAGTTGGAAGCGTCTACGATGCGCTGAATCAGTTCTTGCGGAATGGGTTCGCCTGTCTGGTAATGACATGCGAATGTATTCAAAAATTCTTTTTCTATGGCAAAGTTTTCCATGATTTGTGAAGGAAGCTCCACAAAATCCCAATATACATTGGTTCCGCTCATGCTTTGGAAGCGGGTATTGGCGAACATGCCGTGCAATGCGTGTCCGAACTCATGCAGGAAAGTATTCACCTCCGAGAATGTCAGCAGGGCAGGCTTGTCTTTGGTTGCTTTAGTGAAATTCATGGTGACGGACACATGCGGACGGCTGTTGCATCCGTTGTCGTCTATCCATTGTTCTTTGTAGCTGGTCATCCAGGCACCCGAACGCTTGCCTTCGCGGGGATGGAAGTCAGTGTAGAGTACAGCCAGGAAACTTCCGTCGCGGTCGAACACTTCATATGCCTGTACGTCCGGATGATATACCGGAATTTCCTTGTTTTCCTTGAAGGTGATGCCATACAAGCGGGTAGCCAGCCCAAATACACCGGCTTTTACACGGCTCAGTTCAAAGTAAGGTCGGAGCGCTTCTTCATCCAGACTGAATTTCCGGTTTTTCAGCTTTTCCGCATAGTAAGAAAAGTCCCACGGCATCAGCTCGAAGTCCTCGCCTTCCAGTTCCCGAGCCAGGGCACGGATTTCTTCTACTTCCTGACGGGCAGTCGGTGTATAAGCCTCCAGCAGGTCGTTCAACAGCTTGTACACATTCTCGCTGTGTTCGGCCATGCGTTTTTTCAGTACATATTCAGCGTAATTCTTGAAACCCAACAGTTGCGCCAGTTCCATGCGGAGGTTGACCAGCTGTTCCACAATCTTCAGGTTGTTGAATTCATTGTCGTGACAGCACTGGGTGTTATAAGCCATGTAGAGCGTCTTTCTCAGTTCCCTCTTGTCACTGTATTTCATAAAAGGCACGTAGCTTGGATCCTGCAGAGTGATTACCCAGCAGCCTTCCTTCCCTTTCTCGTGTGCCGTATGTGCGGCTGCCTCTATGGCACTTTCCGGAAGTCCGGCCAGTTCATCTTCGGTGTGCAGCACCAGTTCGTAGCCATTGGTCTCTTTCAGGTGATTCTGCGAGAATTTCAACGTCAGGCTGCTCAGTTCCATGCTCAGCTTTCGGAAAGTAGCCTTGTCTTCTTCAGACAGATTGGCTCCGTTGCGAACAAAACCGTCGTATGATTTTTCCAGCAGACGACGTTCTTCAGGAGTCAGCTGCAGGGATTCTCTTTTATCGTACACTGCTTTTACGCGGGCAAAGAGCTGCTCGTTGAGGCTGATGTTGTTGGCATGTTCAGACAGTGCCGGAGTCAGCTTTTCTGCTATTTCTTCCAGCGCGTCGCAGGTTTCCGCACTCAGCAAGTTAAATAGTACGGTAGTGACCCGGTCGAGGGTTTTTCCGGCATGCTCCAGAGCTAAAATGGTGTTCTGGAAAGTCGGTTCTTCCGGATTACCGGTGATTTGCTGAATTTCTTCGTCCTCCAGTCGCATGCCTTCCCGAACGGCCGGCTCGTAGTCTTCAATCCGTATCTGCTGGAAAGGAGTAGTATCGTGGAGTGTATGATAGGGCTGTAAAAATGGATTGTTCATATTGCTTCAAATAAATAAAGGTTGTAATTACGCTCAGTCTTTCTTATCTAACAGCTGCACCACTTCCCTCAGTTCAGGAATGCTGAAGGTGCGCCGTCCCAGCTGAATCAGTCCCCGGTTCTGCAGGTCGTTCAGCACGTTTGATACGTTGATACGGGTATCGTCAATCAGGCGTGCCAGATCTTCCATTCGGATGGACAGTTTTTTCGCTCCGTAGGGAGTCATGCAGCGCAGCAGAAGGAAGTTGATAATCTTGTCGCGCGTTTTTCCGATATGCGAATTCCACAATTTGTTGTAAATCACCTGACTCCGGTTGCTCAACATGTTCATGTAGTTCAGGTTGAACACCTCATACCGGCATAGCTCATTGAGAATGTATGATTTGTCAATGTTCAGTGTGTTGACCTCCGTAACCGCCGTGTAAGAAGCCGTGAAGTAAGGGCGCATGCCAAACAAAGAATAAGGCTCAATCACATTCGGGCTTTTGAAATTTTCCCAAAGTGTATATTTGTGAGTCTTGTCATTGGATTCTATCTGTACTTCTCCATCCAGCACGAAAATAAGTTGATTGCATGGAGTGTCTTGTCTTACCAGGCAGCTTCCAGGTTCATATTTATTGAAGTGAATTTTTACTTTTTCCAGAATGTCAGTGAAGTCAAATTTCGACATACCCTGAAATAGAGGCAGCTGTAAAAGCTTGTCGTACATTGTCAATTCCATTTCTCGTTAACTTTATTAAGTTATCTTTTAACATACAAAGTTAAGTATATTTCCCTACTGAAAGTATCGTCCGATAATACCTTTTATCTTTTTTATTCTTTCTTACAGTCTGATAATGTTTGTTCTTTCCTTGCAAGTGTGTAGAAAAATCATAACTTTGCAGTAATAATTTTGGATATAGCTATGAGTGGATTAGATTTTCAGCAGTTTCTGAGTGCCTTTATCGTTCTTTTCGCCGTGATTGACATCATTGGTTCCATTCCCATTATTCTGGACCTGAAACAAAAAGGGCGGTCCGTGAATGCCCTTAAAGCCACTCTCATTGCTTTTGCGCTTCTGATAGGATTCTTTTATGCAGGCGACATGATGTTGCGTCTGTTTCAAGTGGACATCGCTTCGTTTGCGGTGGCCGGTGCGTTTGTCATTTTCCTGATGTCGCTGGAAATGATTCTGGATATTGAAATTTTCAAGAATACAGGTCCTATCAAAGAAGCTACGCTGGTGCCTCTGGTCTTTCCTTTGCTGGCAGGTGCCGGTGCGTTTACCACCCTGATTTCATTGCGGGCGGAATATGCGCCAATTAATATTGTACTGGCCTTGATACTCAATATGGTATGGGTGTTCATCGTCTTGAAACTGACCGACCGCATTGAGCGTATGTTGGGAAAAGGAGGTATTTACGTAATCCGTAAGTTTTTCGGTATCATCTTGTTGGCTATCTCAGCCCGCTTGTTTACGGCAAACATTACTTCACTTATCGAGCAGTTCCAGGCCCTGAAATGAGATATACCCTGAAAAGGGTATTGGGCATTTGGGATGCCGGTGGTATATTTGCCGTTAAAAAAAGAAAGATATGAATATAGCAGCGTTGATTTCGGGAGGAGTGGACAGTGCAGTAGCCGTGCACCTGTTGTGTGAACAAGGATACAAGCCCGATTTGTTTTACATAAAAATCGGTATGGATACAGATGACGGACTAACCTGTACGGCGGAGGAAGACATTGAACTGGCTTCTGCCACTGCACGTAAGTATGGCCTTTCTTTTCATATTGTCGATTTGCAGCAGGCTTATTGGGACAATGTGGTGGCTTATACGGTGGACAGGGTGCGCCGTGGGCTGACTCCCAATCCGGATGTGATGTGCAACAAGCTGATAAAATTCGGCTGTTTTGACCGGGAGGCCGGACAGGGTTACGATAAGATTGCCACGGGGCATTATGCTTCTACACTGGATATAGACGGATATACATGGCTGGCTACAGCCAAAGACCCGGTGAAAGATCAGACCGATTTCCTGGCTCAGATTGATTACCTGCAGGTGTCACGCCTGATATTTCCCTTGGGAGGTTTTCTCAAGGAAGAAGTGCGGGATATGGCATTGAAAGCTTCTTTACCCAGTGCCCGACGAAAAGACAGCCAGGGCATCTGTTTCCTGGGAAAGATAAATTACAATGATTTTATCCGCCGTTTCTTGGGAGAACGTCCGGGACCGGTCGTAGAACTGGAAACCGGAAAGGTTATCGGACAGCACCGCGGATACTGGTTTCATACCATTGGCCAGCGTAAAGGACTGGGACTGGGCGGTGGTCCGTGGTTTGTGGTAGACAAGAATGTGGAAGATAACATTATCTATGTGTCGCATGGATATGATACAGAAAAGCAGTTCGGACATTCCTTCTGTGTAAAGGATTTTCATTTTATCACCTTGAATCCATGGAAAGAACAGGAAACTGAAATTTGTTTCAAGATACGTCACACGGATACCTTTCAGACTGGAAAAGTGTGCTTTGCCGAAGACGGAACGCTGCAGGTTTCCAGTGAGGAACCGATACAGGGCATTGCGCCCGGACAATTCGGGGTGATTTATGACAAAGATGCTCGTTTGTGCATAGGTAGTGGTGAGATTCGAGCAAAGATTTATTAAAGGCAGAAAGGGTAACTATGCGAATTTCTTTTCAACTGAATGCGGCATCTCCTTTGCAAATAAAGGATTTTTTTCGCAAGCTGGAGGTTCCTGTGGAACTGACCGTACAGGGTACTTACCGTGGGGAAACTCATTATTATTTTCATCGTCCGGAGCATTCCACCACTTCGTTTGTCATTTCCGACGACATGCATGGCAAAATTGTGATAGGCATGGACGGACTGTCTTCATACGATGACTATAAATTCTTTCCTTACCTGATTGATACGCTGGGCTTGCATTTGAACGGGCATAGTCCGAAACTGATGTCGCGGGAAGATGGGAAGACTTACAGCGTATATGAAAGGCTGGGTGCGCAATGGATAGAAGACTGTATCGGAGAGGAGATAGCCTCGCTGAAGGTGATACTGTCTGTCATTCCCCGCTGTTACCTGGAGCTTCCGAAAAACGGAATCCACTATGTTTCTCTGGAACAGTTGAAAAGATATGGTGTGAATCTTCATTCTTCCACTTCACGCATTTATGGTTACATACAATACCTACTTCGGAAAGGCTGGCTGTTAGAAGCGACTAAGGAAGAGTTTCTGGCCGACCGGATGGCCTATGCGATGGACGTGGAGATTGATGTGCCGCAACATGTGTCCATCGGACGTGTCAAATCATGGCAGACAGACGGTACAGAAACCTGGGAAAGTTTTTCGCGGGAAGATGTGGATATGCTGCTGGAGCTAGGAAAAGAGTATCGTGAAGGAACGCCCGTAGACGGGGTGGTATTGAATGATATTGGTACCTTGTATCAGGAAGGGGTAGGGGTATTCCCCGACGGCTATCAGGCAGAGTTCTGGTTTAAGGAAGCTGTCCGTCAGGGAGATTTGACCTATGCTTCGGCCAACCTGGGCGATTTGTACCGGAAAGGATGCGGTACGTTGCCCGTGTCACTTCCACAAGCTTTTGAGGCTTATCGTCATTCGTCCGACCCTTATGCTTTCTATCGCATCGGACAGGGGTACGAGGAAGGTTGGGCAGGAGTGCCGGATTTACACCTGGCCATGTTCTGGTATAAGAAGGCAGCTCAAGCCGGGCATCATCTGGCTCTCAAACGGCTTGCTCGCGAGTGATTTTTCGGCCTTGGAAAAACGCCCTTGCGTTTGAAGTAAAATGTACTTGCGTTTTAACTGAAACGCACTTACGTTTTATCTTAAATGCACTTGCGTTTTGAGTCAAACGTCCTTGCGTTTTGGAGGAAGCACAAGGACGCCTGAGAATGTTTGCTTTCTGGGGGTTAAGCGAGTTGCAGAAAGTCTGCGATTTCTTCCGGATTTTCCACCAACAGGTCAGGCTGAAATGCCTCTAATTCGTTTTTCGGACGGAATCCCCAGCATACGCCTATGGTAGTCACTCCTGCATTAAGTCCTGTTTGCATGTCTACTCCTGAATCACCGATGTAGACCACCTCCTCTTTCTGTACGCCACTTATTCCTATGATTTCATGAATGACTTGCGGGTCGGGCTTAGTTGGTACGTTTTCCCGCTGTCCGAATACGGCTGTAAAATGGATGGAGGGAAAGTATTGGCGGATAAGTTTCTCTGTCGCTTCCTGATACTTGTTGGAAGCAACGGCTACCTGAATGTGTTGCTCCTGAAGTTGGGTGAGCAGTTGCTCAATACCGGGGTAGGGGCGACTTAAATCTGCATTGTGCAGGTTGTAGTAAGGTACAAATTGGGAACGTATGCGCAGCACATTCTCCGGTGTCCTTTCCGATTCAGGAAGAGCTCTTTCGAACAGCTTGTTGATGCCGTTTCCCACGAAAAAACGATAAGCGTCCGTGTCATGTGTGGGGTAACCGAACTGAGTCAGCGCGTAGTTGGTAGCCGCTGCCAGGTCGGCAATGGTGTTTAGTAAAGTTCCGTCCAGGTCAAAAATAACAAGTCTTTTCATATCGCGTTAGTCTTTGGTGTAAATGGATTCCACTCCCGTTTCCTGGCATTCAGCCCCCATGGGAGGATTCTGTTTGAACAAGGCTATTTTGATTTCCGTGATTTGCGGGAAATCGTGAAACAGTCGTCCGGCAATGCGCTGGATGACATGCTCCAGCAGCTGGGAAGGGATTTTCATTTCTTCTTTCACGGCCTCGAACACTTCGGCATAGTTGATGGTATAGTTCAGGTCGTCGGTTTGGGAAGCCCGGCTGAAGTCGGTTTTCAACCGCAGGTTGAGGGTGTATTCGGCACCTACCTTGTTTTCCTGTGGAAGTACCCCGTGGAAAGCGAAAAGCTTCAGTCCCTTCAAATGAATATACATGTCACTTTGTTTCATCTTTTTTATGAATAAGAGAGGCATGAATCGTATGATTACTGAATTTCAGAAACCCGTACGATTCATGCCTGCGCATTTATAAAATATGTATTTCGTCGGCGATTATCCGCAACGTGAAGAACCGCATGTCTTACAAATCAGACAGCCTTCCTGATATACCAGCGTTTCATGGCCGCAGTTCGGGCATTTCACGCCTTTGGCCTCGGTACCATCCTGTACGTATTTCTTCAGTGCTCTTTCTACACCGTTTTTCCAGGTGTTGATGTTTTCACTGTCGAGTTGCAGAGAACCTACCAGTTTGATGACCTGTTCGATAGGCATTCTCCAGCGGAGTACTCCTGAAATCAGTTTGGCGTAGTTCCAGTATTCCTTGTTGAACTTTTCAGAAAGTCCTTCAATGGTCATCTTATAGCCACGCTTGTTTTCGAACTGGAAGTCATAATGCTTGGTTCCGTCCTCATCGTAACTCTTGATGATTCGTCCGGTGGTGACAGATTTCGGTAATACGATACCTTCTTCATCATCCTGCAGACCGGTAAAGATTTCGTAAGGTCTTCCGTCGAGCAAGCCTACGAATGCCACCCATTTTTCCTTGTTGTTCTGGAATCGTACTACATCAGCTTCCAGTACCTTCGGGCGTACCTCTACTACCTGAGGCGGTTTGCAACGGCATTCTTCCTCTTCTTCCTTCTTGTCTTTTTTCTTGGTAGAAATCAGCACTCCGGCACGTGAACCGTCACGGTATACCGTACATCCCTTACATCCTGAACGCCATGCTTCCACATACAACTGGTTGACGAGGTCTTCGCTTACGTTGTTGGGCAGGTTGATGGTCACACTGATAGAGTGGTCCACCCATTTTTGGATACGTCCCTGCATCTTCACTTTCATCAGCCAGTCCACATCGTTTGAGGTGGCTCTGTAATAGGGTGATTTTGCTACCAGCTCGTCAATCTCTTCCTGCGTGTAACGTTTGTCCGGATCGTATCCGTTGATTTTCATCCAGGTGAGGAATTTGTGGTGGAATACCACGTATTCTTCGAATGCATCTCCTGTTTCGTCTACAAAGTCTACGTGTACATTCGCATCGTTCGGGTTTACTTTGCGGCGGCGTTTGTACACAGGCATAAATACCGGTTCGATACCGGAAGTAGTCTGTGTCATCAAGCTGGTAGTTCCTGTCGGAGCAATGGTCAAGCAGGCAATGTTTCTTCTACCGTATTTTTTCATTTCTTCGTACAGTTCCGGGTCAGCTTCTTTCAGGCGGTTGATGAACGGGTTGTTCTTTTCACGTTCTGCGTCGTAGATTTCGAAAGCACCACGTTCTTTGGCCATGTTTACAGATGAACGGTAAGCCTCCAATGCGATTGTCTTGTGAACTTTCTCAGAGAATTCAGTAGCTTCTTCCGTACCATAACGCAATCCCATAGCTGCCAGCATGTCACCTTCTGCAGTGATACCTACACCCGTACGGCGTCCCAGTCCTGATTTGTGGTAAATTTTCTCCCACAAGTGACGTTCGCTTCCTTTTACTTCCATGCTCTCAGGGTCAGAGTCAATCTTTTCAAGGATGCGTTCAATCTTTTCCAATTCCAGATCAATGATATCATCCATGATGCGCTGAGCCAGTGCTACATGTTTCTTGAATAAATCAAAGTCGAAGTATGCTTCCGGTGTAAAAGGATTTACTACGTATGAGTACAAGTTGATGGCCAGCAGGCGGCATGAATCGTACGGACACAATGGAATTTCACCGCATGGATTGGTAGATACCGTACGGAAGCCTAAGTCTGCATAGCAGTCGGGCACAGATTCACGGATAATTGTATCCCAGAACAATACACCCGGTTCGGCAGATTTCCATGCGTTGTGTACGATTTTTTTCCATAGAGCTGACGCATCTATTTCTTTTGAAACCATCGGGTTGGGTGAATCTATCGGGTACTGCTGGGTATAAGGCTTTCCTTCTACAGCAGCTTGCATGAATTCGTCGTCTAATTTTACAGAGACGTTGGCTCCGGTTACCTTTCCTTCGGTCATCTTGGCATCGATGAAAGATTCAGAGTCCGGATGCTTGATGGATACGCTCAGCATCAGGGCACCACGGCGTCCGTCTTGTGCTACTTCACGGGTAGAATTAGAATAGCGCTCCATGAAAGGAACAAGACCCGTTGAAGTCAGAGCTGAGTTTTTTACCGGAGAACCTTTCGGACGGATGTGTGACAAGTCATGTCCTACACCACCACGTCGCTTCATCAGCTGTACCTGCTCTTCGTCGATGCGGATAATAGCTCCGTATGAGTCAGCGCTTCCGTCAAGTCCGATTACAAAGCAGTTTGATAATGAAGCAATCTGGTAGTCATTTCCAATTCCGGTCATCGGGCTTCCCTGAGGAACGATGTACTTGAAATGGTCAAGCAAATCAAAAAGTTCTTGAGAACTGAGAGCATTAGGATATTTAGCCTCTACGCGGGCTACTTCATTGGCAATTCGCCAATGCATATCCTCTGGCGATTTTTCATAGATGTTTCCAAATGAGTCTTTCACCGCGTATTTGTTTACCCAAACACGTGCGGCCAACTCGTCTCCTTTGAAATACTCCAATGAAGCGTTGTAGGCTTCATCGTAGCTGTACGTTTTTTTTTCCACGGTTGTTATATGAATAAGTTTGTTATCAATAAAAATAAGTAAAATTGTAGAAGTCTTGCTCTTATTTCTAACAAACGTCTGCAAATCTAAAGATGTTTTTTTAATTGGCAAAATAAAAAAGAAATAAGTTATTAACAATGTGGATGGTTTTCTGTTTTTATTTTTTATTGTATTGATAATTAGTTATTTGTGAAATTTACAAATCTGAAAAGTTTTCCAAAATGGGAAACATGCTTGAAATATACGTGTTTCTTGCTTAAGAATGAAGTAGGGATATTCAAGGATTCTTGTTACCTTTGTGTAGTATCATATAAAGCCTATATATTATGGAATCAATAAAGAACAGACGGACCATTCGTAAATACAAGCAGGATGATGTGCCTGCCGCTTTACTGAATGAATTGTTGGAGGAGTCTTTCCGTGCTTCTACGATGGGAAATATGCAGCTGTATAGTGTGGTGGTAACCCGGGATGCAGAAATGAAATCGCGTTTGGCGCCGGCTCATTTTAATCAGCCAATGGTTACTTCAGCCCCTGTAGTGCTCACTTTCTGTGCCGATTTTAACCGTTTCAGTAAATGGTGTGAACAGCGCAAGGCGGTACCGGGTTATGATAACTTTATTTCTTTCTTGAATGCGGCTACGGATGCGCTGTTGGTGACACAGAACTTCTGTACGTTAGCAGAGGAAGCCGGATTGGGAATTTGCTATTTGGGAACTACTATTTATAATCCGGACCAAATTATTGATTTGTTGGAACTCCCAGAGCTGGTTGTTCCTGTAGCAACGATTACTGTTGGTTATCCGGATGAGTGCCCTGAACAGCCGGACCGCTTACCTGTGCAGGGGATTATTCATGAAGAAAAGTATCAGGATTACACACCTTCCATGATTGACCAGATTTATGCTTATAAGGAAGCGTTGCCGGAGAACAAGCATTTTGTCGAAATCAATCATACCGAGACATTGGCTCAAATCTTTACGGACATCCGCTATAAGAAGGCTGATAATGAATTTATGTCTGAAGGTTTGAAGAAGGTGCTGAAGCGTCAGGGATTTGATAAGTGATTATAGTTGATAGTTGAAAGATAATAAAAATGGCGGCTGGAACTCCAGTCGCCATTTTTATTATCTTGTGCGAAGACTCATTTCAATTTCTTCGATTTCTGCCTTAAATGATTTGTCTACGTCTACCTGATCTTTCACAATCTTGCATGCGTGCAATACGGTAGCATGGTCTTTGTTTCCGATGAGCTGACCAATTTTGGAGGAAGACGTATCGGTGTGCTTCTTAGCCAGATACATTGCCACTTGTCTCACCTGCACTACTTCCCGTTTACGGGTCTTGGTATGGATGGCCGTTTCATCTATCTTGTAATGCTCGCATACTTTGGCAATGATATCGCTTACCGTCATCGGTTTGCTTTCTGCGCACTTCACAGCCTTTCTGACGATGCGTTGAGCCAAATCCAAGTCGATTTCCCGTTTGAACAAAATAGACTGTGCCAATAATGAGTTGACGATACCTTCCAGTTCACGTACGCTTTCGTTCACACTTTCTGCGATGTAGCTGATGACAGATTCCGGAATGGTCAGTCCGTCGCGTTTTATCTTATTACGCAGGATGTTTTTCCGCAATTCAATATCCGGTTTTTCCAATTCCGCTACCAGTCCCCATTTGAAACGGGTCAGCAATCGTTCCTCCATTCCTTGAAGCATCACAGGAGCACGGTCTGAAGTCAGAATCAGCTGTTTTCCGTTCTGGTGAAGATGGTTGAAGATATGGAAGAATGTATTCTGCGTTTTGGTTACTCCGGCAAACTCCTGAATATCATCAATGATGAGCACGTCGATAGTTTGGTAGAAGCTGATGAAATCATTGAAGTGGTTTGTACGTACTGAGTCTGTATACTGCACCTGGAAAAGGTGAGCAGATACATACAATACGCGTTTTTCCGGATATAATTCCTTGATACGGGTTCCGATGGCATTGATAAGATGAGTCTTACCCACACCTGATGGACCGTAGATGAATAACGGGTTGAAGGTACGTGCTGGATTCTGTGCTACAGTTTCCGCTACCGTTCTCGAAAATTCATTGCTATTTCCTTTGATGAAATTCTCAAAGTTATAGTTCGGGTTCAAATGCGGATCCAAATCCTGTGGAGCCGGAGCTTGCAGAGGATTGGGTGCTTTATTCCCATTGTAAACAGGAGCCTGTTCTGGCAATGCAGAAGAACGTTTGGTTCCTTCTATATTAACAGTGATATGGTTTGTCTTATCTGTCAGGATAGAATACATCAACTCCGTGCCTTCACCTATTTCTTTATAGATGGCGGCGCGCAGCAGTCCCACATATTTTTCTTCCAGATATTCATAGAAGAAAGGGCTGGGGACGCCGATTGTCAATGCCTTTTCCGTAGCTTCATATTTTAAAGGTACGATAGGCTCAAACCATGTTTTAAAAGCCGTAGCATTTACATTGTCTTTAATGAAAGAGAGGCAACGATTCCACAATGCAACGGCTTGGTTATGTTCAATCATACGTGCGTTGTTATTAATAAAGCGAAACTTCTACGCTTGCAAATTTCGTAATCAAATTTCAGAAAAACAAATGGCTTTTTCCTTGCTTTTTATTTTAATAAATTAAGGGGTTGATAAATAGGAGGTTACAAAGTTGTTAAATTATTGATAAAATGAATTTGACTTGCTTTTTAGTAATCTCTTATTTTTCAGTTGTTTAACTTTGCCTATATGTAAGGCTACATACTACTCTATTTTGTCGTTTCCCTTTGAAAATCATAAGGTTGCATTCTTATAAGAAAATGTATCTTTAGAGCTTTACTATTTAGAATATTTCTATATAGTAACCTGTTCGTAATGTTTTATGCTTAGAAATGGTGCTCTGTTTAAGGAGACAAAAAAGAAGGCATAAACTGGATATGCCTTCTTTTATCTGTTTGATTTATATGTGTTTATTTATCTTTCTTTCCGAAGAGTGAGAAGTGTACATAACGTTTCGGATGCTCTTGCAGGTCTTTAAGAAGTGAGGCTGCATTGGCAGATGTAGCGTTAAGGTTCTTATACAGTGCATCATCATTCAACAGCAATCCGATAGAGTTATCCTTGCTGCCTAACTTTTCGGTCAGCAGGTGTACATTCTGAAGGGTGGAGTCTACTTTTTGGAAAGTAGCTGCATAGTCAATTCCTTTCAAGTTTTCACTGATACCTTTCAGGTTTTCAGTGATAGCGGTTACGTTGCTTGTCAGTTGAGGAATGTCCTTGCTCATCAGCCCATGGAGTTGTACGCTGGTTGCATTCAGTGACGCTGTCAACTTTTCTGCGTTGTGTAGCGTTTGTTTTAATGACGGGTCAGCTAACAACTGGTTTAGTGAACTCAGGATAGAGTCCAGCTTCGGCATCATCTGTTCTACCTTCGGGAGCAAGTCTTTCTCTGCTTTTCCCAGGATACCGGTATTGGCAGTTCCTTCAATGGTATCTCCCGGGTTCAGGAAGGTGGTTGACTCATATTGCAGCATCATGTTCATCTTAACGGTTCCCAGCATTTCTGTCACCAATTCAGCTTTACTTCCTGTGGGGATACGCAAGTCCTGATCTACTTCAATGCCCACAATGACATGTCCGGGATGCTGATGGTCGTATTGCAAGTCGCGTACGATACCTATTTTATAACCATTGGCAAATACAGGGCTTGATTGAGCCAGTCCATTCACATCGGTAAAGTCTACGTAATAGTAACTTTCCGGTTTGAACATGCTGATTCCTTTCAGGTAGTTGATGCCGAAAAAAAGAATCAGTAATGCTCCGATTCCTGCTAATCCGATTTTTACTTCTTTCTTCATATATATTCTTTCTCTTTTGTTATCTGTTTTGTTTGAATTCTCGTATTGCTTGGTTGATGTTCATTTTTACCCCGTCTTTAAAGGCAATAATAAACGCATCCTTAAATTTACTGTCTACTTTACTTCTTTTCAAGCGGAGTATCTTGTTGTAGTTTGTATCTGAACCGTATGTGTATTTTATGATACCTTTTTCTTTATAACTGTCTACAGGAGAAAGTCCTTTGAACTGTTTGCTCTTGGGTGAAAGCTTACGGTCGGAAGTTAATATCTGTATTTTGAATACAGGCTTTCCCGCAGGGCTCACTTCATTGCTTCGCGAAGCAGCTTGTTTTGCGGGTGTGGTAGTCACTTCTGATGCTTCTACTTCTGGCGTATCTGGAGTTTCCATTGGAGGAGCAGCATTTTCAACAGCCATCAGTCGGGTGCTTCCCGCAACTTTTTCTCCTTTATAATTCAGAAATGCCCGATAGATACTTTGTGCCAGTGTAGAACTACCTTGCTCAGACAATAGGAATGATTCTTCTGTGGGATTAGTGATATATCCAAGTTCTATCAGCACACTGGGCATCGATGTGGCGCGTAGTACCAAAAATCCAGCCTGATGTACTCCTTTGTCTGTACGGTTGGCATTCCGGAAACACCGCTGCACTGCCGTTGCGAAATTGATACTTTGCGCCATGTTCTTGTCTTGCAGAAATTCAAATATGATGTAGCTTTCTGCTGAGTTCGGGTTGAATCCGGCATAACGCTGTTTATAGTCATCTTCGATGAGAATTACCGCATTTTCTTTCTTGGCTACTTCCAGATTCTCTTCTGTTCGGTGAAGACCAAGGGTATAGGTTTCAGTACCGCTAACCTTGCTGCTTCTTGAAGCTATTGAATTGGTGTGGATAGAAATAAAGAGGTCGGCTTTGGCGTCATTCGCAATTTCAGCTCTTCTATGCAGCGGAATAAACACATCTTTTTCGCGTGTGTATACAACTCTTGTGTCCGGACAATTTTGTTTGATGAGTCGTCCCAGTTTTAGGGCTACACTTAAGTTAATGTTTTTTTCCTTGCCTATTCTGCCTACTGCTCCAGGGTCGTGTCCCCCGTGTCCGGCGTCAATCACGACGGTGGATTTTGTTTCCGCAGCGTATGCCTGTGGAAACAAGCTGAAGGTCAGTAACAAGCTTGTTGCAAAAAACAGTATGTGGAATATTCTCTTCTGCATAATTAAAATAACGGGGCAAAGTTAATATTTTTTTGTCGACTTGTTTTCTGTTGCTTCAAGAATTCTTCTATAGCTGTAATAATTGCTATAAAAACCGAAAAATAAGCAGGTCTTTGTTTTAAAATTTCTACATTTGTGTAATTCGTAAAACAGAAAGGAGTAATTTATGACATTAATTGACGGAAAAGCTGTTTCAGAACAGGTGAAACAGGAAATTGCTGCCGAAGTGGCTGAGATTGTAGCCAAGGGAGGGAAGCGTCCTCATTTAGCTGCCATTTTAGTTGGACATGACGGAGGTAGTGAAACTTACGTAGCCGCAAAGGTCAAGGCTTGTGAAGTATGCGGATTCAAATCTACTTTGATTCGCTACGAGTCAGATGTGACAGAAGAAGAACTTCTGGCAAAGGTACAGGAACTGAATGCTGATCCCGATGTGGACGGTTTTATTGTACAGCTTCCGTTGCCTGCTCATATCTCCGAGCAAAAAGTCATTGAAACGATAGATTATCGTAAAGATGTCGACGGTTTCCATCCCATCAATGTAGGACGTTTGTCGATAGGTCTTCCTTGTTATATCTCTGCAACGCCTAATGGTATTATGGAACTGCTGCGTCGTTATCAGATTGAGACGAAAGGTAAGAAGTGCGTTATTTTAGGACGAAGCAACATTGTCGGAAAACCAATGGCTATGCTGATGATGCAGAAAGCTTGTCCGGGGGATGCCACAGTAACCGTATGTCACAGCCGGAGCAAGAATTTGGTGAAGGAATGTCAGGAAGCCGATATTCTGATAGCTGCCATGGGACAACCTAATTTTGTGACAGCCGACATGGTGAAGGAAGGAGCTGTTGTGATTGATGTCGGTACTACCCGCGTGCCCGATGCAACCCGCAAATCCGGTTTCAAATTGACGGGTGATGTGAAGTTCGACGAGGTTGCTCCAAAGTGTGCTTACATTACGCCGGTACCGGGTGGGGTAGGTCCTATGACCATTGTTTCATTGATGAAAAATACGCTGTTGGCTGGGAAAAAAGCAATATATTGAGAAAATAGAAGATTTTTTTGAAGAAAAGTTTGCAGATTCAGAAAAATCCTCTACCTTTGCATCGCTTTTGAGAAGGAAGCCAACACGGTGACTATAGTTCAGTTGGTTAGAGCGTCAGATTGTGGTTCTGAATGTCGTGGGTTCGAGTCCCACTAGTCACCCGTAACAAATTGAAAGTCCTGCAGTTCCTGCGGGACTTTTTTATTTTCCTATACTTTCGTTTATATACAAAAAATGCGCTATCAGACCTTCACAGGCGGATAGCGCAAGCTACAATACAAAATACAAATACAACTAAACGAGATTTTGTGCTAAAAATTAAAGCATTCAAAGATATGAATAAAAATTATCTTTTGTTCATGTTTGCTTTAAATTTTAATTATCCTTAATATTCAGACTATTCCCTGAGCCATCATGGCGTGAGCCACTTTCATAAATCCGGCAATGTTTGCACCCTTCACATAATTGATGTATCCATCGCTTTCCTTACCGTATTTCACGCATTGTTCATGAATATTGTGCATAATCAGATGGAGTTTTTCATCCACTTCCTGTGCAGTCCAGCTCAGGTGCATGGCATTCTGGCTCATTTCCAGTCCGGAAGTAGCCACACCACCCGCATTGACAGCCTTTCCTGGAGCATACATCATTTTGTGTTCGATGAATGCGTCAATAGCTTCCGGTGTACATCCCATGTTGGAAATTTCTCCTACGCAGAGCACCTGGTTCTTTATCAGGTTCTGTGCATCCTCACCGTTCAATTCGTTCTGGGTAGCACACGGCAATGCGATATCTACCTTCACTTCCCACGGACGGCGTCCCGGCACGAAGGTAGCTCCCGGGAATTTTTCCGCATATGGTGCTACGATGTCATTACCCGATGCACGCAGTTCAAGCATATAGTCAATCTTTTCTCCGCTGATGCCTTCCGGATCATAAATGTAGCCGTCCGGTCCGGAGATGGTAACTACCTTTGCTCCCAGTTGGGTAGCCTTGGTAGCAGCTCCCCATGCCACGTTGCCGAAGCCGGAGATAGCTACTGTCTTGCCCTTGATTTCGATACCCTTTTCATCCAGCATGTGTTTTACGAAATACAAGCCACCGAAGCCCGTAGCTTCCGGACGAATCAGTGAACCTCCGAATTCCAGTCCCTTGCCGGTAAATGTACCTGTAAATTCGCGGGTCAGTTTCTTGTACATGCCGAACATGTAACCTACTTCACGTCCGCCTACACCAATATCACCAGCCGGAACATCCATATCCGGTCCTAAATGACGCCACAATTCCAGCATGAAAGCCTGGCAGAAGCGCATAATTTCTGCATTACTCTTGCCGCGTGGAGAGAAATCAGAACCACCTTTACCGCCACCCATCGGCAGGGTAGTCAAGGCATTCTTGAATGTCTGTTCAAATCCTAGGAATTTCAAGATAGACAAGTTCACGGAAGCGTGGAAACGGATACCTCCCTTGTACGGGCCAATGGCATTGTTAAACTGTACGCGGTAGCCTAAATTTGTCTGCACTTCGCCTTTGTCGTCTACCCATGTCACACGGAATGTGAAGATACGGTCCGGTTCTACCAGTCGTTCAATGATTTTTGCTTTTTCAAATTCGGGGTGTTGATTGTAAATATCTTCGATAGAAAGCAATACTTCCCTGACTGCCTGAAGGTACTCAGATTCACCTGGATGCTTGGCTTCCAGTGATGACATGATTTTATTAATGTCCATAATCAAATAATTTAAGGTCTGACAAAATGAAATATTTTGTATATGCAAAGATAGAAAATTACCTGTATCGTCAAAGAGTTTTACCCGAAAATTTGACTCTTTAATTGAATTTTGTTAGTTTTTTATCAACTCTCAAGAAAGATTTGCAAAAATCGTGTGAAATTCCGAATTTTGTTTCTGTTATATAAGCTTTAAAAGAAGATACCATGCTCACCAAACTAAGAATTAAACTCCGTCAGCTGTATTTCAAGGATACGCAGTTTGCCAACCTGATGACCAAGCGCATTTTCAACGTGTTGCTGGTGGCCAACCCTTACGATGCGTTCATGCTTGAAGATGACGGCCGCATTGACGAAAAGATTTTCAATGAATATATGAACCTGAGTTTGCGCTATCCCCCTCGTTTCACGCAGGTTTCCACGGCAGAAGAAACCTGGGAACAGTTGCGCAACACCATGTTCGATTTGGTTATCTGTATGCCGGGTTCCGACAACAGCGATACCTTCGACATTGCCCGTGAAATCAAGAAGCAATACCCCCATCTACCGTTGGTTGTACTGACTCCTTTCTCGCACGGTATTAAGGAACGAATGGAGCATGAAGACCTGAGCATCTTCGAGTATGTGTTCTGCTGGTTGGGAAATACCGACCTGCTGGTGTCCATCATCAAGCTGATAGAAGACAAGATGAATCTGGAGCATGACATTAAGGAAGTCGGCGTACAGATGATTATGCTGGTAGAAGATTCCATCCGCTTTTATTCCTCCGTATTGCCCAACCTCTACAAGTTCGTTCTCCGGCAGAGTCAGGAATTTGCCACAGAAGCCCTGAACGAGCACCAGCGAACCCTTCGCATGCGCGGACGTCCTAAAATCGTATTGGCCCGTTCCTATGAAGAAGCTACGGAACTATATAATAAGTATCAAAATAATGTGCTCGGTATTATTTCCGATGCCCGTTTCCCTCACGGGGATGTCAATGACCCGCAGGCTGGTGTAACCTTGCTGCGTGAAGTCCGCAAACGCGATCCGTTTATACCTCTTATTCTTCAGTCGGCTGAGGAAAGCAATCGCTGCTATTCACCGGAGTTGGATGCCGTATTCATTGATAAGAACTCCAAGAAGATGAATATCGACCTTCGTGAGGCGGTGTCAGACAACTTTGGTTTTGGTGACTTTATTTTCCGTGACCCTCATACCATGAAGGAAGTGGCCCGTATTCATAACCTGAAGGAGCTGCAGAATGTGATATTTGCCATCCCTGCCGAGTCTTTCCTTTATCATATTAGCCGCAACCATATTTCGCGCTGGCTGTATTCGCGTGCCATCTTCCCGGTAGCCGAATTCTTGAAACAGATTACGTGGGAGTCACTTCAGGACATCGATGCCCACCGCCAGATAATTTTCGAAGCCATCGTAAAATACCGCAAGATGAAAAACCAGGGAGTGGTAGCCGTGTTCCAGCGCGACCGTTTCGACCGTTATTCCAATTTTGCCCGTATCGGTGATGGTTCGTTGGGAGGAAAGGGACGCGGCCTGGCTTTCATTGACAACATGGTAAAACGCCATACAGAGTTCGATGAGTTTGATAATGCGTCGGTCATGATTCCGAAAACCGTAGTCCTCTGTACCGATATATTCGACGAGTTCATGGACTCCAACCAGTTGTACCAGATAGCCTTGAGCGATGCGGCCGACGACGTGATTCTCCGTGCCTTTCTTCGTGCCAAGTTGCCCGACCGGCTGGTAGAGGATTTCTTTGCTTTCTTCGATGCGGTGAAGGCACCGATTGCCATCCGTTCCTCCAGTCTGTTGGAAGACTCCCATTACCAACCCTTTGCCGGAATCTATTCCACTTACATGATTCCCTATCTGGACGATAAGTACGAAATGCTCCGTATGTTAGGCGATGCCATTAAGGGAGTATATGCTTCCGTATATTATAAGGATAGTAAAGCCTACATGCAAGCCACCAGCAACGTGATTGACCAGGAGAAAATGGCCGTCATCCTGCAGGAAGTAGTCGGCACCCAGTATGGCGACCGCTATTATCCGGCCATTTCCGGAGTAGCCCGCTCTATTAACTATTATCCGATTAATGATGAACTGGCCGAAGAAGGAACCGTTAGTCTGGCTTTGGGATTAGGAAAATACATTGTCGACGGTGGATTGACTTTGCGTGTATGCCCTTACCATCCTACACAAGTACTTCAGACCAGCGAAATGGAAATCGCCCTGCGTGAAACACAGACTCGCTTCTATGCCCTCGACTTGAAGAACCTGGGACAAAACTTCTCGCTCGACGATGGATTCAACCTGTTGAAGCTCCACGTAAAAGATGCTGAGGCCGACGGAGCCTTGAACTTCATCGCTTCTACCTACGATCCGTACGACATGGTGATACGCGATGGTATTTATCCCGGCGGCCGCAAGCTGATAACCTTTGCCAATATCCTTCAGCACGATGTGTTCCCGTTGGCCCGTATCCTGCAGTTGGCACAGAAATACGGTCAGGGTGAAATGCGCCGTCCGGTAGAAATCGAGTTTGCCGTCAATTTTGATGCCCGTACAAAGAGCGGCATCTTCTATCTGTTGCAGATACGTCCGATGGTTGATGTAAAAGCCGGACTGGATGAAGACCTGAGCGTGATTCCCGATGAACGCTTGTTGCTCAAGAGTGAAAATTCATTGGGACATGGAGTGATGGACGATATTCAGGATGTCATTTATGTCAAGACAGAAGGTTATTCTGCATCCAATAACCAGTTGATTGCTTATGACATTGAGAAACTCAACCGTCGTTTCCTCGATGAAGGGAAACACTACATACTGGTCGGCCCCGGACGCTGGGGAAGCAGCGATACGTGGTTGGGCATTCCGGTGAAATGGCCCAACATTTCGGCTGCCCGCATCATTGTGGAAGCCGGACTGACCAATTATCGGGTAGACCCCAGTCAGGGAACCCACTTCTTCCAGAATCTGACTTCTTTCGGGGTGGGATACTTTACCATCAATGCCTATATGAACGATGGTATCTACAACCAGGCATTGCTCGACAGCATGCCGGCGGTAGAAGAAACCAAATACCTGCGCTGGGTACGGTTTGAGAAACCTTTGTCCGTCAAGATGGACGGAAAGAAAAAACTCGGTGTGGTAGGGCTGCCGGAAGACTGACCGGTTTTAATCGAGAACTTATTTATTCACAGGGGCAAGCCTTGACTTGGAAAAGTCGGGACTTGCCCTAATTATTTTTAGCAAAATGAAAAATGTTTCTATCAAATTGAAATTTAGGAGATCTGTGAATCCAGAAAAAGAAGGTTCATTGATTTACCAATTGATTTACGAACGTAAGGTTTGTAGAATCACAAGTAAGTATAAAATTTTCAATCATGAATGGGATGAAGCTACAGGGCAAATACTTTTCTCCTCTTTAGATTCATCTCGTGACAGTCAGTTGGGCATGATTCGGTTCAATGTAGACTGGGAGTTACATCAACTTTGTAAAATTGTAGATACACTGGCTCTTTCAGGTCAGGAATGGACATTTTCTGATTTGACATCACATTTTAATTCGTTTATTGATAAGGATTCCAGTGTGTTTCATTTTATTCAGATGCAGATACAGCGTAAAAAACAGTTGGGTAAAGTCCGTTCCAGTGAAACCTATCAGGCTACCCTCAATAGTTTCATGTCTTTCCGTTGCGGAGTTGATTTGACTTTCGACATGATTGACTCCGAATTGATGGAACTCTATGAAGCTGAATTGCAGAACCGTGGACTGACCCGTAATACCAGTTCGTTCTATTTGCGCATACTGCGCACCAACTACAAGCTGGCTGTAGAAAAAGGGTTGACCCAGGATTGTCATCCTTTTAAGCGAGTGTATTGTGGTATAGATAAGACGGTAAAGAGAAGTTTGTCTTTTGCGAAAATCAAGCAGATCAAAGAACTGGATTTATCTTTGACCCCATCCTTGGATTTTGCCCGCGACATGTTTCTTTTCAGTTTCTGTACCCGAGGCATGTCATTTGTAGACATGGCTTATCTCAAAAAGAAAGATTTAAAGAATGGTTATCTTACTTATAGGCGGAAAAAAACCGGTCAGTTGCTGACCGTTGAATGGACTCGGCAGATGCAGGATATTATAGATAAGTACCCGATAAATCCTACCCAATACCTGCTTCCTTTAATTCTGCGTGAAGATGGTAGTGAGCGGCGCCAGTATCAGAATCAGATGATGAAGATAAACAGGCATTTAAAAGATATAGCTTCTTTGATTAAACTACCTGTTTCTTTGTCTTTGTATTATAGCCGTCATAGCTGGGCAACTATTGCGCGTGGGAAAGATATTCCTTTATCCGTCATCAGTGAAGCATTGGGGCATGATTCTGAAATCACTACCCAAATTTACCTGGATTCCATAAAATCGGTGGAAGTTGATAAAGCGAATCGAAAAATTCTGAAAGATTTATAAGTCTTTGAGAAAAAGAATATCTCATCTTAGGAGATAAGTTGCGTTTAGGAATATCCAATTGTACTTATTAACAAAGTATTATATTGGAGAGATGTGAAGGGGAAATAGTAAAACTTTTGAGTATTAACTCTATAACTGCTTGCTTTTTAGTTACTTATGATGGCCGGCAGGATTAGAGAATATGCCTTTTGTCGAACTATGGACAGCTTGCATAATAATCACCCAGACATGCAGGAAACGATGCAATCTGTAAAAGAAACAACAGAATTGCGTCAATGGTTCGTGATGCGTGATTTGAAAAGGGGAAATGCTAAACAGCCTGCCTATAAATTGCTCGGTGAATTAAAAATCAGATTTTTTACTCCGATGGTGTGGAAATTGAGAATTCGTCAGGGCAAACGTGTTCGCCAGCAGGTTCCTTTTATGCCCGATTTGTTATTCGTTTATGATTCCCGTAAAGTGCTCGATCCTCTTGTAGAACAAATCGCTACGTTGCAGTACCGTTTTGTAAAAGGTGGCAACCACCAGCCTATGACTGTAAGAAATGCAGATATGGAGCGTTTCATTAGGGCTGTCGACGCGATGAATAATCCTTGTTTTTATACTCCAGAAGAAATAAATCCGGATATGTTAGGAAAAAAGGTACGTATCGTGGGAGGCCTTTTGGATGGTTATGAGGGATGCTTGCAAAAAATGCAAGGCTCACGCATAAAACGTTTGTTTGTGGAACTTCCCAACCTTTTGACAGCGACAGTGGAGGTTCAGCCTGAATTTATCCAAGTGTTAAGATGAAAAATTTTGCTCAATGAGAGAGCAAAGTTGAGTGTGAAATTGCTCTTTTATTGAGCAAAAACGTTATCTTTGTAGAAAAAGAGAACACTATGGACAGATTACAAGATAGATTCAGTAAGCTACTTCAGGAAGTAAGTACCGATTTTCATCGCTACATGTATCATCAGATTAATTGGAATAATCGCATGATAGGATTGACCGGTCCGAGAGGAGTAGGAAAGACCATGCTTATTCTTCAGTACTTAAAGGAGAATTTGCCGCGCGAAAATTCCCTGTATGTAACAGCCGAAGACTTTTATTTCGTTGAACATCGTTTGTTGGATTTGGCGGACCTTTTTGTAAAACAGGGAGGAAAGCATCTGTTTATTGATGAAATACACCGCTACAAAGATTGGTCGAAAGAACTGAAACTGATGTACGATTATCATCCGGAATTGCAGATAGTATTTACCGGTTCTTCAGTACTCGATATTCATAAAGGAGTAGCAGATTTAAGTCGTCGTGCTTCCATGTATCACATGCAAGGACTTTCTTTCCGTGAATACCTGAATATGTTTCATGGTTATGACTTTCCTGCTTACTCATTGGATGACATATTGCAACTGAAAGTAACGATACCGGCAGGCTTTCGTCCGTTTCAGTATTTCTCTGACTATTTAAAACAAGGATATTATCCGTTTCCTAAAAACGATTATGAAAACCTGTTATTGCAGATAGTCAATGTATCCATAGAATCAGATATACCTCAATATGCAGGGATGAACGTATCCACAGCCCGTAAGTTGAAGCAACTTTTAGCAGTTATCGCAAAGAGTGTACCGTTTAAGCCCAATATCAGTAGCTTGGCCTCTGTATTGAATGTGAGCCGGAACAGTGTAGCGGATTATTGTCTTTATATCGAAGAAGCAGGTATGATAGCACAACTTCGTGATGATACTGGTGGCATTCGTGGGTTGGGCAAAGTCAATAAAATTTATCTAGACAATACAAATTTGATTTATGCGCTTGGCAGAGAAGGGGTAGAAATCGGTAATGTACGCGAAACATTCTTTTTCAATCAATTGCGAGTAAATCAGGATGTCATTACTTCCTCGGTGTCCGACTTCAAGATAGACGGATATACTTTTGAAGTAGGCGGGCGAAAGAAGGGACAGAAGCAGATAGAAGGCATAGATAATGCTTTTGTCGTAAAAGATGATATAGAATATGGGCATGGTAATGTCATCCCTCTTTGGACTTTTGGGTTCAATTATTGATTCTTATTAGCTGATGGATTCTCAACAAGAAAATACAAAACGTATTGCCAAAAACACGCTGATGCTGTATGTGCGGATGCTGTTTGGTATGCTGGTATCATTGTATACTTCTCGTATAGTGTTGCAGGCTTTGGGCGTGGAAGATTACGGTATATACAATGTGGTAGGAGGTTTTGTGTCAATGTTTTCTATGGTTTCTTCTTCTTTGTCATCAGCTGTAAGCCGTTTTTTGACTTTCGAGTTAGGGCGGAGTGATATGGAGCAGTTGAAGAAAGTGTTTTCTACTTCCCTTTGCATCCATTTGGTGTTGGCCGCTATTATATTATTGCTTGCCGAAAGTATAGGTGTTTGGTTTTTGAATACTCACATGACTATACCGGCAGAGCGTATTTATGCCGCTAACTGGGTATTTCAGGCTTCTTTGGTTGCTTTTATGTTCGGTCTGTTTAGTGTGCCTTACCATGCTTCCATCGTAGCTCATGAGCGGATGACTGCTTTTGCCTACATCGGTATATTGGATATTATTCTGCGTTTATGCATTGTATTGTTTATTGCATATGCACCTTTCCGATTTGATCGTCTTATTGTATATTCCTTATTGTTAGTAGCAGTAGGTATTTCTATGCAGGCTATCTATTGGAACTATTGCCGCCGTCATTTCGAGGAATGTTGTTTTAGATTGAATTTTTATAAAGATTGTTGGAAGGCCATGAGTTCATTCGCAGGATGGAATTTTATTGGTTGTACGGCAGGACTTTTGAAGGATCAAGGAGTGAATGTGTTGTTGAATTTGTTTATTGGGCCTATAGTGAACGCAGCGCGAGGAATTGCCAATACCGTAAATAATGTATTATTTTCTTTTGCCGGTAATTTTATGACTGCTTTGAAGCCGCAAATTACCAAATCGTATGCAGCCGGAAATTATGATTATATGTTTTCATTAGTAGAACGTGGTTCTCGTTACTCTTATTATATTTTGTTACTATTTACATTGCCTATGTTGTTTGAAACTGAGTTTATTCTTACTTTGTGGTTGAAAGACTATCCGGAACATACCGTTAATTTTGTTCGATTAGCATTGTTAATTACTATGTGTGATATACTTTCAAATACATTGATAAATCTACAATTAGCAACCGGAAAGATTCGTAACTATCAGCTGGCGGTAGGTGGTACGTTAATGATGAATTTTCCTCTTTCCTATATTTGCTTAAAAATGAATTTTCCTCCGGAATCAGTGTTGTTCGTAGCATTAGTAGTAGCGGTATGTTGTCTGTTATTACGCTTGTTGTTTCTTCGTAAGATGGTAGGGCTTTCTATGCGTCGCTATTTATATAATGTATGTGGCAATGTTGTAGTAGTTACAGTAGTAGCTTTACTTGTTCCCGCTGTTGTCTATATGCAAATGCCAAACAATGTGGCGCGTTTCTTTACTATATGTTTGCTTTCTGTGATATGTACAATGGTTTCCATTTATTTAATTGGATGTACTGCACATGAACGGAGTTTTATTCGGGAAAAGGCGATATCTGTCCACACAAAACTGTACAAAAAAATTGATATAAACTAAATTTCAACATCTACTTATTATGTGTAAAGTATCAGTAATAGTACCTATATATAATGTAGAAAAATATATAGAAAAGTGTGTTCGTTCTCTTTTTGAGCAAACATTTGATGATATAGAATATATTTTTGTAGATGACGCAACTCCGGATAATAGTATTGAAATTTTATCAGAATTGTTATCTGTTTACCCTAATAGAGCTATAAATTGTAAAATAATACATCATAAGGAGAATAAAGGTCTTACTGGAGCCAGAAATACAGGGATATCGGTAGCCAGTGGAATGTATATAATTCATTTTGACGGTGACGATTGGGCTGAAAAGACAATGATAGAGGATATGTATAGTATGGCAGAAAGTCAAGGTGCTGATATAGTTCTTTGTGATTTTCGTATGATATATACAGATAAGATTGTTAATTATTATACTGTAGATTGGTCTGATGATAAAGTTAGTTCACTTCAAAATTACATTTGTTATCCTTGGAATGTAATATGGAATATGCTTGTAAAACATGATATTTATATGCAACATAAATTAAAATCATTGGAAGCAAATGCTGCTTATTGTGAAGATTTTAATTTGGCTGTAAAATTATTGCTCCATGCTAATAAGATTATTCATTTGAGCAAAATATTATATAATTATAATAGATTAAATATATCATCTATTATGCATAATTTGAATGAAAAAACAATGAATGATGAACAAGTTATGTATTTGGATGTAATTGATTATTTTAAAAAAGAAGGAGTGTATCAATATTATAAGAAACAGCTGTGTTGGAGGATCTTAAAAAGTAAGCAGGAATGGGTATTAAGCACCTCTACATATAATAAGTTTCTTGATTTGTATCCTGAAAGCCATAATTATATTTTGTCGTGTCCATTTTTGAATATAAAATTGAAAATTATGATGTGGTGTTTAGTTCATCATGTAGGTGTTATTTCTAAGTTTATGTTGTTATTGAGATATTTAAAAAATAGAAATCTATAATTTAAATTTATGAATGCGACGCAAAAGAAAAAACAATTAATGGATACAATTACAAAAGTATTGACTCCTCTCATTGATAACGATTATGTATATTTAGATTTACCATATTATAATAATTTGGGAGATGTTTTAATATGGGAAGGAACTAAGTGTTTTTTGCAAACTTTACCATATAAATGTTTGTATGCAAGTGATATATATTTTTATATACCACGAAAATTACATAAAGATGTGATAATTTTGTTTCAGGGTGGAGGAAATTTAGGGGATTTGTATAGAGAGCATTCTTGTTTTAGGAGAAAAATAATAGAGTCTTATCCTGAAAATAAAGTGATTATTCTTCCTCAAAGTATATACTACGACGATAGTAGTTTGATGAAAGAGGATATTGCATTTTATGCAAAACATTTAAATGTCATAATATGTGCAAGGGACAAATATTCATATCAATTTTTGAAAGATCGCTTTCAAAATGAAATTAAGCTTGTTCCAGATATGGCATTTTTTATTGATTTAAAAAAATATAAAATACCTCAATCTGAAGATAGAGTGTTATATTTAAGAAGGAAAGATAAAGAATTAAGTAATAAAAATTGTTCTGAGATTTCTCCGGTTGCTGAATTACATGATTGGCCAACTATTGAATGCAAAGAGAAAAAATATGAATATATAGATAAGCTTTTTTATCCTATAAAATTTTTGTGTTGGTTATTTGGTATGAAATATAGGAAATTAGCAGAAGATTATAAAAGGGATAAGTTTTATAGGCCTTCTTATGTTCAGACAGGTATTAATTTTATCAGTAAATATTCTATAGTGTATACAACCCGACTTCATGCGTTGATTTTATCTGTGCTTTTAAATAAAAAAATATTTTTGATTGATAATTCAACGGGTAAGCTTTGTAACTTTTATGATACATGGTTGTCAGATTTTGATAATATCATTGTGAAAAATAGACAAAATTTGATAACCCCTTCAAGATGATGTATTACTAAACTCACAAAATACACTTGCTTATGCTGTGTTAAAATATTTAATGAATGGTGTGATGGAGAAATGAGATATATTAATGTCTAATGTATGTGATTAAATATTTCTTTACGGAAACTTTATGTCTTTTATTTCTATTATTATTCCGGTATATAATGTGGAAGCATATTTAGAAGAATGTGTGGAAAGTGTATTGGCACAAACTTTTAAAGATGTGGAGATATTGTTAATCGATGATGGAAGTACAGATACGTCAGGATATTTGTGTGAGGATATAGCTTTAACAGATAGTCGGATAAAAGTATTTCATAAGCTCAATGGAGGTTTATCTTCTGCCCGTAACTATGGTATGGATAGAGCTTCGGGTAAATATATCATATTCCTTGATTCGGATGATTATTGGGAGAAGAGTGATGCTCTATTTTTATTGGTTGAAAAAGTGGAGAAGGAAAATTTAGATGTAGTACGTGGAGAGTATGTAGATGTAGATGGGGTAGGAAATAGATTGAAGACTCCTGATTTATCGGCAGAAAAACTGAAAGATAAAGTATTTGGTTCGTATGAAATGGTGAAAGATGTGATTAATGGTAGATTTTTTTCTTGGTTGTTCCTATTTAGAAGATCAGCTATTGAAAACCTACGTTTTGATGAAAGCCGGAAGTTTCAAGAAGATATAGATTTTGCAATTAGAGTATTTAGCAAGAATCAGAGATGTGGTTATCTTCCTGTTCAGTTTTATGCCTATAGACAACGTGAAAATTCCATCATGTCTACTCCACGTATCAGTAATCTTGAAAATTCGTTTTCTCTTTGTGATGTATTCCATGAATATGCATATAAGGTAGAAGACAAAAGACTGACTCCTTATTATTTGTATAGAGGGATTATGATGTATTATTGGACGCTGGAAACAGTTGCAAGCGATTTGTATATTTCTCAATATAAAGTAATTGAAAAAGAGTTATCTTTAAAACAATTGAGATGTAAAGTCCATAAATGGATAGAGAAAGTTCCAGAGGCTCATTTTCCGATTCATTTATATGTTTCACCTCATATCGGAGTACTTTTGTTCAGATTGCGTTGGTGGGGAGGACGGGTTTTACGCACACTAAAAATGAAGTGAAATGAATTATACAGCTGTTATCCGTACATTAGGGAAAGCCGGAGAGAAATACCAGACTTTATTGGAGTCTTTGGATAGGCAGACTATTCAACCGTCGAAGATTTTAGTATATATAGCCGAAGGTTATGCTATTCCTAAAGAGACAATCGGAAAAGAACAATATATCTATGTAAGGAAAGGAATGGTAGCCCAGCGGGCTTTACCATATCAGGAAGTAGATACAGAATATATCTTATTCTTGGACGATGATGTGTATTTGCCGGAGACTGCTGTGGCACAATTGTATCAGTATTTGATAGACAATAAGGCAGATGTAATTTCCCCGGATGTATTTCCGAATGCGGAACGTTCTATATGGGGGAAATGGATGATGAGGCTTTCTGGGAGGATGATAGACAGAAAGGATGATGGAAAGTGGGGGTATAAAGTAATGCGTAATTCCGGTTATTCGTATAATGGAAATCCTAAGCACGGAGTATATTTATCACAGACCAATGCCGGACCTTGTTTCTTCTGCAAAAAGGAGGATTTCCTGAAGATTCATTTTGAGGAGGAACTTTGGATGGATCAGATGAAATATGCTTTGGGAGATGATCAGGTGATGTTTTATAAAATGTATTGTATGGGATTGAAGCAGTTGACCTGGTTTCATAGTGGAATAAAGCATTTGGATGCAGGAACAGCGATGGTGAGTGAAGAAAAAGAAAAAATGCTGATTTATTCTGATTTTCGCTTTAAGACTATTTTTTGGCATCGTTTTATCTATTTATCGGATGAGGAATGGTTAAGCCGTTCGTGGAGTATGTTGTGTATAGGTTATACTTTAGGATTTGCCTTATTCGTTTCCTTGGTAAAGGGGCGGCTTGATATATTCAAGTTGAAGCTGAAAGCGATGAAAGATGCAGTAAGTTTTATAAAAAGTGAGGAATATCATATTTTATCGTTGATTAAAAAGAATGTAAGATGAAAACAGTTCCTATAGCTTTTGCTTTTGACAATAATTTAGTCTTTCCTGCCTGTGTCTGTCTGTCCTCTTTACTGATGAATGCAAAAGATGATACTTTTTATGATATTTTTATTTTGCATTCTTCGAAGGTCGATTTGAATAAAGAACAATTGGCTGAGTTACTGAAACAATTCAGTCGTTGTCGGATTCAGTATCGTGTGGTAGATGATACATTCGATCAGTCGTTTGAAATAAGGGGAATCACAGCAGCTACTTATTACCGTTTACTGATACCAGAGTTGATATCAGAGTACGACAAGGTGATTTATGCGGATGTGGATATTATATTCCGAATGGATTTATCGGAATTGTACGAAACGGAGATAGGAAATAATTATATTGCTGCTACTCGTGAGTTGGGTATGAACTTGACGGAAGACGGACAGAAGTATATACATTCGATGCCGGAGTTGAATGTGGGCAGTTATATTCAGGCTGGCTTTATCGTAATGAATAATAAGGCTATCCTAAAAGATAATGTGCATGTACAGTTCAAAGAATGGAGTAATAAGAAACTGAAATTTCAAGATCAAGATATACTGAATGTGGTTTGTAGAGGCAGAATCTATTATTTATCATTGGAATATAATATGACAGATTATTCCTATATGTTTGCGATGAGAAAACGTTCTGTCATCAAGGAACTGTTTTCCGATGCAGAGATAGAGTATGCTTTGAAGCAGGGCAATATTCATTATAATGGACATAAGCCATGGAAGAAGTACAGTGTCAATTTCGACATTTGGTGGGAGTATTACCGGAAGTCTCCTTTCTTTGATCAGAAATTCTATTTTGAGTTCTTCTATACACGTTTGAATGAACTGGATCAGCTTTCGCTTTGGAAGCGGATAAAGATTCTGATTCGTTATTTTGTGTATGGAAAAAGAGAGATTTAAAGGTCGTTAATACAATGGAGATAATAGTTAATATGGCCTGTGGCCTTGCCAACCGGATGTTTCAGTACAGTTACTATCTGTTTCTGAAGAAGCAGGGATATGAGGTAGCTGTTGATTTTTATCGTTCGGCTAAGCTGGCACACGAAAAGGTGGAATGGAATGCGGTCTTTCCTCACGCTGAAATCAGGCAGGCTTCCCGTTTGAAAGTCTTTCTGTGGGGAGGAGGAGCCGATATTTGCTCTAAGGTACGTCGCAAGTATTTCCCCTCGTCTACGAAGGTAAGGACGACTACAGGGGCTTTTGATGCTTCCTTACCAGATAATACGGCTAAAAATCAATATATCATCGGAGTTTTTTTGAATGCAGCTGTAGTAGAGGCTGTAGGAGATGAAGTAAAAGCCTGTTTCTCTTTTCTGCCTTTTGCGGATGAAAAGAATCTTCGCATCGAAAAGGAAATAGAAGCATGCGAATCGGTGGCTATCCATGTGCGGAAAGGAAAAGATTACCAGAGCCGCATCTGGTATCAGCATACTTGTCCGATGGAATATTACCGGAAAGCCATTGCTCGGATGAAAGAGAAGGTGCGGCATCCTAAATTCTATGTCTTCACTGATAATGCGGAGTGGGTAAAGGAGAATTTTCAAGGAATAGAATATACGTTAGTAGAGGGTAATCCTGCCGATGGATATGGCAGTCATTTTGATATGCAACTGATGAGCTTGTGCAAGCATAATATTATCTCGAACAGTACGTATAGCTGGTGGAGTGCCTTTCTGAACTGCAATCCGGAGAAGGTGGTGATTGCTCCGGAAGTGTGGTTTAATCCGGATTCCTGCAATGAATTTAAGTCGGACAAAGCTCTGTGTAAGGGGTGGATTGCATTATAAAGAAAGATGAGCTATAAGGTTTCGGTCATTATCCCTATTTATGGGGTGGAGAAGTTTATCGGACGGTGTGCGAAAACACTGATGCAACAGACATTGAAGGAGGTGGAGTATATCTTTGTCAATGATGCGACTCCTGACTGTAGTATGAAAGTGCTTCAGGAGGTGCTCGCTCGTTATCCGGAGAGACAGAATAGTGTGGTAGTTGCAGTACATGAAACGAATAAAGGACTGCCGGCTGCCCGGAATACCGGATTACAGATGGCGCAGGGGGAGTATATTTTTCATTGCGACAGTGATGACTTTGTAGAACCTGATATGCTGGAAACCTTGTACACGGAAGCTGTTATGCATCGGGCTGATATTGTATGGTGCGACTGGTTTTTGTCTTTCGAAAAGAACGAACGTTATATGAAACAGCCTTCTTTTGATACTGCGCTGGAAGCGTTGAAAACCATGTTGAGCGGAGGAATGAAGTATAATGTATGGAATAAATTGGTAAGGCGTAGTCTTTATGCTGATTATCAGGTATCCTTTCCTGCCGGATATGGGATGGGAGAGGACATGACGATGCTGCTGCTGTTTGCCCATGCCGGACGAGTGGCTTATGTGCCCAAGGCTTTTTATCATTATGTCAAACTGAATACAGGGGCGATGAGTAATGTGTATTCTGACAGGCATAAGGAGGAACTGAAATACAATGTAAATAGAACGGCAGAGTGCTTGACTAAAATATATGGAAACACATTGGAAAAAGAGATTGCATTTCTGAAGTTGGAAGCTAAGTTTCCTTTTCTTCTGATGGGAGATACACGATTGTATCGTCTGTGGAAAGAATGGTATCCCGAAGCCAACCGGTATATTTTACAGAATCGTGGAATTTCGGCACGTAGCCGATGGTTGCAGTGGTGTGCCTGGAAGAATCTGTTTGGGTTGGTGTGGATATACAATCAGTTGTTTCATTGGGCATATAAGATATTGTATAGATAAAGAAGATAAAATATATGTATAAATATTTTATTCATATTATATCGGTTATTCTTACCTCTTTTTATTTTTTTCCGTTTGAGACGGTGGCTCTGCCGGGAGTGAATACAAAGATGGTGTTGGCTGGCGTGAGTCTGCTGATTTTAGGAAAGCGGTTGGCACAACGGAGGGATGCCGATATTAATAAGGATTTTTTCATGTTGTCGCTGTGGGCGATGGGGGTATCATTGGTCAGTCTGGTAACAATGACGGTCAATAATACGCGGGATGGTTCATTCTTGACTTATTTTATCTCGATGTGGGTATGGATGGGAGGTGCCTATACCGTGATACGATGGCTGCATGTGGCGTATGGATATGTCAATGTACGACTGGTATGTAATCTGTTGATAGCCGTCTGCGTAGTGCAATGTCTGATAGCGTGGATAAAGGATGTATATTCACCTTTACAGACATGGATAGATAGTTTTGTAGGAGGAGAGGCCTTTATGGGAAATACCAAAGATACCCGTTTGTCTGGTATCGGAGCTGCCTTGGATGTGGCAGGATTGCGTTTTTCGGCAGTAGCGGTCATGATTGGATTTATTTTGTCGAAAACAGAAGAATTGTCGCATAAACAGGTGGTAGGCTATCTTGTTTCTTTCTTGATTCTTGCGGTGATTGGGAATATGATTTCCCGTACTACTACAATGGGGATAGGACTTGCAATGGCTTACTGGGTGTATTCTACCGGACTTCTTACGCTAAAACTGAAGAGGGAAAACAAGAAACTGTGGCTTTGGTTAGGAGGAATTATGTGTGTAGTAATACCGGTATTTGTTTCTCTGTATTATACAAATGATACGTTTTATAAGAACATCCGTTTTGGTTTCGAAGGCTTTTTCAGTTTATGGGAAACAGGTAAATGGCAAACCAGTTCGAATGATATTTTGTTGGAGCACATGATTGTATTTCCGGACAATTGGAGGACTTGGCTGATTGGAGATGGATATGCAGCAAATCCATTAGATCCTGCATTTTTTGATCCTTATTATACTGGTCCTGTATATCATGGATATTATATGGGTACGGATATCGGATATTTACGTTATATTTTTTATTTTGGCTTGACCGGTACTGTGCTGTTTATGGCGTTTATGTGGAAAGCAGCATGGATTTGCGTCAGTCGATTTAAAGATTACAAGGTGTTGTTTCTACTGATTTTGTTGGTAAACTACCTCGGATGGTTTAAAGTATCGACTGATGTTTTTATGGTATTTGCCATCTTTCTTATGTTAAGTAAGGAAGACGACAAGCAGACTGATTCTATTCTTGAAAATGAGCAGAACTGTTAGACAAATAGTCCGTTTTATAAAAAGAGCAAGAAATCGTTTCAGTTCTTATTACAATCTGTTACGGATCAAGATGTATGGAGTGGAATGTGGACGGCATTGTGTAGTGCACGGTAAACTATATGTACATCTTTTTCCTTCGGCTAAAGTAAAGATAGGTGATAATCTTTATTTTTCTTCTGGATGGGGAATAAACGCATTATGTGCGAATAAAAGAGGAATGATTTATGCTACGCATGATGCTTGTATAAGCATTGGAGATAATGTAGGTATGAGCAGTACTGTATTATGGTCACATAAAAAAATAACAATAGGTAATCATGTGAAGATTGGGGGAAATTGTATTCTAATAGATACAGATGCTCATAATATGGATTTTCTTTTACGTCGTAGCCCATCTACAGATTGGGGAGTATCTGCACCTGTTACAATAGAGGATGATGTTTTTATTGGCATGAATTGTGTGATATTAAAAGGAGTTACGATTGGTGCACGCAGTATTATTGCTGCAGGTTCTGTCGTAACTAAAAGTATACCTGCTGATTGTGTGGCAGGAGGAAATCCTGCTAAGGTTATAAAGCGGCTTTCCAAATAACCTCTGATAAAAATCTATGAAAATCATCTATTGCACCCACTCCACATGTAATCCCGGAGGGATGGAACGAGTGCTCCTGAACAAGGTTACTTACCTTTCACAACTTCCTGGATGGAAGGTGGCTGTGGTAACTACCGACCAGCACCAGCGCCCTCCTTTTTATCCGTTTCCGGAGAAGGTACGCATGACAGATTTGGGAATCAATTACTCGGAGGATAATGGAAAAGGAGCATGGAAAAAGATAACCGGCTATCTCCGTAAAAGAAAGGAACATAAACGGAAACTGACAGCATTGCTCCTGAAAGAGAAACCGGACATTGTGGTGTCGCTTTATCCTTCAGAATCTTCGTTTATCCCCGATATAAAGGATGGAAGCAAGAAAGTGCTGGAGCTGCATTATTGCAAGTTTTTTCGCTTGCAGTATGGACGGAAAGGATTGCTGGGATGGATTGATAAACTGCGTACACGGCAGGACGAACAGATAGTACGTCGCTTTGACAAATTTGTGGTGCTGACCAATGAAGACAGGGGGTATTGGGGGAATTTACCAAACATCGAGGTGATTCCCAATGCAGCCATGCATGTGAGTGATGCCTATTCGGATGTAATGAACAAGCGGGTGATTGCGGTGGGACGCTTGGATTATCAGAAAGGGTTTGATCGCCTGGTTCAGGCCTGGCAGCTGGTACGGCATACCGGCAAGTTTACCGACTGGAAACTGGATATTTTTGGTCAGGGAGAATGGAGGGAGATGCTGCAGCAGATGATTGATAAGGCGGAACTACAGGATTCGGTCCGGCTTAACCGGCCTACCAAACAGATAGGGGAAGAGTACGTAAAGAGTGACATGTTGGTGATGAGTTCTAATTATGAAGGTTTTCCGATGGTGATGATTGAAGCCATGGCTTGCGGACTTCCAGTAGTGTCGTTTGACTATAAATGTGGTCCAAAAGATATCATTCAGCCCGGGATAAACGGTTTGTTGGTTCCGAATGGAGATATTCAGGCGTTGGCTGATGCGATGATGAAAGTGATGGAGGATGAAGCTTATCGGAAAATGTTGTCGCTGAATGCCCGAAAAGTGGTGGACACTTATTCAGAACAGGCGGTCATGTCACAATGGATTCGCTTGTTTACTTCAATAACTGCAAAATGAAAACATTGCTTCAGATAAATCCTGTGTTGCGTGTCTTTACTTCTACGGGGCGCATCATGCAGGAAATTGGAGAACTGGCTATGCAGAACGGCTGGCAGAGTTACATTGCTTACAGCCGTGGACGTGATGGCATAAAGCCTTGCCGTTCAAAGCTGGTGCCGGTAGGCAACAAATGGAGTGTGGCATGGCATGGGCTGGAAACGCGCTTGTTTGACCGTCATGGACTGGCTTCTTCATTCGCTACCCGGCAATTTATCCGACAGATTGAACGGATTCAGCCGGATGTGATTCATATACACAATATTCATGGCTATTTTCTGAATTACCGCATTCTGTTTGAGTATTTGTCAAAATGCAATATTCCGGTAGTGTGGACCGTACACGACTGCTGGCTTTATACGGGACATTGTTATTATTATTCTTATGTGAACTGTAACCGTTGGCAGGATGGGTGCGGAGAGTGTCCTCAGCGTAAGGAATTCCCGGCAAGCTTGTGGATAGACCGTAGCCGGCAGAACTATTTGGATAAAAAACAGGCTTTTACTTCCATGCCGCAAGACAAACTAGTGATTGTACCGGTATCCAACTGGATAAAGTCGGAGATGCAGAAGTCTTTTTTCTGCGGATATAATTTCCAGGTGATTCATAATGGTATCAATACGGAGGTGTTTCGTGTGTATGATGCACAGGAAGTAAGGGAGAAATATGGGCTGGGCGATAAGCATGTGTTGCTGGGGGTAGCCAGTATCTGGAGCCGGGAAAAAGGGCTGGATGATTTCATTCAGATGGCTGCTCTTCTGAAGAAAGAAGAACTGATTGTGCTGGTAGGTATTAAACCGGAGGAAAGAAAGAGACTGCCTGAAAATATTATTGGTATAGCCCGGACGGAAAATATACAGCAGTTGGCCGGACTGTACTCCATAGCCGACGCGTTTATTAACCCTACTTGGCAGGATAATTATCCTACGGTCAATATGGAGGCGATAGCTTGCGGTACTCCGGTAGTTACTTACCGGACAGGAGGAAGTGTAGAAGCTGTGACGGATGAGACTGGCTTCATTGTGGAGCAGGGTAATTATAAGGAGTTTCTGGAAGCAGCACGAATGATACGGCAGCGGGGTAAGTCTTATTATCAAAGCCGGTGTCGGGAATATGCATTGATGCATTTTAAAAAAGAAGATCGTTATTCTGATTATATTCGTTTGTACGACGAACTGACGAAACGTGGTTAATCGTGTAAATTATTTGCTATGAATCTTTCTGAAGGCTTCGAGAGTGAGGCTGCTAAATATTGGGATGTGCTGATTGAAGGTGCATATCTATTATTCTAAATTAACTCGAAAACATACTCGGATACCCTGAAATGGTGAAAGTGGATGCTGGCCTATAAATGTGTAGGTAGTAGCATTTTCTGGGAATAAATTGAAGTCTATGAATGTGGAAAATCTGAAAGTATTGCAACTAGGAAAATTCTATCCCATACGTGGAGGAGTTGAGAAAGTTGCATTTGATTTAATGAAAGGACTGTCCGAAAGGGGAATCGGATGTCACATGCTGTGTGCAGCAGAGGAAGGGGAGGAACGGATTATCTTGCTGAATGAGCATGCACAGCTGATTTGCACCCATACTTGGGTAAAAGCTTGTGCAACGATGATTTCGCCTTCCATGATTTTCACTTTGCGTAAAATTTGTGGAAAGTATGATATAATTCATGTACATCATCCTGACCCTATGGCTTGTTTGGCCTTGTTCCTTTCTGGATATAAAGGAAAAGTAGTGCTTCATTGGCACAGTGACATTCAAAAGCAAAAGATGTTGCTGAAGCTGTATTATCCTTTGCAGCAATGGCTGTTGAAGCGTGCTGATGTGATTGTGGGGACTTCTCCCGTCTATTTGGCAGAATCGCCTTTTTTACAACACGTGCAGCATAAGACGGTCTGTCTGCCTATCGGAGTAGAACCGATGCAACCTGTACCGGAAGCGGTGAAGGCCCTCAGAAGTGAGTATCCGGGCAAGAAAATCGTGTTTTCACTTGGTCGTCTGGTAGCCTATAAAGGGTACCGTTTTTTAGTGGAGGCTGCCCAATATTTGAAAGATGATTTTGTGGTGCTGATTGGGGGATCCGGGGCTTTGAAAGAAGAGCTGCAGAAGGAAATTGTTTCCTTGAATTTGCAGGAAAAGGTGAAACTGTTAGGGAGAGTCAGCGACGAGGAACTGCCTGCCTACTACGGAGCCTGCGATGTGTTTTGCATGAGCAGTGTGCAGAAAACAGAAGCGTTTGGTATTGTGCAGATAGAAGCAATGTCGTGCGGAAAGCCTTTGGTAGCTACCAGAATACCTCATTCAGGAGTGTCCTGGGTGAATGAAGAAGGCGTATCGGGGATGAATGCGGAACCGGGGAATGCGCAAGATTTAGCCCGGGCAATTGAAGCGGTAACGGAAAATGAGGAGGTCTATCGGAAATTTTCGGAAGGTGCGACTAAACGTTATCGTGACATGTTTACGAAGGAATGTATGATTGATAAATGTTTAACCATATACTTGGAGTTATGAAAAATGTAAACAAAGAAGATGTCATGTCCAAAGCCATGATGGCTTATGTGGCAAATGACCATTATTATTATCCGAGTGCGGGGATGTCGGTTACGGCTTGCAGAGTGAAACGTGTGGCTGATGTAATTGTAAGCTTGATAGCCTTGATTATTTTTTCTCCGGTGTTTTTACTTATTTCCTGGTTAATCAAGCATGAGGATGGGGGACCAGTGATTTTTAGTCAGGAACGTATCGGGTATGGTGGAAAGCCTTTCATTTTGTATAAGTTTCGATCGATGTCGGTCGATTCGGAATCGGATGGAAAACCGGCTCTTTGCCAGAAAAATGACAGCAGACTGACCCGAATCGGACGTTTCCTTCGGGAGCATCACCTGGATGAATTGCCGCAACTATGGAATGTGCTGAAAGGAGAAATGAGTTTTGTAGGCCCACGTCCGGAACGGAAATATTTCGTGGATAAGATTAAGGCCATCAATCCGGATTATGAGTTGTTGTATCGTTTGCGTCCGGGGCTGTTTTCTAAAGCGACTCTTTACAACGGCTACACTGATACGATGGAAAAAATGCTGGAACGTCTTAGAATGGACTTGGAATATATGCGTACCCGCTCTTTATGGATGGATATTAAAATCGTATGGCTTACAGCCATGTCCATTTTTATGGGTAAAAAATTCTAATAGCTTTGATATGAATAAGATAGAGATACGTAAAGGAATTCAACTGCGTAAGATTGGCAATCGCTACATGATTGTGGATGCCTGCGCAGGTAATGTAAATATGAGTAAAGTGTATAGCTTGAATCAGACGGCAGCATGGATATGGCAGTGTGTAGCTGATGGGTGTACTACCTTGGATGAACTGACAGAACGTTTGTGTCAGGAATATAAAGTCGATGCAGAGGTAGCTCGCCGTGATTTGGAGAAACAGTTGGCAGACTGGCAGGCTTTTGGATTGATTTGTTAGGAAAGGTTTTTACTGTGAAAAAGATATGAAGAAGGTACAGAAAGCATTACTTGTGTTGTTGAGAGCAGGGTTATGGGAGAGCAGGATAGAAGATTTGTCTTGTTTTCCAATGTCTGCAGGGGAGTGGAAGAACTTGTACCTTTTGTCAAGGCAGCAGACTGTTACCGGAATTGTTTTTCAGGGAATACAGCATTTGCCTGAACATTTTTTACCAGCAGAAGAATTACTGGTTCGCTGGATGGCAGAAACAGATGCTATTGAGCGTAAAAATATACAGATGAACAAAGCGCTGGAATTATTGGTGCAATGGTTTACCGAAAGCGGAGTTCAGCCTGTATTACAGAAGGGGCAAGGAATTGCCTCGTTATATGAGAACCCTTTGTTACGCGAATGTGGGGATATTGATTTTTATTTCGATAGCCGGCAGATGTTTGAAAATGCTTTTTCTCTTATCCGTCAGTGTGGCTTGCGGGGAAAGGTACAAGCCGATCAGAGTGTGACCTACGCATGGAAGGGAGTAGAAGTGGAGCATCATACATGCTTGCTGGATTTGCATAATCCTTTTTTACAACGTTATGCAAAAGAGCTGGAACAGCAATATGGATATAATCACATGAGATTGGAAGGAGGACTGGATGTAAGGATTCCTTCTCCTGTATTGAATCTCCTGCTTCAGAGCCTACATATTTTAAAACATGCTTTGGGATGGGGAATCGGATTGCGTCAGTTGTGCGATATGGCCCGCAGTTGCTATAAGTTGCATGATGAGGTGGAATCTGAAGAAATGAAAAAGATTACATTACAATTGGGAATGGACAGATGGCAGCAGTTGCTACATGCATTTCTGGTGGAACATCTGGGACTTCCAGTGGCGTATCTTCCTTATCAGGAGGTCGCTTCAGATTCATCCCCTTTACTTGATATTATCTGGAGGGGCGGAAATTTTGGCTTGTATGTTCCCGGACATCAGCGGAAGTCACAATCGCTTTTGGCCGGCAAATGGCAGACGGCATGTGCTTTTCAGCGTAATATTCGTTTTGCATTTCGTTATGCGCCCAAAGAAGGTTTTTGGGTATTTTCCAGTTTGTTGAAAGGACAATTGAAATGAGAATAGAACATCAGTTTTCTATCGCAGGATTTGAAGTGAGTGTCAGTTTTCCGGATGGATGGGATGCTGATACTTTATTACCCTCTTTCCGTCCCTTCTATGGTAAGAAGGAGGGGCAGGAAAAAGCTTTGCTGAAGTGTACGGTGTGTACTTCGGTGGAAAATAAGGCTGCGATGCCTTCGGGTGAATTAATCGAGAATACGCTCAGCGATATGGGCTACGTTAGTTTGTATAAAGAAGCAGAAGGGTATTGTGTCACACTTTCTGCAGAACAGGGAGGAACATTGCATGTCATGCAAGCCGATAGATGTTTTTCTGTTGTCAGCGTGTTTTTGCACGAAGAAGATAAACGGGCTGGGCATGCATTGTCTTCCTTGCTTCGTATTGCCTATTCGCAGGCAGTTCTTTACTGGGATGCTGTATCCATTCATGCTTCGGCTGTCTTTTGTGAGAACCAGGCTTTCCTTTTTATGGGGAAGAGTGGAACGGGCAAAAGTACACATTCTGCGTTGTGGTTGAAATATATCCCGGGAACTGAATTGCTGAATGATGATAATCCGACCTTACGTATTGTGAATGGAAGAGTGTATGCCTACGGTACTCCTTGGAGTGGCAAGACTCCTTGCTATAAGCCGCTCTCTTATCCGGTAGGTGGAATGGTGCGTTTGAAGCAGGCTCCTGTAAATCGTTTTTTTCGCCAGAAAGAGGTGGAGGCTTTCATTACACTTTTTCCGGGATGCTGTGTCATTCATCAGGATGCGGAATTACGTGCTTGCCTTTATGACACGTTGATTCGGATGGTAGAACAAGTTCCTGTGGGGGTATTGGAATGCAGACCCGATGGGGAGGCAGCCCTGTTATGTCGGAACATGTTACTTCGAACAGACAAATAGAAATAAATTACTAATAACTTAACTATACCTAAACGTATGAAAAAACCAGTCTATTTATGGGCAAGCTTGCTTGCCGTGTTGCTGTTGACTTCCTGTGCGTCGCGCAAGAATTTCGTGTATTTGCAGGATATGGAAATGGGACTGAAATATCCCATTGAAACCAAGCATGAGGCAGTGGTGCATCGGGATGACCGTCTGAGTATTACTGTCAGCTGCAAAAATCCGGAGCTGGCCATCCCGTTCAATATTTATGATGGTACATTCCGTGTAGGAACGGATGGAAGTGTGACTGCAGATGCTTCGAGCAAGGTGAACGAGAAAGGCTATCGTGTGGATGTGAACGGTGACATTGATTTCCCTATTTTGGGCAAGTTGCACATTGAAGGAATGAAAGTAAGCGAAGTGCGCGACTTAATCAAGCAGAAAATTGAAGCGGGAGAATATATGAAAGACCCGCTGGTTTCCATTGAGTTCTTAAATTTTAAATATACGGTGCTGGGAGCTGTGGGAAGTAATGGAACCTATACCGTGGACGGGGATCGCGTGACATTGCTGGAAGCCATAGCCAAGGCAGGAGATTTGACTTCCAAGGCCAAAGTAGACCGGGTAGCTGTAATTCGTGAAATAGAGGGCGAACGTCAGATTTTTATGCACGACCTGCGAACCAAGGACATATTTGATTCTCCCTGTTTTTACCTTCAGCAGAATGACATTGTATATGTAGAGCCTAAGTACAAGAAAAAGGATGTGGAAGACCGGGGATGGCAGGTTGCTACAACTTTGTTGTCTGTCGTAACGGCCGTATGCTCAATCTTGTGGGCAATCAAGTAAGGATGATTCTAATTAATAGTTACAAAACGATATGCAGACGAACAATTCTTCTAACAAGAATGACCAAGGGCTGAATATAGTGGATTTATTCATGTATTTGGCTTCTCAATGGAAGTGGTTCTTACTTTCCATTTTGATTTGCGGTGGGATTGCGTGGTATAATTATGCCCGTGCTCCGCTGGTGTACTTTCGTTCGGCTACGGTCATTATCAAAGATCCGTCGAACAAAGCCAGTACTTCCGGTCTGGACCGCTTCGATAATTTTATTAACAAGGTGAATGTGGCCAATGAAATATTGCAGTTCCGTTCCAAGAAGCTGATGCGCGAGGTGGTGCAGCGTGTACATGCCGATGTGAGCTATCAGATAAAGGACGGTTTGCGCAACAATGAGTTGTACAACGAATCGCCCGTATTGGTTAGCCTGCCGGATGCATTGCCCGAACAAAGCTTCTCTTTTACGATGACCCTGAAAGATGCAAAGACGGTAACCCTCTCTGATTTCTCGGGAATTGAAGCGAAACCATCGTATGAGGTGGCGTTGAATGATACGGTGGCAATCATCGAAGGGATGAATGTGGTGGTAACTGCAACCAATTACTTGCGTGATTCCTGGCTGAATACGCCTATACGGGTACAGAAACTTCCGGTAGAATCGATGGTGAATTATTATAAGAATGCTTTGGGCATTCAGCAGGAAGAAGAGGAAGCTTCCATCCTTACTCTGGCTTTGAAAGACAGTTCACCAGCCCGTGCGGAAGATGTGCTGAATACATTGATTACAGTATATAATGAGGAAGCTATCAAAGAAAAGAATCAGGTGGCAGTGAATACCGCTAACTTTATCAATGAGCGTCTTATCATCATTGAACGTGAGTTGGGAAATGTAGAATCCAATCTGGAATCGTTCAAGCAGCGGAATCAGATTGTGGACATTGCTTCCTCGGCAGGTATGTATATGACTGAATCGCAGAAATACAATGCCGATGCCATGGAACTGGAAACTCAGCTTCGTCTGGCTAATTTTATTAAGGATTACCTGACAGATCCTAGTAAGGAAACCGACCTGATACCTTCTAATACAGGAATCAGCGATATGAACATTGAAAATCAGATTAGTCTTTACAATGCGGCAAAATTGAAGCGTGACCACTTGATTGATGACAGTAGTGTGAACAACCCTGTGGTGCAGGAACTCAACAATTCGCTTCGTGCCATGAAGCAAAGTATTATTCGTGCTGTGGACAATATGATTGTCAGCCTGAATGTGAAACGCAATGACGCACAGAACCGTGAAATGCGTGCCCAGGACCGTGTGACGGCTATTCCGACAAAAGAACGGCAGATGCTGTCTATCGAACGTCAGCAGAAAATCAAGGAAGCTCTTTATCTGTTCCTGCTGAACAAACGTGAGGAGAATGCCCTTTCACAGGCCATGGCCGATAACAATGCCCGCGTGATAGACGGAGCGGAAGGAAGCAATGCCCCGATTTCTCCCAACCGCAACCGTATCCTGTTGTTGGGATTGCTGGTGGGAATCGCTTTGCCGGGAGCAGTTTGTCTGGCTATTCTCTTTATGGATACACGGGTTCACGGACGGAAGGATATAGAAGGAGTTACTTCCGTGCCTTATTTAGGAGAAATTCCATTAGATAAAGAAGCCATGAAAGACCACCGGAGGAAGGTAATGGCAGTGAAAGAGCAGGGTGATGACATTGTGTCGGAAGCCTTCCGTATTTTACGTACCAACATGGCTTTCCTTTCCAAAAAAGACAAGCCTGCGCAGGTAATTACCTTTACTTCGTTCAATATCGGAGCGGGAAAGACCTTTATTGCACGCAACTTGTCCATGAGTCTGGCTTATATGAAAAAACGGGTAGTCATGGTCGATTTGGATATTCGTAAGGGTACATTAAGCCGTCATTTCGGGCACTATCATGTAGGTGTTACCAATTATCTGTCGGACAATACGGTGAAGGTGGATGATATCATACAGCATCAGAAAGGGTTTGACCTGATTCCGGCAGGAATTCTGGCACCTAATCCAGCGGAACTGTTAATGGACAATCGTTTGGATGAACTGATGAATGAACTGCGTACCCGTTATGATTACATCATTGCCGACAATGTGCCGGTGGGTTTGATTGCCGATGCTACGATTGCAAACCGTATAGCCGACCTGACTATTTTTGTGGTACGTGCAGGCAAGCTCGACCGTCGTCAGTTGCCGGATATCGAGAAACTTTATCAGGAAAAGAAACTGAAGAACATGGCACTGGTTCTGAACGGGGCCAATCCGGAACGTCATGGCTATGGTTATAGCTACGGCTATGGTTACGGCTATGGTTACGGAACTAAGAAAAAGAAAACGTTTTTTTAAAATAAATGCATATGAAAAAACAAAATGAGAGTTTAGTAAGGGTCTTATTTAGGGAGACCAAAGTTAATTTTTTAAATCTAAAAAGAAAGTGAGGATTTTATGAAGAATCAAGAACAAAAAGAGTATGAAGCTCCGCAAACCACCTGTCTGGAGGTAGAGTTGGAGCAAGGTTTTATGAGTGCTTCTATTTTTGAAGATACTAATAATCAGGATGATGGCGTGAGTATTACTGGACACGAGGTTGGTAATACGGGCGATTATTCGGATCTTGGTTGGGATGGCGAAGGTAATACAAATAGTACATGGAGTAATTAATAAAATAAATTTATTATGAAAGAACTTAAATATTTATTTGCAGTAGGACTTCTCATAGCTTTTAATAGTTGTCGTGAAGATACTTTTGAGCAGCAAGTGACTCCTGCGCAGACCGGTGATGAAATTACTTTTGGTTCTGCATTGACAGATATACAGACACGTACGATTTATGGTGATGAACCTGTAAATGGCACTTATCCTGTATATTGGGAAGAAGACGGTTCTGACCAGATTGCTATTTATTGTCCGCAGGCTGCACAAGGGAAATTGGTAAAATATTCAGTTAAGCCGGATAAGGAAAATCCGGAACATTCATCTACGGTTACAAAGATTAATGAAGATGAAGCAGGTTTGCAATGGGGACAAGAGGAAACTCATAAATTTTATGGCTTTTATCCTGCAAGTGCTGTGACTGGTACTGAGGATGGCAAAATCGTTGGCGAAATTCCAACTGTCCAAACTCCTATTGATTGGGTTGAGACCACGAATGAGGCTGGAGGAACCACTTATACAGGTGTGGCTAATACTGACTATGCTTTTATGTGGGCTTATGGAACACACAATAAAAGCGATGGTGGAGATGTGGTTTTGACATTCCATCCTTGGGTAACAATCCTTGATATTGAAATCAATGGCCCTGCTAAAGATGGCGAAACTATAAAAATGTCTTCAGTGCAGGTCCGTTCTCTCAATGATGAGATATTGAATGGTAAATTCATTTGTGACATGAATCCTGTTGAGCAAGATCCAACAAAAGCCCCAACATATACAGGTATCGGTAATACAGCTTCTACTAGAAACCAAATATCTATAGAACTATATGATACAGATAAGAGCGACTTTATTACACTTGGCAAAAATGACAAGATTGTAGTGCGTGCATATCTTTTGCCTAAGGATGAAAACTATGATACTGGTACTGGAGGTGATCAGCAACTTCAAATTCGTGTGGCCCCATTTAATTCGGCTGTACTTACCCGTACATTGAATGGTACCGAAGGTTCTGTTTCTGGCGGAATTGTTGCGCATAAAATCAACAGGGTTATTCTGCCATCTGTAAGTAAGACGGGACCTAACTATTGGATGTCTTCTCTTGATCCGGATATTTTTGTAACAGAACTTTCGCTTCCTGGAAGTAAGATGTCTTATCAAATTCAGGGACAGGCGTCCGGTGTAACTTATCAGGATTTGTCTATTGCAGATCAGTTTACTAATGGTATCCGTGCGTTCCAGATACAGACTGCAAGTACAAACAATCATGGGCGTTTTGATACAGGAAGTGCTGAAGACCAAATACTTTATATGACTGTTGCTGGAGAGAAAACCGGTACACGTTTCAAGGACATTGTTGAAGAAATTGCTACAGGTCTTAAAACGGGAGAAAGTGCTGGTAAGAACAACGAGTATGCCTTTATTCTATTGACTGCTGCATTGGGTAAATGTGATAGTTATGGTACCCGTATAGGAGGAACTTATGTGGATGGTAATCAAGCTTGGATGGATGCTATCAGAAATGAATTAGCGGAGATGACTGCAGACGCAAATGATACTTACAGAATTTATACAGGTGAAATCACACCAACTACTACTATCAAGGATGTTGCCGGACATATTATTATTAAGGTAAACTATAATACAGATGATATGGGTAACCATTTATCTACTACAGATGAAATACCAGCTATGTTTGCCCAGTGGGGAGTTGTTGATGATGTAAGTACTGAGTTTACAGAAACAAGTGCTTATGCTGTCAATACATTACGATGGGGAACGTCAAATCATAGTGTTACTTCTAATCTGAAATGGTTCTATCATGAAGCGACCAGTGTTGGTTATAATGATAATGGCGGTGAAGAAACATACAGCACAAAGGTTGCTAACATTAAGGATATGTGGGACAAAAGTGTTGCATATTACGAAAACAATGATGACCATAGTATGTGGTTCTTGAATGACCTTGGCGGATGTTATGTAAATGGTATATATGATAGCGGTGAATCACAAAATGGTGTGGAAGGATGGACGCAGTTCGTTGGCCCGTATGCTACTGATTTGCTTCAGAAACGTACAGAAGATGCTACTTTGGGTATTGTCCTAATGAACTATGCAAATCCTGATAACCAGTATACTGGTAACTTGATTCAGACTATCATTAACAACAACTTTAACTTCCAGTTGCGTACGTCGTCTGCAAGTACTGCAAATTATAATGCCAGCTATACTAAAGGTGGAAACGCTATCGGTTGGGACAATTAATCTGAAACAGTTCATGGGCTATTTGACCCATGAACTGTTTCCTAAAGATAGATGAGGAAGTATAACTAATAAATGAAAAACAAAATAAGAGTTTATACGATTTTGTCTTGTTGCATGCTTGGATTGAGTGCATGTCAGGAAGATGTCTTGGTGGAGGAGGTCACTAAAGGCAATGTGACGATTATCGGTCGTATGAGCAGTGAACTGACAACCCGTACTTGTGTGGATAGTTCCTCTCCAGACGGTGAGGCAGGTATCCTGTGGTCTTCCAAGGACCAGATAGGTGTGTATGGTGATAAGGGTACAAAAAATGCCCTGTTTGAAGCTGCCAATACCGGTAATGTGGCAGAAGCTGAATTTTATGGAACGCTGGCAAGCGGTGAATATCCTACGTATGCTTATTATCCGTATGGAGCTGATAATGCCACTTCTGAGGTCACTGCCTTGAAAGGAAATCTGAAACTGGAGCAGATTTTCGATATGACTACCGGTAAGCTGGAAGGTGACTATAAGGTGGGTACACCTACTATTAAGACTTACGAAGGCCGGTATGAGTTTGAGTTCGAGCATCTGTTCTCTTTGTTGAAATTTGATATCAATGCTACAGAAACGGCTCTGGAAGGAGATAAGCTGGAGAAGATTATACTGACTTTGCCTGACGGACGTCGGTTGGGAGGTGAATTTACTTTCGATGCCACATCAAAGGCTGTTACATGGACCGGTGATGCTACCGGTGCCAATGAACTGACCATGGTGTGGAGCGATACGCCGGCTCTTGCAAGCGGTAAGTCTTACACCGGTTATATTACTTGTGCACCGGATATCCGTCAGGGTGATAAAATCAAGATTACCATCCTTACACAGAAGTTCAAGGCAGAATTCACCCGTACCGCGCTGGTAGATTTTGCTGCAAACACCTGCTATACATTCCCGCTTTCGTTAGAGAATTATAAAAATGACATGACGGTAACGAATCGTCCGGTTTTTACATCGTTCTCTTTTGAGGCAACGAATAATGCAGGTAAGATTTTGGATAAGAAGCTGGTGTTCAATGGCAGTGCTACAAGACCTGTCGACAATACGACAGAGGTGTTGACTATTGATGATGGGACAATAACGGGTTGTATTCCCTATCTGTATAACTTCAAGCTGAAGCCTACCTTTGAGGTGGCTGAAGGTATGACAGTTACAGTAGGAGGTACGTCGCAGCTTAGTGGCGAAAGCGAGCAGGATTTCAGCAAACCGGTGACTTATACCGTTTCCAACGGAACTGAGAGTCGTGACTATACGGTGAAAGTGACTAATTCCGGTCTGCCGGTAGTCGTGCTGACACAGAGTGGTGGCGGAACTGAAAACTGGGCTGAAGCTGGTATCAACGTACGTTCTAAAGATGCCGATTGGGTAGAAACAGATAAAATGGCGGTATATAACGCTGATGGTTCTGTGGATATGGAAGAGGCATTTTGCGGAATACGTTTGCGCGGAAACTCTACACAGAACTTCCCGAAGAAGCCTTTTGCCGTGAAGCTTGCAAGCAAGGCTAAGGTTCTGGGCATGCCCAAACACAAGCGCTGGGTGCTTCTGGCCAACTGGATGGACCGTACCATGTTGCGTAACTCTGTGGCTTTTGAGGTAGCTCATCAGACAGGAAATGCATTTGTCGATGGACTAGGATGGAATCCTCACGGATATAGTGTGGAAGTTATTATGGACGGACGCCATGTAGGAAACTACTATCTGTGTGAGCAAATCAAGATTGACGGTGACCGTGTAGATATCAAAGACTGCATTGAAGACATCATAGGCGATGGTAATGCAAATCCGACGATGGCCGATTGTGGTTATCTGCTTGAATTTGATGATAATTACGATGAGGTCGACAAGTTCCGTACCGGACGTGGTTTGCCGTGTATGTTCAAGGATGAGGTTAGTAAATATAGTTCTGATATTTATAATCAGGTGAAGGCCAGAATCGAAGCAGTAGAAGCCAATTTGGAGTCTGGAAACTTCGATGCAGCCTACAGTGATTTGGATATTAATTCGGTAATTGATTATTTCTTTGTACAGGAATTAACGTTCAATGATGAATACAAGCATCCGAAGAGTGTGTATATGCTTATCGATGGTGACGGAAAGCTGACGGCAGGTCCGGTATGGGATTTCGACTGGCAGACATTTGTCAATTATGACCAGGTACAGGCTATGAATAGCAAGTATGGCGGTACTTATTCTTGCCGCAATACGAATGAATGGTTGTATGGTAAATCGAAGTTGGCAGAAGATCCATTTTGGCCTTGGGAAGATCCTGATTATATAAACGACCAGCCTTATATGTGGTATCCGCTTCTGTTTAAGGATGCGAATTTCCGTGCCAGGGTTCAGGAACGCTGGGTGGTTATCTATCCGCAGTTGTTGAATGTGGTGGATAAAATTGATGAATTTGCCGCGCAGAATAAGGTGTCTGAACAGTACAATTCTGCTATGTGGCCTCTTGTTAGTTTGAAAAATTCTGTAGGTTCAGCATTCAATGGTGATGAAGATATGAGTTTCAACGAAGCAATTGCAACGATGAAACAAGCTTATACCGACCGTTTGAACTGGATGAACATGCAAATTACCAGCGGTAACTTCGTGACCGATGCGGAATAAACTAAAAAACACTTTAATCAAATCATAAAGTTATGATGAAAAAAACAATCTTTGCAGCCTTAGCTTTGGCGGCTGCAGGTCCTGCTCTGGCTCAGTCGGAGCAGACCATACAAAACGGTGATTTTACAGAAACCGTGGAGTACAGTAATGACAAGTACAAAGTGGAAACCAATCACTTCTGGGATAACTGGTTCCTCAGTGTGGGGGCCGGACCGCAGGTGATGTTTGGCGACCACGACAAGCAGATAGGTTTGGGCAAACGTATCTCGCCGGCACTGGACATTGCTGTAGGTAAATGGTTTACTCCAGGAATCGGAGTTCGTTTGATGTACAACGGCCTTTCTCTGAAAGGTGCAACTCGCTGGGGAGAAGCTCACTCTACTGGCGAACAAGTATCCGGCTGGGGAAGCGGTATGTATTATTCAAAGTTCAAGTATTACAACTTGCGTGCCGATGTATTGTTTAATCTGTCTAACCTGTTCTGCGGTTACAAGGAAAACCGTATCTGGAACAGCAGCTTCTATGGTGGTGTGGGATACATGCGCACATGGGAAGCTCCTACCGCTGGTGATGTAACGATGAGTGCAGGTTGGTTGAACTCCTTCCGTTTGTGTGACGCGTTCGATGCTTTCATCGATTTACGTGCTTCCATGGTGGACGATGCCATTGACGGAGAAATTGGTGGAGCTAAGTTTGACGGTCTGCTGAGTGCCTCTGTCGGTTTGACTTACAAGTTCAAACGTCGCGGATGGGACAAGAGCAAGACTGTGGTTCGTACCAATGTGGGCGAAATCAATGCTTTGCGTGACCAGTTGAACCGTGCAAACGATGAAAACGCACGCTTGCGGAATGCCATCGACGAAAGTAACCGTAATCCGAAACAGGAAGTGAAGAAGACAGCTGCTTCTAACTTGATTATCTTCCGTATCGGAAGAGCTGACCTGTCGAAGGAAGCTCGTGCGAACCTGGGTCTGTTGGCTGAGGCTATCAAGGCTTCTGATCCGAATGCAGTGTACACCATTACAGGTTACGCAGATGCCGGAACGGGTAGCAAGAAGACCAATGAACGTCTGAGCAAGAAACGTGCGGAAGCAGTTTATGACTGTCTGGTAAATGAATACGGTGTATCTGAATCACAGCTCAAGATAGACTATAAGGGTGGTGTAGACAATATGTTCTATGACGATCCTCGTCTGAGCCGTGCCGTAATTACACGCGCTAACTAATTTTATGTATCCCCTTTCCGGTGTGGTAGAGCCTGGAAAGGGGATTTTTTTGTGTTGATTGCTATAGAATGGGGGCTGATAAATTACTGCTTAATAATGAGGCTTTTTTTATAGAAGTAAGCCAGATGCTTCAGAGCGGGAATTCGGTAACGCTGCGGGCAAAAGGAAACAGTATGTTACCGTTTATTATGGAGGAGCGTGATACTGTGGTGCTGCAAAAGGTGGAAGCGTTTGCCGTGGGAAGTGTGGTGCTGGCTTGTTTGCCGGGCAATTGTTATGTGTTGCATCGGGTGTATAGAATAAAGGGAGAACATATCATGTTGATGGGGGACGGAAACCTCCATGCCACGGAATGCTGCTGTAGGGAAGACGTGGCAGGGGTAGTGGTGAAGATTATACGCGACGGCCGTGTGATAGACATCACTTCTTCTTCGCAACTGTTTATGGCGGCACTTTGGCGTAAGCTGCTTCCTGTACGCCGTTACCTGTTATTTGTGTGCAGATGGTGGATGCGAAGGGACAGGAGAATGAAAAAAAGATAGTATTTTTGTCTGTATGAGGATAGGAAAGTGTATAAAGTGGCTTTGGAATATTTCCTGTGGCTTCCGGATACCGATAATGGTGTATGCTTTGACTGGGATGTTGCAGGTGGGGGCTTCTTTGTTTTTTGTGTTTGTCTGTAAGCACTTGATAGATATTGCCACAGGTGTGTCGGGAGATAATCTTGCCATATATATCGGATGGTTGGTGGGTTGTCTGGTACTGCAGCTGGTATTGTCTGCTGCCCGTAGCTGTCTGACCAGTCGCATGGAGATTGCGTTACGGAATGAATTGCACCGCAAGCTTTTTGTGCATTTGATGGAGAGCTGCTGGTCGGGAAGGGAGCAGCTGCATACCGGAGATATGCTGAATCGTCTGGAGGAGGATGTGCAGACCATAACCGATGCATTGTGCCGGATGCTGCCTGCGGTGTTTATCACGTGTTTCCAGTTGCTGGGTGCTTTGTATTTCCTTTCTTATCTGGATATGCGTCTGACCATTGTGCTGGTTTTTATCATGCCTGTCGCATTGTTGTTCAGTAAAGGATATATACGAAAAATGCGCCGTCTGTCGCGCGAGATACGTACGACGGACAGTGAGATACAAAGTCATTTGCAGGAGAATTTGCAGCATCGTATCCTGCTTCGTACCTTGGAATATACCAGCCAGTCTGTGCATAAGCTGGATGCGGTGCAATCTGTACTGCAGGATAAGGTGAAGCAGCGTACTGATTTTTCGGTGTTTTCCCGCTCGATGGTGCAGGTCGGTTTTATGACTGGCTATGCCGTTGCCTTTTTATGGGGCGTATTCGGCTTGCGTGAGGGGACGGTAACATTCGGAATGATGGCGGCATTCTTGCAGCTGGTATCGCAGATACAGCGTCCGATGGTGGACTTGAGCCGGCAGATTCCGGCTGCTATCCGGGTACTTACTTCGGCGGAACGTTTGATAGAACTGACTGACTTGCCTTTGGAGGAACGGGGAGAGTCAGTTCGTCTGGAGGGAAACTTGGGTATCCGTATGCACGGAGTGAGCTATACTTATCCGGAGGGGAGCAAGGCTGTGCTGTCTGATTTTACGTATGATTTCAAGCCGGGTAGTCTGACGGCTATTGTGGGAGAAACAGGAGTCGGGAAAAGTACGCTAATCAGGCTGATTCTGGCTTTGTTGCGCCCTGATAGAGGAGATATTGTATTTTATAACGGGCAGCAGGAGGTGGTAGCTTCACCGCTTACACGCTGCAATCTTTCCTATGTGCCTCAGGGAAATACGCTGGTCAGCGGTACCATCCGGGATAATTTGCGGATGGGAAATCCTCATGCCACGGAGGAGGAGTTGAAAGAGGCACTTTATCTGGCGGTGGCAGATTTTGTATTTGATTTGCCGGAAGGGATGGATACGTTATGCGGAGAGCGTGGTTCGGGGCTTAGCGAAGGGCAGGCGCAGCGTATTGCCATTGCACGGGGCTTGCTACGTCCGGGAAGTATCTTGCTGTTGGATGAGCCGACTTCTTCATTGGATAGCGAGACGGAAAAGCTGCTTCTGGCACGTCTGTCGGACCAGTTGCACGGTAAAACACTTCTTCTGATTAGCCATCGGGAAACGATTGCACAGCTTTGTACTTCTGTGGTCTGGATGAAAAAGCAGGAATAATTCTTATCAAGAATGAAGGCACTAAATGAAACGCCCTTATTTCCAGTTGCGCACTGGAGATAAGGGCGTTTCATTTAGGGTGCTATTGGCTGATGGTTTTGCTTACAGTTTCACTACCAGCTTCTTACCTGAATAAGCTACTTTCTTGTCAGCTTTAACCATGATGGTTTCTGCTGACTGCTTGCCAGGCTGCATCAGCGTGATGCGGAAGTTGCGGCGTTTCAGCATCTTCGGGAATTCACCATTGCGGTCGCTGATGGTCAGTGTGCGTGAGGCGTCGTCCCAGCTGAACTTGATGGTAGAGAACATACCCTTTTCGTAGTTATAGTTATCAAACTCGTCTTCGTAGAGCACGAATTCGCCATTGGCTCCCGGGTAAACACAGATGTCCAGGTTATCCCATTTCTTTTCAGTAGCGTACTGTACTTTCGGACCAAGCGGAAGGATACTTCCTGCTTTGATGTAAAGTGGCAGGATGTCAACCGGACATTCGCGCTGGATTTCCTGACCGCCTGCAACCGTTTCGTTAGTCCAGAAATCAATCCATTGAGAACCTTTAGGCAGGTAGACTTTTACCGGAGCAGAAGCTTTCGCTACGTCGGGCACGGTAGTAACTCCCTTGTTGCCTTCTATTTTCTTGGTGTAAAGCGGTTCTGTTACCGGGCATACCAGAATGTTTTTACCGAACATGTATTCATCGTCCAGCAGGATAGCCTTACGGTCGTTGGCAAAGTCCATTACCAGCGGACGCATCATGGTACCGTCTTCCTGTACTACGGCTCCATCTAAACTATATATATAAGGTAAGAGACGGTAGCGAAGTTCGATAATACGTTTCTGTGCATCATAAGCCCAGTCACCTTCCTTGCCAAAGAGGTCAATTTCATTCATCATCGGTGAAGAACAGTGGTTACGCATCAATGGCATGAAGCATCCCCACTGGAACCAGCGTACATGCAGTTCCTGATAAGCTACGTTAGTGCAGTCATTGTTGTATTCCCATCCGAAGAAACCTCCTAAGTCCGTGTTCCAGAACGGGATACCGCAAAGTGTGTAGTTCAGTCCGGCCGGAATCTGCTGACGGAGTACATCCCAGCTTGATACCACGTCGCCGCTCCAGCTCAGGGCACCGTAGTGCTGCTGACCCAGGTAACCGGAACGGGTCATCTGGAACACACGTTTATCGTCCGATACGGCACGCTGGTGTTCATAGATACCCCGGTTGTGGTCCAGCGGGAACGCATTGTGTACGGAGCGGAAAGACCCATCGGCTGTCATCAGGTCGAAGTCGCTTTCTATCGGGTTCAGATGGTCGGGTTCTGTAGAGTCGGTCCACCAGGCATCAATGTTCATTTTATGCAGGTGACTGAGGTAACGCCAGTACAGGTCGCGGGCATCTTTGTTGAACGGGTCGTAAGGATGTGCACCCGATTTCGGAGGCCATGTCTCAAATTTCAGCAAGGCTCCCATCTTGTCCAGTTCCTTGAACTGGTCGGTCCATGGTCCGAAGCTGGCCCATACGGAAATCATCAGGTGCGCATTGTTCTTATGTACGTATTCCACCATTTCTTCCGGGCTTTTGAAGCGAGGTTTCGGATAGCGTGCATTCTTGTCTTCTCCATTCGGAAGGTAGCGAAGTGCTTCCTTGTCGTCCATCTTGTTGATGTAGCGTGGATTCACGAATTTCATGGCATTCCAGTTGGAGTCACATCCCCAGTACTGCCAGTCCTGTACGATACCATCCAGCGGAATCTGAAGTTTGCGGTATTTGTCGAGTACGCCGCACAGTTCGTCCGGACTCTTGTAGCGTTCGCGGCACTGCCAGTAACCCATGGTCCAGAGCGGGAACATGGTAGCCTTTCCGGTCAGGTCACGGATGCAGGCGATTACGCCATCCTGTGTGCCGTCTTCGTACAAGAAATAATAATCGGAGCAAAGTCCTACCTGTGAAGAGAAAGATGTTTCATACGGTGTGTCGCTGAAATCAGAGATACCTGGATTATCCCAGTACACGCCATATCCTTTTTCAGATGTGAAATAGGGGATACAGATATTGGTATTGCCGTTTGACAGGTGAATTTGCTGGTTGCGGTGGTTCATGGCTCCGCTCTGGCGTTGTCCTAATCCGTAGATAGCTTCTTCCGGTTCAAGGCTGAATGCCTGGCTGACAGTAAATGCGTCACGGTTTACGTCCTTGCGCGGAATGAAATTGGTACCTTCCACTTTTTCCTTTAGCAGTGTTTCCCCTTTCAGGTCGGTGTAAGTCACCTTTCCGGTAACCACGTCGAGTGTCACTGTCATTTTTCCGGAGGTCATGCATACCGTGTTTCCATTCTGTTTGTAGGAGATTTCTACCTTTTCCGGAGTCTTGATGACCGGATAACTTTTCTTTTCGGGCATTTCAGCCGAAGGATACTTTACGATGCGCACAATAGAAGGAGAGTAGAAAATCACTTCCCCGTTCAATGTGGGTTGTGCGGTCTGGAACTTTCCTCCCTGAGCGGTCTTTTCAAAAGTCTGACCGAAGGAAGACAAACAAGTGGCCAGTGCAGCAAGAAATAAAATCTCTTTTTTCATGTTGAACAAGTTTGTTTTTCGTTAAATCTGAATACAAATGTAAAGAGATTCTTTTTAGAGCAGGAGAACAGAATGCGCCAAAGAGCGGTATGAAATGCTTCAGAGAGGGGTCTGATTCATTTTTACCCCTCTTTTGATTCAGATGTATCCCCTTTTTCCTGCTGTTTCTGAAACTCGCTGGGGGTCATTCCATATTCTTCCTTGAAGCAGGAAGTAAAATATTTCCGGTTGTAATAGCCTAATGCCAGGGCCACTTCGTTCACGGTGGTATGAGGATCTTTTAACATGCGGCAGGCATGTTGCATCTTCACGCGACGGATATATTCTAATGGAGTAAGCCCCGTAATGGCCTTGAGCTTGCGGGTCAATGTGGAGCGTGACATGTTGACTTTTTCTGCCAGATGCTGCACATCGAATTCGGCTTCACTCAAATTATCTTCTACTGCTTTCAGGATATTTCCTAACAGAATTTCATCCAGTTTGGCAAATTCCATTTCTGAAATACGGACTTCAGTTTGCGGAACAGGCTTTTCATCCAGATAGGAACGCATTTTCATCAACTCCGCGCTGTCGGCATACAGTTCTTCATTTTTCAGCTTCATCCGGCGGAGGTAGAAACGAAGTCCGACAAAGATTCCGGCTATCACTACCCATATATAGAAGGCGATGGCCCATCCTGTCTGGTAGAAGGCAGGCAGACGCTCAATGTGAAGTCTCGTGACTTTCTCGCTCCATATTCCATACCCGTCGGTCGCCTTCACCTCGAATACGTAGTTTCCGTGAGGCAGGTGCTTGTAGCTGACGGTATGTTGTCCTACGGTGGTGTAGTTCCATTCTTTATCCAGTCCGACCAGACGATAAGCATAACGTATTTTGCGGGCATTCAGGTAGTCAAGAGATGAAAAATGAATCTCCAGATCATATTCGTCCGGCTTGAGTGTCAGAGAATTTCCGTTCACTATGGGTTTGCCCATGACGTACAGTCCGGTGATAAACGTCGGAATATCCTTGCTGGGCTGGTCAAGGCGGTCGGATGGAGTTACTGCACAGATGCCCGGAATGCCACCGAAATAAATCCGTCCGTCGTGTCCCTTACAGATGGCTGTAGGAATGAACCGGCGGAGCAGCATGGAATTGTCGGTGGTAAGATAGGTGGAAAACGAGTGGTTTTTCGGATTATACTCAATCAGTTTCTGGTTGGTATCTATCCACAAATGGCCGTATACGTCAAACTCCAGCTGGTTGACAATATTTCCGTTCAGTTCACACAGCCGAGTATGATCCGTCAGTTTTCTTGTCTGCACATTCAAGGCATAGACTCCTCCTTCCTGCGTACCCATCCAGATGAGGCTGTCTTCCTGCACACTCAGGCAGGTGATAGAGAGAGGAGAAAGAAACTTTCGACATTCTCCCTTGGGAGACAGCTGATAAAGCCCTTTATTCAGTGTTCCAATCCATAGATTTCCCCGCTTGTCTTCCTTGATGGCACTTACCAGTCCTAATGTATCGCAGACCGTATGCCATTGGTTGTTGTGCAGAGAAAAAGCAAACAGCCCGTTGTTGGTACCTGCCCAGAGTGTGCCGTTACGGTCCTCGTAAGTCTGGGTAAAATGTCTTTGGGCCTTTTCCGGAAGGCTCAGGGTGCGGAAGTGCTTCATTTGCATACCTTCCCGTCCGAGTTCATAGATAAGGTTGCGCCCTTCAGGTATCACCCATACATTTCCTTCCCTCCGGGCTTCGGTCATTTGCTTGATGGAGCCGAGAGAAAGCGTTTTCAGCGTGGAGAAGTCGTGGTAGAGACTGACTGTATGGTTGGACAGGTCGTACAGCCCGAGTCCTGTTCGTTCCTGTGATATCCACATCTTGCCTTCTCCTGCATCGCAGAGGGCCATGATGGCCGGTTGAAAGCGGACCCGCTGTTGTAGAGCAGGCAGAGCAAATTCTTCCGGAGCGTTTTCCGTAAAATGGATAATGAAACTTTTTCCGTCAAAAGAGGCTACCCAGAGGTTTCCGTCTTTGTCTTGATAAATTTCATTCAGCATGTTTCCATATTCAGCCGGCAGACGAAAATCCGTCTGGCGCAAGCAGCGGCGGGCTTCATCGTAGCGCATGGCTATCAGAGAACTTCTGGTAGTCATCCAGAGAATTCCTTCGCGGTTATCCTGCTCCAGGTATAAGATGTCTCCTTCTGCTTCTCCCATAGGATTTACGGGAAGTGGAGAGTAGGTATAAATGGAATCTTTGGGTGCGGAAGGGTCGAAGAGCAACAGACCGTCGGAACTGGTGCCTACCCAGAAATAATTATGAGTGCGGTCCTGAACGATGCAGGTCAGGTTTCGTCCTGAAGGCGGATTGGCATAACGGGTAAAAGTGTCTGTCTTTTTATCGTAGCGATAGATACCTTCCCTTCCTACGGTAATCAGAATCTGTTTCTGCCGGCTTTCGCAGAAACCGGCCATCCATGAGGGTTTTCCTTCATGGTCGTATAGCAGGTAGGTTTTCTGTAATTTCCCCTCAGTGTTGTATCTCAGCAGTTTATGCCCCGTAGCTATCCACATAGCCCCGTCGGATGTCTTTCGTATGCTGTAGATAAAACTTGTCTGTAGCCGTTCAGCGTCCAACGGTGTAACTTGTCTGCTGGTTTTGTCCAGCATGTAGGCTCCATGGTCGGTTCCAAACCAGATTCTTCCCCTTTCATCTTCGGCAATGGACTGGATGGTGTTGTCATTCAGCAGTCCCGGGGTATTGATGTCGGAACGGATGACGCTAATCTGGTATCCGTCGTCGCAGCAAAGACCGTTCACTGTGCCATACCACATCAGTCCTTCGCTGTCCTGAAAAATGCGGTGTATGGCACTGACCGGAAGCTGGGGCAGGGAAGGCACGGGAGTAATCCGGATATTCGAAGCGGCTTGTATGGTAATTTCTATCAGGCTGAAAATGAGTAAAAAACAATATCTTTTCATGGGCTTTTTCAGGACGCTAAAAAACGCAAGTGCGTTTGCTCTAAAACGCAAGTACGTTTTGATTGAAACGCAAGTGCGTTTTACCTAAAACACAAGTGCGTTTTCCTTTAAACGTAAGTGCGTTTTTTCAGGTATTTTGAACGAAAATCTCTTATGATTTATAATCGTTTGTTTATTAATGCTTTATCCGTTGTTTCGATATTCAAGCGGGCTCATTCCTACATAGCGTTTGAAGTATTTTCCGAAGAATGATACATTGGCAAAATTCAGTGAGTCGGAAATGTTCTGGATGGAAAGCTGGGAAGACTTCAATTGCGATTTGGCATCCATGATGACCATGGACGAAATGATGTCCACACAGGTTTTTCCCGTAATCTGTTTTACGGTAGTGCAAAGATGTGCGTGCGTAATCTGTAGCTTTTCAGCATACCAGGCTACGTTTCGTGTCTGATTGTAATGTTGCATGACCAGCTGGGCAAAGTTGCGACAAATCAGTTCACTCTTTGACAACGGATGCACTTCGTCAGTCTTGTTCCGGTAAAGCATGGATATACCTTTATGTATGTCGGCATACAGATTGGTCGCGATTTCCGGTCTGATTTTTTCCGGAAGGAATTCATACATCTTGATAAGCAGCTGCATGTACTCTTCCATCATTTTGGCGCCTTCCGGCTTTAGATTGATAACGGGACGCCCCAGTGTGATGTACATCGTATCCAGAAAAGAATGCGACTGAAGATTGTGTTCCATAAACTGAGAAGAGAATCCTCCGAAGTAGATGTTCAGGTCTCCCTTGATGTCGTTTATCTGAAAGATACTTCCTGGGGTAAGTACGATAAAGTCGTTGGGCTCTACCGTTATCTTGTTGAGATTGACCGAGGCTTCCACTTCTCCGGAAGTACAAAGTACGAAAATCTCGCATTTCAGGCGCACCGGATAGTTTCTGTACAGCCCTAACAGCTCTTTGCTGATGCCGGTACCTACCAGCCACTCTTCGGGCAGGTCTATTTTAGGTAATTCTTTTTCCATTTTATTTTGTTTTTATTTATTGCATGCTTCCACCACTCTTGTTGTCTCCGCCTGCCTTTACGTCATCGTTTGTAATGCTACGCTGTGTCTTTTTCACCTGGGTCTTCAACTCACCGAACCGCCAGCTGATGCTGATGCCGTATCTGCGTGAGGGATAACTGTTTTTCGACCATGAGCGGAACGTGTCTGTCCACACCTCATTGCTATAGGAGTTGTATTTCTGGAAGATATTGCTGGCAAAAAGCGAAATATTCAGCCGTTTGTCTTTCAGGAAAGAACGGTTCAGGTTGACACCGTAATAGTAGAAGGAAGAACCTTTTCCTTGCAGGGATATGTAAGGAGTGCTTCCTCCACCGTAAAAGCTGAGACGCAGTTCCCAGGGGATAGTCTGCTGTATGTTGGCAAACACCTCACCGGCAAATCCGCTGTTGCGTGAGTTCAGCTCCTTACTCTGGAAGTCGGAATAGCTTCCGCTGGTATTGAGTGAGAGGCGGGTGGTGCTGCCCGGGTTCCAGTTCATCCATAAGGCCAGGCGTGTACGCTGACTCTTGCCTACATTGCCGTAGGTGTTCTCCTGTACCCCATTGTTCATGAAGGAGTAGCGCTCAATACCGTTGTTGGTAAACGTATAAGTAAGGTTGGCATTCAGGCTGAACTTGGCACTGAAGGTATTGAAGGTTATTCCAAGAATGTGTGCCTTTTCCGTGTCCAGGTCCGGATTACCGTAGCTGATGGAAGTCGGGTTGCTGGTATCGCGGAAAGGATTCAGGTACCATATTCCCGGACGGTTGATACGCATGTTGTAGTTGGCACGCAGGGTAGCGCTTGTACCTAACATATAAGACAGATTCAGGGTAGGAACCACGTCATCGAATCCGGCTTTGAAATTGCGTTCGGGCATATAGTCGTATTCCACGTCCATGAACGTATGTTCGTAGCGCACACCGGCTTTTGCTCCGAATTTCTTCCATTTCAACTGATAATCAGCGTATGCTGCCAGGATGTGCTGTCCCTGCTGGTATTTGCTTGAAAGGTCCTGGTTGGCTTCCATTTCGCCTTGGCCATTTTCCAGGAAATACCGACTGTCACTGTAATTTTCACGGAAAATGTATTTCATACCGGCGTCTATGTAGTGCTTCTCATTCAGCGGATTGACATAATCAATCTGTGCCGTATGCTCTGCCGTATGCGCATCGTTGTCGAAATACTGGTGAAGCAGGTTGAAGGGGACGTCTTTCATTTCGTCATAGTCGGTATCGGCTTCATTGTTGTTCGGCGAGTTGTTGAACTTGTAGGACAACGTGAGGTATTCTCCTTTCTTCTTGAAAGAATGCTGGTAGTCAGCATTGATACCGATGTTCCCAAACTGACTGATTGACCGATTGAGAGTCTGGTAACTGTAGCGTTCTTTCCAGTCATTGTCGCTCATGATGGTACGCGAATCGCCGTGTGTGTCAAATTTCCCTCCAAAAACATTGGCTGAAAACGTAATCAGGTTCAGGGTGTCTATCTCATAACTTCCTTCAATGTTGCCAAACTGGAAATTCCCTGTACTCTTGGAAGAACCTTGTGTCAGCAGATGGCGATAGTCGGTAGACGTGAAATCTTCACGTTCGCTGTCAGAAAGGCTGCGAGGCTGGTTCTGATGGTTATATGAGTAATTTCCGGTGAGGGTAAGCTTTCCTACCTGCACTGTTCCGTAGCCATATCCCGACAGCCCCATGTTATTGACATTGGCTCCGAGCGTAACATTGTATCCCTGCATCTTGGCATCGGTCGTAATGATGTTCAGGATACCTCCGATACCTTCTGCGTCGTATTTGGCTCCCGGTTCCGTTATCACTTCGATGGACTTGACGGAGTTGGCTGGCAGACTGCGGAGCACCTCCTTCGGGTTGTTGCTCATCAGCGTATTGGGCTTCCCGTTTACATGTACCTTGAAATTGCTGGACCCGTTGACTTGTATGTTGTCCTCTCCATCGACGGTGACGAGCGGTACCTTTCGCAGCATTTCGAGGGTGGTATTGGTTTTGGAATCAGGATCGTCTTCTATGCTGTAAGAAATTTTGTCAATTTCTGCTTTTACAAGGGGTTTCTGGGCTACTACTTCCACGCCTTTCAGCATTTGGGCATCATCGCAGGTATAAAGTGTGCCCAGGTCGGCCACCCGCTGGTTATTGGTGATGCTAAAACGGCGCACCACTGTACGTTTTCCTACCGAAGTGATTTGCAGGGTATAATTCCCGGTTTGCGGTAATTTCTCCTGAAATTTTCCTTTTGCATCGGTCACATTCATTCTGACCGGTTTCTCCGGCGATTTGTCGAGCGTAATGCGTATGGTGGCATAAGGCTCGCTTTCATGCGTCAGTGAGTCGACAAGTATACCTTTCACGGAAAATTGTGCGTGAACATTACAAATGCTTAGAATCAGAAATGTAAAGATGCCTGTAAATTGTGCAAGAATTTTGTGTTTCATAAAATCAAGGTGTGTGGTTGCGGTTTTTGGTTTCTTGTTTGTTTCAAGTTGCCCAAAGATAGGGAAAAAATAAACTGCTTCTGTAGGTGGTAATTTAAAAATATGAAAAGGTGTGATAAAAGAAGTAATGGTGTATTTTAAAAATAGACCATTGATGGGTCGTAAAAGTGCTAATTTTTAGTTAATTATCAAGGCTATTTGGACAATTTCCTTTTGCTGGCTTTAAAAATCAGCCAAAAATAAAATAAATAGACCTTGTGAGAATTTTTGAATTGGTGTTATTTTGCACACGGAAAAATAGTTTTCCATCTAAGTTTAAAGAAACTGATATATTTGATGTTTGCTGCAATGAATTTGAAAAAGAAAGTAATACTCATTTACAGCTTATTATCCTTGATTTTTGTGTCGTGTTCGAAAGAGGATGCGACAAGGAGCGGTGAAATGGGTACTTTTACAATGAGTCTGAATGCTACTAGTGAAGTGATAGGTCTGAATGACAAATCACGTGCAGATCAAGAAACAGGGAAAGAGGAAGCATTGGTCCTGCCTGGCGTAAATGATTTTTCAGTTAGTATTTCTTCTTTGGGAGAACAAGTGTGTGGATGGAGTTCTTACAAAGACATGAGTGAGGAAGAAATGCCTGAATTACGCGTAGGTACTTATCAAGTAAAAGCTTGGTACGGAGATGTGTCAAAGGAAGGATTTGAATTACCTTATTTTGAAGGAAATCAGGAGTTTGTTATAAAGAAAAATGAAACGACTCCAGTAGAGGTGACTTGTTATTTGGGCAATGCTCAAGTGAAAGTTAATTATACCGATGAGTTTAAAAACTATTTCTCTGATTACTCTGCCGTAATGGCTACTTCATTAGGTAATGAGGTGGAATATGTAAAAGATGAAACACGGGCTGCCTATTTTTCTCCTGGAGAGTTGACTGCTAAAGTAAAAGTGAAAAAATCTGGTCAGTCAACTGAAAATGTTTATCAGGTTAAAGTGTTTGAGGCAAAAGCTCGTCATATTTATTTGCTGACATTGGATGTGGAGGCAGGGTCGGCAACCATGACCGTGTCTTTTTCTGATGATGTGGCCGGAGAAGAGGTTCGATTCGATGTATCGGATGCGGCCTTGAATTCTCCTGCACCTTATTTTAAGGCAAATGGTTTTACTGAGAGTGTTCCTTTTCAATCAATCGAGGGGGCAGAACCGAAAGAGCAAGTTACTGCTTATGTGAATGCGGTTGCGGGTATCCAGTCTTGCCGTCTGACTACCACGTCGGGTTTTCTGTCGGGAAAAGGATGGCCCGATGTAGTGGACTTGGCTGCACCCGGAAAATATGCCTCAATTTTAACGGAGATGGGATTGGAAACCAAAGGATTGGAGGGTAATCGTGACCAAATGGCTCAGGTGAATTTTACTAAATTGATAAAGAACTTACCTACAGGTGGCAATCATATATTTAAACTGGAGGCTACAGATGTGTATGGCAAGGTTTCAGATACTCCGCTGGTGCTGACTGTGACTCCTCAAGGATGTGAGTTTGCTGTGGCGGCTACTTCAACGGAGGCTCCTTTTTATGGGAATACATGTCAGGTAAATGTATCATTTAAAGATGGAGATCCGGCAAATGTACATTTTCAGTTGATGGAAGGAAACAAGGAAGCGTTAGAATTTATACGTGCGGAAGAATTATCGTCAGAAGGTGGCTTGAAGATTTATACGGTGTATCTGAAGGCACCTGAAACGGTGAAATTTATGGATCCGTTCAAGATTTCTGCTTCTTATTTGAGCTATACTAAAGAAACTGATAAACTGCCTGTAAGCATGGGTATTCTGGTGGATAGTTCAGGAGATGTGTGGGCTAAGAAAGCTGTTTTTCATGTATATAATGAAACTGAATTGGCTGATATAAAACTACAGAAACAGCAGGGCAGTTCCTGGATGGATGTGACAACTGAGGTTAATGGCAGCTATGGCCTGACGGCGAAGGGGCTGGAGTCGGGGGCCTCAGTGAAGTTACGTGCCGTAAAAGGGAAGGAGTATTCTAATTCTGTGGACATCGTGACGGAAGAGGAGTTGCAAATACCTAATTCTGACTTTGAACAGTGGTCAGTGCAAGAAGTATGGTATCAAACAATCTTTATGTCTGGTGGAGAACATATTTATTCATATTATCTGTCTGGTGGTTCTTCGGAGGATAAATGGTGGAGTACTTTTAATGATATGACGACTCAGCAACAGAGTGGCGTCGCTTCTTGGTATTATTGTGCTTATCCTGGCACAATGCCTACTAATGCAAGTGAAATGCATACGGCTACCTGGCATTGGAATAATCATGGAGGAACCTCCCTGTCAACAGGTGCCTATGAGGGAAATGTAGCTGCTGAAATAGCGACTGTGGGATATGGAGCGAACAACTGGTCTGCAATAAGTCATAATACGAAGTACAGACAGGCCGGGTATTTGTATCTTGGTACATTTAACCGGGATACACAGGAAAAGAATATGACCCATACTTTTACTTCTCGTCCTGATGCGATACAGTTCTATTATAAGTTTTATTCTTATAATGGAGAGACAACTAAAGTGTATGCGAAATTGTATGATGTAAACCGGAATCTGATAGGACAGGGAGAACTTAGAATTACGCAATCCATAGATACATACACTCAAGGACGAGTTGGTATCTCTTATGAGCAAAAAGCAAAAGCGTCTTATATTGAACTGGTATTTATGTCGACAGATGCAACTTCACCGGGAACGAAGGATATTCAAGGAAGTAAAGGGGCGTTTAATGCTGGTTACGGTGACTCACGTCATGTAGGTAGTATTCTGACAGTGGACAATGTAAAATTAATTTATGAATAAAATAAACCTAACTTATATGAAGAAACAGATTTCTTTCTTATTAAGCTTGTTTGCCGTTATTTTATTGGCAACGGCTTGCCATAGTGAAAAGGTGAATTATGAAATAAAACAAGAAGGACAATTGAATTTGTCTTCTTTGCTGTTGACGCCTAATACAGACCCGTTGGTAACTGAATCGCGGGTAGCTGCGGAGTTAAATGACTATATTGTGGAAGTGTATACCGAAGGTGGGGAACTTGTGAGTTCATGGAAATACTCAGAAATGCCAGAAGTGTATACATTGAAGACAGGTAAATATAAGATTGTGGCACATGCTCCTGTGACGGAAGGTGCAGCTTTTGACACTGCTTATTGTGAAGGAGAATCAAAAGTGTTTGAGATTACGCAGGATAACCTGACAGATGTGGGGGAGGTGACATGTACGCTTCATAATGTGAAAGTAACTGTAAAATATGCTGATAACTTGAAACCTTTGTTGGGTGATGATGTGAAAGTTACGGTTAAAATAGGTGCGGAATCTTTGGAATATGGAAAAAATGAAACTCGTTCAGGATTCTTTCATTGTGCAGAAATGAATACAGTGGATGTGATTTTTTCTGGTACAGTGGATGGAGTTGCGGAGAATGTGACTAAATCATATACAAACGTAGCATTGGGTACAGAATTGATTGTTACATATAATTTGATTGATGCTGTGTTTGTAGATCCTGGTACGGGAGGAAATGCTTCAGTGAACGGTTTAAAACTGGATGTGACTTGTACACCGGTAACTATTGAAGGGGCGGTTCGTCCTGGAGAAGACGAGATTCTGGACTTCGGACTTCCTTCAATTGAGGGAGAAGGGTTTGATTTGAGTCAGCCTGTCACTGATTTAACTCAGAAGGTGGTAGTAGACCTGCTGGCTCCAGAAGGAGTAGCACATGTATTTGTGGAAATCACTTCTGATAACGCGGATTTTAGCGGAGTTATTGCACAAATGTTCCCTCAGAATCCTTTTGATTTGGCAGAGCCTGGTGAAGCAGAAGAAAACTTAAATAATTTGGGCTTGCCTATAAAAGATGCTGTTATCGGTCAGCAAAAGGTGATTTTTGATGTGACGCAGTTTGTGGGCTTGTTGGGTGGATTCCCTGGAGTGCATCAGTTCAAATTGACAGTAGAAGATGTGAATGGGGAGAAGGCGGAAGCTACTCTGACCATAGACAGTAGTAATGCATAGTAAAATTTGGAAGGTGATGAAAAGAATTTTCTTAATAATTGGAATCATATCTTCGCTTTGTGCCTGCCGCCAGGAAAATCGCTATCTGAGTGAAGGAGAGGGAGCGTTGAACTTGCAGGTTACTGTGGGGGAGGCCGTAGAGGTGGTGTCCAGAGCATCTCTTGGAAATGAAGAAATAGAAGCCTTGAAGAATGATTGTAAAGTTCGTATTTATGAAGGCAACAAGTTGATAAGAAAATATTCTTCCTGGAGTTCTGTTCCAGAGAAAATAGATTTATCAGCTGGGGCCGACTATCGGGTACGGGTCGTTGCCGGCGATTCAGTCTCGGCGTCGTTCGATAAAAAATTTTATGAAGGGATAGAGACTTTTTCTGTGCTTGACGGACAGACGACTTCTGTAAAGGTGAATTGTAATATTGTCAATACGTTAGTAAAGGTGAATTTTAGTGAGGATATGAAGACGTATTTGGCTTCAGGTACAGTAACAGTGTCGGTTGATGCGACCGATGGTGCCTTAGATTATAGTTGGAGTGAGAAGGAACAGGATTCGTATGTAGGATATTATATGCTGCCTTCTGGAAAAGAATATTTGACTTGTGTCTTTAGTGCTACAACAAAGACTGGAAAAAAAATTACTCAGACGGATAAGATAGAGTCGGCCAAGGCTTCTACTTTATATACGTTAAATTATGAACTCAGTTCTGAGGAACCTGAACGTCCGACAGATGAAGGGGGAGTCTTCTTTTCGTTGAAAGTGGATGAAACTCCGCTTTATAAACAGGAGGAAGAGATTGGGATTTATCGTCGCCCGGTAATTCGGGTGATGTCGGGAGACGAGGAAATTAGCACAGATTCTCCTTGGTTTCTTAGTTTGAACTCTTCTGTTTCACCTAAGGTGATTATGACTGGTTCTTCTGCCTTGAAGACTGCTTCTGTAGTGGGAACATTATTGGAAAAGTTGGGATTTTCTGGTGCGATTGATTTGTTCTCATCAGAATCTGTTGGAGCTTTGCAACAGAAAGGGATTACATTGACATTTCCGGAAGAGGCTCAGGGAAGACAGATTGTCATGGATTGGGGGAGTTCTTGGAATGAGTTGCTGAAAGAAGAAACCGTGTATTCATTGGGATATGTACTGACAGATGAACAGGGAAAGCAATGTGAACTTGACTGGCAGATTGTGGTTTCGGATATGAATGCACAAGCCGTTGAAATTCCTCGTTTTGAAACTTGGGCAGACCGAACCGTCTTTTATGGAGAGGTGATTGAAGGACATACTTCGGAGGCAGGAACTGTATATAGCTTCCAGTATCGTAAGAAGGGAGAAGAAGCTTGGAGTCAGAATATTCCGGCTGTTCTTTCTGGACAGACAATCAAGTCGGATGTGTTGAAAGGACTTACTCCGGGAACTACTTATGAATATCGTATTTTGGAGGATACAAAAATTTCAAATATTGTTTGTGAGGTAACTACAGAGGAAGCCTCTGTATTGCCGAACAGTGGTTTTGAAAATTGGTCGGGAGATGTTCCTAAATTAATATATGGATCGGGTGAAACTATGTTTTGGGATTCAGGAAATCATGGTTCTCAGAAGGTTAGCCATAATGTGACGACACCTGATGCTACGGTGAGACACAGTGGTAATTACTCTGCTAAATTATCGTCTATTTATGCAAGTATGTTGGGAATAGGACAGTTTGCAGCAGGTAATATATTTATCGGACAATATCTTGATACTCAGATGGATGGGCTTACCGGACACGGTGTCTTGGGATTAGGGCGTCCGTTTGCTTCTCGTCCTTTAGCTTTACGAGGATATATACGCTACATAAGTGGCAATGTAGATAAAGGAGGAGACAAAATAGCGAATGGTACTCAGGATAAAGGTATCATTTATGTAGCTTTGACAGATGGCGAAGGAGAAGAGTTCAACGGAACTCGCTGGTCGTTTGTGATAAAGACAAAAGAAAGTAAGTTCTTTGATAAAAATGGAGCTAATGTAGTGGCTTATGGAGATAAGATATGGGAGGCTTCTACAGAAGGTGAGGGTATGCATGAATTCATTATACCTTTTGAATATAAGAGTATGGAAAGAATTCCAAACCGGATTATGCTGGTTGCTGCCGCTAGTCAATTTGGAGACTATTTCCAAGGAAGCACCGGTAGCGTGATGTGGCTCGATGATTTGGAGCTGATATATGAAGAAAGTAAATTACCTGAAAATTTGAGATAAGTGAAGAAGATTATATTCCTTTTAAGTATCTTGTGTCTGACATTATCTGTTCAGGCACAAGAAGGAAAGAAAAAGATAGCCGATAACGTATTTGTGCCTAAAGGACAATGGATTGTCGGTAGTTCTGTATCGTATTCAGAGCATACGGAAGAAAACTATCAGTTTTTAATTATTGATAAGTTCAATTCCGATGGATATTCTTTTAAAGTAAGTCCGTTGGTTGTTTATGGTTTGAAAGATAACTTAGCTATGGGAGGACGTTTTTCTTATGGACGTACTTTGACCAAATTTGATAATCTGAATTTTGATTTGGGAGATGATCTTTCAATTAATTTGAACGATACGTATGAACTGACGCATTCATACACTGTAATGGCTATCATGCGAAATTACATCAATTTGGGAAGTAGCAAACGATTTGCATTGTTTGCAGAAACACAGTTGAAATTTGGAGGTAGTCAGTCAAAACTTGTGACTAAATCAGGGCAGGAAGTGAGTGGAACCTATTCCACTTCTACTGATTTGGGTATTGGTGTTTCTCCGGGTATTGTTGCTTTTGTAAATAACTATACGGCTGTAGAAGTGAGTGTGGGAGTTCTAGGGGTGGATTTTGGCAAAGTACATCAGAAAAAAGACCAGATTTGTACTGCAGATCGTTCTTCCAGTTCTGCAAATTTTCGTATTAACTTATTTTCTATTGGCTTAGGTATAGCCTTTTATTTGTAACAGAATGAGAAAGATAATATTATTCCTTTTCTTGTGCTTGGGAATAGGTGTGCAGAAAAGTTTGTCTCAAGTGCGTGATACGATTGTGATACATGATACGGTATATGTTGAGAAACCTAAGAAAAAACCGATAACTGTAGAATCGAACAATCTGATAAAGATGAAAGCGATTGGTCGTTATGATCGTGGAATCTTGAACTATCGTTTTGTTCCTAAAGGGAAATGGATTGGAGGATTAACCTTCTCGTACGTGAACTTGGACAGTGATAATAGCAGCATGTTGTATGCTATTTTGGGTGATATGGATGCTACGTTTACAATGAAGTCAATTCATCCGTTTGTGGGATATGCACTGAAAGACAATGTGGTGGTGGGAGCTAAGTTTGGTTACAGCCATATTGTGGGTGATTTGGGTAATATAGATTTGAATCTGGGAGATGATTTGAGCTTTAATATAGGCAATATGCATTATACGGAAGATATGTATTCCTTTGGGGTTTTTAATCGCTCTTATGTGGGATTGGATGAAAATGGAATATTCGGATTGTTTAATGAAACAGCTTTGACTTATAAGCGGGGAACATCGAACTTTTCAGATGGAGAAGGAGATAGTATGACTCATACGGAGACAGATGTGAATGAGATACATCTGGGGATTAATCCGGGAGTAGCTGTTTATATTACTAAAAATGTGTGTGCGGAAATGTCCTTTGGAGTTGCCGGATTTAAGTATCGTTGGGAGAAACAACGGGATGAGTCAGGAGAGGTTGGAAAAAGGAATAGTAGTGGCGCTAATTTTAAGATTAATCTTTTTAATATTAATATTGGTATAACCTTTTGTATGTAGTTATGTGGAATACATTATATAGAATTGCTATTAGTATAATGCTGGCTGGTACTCTAAGCTGTTGCATCAAAAATGATATACCTTTTGCTAAGGTACCTCTTTCTATTACAGGTATAGAAGTTGAGGGACAGTCGGGAAGTGCGGTCATTTCGGAAAGTGAAAGTACTGTGACGGTTACTTTGCAGGAAACGGTAAACCCTAAAAAGGTGATGTTGAAAACTTTTACTTATACAGAAAAGGCTTCTTCTACTTTGACAGCCGGTACAGAGATAGATTTAAGCCAGCCTTATGAGGTTACTTTATCCCTTTATCAGGATTATAAATGGGAGATAATTGGAAATCAGCCTATAGCACGTCGTATGATAATTGATGGGCAGCTTGGAAACTCGGAGTTTGATGTAGAAAATCATTTGGCTACTGCTTCAATTCGAAAGAGTGCTGATTTAAAGGATATTGTTTTGTCTGATTTAAAATTGGGACCAGAAGGAGCTTTAAATGACGGAGTGAGTGGAACTCCGGAGGTTCAATGGACATTTTATCGTGATTTTGCCCAGGCATCTGTACATGTGACTTTTAGTGATTTTGTGGATGAGACTTGGACTCTCCGCGTTTACAAAAGTGATAAGGATGTGGTTACAGAATCTGCTGATGGATGGGTTAATGTGGCATGGTTATATGGTGCTGGTGTGGCCGAAACTGAATGTGGCTTTGATATTCGTGAAGATGGAAGTGAAGACTGGACACGTGTAGATCAGAAGTATGTGACCATGGATGGAGGTCAATTTACAGCTCGTGTCCCTCATTTGAAGGCGAATACTACTTATGAATGTCGTGCTTACTCTGGCGATCAGGTCGGAGATGTGGTAACTTTCTCTACCACGGAGACAGGATCTGTACCTAATATGGGATTTGAAGACTGGCATCAGGAAGAGAAGGTGATTTGTCCATGGGCACAGGACGGGACTCGATTCTGGGATACTGGAAACCATGGAAGTACTACGTTAAGCGAGAAAGATAATATTACATTATCTACAGAAGACATTCGTCCTGGTAGTACAGGGAAGTTGGCTGCTGTATTGAAATCTCAGAAAATTGTAGTAAAATTTGCTGCTGGAAATCTATTTATTGGTGAATATAAGGAGACAAAGGGAACTAATGGCGTTTTAGGTTTTGGAAGAAGTTTTACTTCCTATCCGACTCGTTTAAAAGGTTATTTTAAATATCAGACTGCTTTGATTACGGAAGCTATTGATAAATATGCTTCATTAAAGAATCAACCGGATACTTGTATCGTATGGGTAGCTTTAGGTGATTGGGAACTTCAGGAAAATCCTAATAGTGGTGAAAAAACTGCGGTGGAAGTGCAGACGGATGACAAGGGAACAGGAAAGTATTTTGATAAGAACGATTCGCATATCATAGCTTACGGTGAGATGACATGTGGAGAAAATGTAAATGAATACACTCCTTTCTCTGTGGAACTTGAGTATAGGGCAACGAATCGGAAACCTACAGCCTTGCTGATTGTTTGTTCTGCCAGCAAATATGGAGACTATTTTACAGGGGCTCCAGGGGCTACTATGTGGGTGGATGATTTTAGCTTGGAATATGATTATGATGATTAGTCAGTAAGGTTATTGTAAAAGAATTGTAGCTGAATTTAGCTATACCATGGTAAACAAGTGTATTACTTTATTTGTTAGTAATAGATGCAACAAACTGGATGCCAGGGATACCAGTCCCACGGGAGATGGAAAAACATGCTGGGAGGCTTCTTCTTCGAACCTGATGCACTGGTGGCTGAATGCGAACCGTAGTTATGTGGAACGTTATCTGGAATACAAACGTCGTCTGAACCCGGAATTTTCGATTCCTTCGGCTTATCTGGATTCGAAGCATAGTGAGATTTATCAAGGGTTTAAGAACCGTTTTGGTAATCAGTCGGGGTATATCGTATCGGGTGTAAACTGGTTCTTGTCAGGAATCTGTAATTGGGTGATGTATCCTCAGAATGTGCCGGAACAGGAAAATGCGGGCTTCTTTTTTGACGTGTTCGGTCGAAATTCGCTGGTGAAGCAGTATGGCAACGGCTATATGACGAAGGAGGAGTTTAATAATGCCATCAAATTGGCAAGGAAGCAGGGAATGGCCGTCGGATTGGATATTTTTATTCAGGGAGGCGGGCATGCCATAAATCTTTGGGGAGCTGAGTTTGATGAGAAGGGAGAGGTGGGTTGATTTATCTGGTAGATAACAATGACGGGAATTTGGGTGACTGGCTTTACAAGGCTAAAATTGTGTATGAGCAGGATGCTTCAAATGGAGCTTTGTTTACTTATATGAAATGGGTTTATAATGAAGGCTTGAAGATAAAAATTATGGATTTGGTACTGTTGGATAAAGGTACTTCTTATTGGGAGTCATTCTTTAAAAACAAAAACGGGTGAAACTTGAAAGTTCAAGTCCCACCCGGATTTATAAATTAAGAATTAAAGTTTTATACAATTCCCTGAGCCATCATAGCGTTAGCTACTTTCATGAATCCGGCTACGTTAGCACCCTTCACATAGTTGATATAACCATCGGGTTCTGTACCGTATTTCACGCAAGCTTCGTGGATGTTCTTCATGATGCTCTTCAGTTTTTCGTCTACTTCTTCCTGACTCCAGCTCAGCTTGATAGAGTTCTGAGTCATTTCCAGACCTGATACTGATACACCACCTGCATTGGCTGCCTTACCCGGAGCGTAAAGAATCTTCGCATCCTGGAATACGCGGATTGCTTCTGGAGTAGAAGGCATGTTGGCTCCTTCTGATACAGCAAATACGCCGTTTGCTACCAGTGCTTTAGCATCGTCACCGTTGATTTCATTCTGAGTGGCAGAAGGAAGAGCGATGTCTGCTTTTTCATTCCATGGACGAGCACCTGCTACATACTTGCAACCGTATTTTTCTGCATATTCACGGATACGTCCGCGATAGAGGTTCTTCAATTCCATGATGTAATCCAGTTTTTCGCGGTCGATACCGTCCGGATCATAGATGTAACCGTCAGAGTCGGACATGGTAACTACTTTAGCACCCAACTGAATCAGTTTTTCTACAGTATACTGTGCTACGTTTCCTGAACCAGATACCAGACAAGTCTTACCCTTGATGTCGATGTTACGAGTTTTCAGCATTTCCAGCAAGAAATAGATGTTACCGTAACCTGTAGCTTCCGGACGGATAAGTGAACCACCAAATTCACGGCCTTTACCAGTCAACACACCGCTGAATTCGCGAGTCAGTTTTTTGTACATACCGAACATGTAACCTACTTCACGGCCGCCTACACCTATATCACCGGCAGGAACGTCAGTTTCAGGACCGATGTGGCGCCACAATTCCAGCATGAATGCCTGGCAGAAACGCATTACTTCTGCATTTGACTTACCGCGTGGAGAGAAGTCAGATCCACCTTTACCACCACCCATCGGAAGAGTAGTCAGTGAGTTCTTGAAGGTCTGTTCGAATGCCAGGAACTTCAAAATTCCCAGGTTTACAGAGCTGTGGAAACGGATACCGCCTTTGTACGGGCCGATAGCGTTGTTGTGTTGTACACGGTAACCCATGTTGGTCTGGATGTTACCTTTGTCGTCCATCCAAGTGACGCGGAACTGGTATACGCGATCTGGAATACACAGACGTTCAATCAAGTTTACTTTGTCGAATTCAGGGTGTTTGTTGTATTCCTCTTCGATAGTTCCTAACACTTCTTCTACTGCCTGATGATACTCAGGTTCATTGGGGAATCTTCTTTTCAGATCTTCCAGAACTTTAGCTGCATTCATAATTAAAAAAGATTATCTGTCTTATTTATTGGTTTTGAAAAATCACAGTAATATGTTTCTTTTTGTTTGATGTGCCAAAAATATAGATAAAAATTTATTTATGCAACAATAAATCAAGAAAAGTGAGAAAAAAGCGTCAAAAATCCCTTTTTATCTATTTATTCGTGTTTATTTGTTTCTGCTTTTAAGAGATTTAATTACAGGGATAAACACCAAAGCTCCTGATATGAGAATCATAATGACAAGCGGACCGTCAATTTTGGGAGTAGAGGTGAGTACTAAAAAGCAAAGTGCGGCCCAGCATAAAGTAAGTACGACACATTGTGTATGATTGAGTGGTTTTCTCATGGCTTTTAGAAAAATAATACACGGAGGAACGGTGGCAAGGGTGAATGTTTTGGCTTGCGGCTGCTCCTCCGTGTAGGGTGAAATAAATCAGTAATGTTTATTGTGCTTTCTTCTTCTTGTCGACAATGGCATCAATGCAGGCGATAGCTGTGATATTGACAATATCGCGTACAGAGCTTTCAATGTCGGTGAAGTGAATTGGTTTGTTCAATCCCATCTGAATCGGGCCGATTACTTCAGTTTCACTCATGCTTTGGATGAGTTGGTAGGTTGCATTGGCTGAACTCAGGTTAGGGAATACCAATGTGTTTACTTCTTTTCCTTTTAAGCGTGTGAAAGGATATTTCTCATCGCGAAGGGCATTGTTCAAGGCGAATTTCACTTGCATTTCACCGTCAATAGCCAAATCCGGGTATTCCTGATGCAGCTGGTTGATGGCTTCGTGTACCTTTGCCGGACTTCCTTCTGCATCGGAACCGAAGTTGGAGTAAGACAGCATGGCCATTACCGGTTCCTGGTTGAAGAAACGTACAGCCTTGGCCGACAGTTTGGCAATGTCTATCAAGGTATCGGTGTCCGGATGACGGTTAATCAATGTATCGGCAATGAAATAAGTTCCTTTCTTGGAGTTCAGAATATGCATGGTACCGAAATGTTTGTATCCCGGTTGGATACCGATAACTTCCTTGGCAACCTTGATCGTGTTGGAGTACTTGGTGTACAATCCGGTTACAAAGGCATCTGCTTCGCCGGTTTCCACCATCATCATACCAAAGTAGTTGCGTTCGAACATCTTGTCGTTTGCTTCCTGGAAGTTGGCTCCTTCGCGGGCACGTTTTTCGCAGAGGATGCGTGCATAACGTTCGCGACGTTCTGATTCACGGTCGTGGCGCAGGTTGACAATTTCAATGCCCTCCAGGCTCAGGTCAAGTTCCTTGGCTAATTTTTCGATGCGTTCTTCGTTACCCAAAAGAATCGGATGGCAGATACCTTCAGCTTTGGCTTCTACTGCAGCTTTCAGCATGTTCGGATGAATACCTTCGGCAAATACCACATGTTGCGGGTTGCGGCGAGCTGTTTCATACAACTGGCGGGTCAGCTTGTTTTCCTGTCCCATCAGTTCTCTCAAGTGATTCTTGTATTCATCCCAGTCGGTAATCTGTTTGCGGGCTACACCTGATTCCATGGCAGCCTTAGCTACGGCCATGGACACTTCGGTAATCAGACGCGGGTCGACCGGTTTCGGGATGAAGTATTCAGGTCCGAAAGTCAGGTTGTTCACATGATAAGCTTCGTTGACAACGTCGGGTACAGGTTTCTTAGCCAGGTCGGCAATGGCATGTACGGCAGCCAGCTTCATCTCTTCGTTGATGGCAGTGGCACGCGTATCAAGTGCACCACGGAAGATATAAGGGAATCCGATGACATTGTTTATCTGGTTCGGATAGTCAGAACGTCCGGTTGACATCAATACGTCCGGGCGAGAAGCCATGGCATCTTCGTATGAAATTTCCGGAGTCGGGTTGGCCAAAGCAAATACGATAGGATGAGAAGCCATGCTGCGTACCATATCCTGACTCAGCACGTTACCTCTGGAAAGGCCGAGGAATACATCGGCTCCCTTGATGGCTTCTGCCAGTGTGTGGATGTCAGTACGGTCGGTCGCAAAGTATCTTTTCTGTTCGTTCAGGTCTGTACGGTCTTTAGAAATCACCCCTTTACTGTCGAGCATGACAATGTTTTCCAGGCGTGCACCGAGAGCTACATATAATTTAGTGCAAGATACGGCAGATGCACCGGCACCGTTGACTACTATTTTTACCTCTTCAATTTTCTTTCCGGCTACTTCCAGCGCATTCAGCAATCCGGCACTGGAGATGATGGCTGTACCGTGCTGGTCGTCGTGCATTACCGGAATGTCCAGTTCTTCCTTCAGTCTCTGTTCTATTTTGAAGCATTCAGGAGCTTTGATGTCTTCCAGATTGATACCTCCGAAAGTAGGAGCAATGGCTTTTACCGCTTCGATAAATTTATCCGGGTCTTTTTCATTTACTTCAATATCGAATACGTCAATTCCGGCATAAATTTTAAACAGCAGTCCCTTTCCTTCCATTACGGGTTTTCCGCTCATGGCACCTATATCTCCTAAACCTAATACAGCTGTTCCGTTAGAGATTACGGCTACCAAGTTACCTTTGTCGGTATAGTCGTATGCGGTATCCGGATTCTTTTGGATTTCCAGACACGGTTCTGCTACTCCCGGTGAATAAGCCAATGATAAATCTCGTTGAGTTTGATAAGGTTTGGTGGGGACCACTTCTATTTTCCCCGGTTTGCCTTGTGAGTGATAGAGCAAGGCTGCTTCTTTCGTTATTTTTGTCATATTTCTTCGTTTTTTAGTTGTTTCAAAGAATAATGTATCGCGCAAATGTAGGAATAAAATAACAAATGGACTGTTTTTTTCTGAAAAAAACTATAAAATGAACGAAGGTTGTTTTGGAGTATTGAAGATTTTTTGTCGATAGTTTTTGTCGATTGGTCTGATAATATTGGCTATATGTAATGATATTAGGGCATTATGGTTATTCTTAGTTAAAGTCACTTTCCGGACCTTGATTTTTTTTCTATATTTGCACGATAAAAAACTAGAGAAGGGTGTAAAGTTTTCAGTGGAAAACTTTAATAGAGAGAAGAGATAAAACCAAATTTTATATATGAATATAAGTATGAGCACAAAAAGAAACAGAAGTTTTTCTTCTAGCCGAGTGGCATTCTATGCATTGACTCTTTCGGTGCTGACTGCATGTGGAGGCGGTCAGGGGGGTATGAAAATGGGTGATGATGAATTTGCGGTTGAAACACTTGCAGCTGCTTCTAGCAATCAGACAACCCAGTATCCCGCTACAATTAAAGGTTTGCAGGATATTGAAATTCGTCCGCAAGTATCAGGATTTATCGTGAAGTTGTGTGTAGACGAAGGTGCTACAGTTCGCAAGGGACAAGCTTTGTTCCAGATTGATCCTACACAGTATAAGGCTGCATACGATCAGGCTAAAGCAAGCGTGGCTTCAGCAAAAGCTAACTTGGAAACTGTTACTTCAACTGAAGCAAACAAGAAGATGCTGCATGAGCAGAAAATTATCAGTGATTTTGAATACCAGACAGCTGTAAATAACCTGCTTTCTGCTAAGGCAAGTTTGGCACAGGCAGAAGCTTCTTATGCGGCTGCAAAACAGAATTTGGGCTTCTGTACCGTAACCAGTCCTTCAGATGGAGTTATTGGTACTTTCCCGTATCGTGTAGGTGCATTGGTTGGTCCTTCTGCAGCTGAACCGTTGACTACCGTTTCTCAGATTGGAGATATGTACGTATATTTCTCAATGACTGAAAAACAGTTGCTGGCTTTGACTAAAGCAGGTGGTACATTGAAGGAACAGTTGGAAAAGATGCCTGCTGTCAAATTGCAGTTGTCTGATGGAACAATGTATTCAGAAGAAGGTAAGATTGATGCCGTAAGTGGTGTAATCGACCAGACTACTGGTTCTGTAAGCATGCGTGCAATTTTCCCGAACAAGCAGAATATCCTTCGTAGTGGAGGTATGGCCAACGTGGTATTCCCATACACTATGAGCGACATTATCTTGATTCCTCAAACTGCTACTCAGGAAATTCAGGACAAGAAGTTTGTGTATGTATTACAGTCTGATAATACTATCAAGCATACAGAAGTGCAGGTTTCTAACTTGAATGATGGTAAACATTACATCGTGACAGGTGGGCTGAAGCCTGGGGATAAGATTGTTGTAGAAGGTGTTCAGACATTGAAAGACGGACAAAAGATTACTCCGATTACACAGGCTGAAAAAGAAGCTAAATTCCAGAAGGCGTTACAAGACCAGCGGGATGGTAACATTCAGACAGCTTTTAAATAATAAAAAATGATTCTTATGGTGCTGGGGGAATGTGTTTGATGAAAACCCTCGGGACTGTAATTATAAATGGTATTTAAAGAATGAAACTAGATAAATTTATTAACCGTCCGGTACTGTCAACCGTAATTTCTATTTTGATAGTAATTCTGGGTGTGATTGGTTTGGCCACCCTGCCGGTTACACAATATCCGGACATTGCACCTCCTACCGTATCGGTAGAAGCAACTTATACAGGTGCGAATGCACAGACTGTGTTGAACTCAGTGATTGCTCCGCTGGAAGACCAGATTAACGGTGTAGAAAACATGATGTACATTCAGTCTAGTGCCTCAAACAATGGTTCAGCTGATATCAGCATTTATTTTAACCAGGGTACTGACCCGGATATGGCTGCGGTCAACGTACAGAACCGTGTGTCTATGGCACAAGGTCTGTTGCCGGCAGAAGTTACCAAAGTGGGTGTGACCACACAGAAACGTCAGAACTCTATGTTGTTGATTTTCTCTTTGTATGATGCAGAAGATAAGTATAACATTGAGTTTATTGAAAACTATGCCAAGATTAACTTGATTCCGGAAGTTCAGCGTGTAAAAGGTGTGGGTGATGCCAACGTGATGGGTCAGGACTACTCTATGCGTATTTGGTTGAAGCCGGATGTGATGGCGCAGTACAATTTGGTTCCGTCTGATATCTCTGGTGTATTGGCAGAACAGAATATTGAAGCTGCACCTGGACAGTTTGGTGAACGTGGTAATCAGACTTTCCAGTACACCATTCGTTACAAAGGTCGTTTGCAGCAGACTGAAGAATTTGAAGATATTGTAGTGAAGGCTCTGCCTAACGGTGAAGTACTCCGTTTGGGAGATGTAGCCCGTATCGAACTGGGACGTCTGGCTTATACCTTTAATAATACAGTAAACGGTCATAAGGCTGTAACTTGTATCGTATTCCAGATGGCAGGAACCAATGCGACAGAAACAATCAACAACTTGTTGGATGTTATTAGTAAGGCTGAAGAAAGCTTGCCTGCCGGATTGAAGATTAACGTGGCTCAGAATGCCAATGACTTCTTGTATGCGTCTATTCACGAAGTTATCAAGACTTTGATTGAGGCGTTTGTGCTGGTGTTCATCGTAGTATATGTGTTCTTGCAGGATATGCGTTCTACATTGATTCCGGCCATTGCCATTCCGGTAGCCTTGATTGCTACTTTCTTCGTATTGAAACTGATTGGATTTAGTGTGAACTTGCTGACACTTTCGGCGATGGTGCTTGCCATTGCGATTGTGGTCGACGATGCCATTGTGGTGGTGGAAGGTGTACATGCCAAGTTGGACCAGGGATACAAATCATCTCGTGAGGCTTCTATCGATGCCATGAGCGAACTCGGTGGTGCACTGGTTTCTATTACATTGGTCATGATGTCCGTGTTTATCCCGGTAAGTTTCATGGGAGGTACGGCCGGTACATTCTATCGTCAGTTCGGTATTACGATGGCGATTTCTATCGCATTCTCTGCGTTGAACGCGTTGACACTTTCTCCGGCATTGTGTGCTATTTTCCTGAAACCGCATGATTCAGAACACAAGCAGAAGAAGATGAGTATGGTCGATCGTTTCCATACCTCTTTCAATGCTGCATACGATTCATTGCTGAAGAGCTATAAGAAGCGTGTCGTATTCTTTATTCATAAGAAATGGCTTTCATTCGGACTGGTGGCTGCATCTATCGTATTGTTGATGTTCTTTATGAAAACCACTCCGACTGGTATGGTGCCGAATGAAGATACCGGTACTATCATGGGTGCTGTGACATTGCCTCCTGGTACTTCTCAGGAACGCGCTATGGAAGTGTTGGCCAAGGTAGATAGCCTGGTAGCTGCAGAACCTGCCGTTCAGTCTCGTACTATCATTTCTGGATATAGCTTTATTGGTGGTCAAGGACCTTCTTACGGTTCTGTCATCATCAAGCTGAAAGACTGGGAAGAACGTTCCATGATGCAGAATTCAGATATTATCTATTCTACTTTGTTCTTGCGTGCACAGAAAGTCATTAAGGATGCACAGGTATTGTTCTTTGCTCCTCCGATGATTCCGGGTTATTCAGTATCAAGTGATATTGAGTTGAACATGCAGGATAAGACCGGTGGTACGCTGGATCACTTCTTTGAAGTGGTAAAAAGCTATACAGCTGCACTGGAAGCACGTCCGGAAATCAACTCTGCGAAGACTACCTTCAACCCGAGCTTCCCGCAGTATCAGCTTGACATTGATGCGGCAGCTTGTAAAAAGGCAGGTATCAGCCCGAGCGATATTCTTTCTACTATGCAGGGATATTTTGGAGGTTTGTATGCTTCTAACTTCAACCGTTTCGGTAAGATGTATCGTGTAATGATTCAGGCTGAACCGGATGCTACTAAAAACATGGAATCGTTGAACGGAGTGAAAGTACGTGGTAGCAATGGAGAAATGGCTCCTATCACACAGTTCGTAAGCATGAAGAAAGTATACGGCCCGGATATTATCAACCGTTTCAACCTGTATACTTCAATGAAGGTGATGGTGGCTCCTGCTTCTGGTTATACTTCAGGTCAGGCATTGCAGGCTATTGCTGAAGTGGCTAAGGAAAATCTTCCGATGGGATTCGGTTACGAATTGGGAGGTATGGCACGTGAGGAAGCACAGACAAGTGGCAGTACAACAGGTATTATCTTCGTACTTTGCTTCGTCTTCGTTTACTTGCTGCTGAGTGCCCAGTATGAAAGTTACATCCTGCCGTTGGCCGTATTGCTTTCTGTTCCGTTCGGTTTGATGGGTAGCTTCATCTTCGTCAACGGATTTAGTGCATTGGGAAGCATTCCTGCATTGAAGATGATTTTGGGAACCATGTCAAATGATATTTACATGCAGATTGCCTTGATTATGTTGATGGGTCTGTTGGCTAAGAATGCCATCTTGATTGTAGAGTTTGCTCTTGACCGTCGTAAACAAGGTATGAGTATTTCCTGGGCAGCCGTATTGGGTGCTGCAGCCCGTCTTCGTCCGATTTTGATGACTTCATTGGCCATGATTGTCGGTTTGATTCCGTTGATGTTGGCTATGGGTGTAGGAGCTCACGGTAACCGTACATTGGGTGCTTCGGCTATTGGTGGTATGTTAATCGGTATGATTTTCCAGATTTTCATCGTTCCGGTATTGTTCGTGGTATTCCAGTGGTTGCAAGAAAAAGTGAAACCAATGGAATGGGATAGCCTCGATGAAAGTGAAGTGGAAGCTGAAATTGAACAGTATTCTCCTAATACGCATAAATAAGATTGATAATGAAAAAACAGATAATAGGAATGATGTGTCTGGCTGCTATGATGAGCAGTTGCCACATTTACAAAGCTTATGACCGTCCGGAAACGATAGATGCCTCAGGTGTCTATCGTGACCCGGCTTCGGCAACCGATACACTGGCTGCCGATACGGCCAATATGGGAAACTTGCCTTGGAAAGAGATTTTCCGTGATGCCAAACTGCAGGCCTTGATTGAAGAAGGACTGGCTAACAATGTAGATATGCAGGCGGCTGCTCTCCGTGTACAGGAAGCGAAAGTGATGCTGACTGCCGCTAAATTGTCTTATTTGCCTTCTATTAATCTGGCTCCGCAAGGTTCTACAACCAGCATGGGAGGTGGAAACTATGTAAAGGCATACCAGCTTCCAGTGTCTGCCAGTTGGGAAATTGACTTGTTCGGAAAGATTTTGAATACCAAACGTGGGCAGAAAGTAGCCTACGAACAGAGCCAGTATGCAGAACAGGCTGTACGTTCACAGATTATTTGTGGTATAGCTAATGTGTACTATTCTTTGCTGATGCTCGACCGTCAGGTAGAAATTACGACTGAAACGGCTGCTATCTATAAAGAAAACGTACGAGTAATGGAAGCCATGAAAATTGCCGGTATGACAACCGAAGCTGCTGTAGCACAGATGCGTGCTGCCAGCCATCAGGTAGAGGCTTCGTTGATGGATTTGAAACGTCAGGTGCGTGAAACAGAAAATTCACTTGCTGTACTGTTGGCTAAGGCTCCTCAGACCATCGAACGCAGTACATTGGACGAACAGGTTATGCCGGAAGAACTGGCAGCGGGTGTACCGATGCAGTTATTGGAAAACCGTCCGGACGTGAAGATGGCTGAAATGACGCTTGCGGCTGCTTATTATACCACCAACTCTGCACGTGCAGCTTTCTATCCGGGCTTGAACATTACTGGTCTGGCAGGATGGACAAACGGTTCAGGTATTACAGTGGCTAATCCGGGTGAATTTATGCTGCAGGCTTTGGCTTCATTGGCTCAGCCTATTTTCAATAACGGTAAGCTGATTGCCAACCTGAAGGTTTCAAAGGCAGAAGAAAAGATTGCTCAGATGAATTATCAGCAGACTATTCTGGAAGCTGGAAAGGAAGTGAGCGATGCTCTGTATCTGTTCGATACACAGAATAAGAAACTGGTGGAAGACCGTGGACAGGTAGAGCAGTTGGATAAGGCAGTGACTTATACCAAGGCCTTGTTCCAGAGCGGAGATGCCACTTATCTGGAAATCCTGACCGCACAGCAGAATCTGCTGAGTGCACAGTTGTCAGAGGTAGCTGATAATTTCCAGCGTATGCAAGCTGTGATCAACTTGTACAGTGCGTTGGGAGGAGGAAGAAATTGATTAACCTTAAAATGAGAAAACTATGATAAGTCCTTTAGCTTATGTAGATCCGTCAGCCAAATTGGGTAAGAACGTGACGGTTCATCCATTTGCCTATATCGACAAGAATGTAGAGATAGGTGATGACAACGTGATTATGCCTTATGCCAGTCTGATGAGCGGCACACGTATGGGAAATGGAAATACAGTTTATCAGGGAGCTGTTGTGGCAGCAGTTCCCCAGGATTTTGCCTTTACAGGTGAAGAAACACTGGCTATTATCGGCAATAACAATGTGATTCGTGAAAATGCCGTGATTATTCGCGGTACACATGCTTCACATGCTACAAAAGTGGGTGATGGCAACTTCATCATGAGTGGAGCCCGTCTTTCTCATGACGTGGAAGTGGGTAACCGTTGCATTATCGGTAACGGTTCACAGGTTTCGGGCAACTGTATCATCTATGACAATGCCATCCTTACTTCCAATGTGCTGATGCAGGGAAATACACGTCTGGGAAGCTTCTCAGTAGTGCAGGGCGGATGCCGTTTCATTAAGGACATTCCTCCATATATTGTAGCAGCCCATGAACCGATTGCATTCTATAGCATTAATACAAAGGTGCTGGAGCATACCGGTTTTTCTGAAACCATTATCAAACACATTGCACAGGCATACCGTATCCTTTATAAGGCAAATACTTCATTGCATGATGCATTGGGACGTATTCGTGAACAGATTCCTAACGGACCGGAAATTGAAAACATTATCCAGTTTGTGGAAACTTCAAAATTAGGAATTATTCATTGATGTAGATAATGGCAGGGCGAAGAAAGGAAAACGACCGTGAAGAGTTAAAGTTGCGTGTGGTGGAAACAGCCTCCAAATCTTTTATGACTTTGGGGATTAAGGCTGTCCACATGGACGATATAGCAAGTTCGCTTTCTATATCCAAGCGTACGCTTTATGAACTGTTTGGAGATAAAGAAGAACTTCTGCTGGAAGTTTTCCGTTTTTATCGTCATTGTATGAATGAGTATATGCAAGAGATTGCTTCCAGCGCGAATAATGTGCTGGAAGTAATCCTTACATTTTATGAGCGTAAGTTCAATGAGTTGTGTTCGGTAAACCCTCTGTTCTTTCGTGACTTGCGCAAATATTCCAAGGTGTTGGACTATATACATGATGACCGTCGCAGGGGAGATGCTGATGCACTGGCCTATTTTCAAAAAGGGGTAGAGCAAGGTATTTTTCGTAGTGACATCAATTTTCAGATTATTAATCAGGCCATGGCCATGCAGATGGACTTATTGATTTATTCAGACATTACAGACCATTATCCGCTGGCCGAAATCTATAGTGAAATCACTATTCTACACATGCGGGGGATTACCACGGAAAAAGGTTACCGCATGGTCGATGATTTCTTGAAGAATATTCGAGAGAAACATACCAGATAATTTTGTACTTAAACTCCTCTATCTTTGATTTCTCGAAGATAGGATGCGGTTCGGCAATACTTGCACTCAAAAGCAAGCTTTTGGTTTGGTATTGCACTCACCTTTCGCTATCTTTGCACCCGGTTTTAGAGGAAAGTTCATGAAAAATAAATTATTATACACTTTTCTGTTCACCCTTCTGGTGGTGGCAGGCTTGTTTGCCATGCATTTTTTGCCGTCTGTTTCTTTTCGTGGCGAACCTTTGAGAAGGGTTGATTTGCTTTCAGACATTCGTATAAAGAAGGAAATAGCAGAACCTATGGATTCTGATACCTTGGTGTTGCCGCCTCCTGTAAAGCCTGCTTTTGTGGATACCTGCAAGAGTGGAATGGTCTGCATTGAAGAATATGCTGATTCTGCAGGGCGTGGAATGGAGTATTTCTATGAAGCTTTGGGAAAGGTGTCTTCTTTGGACCGCCCGGTACGTATTGCCTATTTCGGAGATTCATTTATTGAGGCCGATATTCTGACCGGTGATTTGCGCGAAATGTTGCAGAAGCGTTTTGGCGGATGTGGGGTGGGATATGTGCCCATCACAACGAAAATAGCTGGTTTCCGTCCTACGGTACACCATTCGTTTGGTGGATGGGGCAGTCACTCCATTACAGATTCCACCTATTTTGACCGTTCCCGTCAGGACATTTCCAATCATTATTTTATTCCTTCTTCGGGAGCTTATGTCAGCCTGAAAGGTGAGAAACGCTTCTTGTCGCATATTGATACCTGCGAAGTGTCTACCTGTTATTTCCTGACTTCCGATTCTTTGCGGTTGGCTGCATCTGTCAATGGAGGAGAGGCACAGCCATTTTCTGTGGGTGGAAAAGAAGAGTTGCAGTCTGTGTCTGTGAACGGACGTATCGGATCTGTGCGCTGGAAAGTGGAGCAGCTGGATTCTACAGCTTTGTTCTATGCCGTGACGATGGATCCGCGTCAAGGTGTGGTAGTCGATAATTTCAGTACCCGTGGAAGCAGCGGACAGCAGTTGGGTAATATTCCGATGTCGATACTTCGTCAGTATAACCGTCTGCGTACATACGATTTGATTGTGTTGCAGTACGGGCTGAATGTAGCTTCAGACAAGGTAATGAACTATACCTATTACAAGGATGCGATGAAACCGATAGTGGAGCGTTTGAAGACGGCCTTTCCGGAGGCTTCTGTCCTGATTGTCGGGGTGGGAGATAGAGAAAACAAGGATGAAAACGGCGAATTGCGTACCATGCCGGGGGTGAAGCGCCTGATTCGTTACCAGCAGGCACTTGCGGCAGAAACGGGTGTGGCATTCTGGAATATGTTCGAAGCCATGGGAGGAGAAGGTAGTATGGTAGAGATGGTGAACCACAAGCCTCAGATGGCCAATTATGACTATACTCACATCAATTTCAGGGGAGGAAAGCACATTGCCGGACTTTTGTTTGAAACGTTGATGTACGGCAAGGAACAGTACGAAAAACGAAAAGCTTATGAAATGGAGTGAGATACGTTTTTGGAGGATATTCTTCGGATTCCTTTTGGGGGCATTGCCGCTTTTAGCGCAGGATGTGTTGCCGGAGAAGTCGCGTCCGGACCGTCATTCCGGTCATGTGTCCGACAGCGAGGCCATGCAGCAGCTGATGCGCTTTGTGGAAGTCAGCAATCCGATGCCTGCCGGCTTTAAGGGAACAACTGAGAATACGATTACAGACCCTACGCATGAACTGGAGCCTTTCTGGCAGAAGCTTTCCGTGCTCGACCGTCCGTTACGTATCGTGCACATCGGCGATTCTCATGTGCGGGGGCATGTGTATCCTTATATTGTACGGCGTCAGCTGGAAGACGATTTCGGACGGGAGGCCGTGCTCGATATGCAGGTGAGTTACCGTACTTCGGGACTGGCGCAGGAAACGGGGGCCGCAGGAATTGTGTATCACATAGTAGGAGTAAACGGAGCGACTTGTGCTTCTTTTGCTACACCTGAGAATATTCGTCAGATTATCGAACTGAATCCGGACCTGGTTATTCTTTCGTTCGGCACCAATGAAGCGCATGGTCGCCGTTATTTTTCGGCGGAGCACTTGGCACAGATGGATAATCTGTTAGAAGAATTGAAGAAAGGATGTCCGCAGGCGGTATATCTGCTGACCACTCCTCCCGGAGCGTATGTCCGCAATGGCCGACGGGGCGCAAGAGTAATCAATCCTCGTACGAAATTAGTGGTAAAGACTGAACTGGATTATGCGGCTTCGCGGAAACTCGCTATATGGGATATGTATCACGTGGTAGGAGGTGAACGTTATGCTTGTCTGAACTGGAGTAATGGAAACTATTTCCAGCGTGACAAGATTCATTTCACGCAGGAAGGATATATTTTGCAGGGACTATTATTACACGAAGCGATTATCAAATCATACAACAATTATGTGGAAACTCAACTGGACGGAACTTGGAATTGACTTGGACAGACTGAAAGAGGTATTGACATACGATGCGGCGCAGCCGATGATTTTCAGCAGCGGCTTCTTCCTGCTTCTTTTTCTCGGATTCAGCCTGGTGTATCTGCTTTTGCAGAAACGGACTACGGCACGCCTGCTGTTTGTCACCTTGTTTTCTTATTATTTCTATTATAAAAGCAGCGGAACCTATTTCTTCCTGCTGGGCATTGTCACGGTGTCCGACTTCCTGCTGGCGCGCAGGATGGAGATGACGGTGGAGCACTGGAAGCGGAAGATGCTGGTGGTGTGCAGCTTGTGTATCAACCTCGGGCTGCTATGTTATTTCAAGTACACCAATTTCTTTTACGAAATGCTGGCTCCGTTGTGGAACGGACGGTTCGAGCCGCTGGACATATTCCTTCCGGTAGGGATTTCTTTCTTTACCTTCCAGTCGCTGAGCTATACCATCGACGTGTACCGGCGTGATTTGAAACCCTTGTCCAGTCTGCTGGATTATGCTTTCTATGTGTCTTTCTTCCCGCAGCTGGTGGCAGGACCTATCGTGCGTGCCCGCGATTTCATTCCGCAAATCCGCCGGCCCTTGTCCGTCACGTCCGAGATGTTCGGTCAGGGCATCTTCTTTATCGTGAGCGGTTTGTTCAAGAAGGCGGTGATTTCGGACTACATCAGCGTGAACTTCGTGGAGCGTATTTTCGACAATCCGGGATTGTATTCCGGACTGGAAAACCTGTTTGGGATTTACGGATATGCCTTGCAGATATACTGTGACTTTTCGGGCTACAGTGACATGGCTATCGGACTTGCCCTGCTGCTGGGATTCCATTTCCCTCCCAACTTTGATTCGCCTTATAAGGCGGACAGTGTGACCGATTTCTGGCATCGCTGGCACATCTCCTTGTCTACCTGGTTGCGCGACTATCTGTATATTTCCCTGGGCGGTAACCGAAAGGGAAAAATCCGTACCTACATCAACCTGATACTGACCATGCTTTTAGGTGGTTTGTGGCACGGTGCTTCGTGGAACTTTGTGGTGTGGGGCGGATTGCACGGAGTGGCATTGGCCTTACATAAGTTTTTCCGTAACCTATTGGGTCGGCCCAAACAATATCGCAGCCGAGGAATACGTAAATTCTTTGCTGTGGTATTGACTTTCCATTTTGTATGCTTCTGCTGGATATTCTTCCGAAACTCCACGTTTGAGGCTTCGGTGACCATGATTCGCCAGATATTTACAGCCTTCCATCCGGAATTGCTGGAGCAGCTTTTGACGGGCTACTGGAAAGTGTTTGCATTGATGGGAGTAGGCTTCTTGCTTCATTTCTGTCCCGACAGCTGGCAGAATGCGTGCAGCCGGGGCATGGTGCGTATGCCGCTCATAGCCCAGGCACTGATAATGATTGCGCTGATTTATCTGGTCATTCAGGTGAAAAGCAGCGATATTCAGCCGTTTATCTACTTCCAGTTCTGATGTGTGAGGTCGTATAGGCGTGTAAGAGTAAAACTATTTTAGTTTTCACTCCCTATTTTTTCAGGAAAAAATTAGGAGAAAAGACCGAATAATTGTATTTTTGTCACGCTTTCGAAATATCCTTTCTCAAAAAAGGACGTTGGAAAGTGTGCTTATTGATATTTGCGCCCGTAGTTCAATGGATAGAATAAAGGATTCCGGTTCCTTCGATTGGGGTTCGACTCCCCACGGGCGTACATAAAGCTTATTAGACTGAAAAAGAACGGTTTAATAAGCTTTTTTGTTTATAGATACCAGCCTTCAGACATCGCGATTTGTACTTTCGGAAAAAACGCTCCTACGTTTGTGCTAAAACGCCTTTGCGTTTGATATAAAACGTACTTGCGTTTCATGTAAAACGCACTTGTGTTTTAAGTAAAACGTACTTGCGTTTTGATTGAAGCGTCAAAGCGTTTTCCGGTAAATTCAAAAGCCTTTTCTGAGGGTGAAAAAAATCACTGTTTAAAGTCGACTGAGAGATGAAAAACTACATGTTTGAAATTTGTGCGAACTCTGCAGAGAGTTGCGTGGCTGCCCAGCAGGGAGGTGCTCATCGGGTAGAATTGTGTGCCGGCATGCCGGAAGGTGGAACTACTCCGTCGTTGGGCGAGATAAAAGTGGCCCGTAAGTTGATTGACATCCGTCTGCATGTCATTATCCGTCCGCGTGGAGGAGATTTTTTGTATACGCCTTCTGAACTGGAGATTATGGAAGAAGATATTCGAGCTGCCCGTCAGGCGGGAGCCGATGGGGTGGTGTTCGGTTGCCTTACACCGGAAGGCGAGCTGGACAAGCCGGCCATGCAGCGTCTGATGGAAGCTTCCAAGGGACTTTCGGTGACTTTCCATCGTGCGTTTGATTATGTCAAGTCACCCCGTGAGGCGCTTGAAGAACTGATAGGCATGGGGGTGAACCGTGTGCTGACTTCCGGCCAGATGCCTACGGCCATGGAAGGGGCACCTTTGCTGGCTGAACTGGTGAAGCAGGCAGGCGACCGCATTATCATCATGCCGGGTTGCGGAGTGAACGAACATAACATTGCGGAACTGGCCCGTGTGACGGGAGCCGGTGAGTTCCATTTTTCGGCGCGCGAACAAAAAGAAAGCCGGATGCTTCTTCGCAATCCGGCTTTGTCGATGGGAGGTACGGATATGGATGAATATGCTCATCCGGTCACGACTCCCGAAAAGGTGCGTCGCACCATTGAGGCGCTTACAGTCCGTGGATAACATGGAGCAGTTGCTCGCCCATGCCGATGGTGTATCCGTGTGATTCGAAGACTACACGGTTGAACGTATCGCCCAGGATAATCACCGGCAGGGTGGGTTTGCTGCCCAGTTTCATATTTTCAGCAATCATTTTCAGAATGCTTCCGTCCTTGTCTATACCAAATACTACGTTCGACGGAAGATTGGGGAATTCCTTGCGGTCGAATTTCTTGTAGGCTGCTTCGTCAGTGAAGAGCAGTACGATCGTACGTCCCCATTTCTCAAATTCTGCTTTCTTTACTTCGATGTCTTTCAGGGCATGGTTGGTCGGTTCCTGACCTACGCCCAATACGCCGACAATGTAATATCCTCTTCCGGTAGTGTTGAGTACGGATACTTGTTCATCGGTGCCCGGACGGGTGTAGAGTGCTTCTGAATTGAAGCTGCCGATAACACGTACTTCTTCCGTATTGTTGCGCATGCAGAGAGGAGTAACCGTGGTCTTTCCTTTGTCGACAGTGAAGAATGAAACCTGGCTCAATACGCCTCCGTTGGCCATACGGCTACCCGTTACCATCATGTAATAACCGGTCGACATGCTGCTTCCGTTTTTCAGCAGAGAAGCCCAGCTGGCATCTTCCGGATGGTTCTGCAACTGGAATGTGCCGTTGTCATATTTCGACAGGGTGAAGTGTGTGTAGTATTTCGGATTGTCCAGTCGCGGAATAGGCTGGTAAGTAGCTTTCAATACACCTTCCGACAGACTTCCACCTTCCGAACTTTCAAAGTCCACCAATACCGGTTTTCCGTTGAGACGGTAGCAGATGTTGCCGTTTACTTCATCCTTCCAGGCGGGGATACCTAAGCTACGGGCAGCAGCTACGAAGAAGATGTCTCTGGACTGTGAGTCGGTTACACGGCTGCGCCATACACCTTCGGGGGAGGTAATGGTGAATATCGTACTCAGGTCGTTGCGGATAGACAGGCTGTCCTTACACCATTTCACGAGCACTTGCGGGTCGGCTTTGATTTGTGCGGCCAGTTCGGCAGACAAGGCTTTCTGCAGGTAAGTGCGGTAAGGAGTCAGCATTTCAGTGGCAATGCGCGGTGCAAGCACTTCTTTCACGTCAGCTTTCGCATCGGTAGCATACAAATGGTCTTCCAGAATGCTGCAAGGTGTGTCGCGCAGGTCTTTATCAGCCAGTGTGCTGAGTAATTCCAATGCACGGGCACCCTGTCCCTTTTCCGCAGCATTCGACAGGAACTGCATGATGTCCGCATGGTTTCCTCTGGATTTCAGAATGTATGTGCTTGTCTGGTTCACATCCAGTTTCAGTCCTTCTGCAAAAGCTTTGGCCTTTTCTTCGGTCGGGAAGCTGGCTACGTAGGCGTTGCGGATAGAGTCTTCCTGAGCCATACGCAGGGTATTTTCCTTACGCTGTGCATCGGTCACTTCCGGGAAGTTGGCTTTTTCAGCCGGTGGCACGATGTGAAAGGTATCGGTAAATACATCTCCCGGACGGTGAGAAAGCGTCAATGTGACTTCTTTATCTTTTCCGAAAGAAACTTTCTGCAAGCCGAAGTGGTCATTGGCCGAAGCGTAGACTACCATGTCGCCCAATCCGGCAGAAAGTGATGCTTTTCCTTGTGCGTCGGTCGTTTTGTTGGCTACGGTGAAGAATTCAGCGTAATTGTAAATCTTAAACTCTACGTGTGCACCTTCTACGGCTTTACCCTGAGCGTCCACTACTGTAACAGTGACAGGGGCACTCTGTCCGTAGTTGTCGATGATATTGATTTCCGTATAGTTGGCCGTAGTTTTCATCACTTCTTCCGGTCCGTCGTATGCACCGAATACTTTGGTGTGCATCAGCATACCTCTGCTGGCAGGAGCGTTGAACCATCCTAGGTTCAGTACCGGTTCCGGTTCGCAGGCACCAAGGAAGTACCATTTGCCGTCCACCCAGGCTTCTACCCAGGCATGGTTGTCGTCAGTATGCGCCCAGCGAGGGGTGTACACCTGACGGGCAGGGATACCTACGGCACGGAGAGCGGCTACCAGGAAGGTAGATTCTTCACCGCAACGTCCGTAAGCCGTTTTTACAGTAGCCATCGGAGCACTGGTACGGATGTCGGTCGGGGTATAGATTACTTTTTCATGACACCAGTGGTTTACTTCCAGCACGGCATCGTACATGGATAGTTTTTCCACACGAGGCATCAGTTCCTGGCGGAACACTTCGCGTGCATTGTCCAGGTTTTCGTTGTTTACTCTGACAGGGAGTACAAAGTGACGGAATATCATGTCAGGAATTCCGGCTCCCCACGAAGTCTCTTTTCGGTTCTGAAGTGCCAGGCGTACATTTTTCAGGTAGAATTCTCCGGAATAGTCGGAAATATCGCCCGGAGTCATGTAGGCATACAGGAACATCATGGCTTCCCGTTCCTCCAGCGACATGTCTTCATTGAAGATGTCAAAAAGATTTCCCCGGTTGAGAATCTCCTTCTTCTGTCCGAAATCAGCTTCCACTTTGTTGCGGTAGTCGGCCTCTTTCAGAAAATGGTTGGGAGAAGTCGAGGTACACGAGGGGAAGAGGCAACTGAGCCAAAATGCAAATGCGGGAATGAGTAGTTTTTTCATGCAGGTAAAAAGATTTGGTAAATACAGAAATAAAAAAGACACGGAAACGAGAAGTTCTTCCTTTTGGGGTGAACTTCTGCGTTTCTGTGTCTTTTGGCTTAAAATGTGATATGCACTTAAATAGGTTTATATTCTACAAATGCTTCCATAGCTTCATAGCAAGCCAGACCTAACTGGTCGTAAAGTGAAGCAGTTCCGCGGTTGCGGTCTTCGCTTCTCTGCCAGAACAGACGTTCGTCATTGCCCAGGAACGGTGCACTTTCCATCTGAGACTGGTGTTTCAGGATAGAGTTACGTTTTGCACGAAGTTCTTCCGGACTCAACGGTACGGCCATTTCGATGTTTTCGATTTCCCATTCTGCCCAAGCACCACGATACATCCAGATGCGGCAGTCGTTCAGCCATTCCGCACCGGCATTCTTTTCTTCGTCGATAGCGGCAAAAACAGCGTCCGTACATACGCGGTGAGTACCATGCGGGTCGGCCAAGTCGCCGGCTACGTAAATCTGATGAGGTTTCACTTCGCGGAGCAGGTTGAGCACGATTTCTACGTCGGCCTCGCTGATCGGGTTCTTTTCAATCTTTCCGGTTTCATAGAACGGAAGGTCAAGGAAGTGACAGCGGCTGAGCGGAATACGGTTGAATGTACAAGCGGTACGAGCTTCACCACGACGAATCAGACCTTTGATGGTCAGGATGTCGCGTGTATCCATGTCGCCTTCTTTCTTGGTAGAGAAGAACTGTTTGATTTCAGCATATTTGTCGCTGATAACCTTGTCTTCACTATTTTCGAACAACTGGTTAAAACCGTTAATGAAATGCATGAAACGTACTACTTCTTCATCGCCTACGGCAATGTTTCCAGAAGTTTCGTAAGCCACGTGTACTTCATGTCCCTGCTGAACGAGACGGCGCAGTGTACCTCCCATGGAGATTACATCGTCATCCGGATGCGGAGAGAATACCACCACACGTTTCGGGAACGGTTTGGCACGTTCCGGACGATAAGTATCATCGGCATTCGGTTTACCACCCGGCCATCCTGTAATGGTGTGCTGCAGGTCGTTGAATACCTTGATATTGGCATTGTAGGCAGAGCCGTAAAGAGCCAGCAGTTCGCTCAAGCCGTTTTCATTATAGTCCTTGTTGGTCAGTTTCAGGATAGGCTTGTTCAGTGTAGTACACAACCATACGATGGCACTTCTTACCAGCTTGTCGTTCCATTCGCAGCTGGTTACCAGCCATGGACGCTGAATACGAGTCAGGTGGGCTGCCGCAGCCAAGTCTACGCAAACAGAAGTGTTGGCGTGAAGCTGCAGGTAAGATGCAGGCAGTGTATCACTTACCTTGTCTTCCACTGCACTTCGGATGATGTCAGCTTTGTCTTCACCCCAGGCCAGCATATAAACTTTTCTGGCTCCCATAATGGTATTGATACCCATGGTGATGGAGCAGGGAGGAAGATTGTCCACACCGATATTATGTGCAGCTTCAGAACGAGAAGTTGCATCAATCAAAATCAGGCGGGTAGTAGAGCTGGCATGTGAACCAGGTTCGTTCATACCGATGTTTCCTTCACGTCCGATTCCCATGATAACCATATCAAGACCTCCAAAGGTCTGTATACGCTGTTCGTACAAACGGCAGTGTTCGATGATGGCTTCCTGAGGGATGCTACCGTCCATTGTAAAGATATTCTGGCGGTCAATGTCTATCTGTGAAAGGAAAAGCTTGTTCAGGTGGCTGAAACTGCTTCCAGCACCTTCGGTCAGCGGATAATATTCATACAGGTTGAAGAATACCACGTTGCGGAAACTTACGCCTTCATCCTTGTGTTTCCGAATCAGTTCGGTGAACAGCGGACGCAGGGAAGCACCTGTACCTATGGCAATGGTACAGAATTTTCCTTCACGCTGTCTGTCCTGTATCTTTGCGACGATTTCATTGGCAATCTGTACCACACCTTCTTCGCTTGTTTCGAAGATGTTGGTCGGGATTTTTTCCAGTCGTGTCAGGACAGAACGTTCTACTGCGTTTCCCGGACGATAGTAACGTGGGGAAACGCGATTCAGTGAAATTTGAGAGCTAAGATTGGTTCTCATGATTCAGCGAATTAGAGGTTGTTCTTTTCAATATCTTTGAAGTACTTGTAGGTACCAACTTTCAGTTCGTCAGTAGCTGCTTCGTCACATACGATGATACCGTGCTGGTGCATCTGCAATGCGCTGATAGTCCACATCTGTGTGATGCCGCCTTCTACTGCATGCTGCAACGCACGTGCCTTGTTGTGTCCGTTACAGATAATCAGTACTTCTTTAGCAGAAAGTACAGTACCAACTCCTACGGTCAATGCTGTCTTAGGCACTTTGTTCACGTCGTTGTCGAAGAAACGTGAGTTAGCGATGATGGTATCAGTAGTCAGTGTTTTCACACGTGTGCGTGAAGTCAGTGAAGAGCCCGGTTCGTTGAAAGCAATGTGACCGTCAGGACCGATACCTCCTAAGAACAGGTCGATGCCGCCGAACTTTTCAATTTCTTTTTCATAGTTGGCACATTCAGCTTCCAGGTCGGCTGCGTTACCGTTCAGGATGTGAATGTTTTCCTTGCAGATGTCAATATGATTAAAGAAGTTATTGAACATGAATGAATGGTAGCTTTCAGGATGAGATTCCGGCAAGCCTACGTATTCGTCCATATTGAAAGTCACTACATTCTTGAATGATACCACTCCCTTCTTGTTTAATTCAATCAGGGCCTTATACATACCCAGAGGAGATGAACCTGTGGGAAGTCCTAATACAAACGGTTTTTCTTTAGTAGGATTAGCTGCGTTGATTTTTTTTGCAACATAGTTTGCTGCCCAGTTGGACAGAGAACTGTAATCGGGTTCAATGATTAATCTCATGGTGGTTAGAATTTTGAATATTGAAATTAAATTAACTTGTTTCTTTCTCCTTTGTGATAAGAATTTTCTTACTCCATGCAAATATATCAAAGCTTACTCAGAAAGGCAAATAAAAAAATAGTTTTTTTATGCATGAGTTTTTAAAGAAAAATTCTACATTTGTAAATGTTTCTATAAAAAATAACAAATATGGGTCAGACTCTATTGAAGAATATACAGAAAGGCGTAAAAAGTGCATTGGTAAAGCAGCGTATCATTACGCACCTGATTTATGCGGGAAGCACTACAATCACAGATTTGTCCAAATCGATGGGACTAAGTGTGCCTACCGTGACAAAGTTTGTGGATGAAATGTGCAAGGAGGGATATGTGAACGATTGTGGAAAACTGGAAACCAGTGGAGGTCGTCATCCAAGTTTGTATGGACTGAATGCGGATTCTGCCTATTTTATCGGGGTAGCGATGGCGGTACAGTCGTTAAGCCTGGGGGCAATCAACTTTAAGGGGGATGTGCTTCAGACCAAGATGGAAATTCCGTTCAAGCTGGAAAATACACCGGAATGTTTGGAACATATCTGTCAGGAAATAGAAACATTTATCGATGAACTTCCGTGCGACAAATCAAAGATTCTGAATATCTGTATTGGTATGACCGGACGAGTAAATCCGGAAACGGGCTGCAGCTATACGCATCTGACTTTTGGTGAGAAACCTTTGGCAGAGATGTTCTCCGAAAGATTGGGTATTAATGTGTGCATTGATAACGATAGCCGTGCAATGGCATACGGAGAATATATCATGCGCTCGGAGAAATGTCCGAAGAACCTGATTTATGTGAATGTAAACTGGGGGTTGGGACTCGCTATCATCATTGACGGTAAACTGTATTCGGGAATGTCTGGTTTTGCGGGTGAGTTTGGACATAATTACGGATATGATAACCAGCAGATCTGTTATTGCGGAAAGAAAGGCTGTATTGAAACGGAGGTATCCTGCTCGGCTTTGTATCGGAAGTTTATTGCCCGTTTGCGTCAGGGAGAAAACTCTGTGTTGCTGAAAGAGAAATCCATCGATGAAATAACTTTAGCAGATATTATTTCTGCTGTTCGTCGTGAAGATGTGCTGGCCATTGAGCTGGTGGAAGAGATTGGCGCGAAACTGGGACGTCACATTGGTGACCTGATTAATGTGTTCAATCCGGAACAGGTAATTATCGGAGGAGAATTCTCGAAGGTAGGAGAGTATTTGTTGCCTCCGGTTATTTCGGCAGTCCGTAAATATACGCTGAATTTAATGTATAAGGATTCGGATATTGTATTGTCGGAACTGAAAGAAAAGGCAAACGTCATAGGAGCTTCTCTGTTGTCAAGAAGTAAGTTGTTTGCATTGGAATAAAATTTTGTTGAGATAAAAAATCCCCGGAAAGTGAAGTTGTACTTCGGTTTTCCGGGGATTTTTCTTTATAGGGATGTATCTTGTAAACTTTGACGGCATGTCTCCCAGTTTTCGTTGAAGGCAGCCATGGAGGGGAACAGGATGTTGGCACCTTCTTGCAGAAGCACGTCGTTTGGAAGCGGACCGGTGTTCAGTGCAATGGTGAAGATACCGGCAGCTACTCCAGCTCTGACTCCTAACGGCGCATTCTCAATGACTACCGCTTCGTTGGCTTGTATGCCGGCTTTCTGCAAGGCCATCAGGTAAGGTTCAGGATTGGGCTTTCCATATTTTACATCAAAAGCGGTTACCATCAGTTCTCGTTGGAAGATGTCGGGGAAGTAGTGGTTCAACTTGTCCAATAACGAGAGTTGTCCGGAGCCGGTTACAACCATCGGAATCAGTCCGTCTGCTTTTATTTTTTTCAGGACCTCGAATGCGCCGGGCATAGGGTCGGCTTTGGGCAACTGATTGAATATGTCGCTCTTGGTCTGGTAGATTCGTTTGATTTCTTCTTCATCGGCCTCATAGCCTCTTTCTCTTTGGCTGACGATGTTGATGGTTGCCGCACCGGTACGTCCTTCGTGGAGGTAGGCTTCCTCTTTGCTCAGGCTCATTCCGTATTGCTTCATTGCCTTATGCCAGGCGGTGGCATGGTTCTTCATAGAGTCGAACAATACCCCGTCCATATCGAACAATACAGCCTTTAAGTCGATGCGTGTATAATGATGGGTGGTAAGATATTGGTTGATTTCTTGTTGGAACATGATGATATGGTTTATAATATTCAGGCACGCATTACATGAATGCACTTTCCTTGTAGAAAGAAAGAGTGCTTTTCATGTAATTCGTGCCTGTCAATTAAAAACGGAGTGATAGACTCTCGTTTATTTATTTTTTCAGACGAGCCCGGATTGCTTCAGATTCTTTTTCGTATCCAGGCTTGTTCAGAAGAGCAAACATATTTTTCTTGTAAGCTTCTACGCCCGGCTGGTTGAACGGATTTACTTCAAGCAGGTATCCGCTGATTCCGCAAGCCTTTTCGAAGAAATAGATAAGCTGTCCCAAGTAGTATTCGTTCAATGAAGGAACGCTTACACGCAAGTTAGGAACTCCACCGTCTACGTGTGCAAGCTGTGTACCGAGTTCGGCCATCTTGTTTACTTCGTCGATGCGTTTGCCTGCCAGGAAGTTCAGGCCATCCAGGTTTTCTTCATCGCTCGGGAAGTGAAGTTCGTGGCTTGGAGTTTCTACAGAAACCACTGTCTCGAAGATGCTGCGTTCACCCTGCTGAATCCACTGTCCCATAGAGTGCAGGTCAGTAGAGAAGTCTACAGAGCTCGGATAGATACCTTTCAGGTCCTTGCCTTCAGATTCACCGTACAGCTGTTTCCACCATTCCATGAAGTAGTGAAGTTTCGGCTGGAAGTTTACTAAGATTTCAATTTTCTTTCCGCTCTGATACAGTTCGTTACGAGTAGCAGCATACAAAGCAGCCGGGTTTTCGTACATGTTTTCGTTGGCACAAACTTTTTCCATTTCGCAAGCGCCGGCAACCAGCTGGTCAATGTCGATTCCAGCTACTGCAATAGGAAGCAAGCCTACCGGAGTCAATACAGAGAAACGTCCGCCTACATTGTCAGGAATGATGAATGATTTGTAACCTTCCTTGTCGGCTGTTGTACGGGCTGCACCTTTCTTGGCATCTGTAACAGCTACGATAACCTTGCGAGCCATTTCCTTGCCTCTCTGGTCTTCACACTGCTTTTTCAACAGACGGAAAGCAAGAGCGGTTTCAGTAGTTGTTCCAGATTTAGATATGTTGATTACACCAAATTTTTTGTCTTTCAGGAATTCAGTCAGTTCGAACAGGTAGTCTTCGCTGATGTTGTGTCCGGCAAAAATAATAGTAGGCTGTCCGGCTTTTTTCTCCTGCAACCAAGCAAAGCTGTTTGACATAGCTTCGATGACTGCGCGTGCGCCTAGGTAACTTCCTCCGATACCAGCTACGATTACTACGTCGCAGTTTTCGCGAAGTGTCTGTGCGGTAGCTTTCAGGTCATCCAAGTGTTCCTTTGTGATGGAAGAAGGTAAATGCAACCAACCCAAGAAGTCGTTTCCTAAGCCTGTGCCTTTTTCCAGCGTTTCCATACAAGCTTTTACCTTTGGTTCATAAGAAGCCAATTTTTCCTTAGATATAAAATCTAAAGTCTTTTCAATGTTCAGATTAATGTTTTCCATAACTGTTTTCTGATTTTATCTAAATGAGTCAGTTAATAATTTGATTTCTATCATTGGTGATATACGTTCGTAAAGAATATTATAGACGGCATCCACAATGGGCATATTGACATGCAGGTGCTTGTTCAGTTCCTTGATACATTTGGTTCCGTAATATCCTTCGGCAATCATTTCCATTTCAATCTGGGCACTTTTTACGGAATATCCCTTACCAATCATGGTACCGAACACGCGGTTACGGCTGAAATTGGAATAAGAAGTCACGAGAAGGTCGCCCAGATAGGCTGAATCGTTTGTACAGCGGTTTACGGGATGTACGGTATCTAAGAACCGGTTCATTTCCTGTAAGGCATTGGACACCAGCACGGCCTGGAAGTTGTCTCCATATTTCAGACCGCTGCAGATTCCGGCTGCAATGGCATATACATTCTTCAACACAGAAGCATATTCAATGCCGGCTACGTCCGTATTGACCGAAGTCTTGATGTAATGCCCGGCCAGTTGCCGTGCAAACATCTTGGCTTTTTCAATGTCTTTGCATCCCACGGTGAGATAAGAAAGTCGTTCCAATGCTACTTCTTCCGCATGACAGGGACCTGCCAGTACGGCTATGTTGTTTTCAGGAACGTCATAAATCTTATGGAAATAATCGGATACGATAAGGTTTTCGTCGGGTACGATACCCTTGATGGCAGTAACGATGAATTTATCCTTCAGCTTGGTTTTTAGCTTTTTGAGGTGACTTTTCAGATACGGTGAAGGTGTGACAAAGATCAGGGTATCCGACTCTCTCACTACCTTGTTGATGTCTGATGAAAAGTTGATGCATTTCATGTCGAAACGCACACTTGTCAGATAGGCTGGATTGTGACCCAGACGCTTGAATTCTTCAATTCGGTCGTCACGGCGCATATACCAGTTTATGGATTCAGCCTGGGTTAAAATGATTTTAGCTATAGCAGTGGCCCAGCTGCCTCCCCCCATAATCGCTATTTTCCCGGGTAATTTCATACTCTTATATTTAATGAAAAACAGATATGAAGGACAAGACATGTGCTTTGTCCTTCATACACTTTCATTCATTTATTTAATCTTTTCTATCCAGCCAGCTACTTCGTCTACTGTGGGGTTGGCAAGTTCCAGTTTGTATTTCTTGTTGATGCCACAAATATCCTGATGAAGTTTCTGCGGATTCACGTCCTTCATGTCAGTCACGAGGTTGTATCCGGCTTTCTGAATTACCGGAACCCAGTCTTCTGCGATTCCTAATTCCATGAATTTAGCAGGCGCATCTTTCGGGATTACTTTTTCCGGACGCATCTGCGGGAAGAACAACACTTCCTGAATGGTACTCTGACCGGTCATCAGCATTACCAGACGGTCCATACCGATACCCATACCTGAAGTAGGAGGCATACCGTATTCCAATGCACGAACGAAGTCCTTGTCGATAATCATTGCTTCGTCGTCTCCCTTTTCACTCAGTCTCATCTGCTCTTCGAAGCGTTCCAGCTGGTCAATCGGGTCGTTCAATTCAGAGTATGCGTTACACAACTCTTTACCGTTCACCATCAGCTCAAAGCGCTCTGTCAAATCTGGATTGCTGCGGTGTTTCTTTGTCAGCGGAGACATTTCGATAGGATAGTCAGTGATGAAAGTCGGCTGAATGTAGTTGCCTTCGCAGAATTCGCCGAAGATTTCGTCAATCAGCTTACCCTTACCCATGGTGTCATCAATTTCCATGTTGAGCTTCTTGCAAACTTCACGAATCTGTTCTTCGTTCATGCCTGTCAGGTCATAGCCAGTGAATTCCTTGATAGAATCCAGCATGGTTACACGTTTGAACGGAGCTTTGAAGTTAATCATGTTGTCGCCTACCTGTACCTCTGTAGTACCGTTTACATCCAGACAGATTTTTTCAATCATGTTTTCTGTAAACTTCATCATCCAGTTGTAATCCTTGTAAGCAACGTAGATTTCCATACAGGTAAATTCCGGATTGTGTGTACGGTCCATACCTTCGTTACGGAAGTTTTTACCGATTTCATACACACCTTCGAAACCACCCACAATCAGTCTCTTCAGGTACAGCTCACTGGCAATACGCATGTACAATGGAATATCCAATGCGTTGTGGTGAGTGATAAACGGACGTGCCGCAGCACCTCCGGCAATAGACTGAAGAATCGGAGTTTCTACTTCGATATATCCTTTCGAGTTGAAATACTCTCTCATAGAGTTGTAGACCTTGTTCCGTTTCAGGAAGATTTCTTTAACTCCGTCGTTTACTACCAAGTCTACATAGCGCTGACGGTAACGGAGTTCAGGGTCTTCAAACTTATCGTAAGCCACTCCATCTTTGTATTTTACAATCGGGAGCGGACGAATTGATTTCGACAATACAGTCAGTTTCTGTGCATGGATAGAGATTTCGCCCATTTGGGTACGGAATACAAAACCTTCGATTCCTACGAAATCGCCCAAATCCAGCAAGCGTTTGAAAACTACATTATATAAATCTTTGTTTTCATCCGGACAGATATCATCGCGGGTTATATATACTTGTATACGGCCTTTAGAATCCTGTAATTCAATGAAAGACGCTTTTCCCATTACACGACGAGACATGATACGTCCTGCAACGGATACTTTGCGAGGTTCAGCATCATCTTTGAATTCGGCTTTTATGTCAGTCGAAAAAGCGTTGGTTACATACTCGGCAGCAGGGTATGGTTCAATCCCCATTGCTCTCAACTCATTCAGGCTGTTACGTCTGATTATTTCCTGTTCGCTTAATTCTAATACGTTCATTTGTTAGTATATTAACTCATTCTGGGCACAAAAATAAAAAACATTTTGCAAATAATCCCTATTTATAAGGTTCTTTTAGAATAAAAAGCCACGACTCTTGCGTGAAAAACAGGCAGCAGGCTAGGGTTTTATCATCGTGGCTTTGACGTTTTTACCTTGACACGTACGTGACGAGGTCTTGACACGTTCGTGCGGATGTCTCGTCACGTTCGAGTCGAGACCTTGACAGCAACGTGTCGAGGTATTTTTGTATAAGCGTTTGCAGAAATATACAATTACGTGTGTCTTTAAAGTATTTTGATGCTAATTTTTGGTTTCTATGATTAATTTGTTACCTTTGGGCGTTTCTAATGAATGAAAAGCATGAAAGTTATTTTATTACAGACAGATATTTGTTGGGCCGATCCTGCAGCCAATGTGGCTTACATGGATAAACTCATCAGTGCCCACGCACAAGGAACAGACTTGTTTGTTCTACCGGAAATGTTTTCCACCGGATTTTGTACTTCGCCGGAAGGCATTGCCGAATCATCTGATAGTGCTACCCTTCAGTGGATGAAGCAAAAAGCTGCCGAACGTAATTGTGCCATTGCCGGAAGTGTTTCAGTCGAGGAAAATGGAAAATTCTATAACCGCTTCTACTTTGTGCATCCTGACGGAAACGTGCAGTGGTACAATAAAAAGCATCTGTTTACGTATGGAGGGGAAGACAAACACTATACAGCCGGACAGGAACGGGTGGTTGTGAACTTCCGTGGCGTGCGTTTCCTGCTGGAAGTCTGCTATGACCTGCGTTTCCCGGTATGGTCACGCAACCGGGGCGATTACGATGTGGCGGTTTATGTAGCCAGCTGGCCTTCGCCCAGAGTGGAAGCCTGGAAGGCTTTGTTGCGTGCCCGTGCCATCGAGAACCAGTGCTATGTACTGGGGGTAAACCGGGTAGGAAAAGATCCTTATTGCGAATATAGCGGTGGAACGGCGGGCATAGACCCGTATGGCAAAACACTTTCTGCCTGTGCGGATGGGGAAGAAGGCTTTGCAGAAGTTGTGATTGATATGGAGGAATTGCAGTCGTTCCGGAAAAAATTCCCGGTATTGAACGATGCCGACTCTTTTACACTGAATTAATTTCTATATTATATGAAAAATAAACGCTTATTGTTGGGCGACCAGGCCATTGCGCTGGGAGCCATTCACGCGGGGATTTCGGGAGTGTATGCTTACCCGGGAACTCCCTCTACTGAAATTACGGAATATATTCAAAACTCTCCTATAGCAAAAGAACGCGGTTTGCACAGCAGCTGGTGCACCAATGAAAAAACAGCCATGGAGGCTGCATTGGGTGTTTCTTATGTAGGAAAACGTGCCTTGGTCTGCATGAAACACGTGGGAATGAACGTGTGTGCCGATGCATTTGTCAATTCTGCCATTACAGGTGTGAATGGAGGGGTAGTGGTACTGGCCGCCGATGACCCGTCCATGCATTCTTCTCAGAATGAACAGGATTCCCGTTTTTACGGCAAGTTTGCCCTGATTCCGATTCTGGAACCGTCTTCCCAGCAGGAAGCTTACGACATGATGTCGTATGCATACGACCTTTCGGAACAAATGCGTACGCCGGTACTGATGCGCATTACTACCCGCATGGCGCACTCTCGTGCGGCAGTCGAAGTGCAGGAGTCAGGAAAGGAAGTGACTTGCACGGGGTGTCCGTCGGTCCCTTCTGATTGGGTACTTTTGCCCGGTAATGCCCGCCGCCGGTATGTGGAAGCCATCGCTACTCAGGAAAAGTTACGCGATGAGGCTGAACAGTCTGCATTTAATCGGTTGGCAGGTCAGGAAGGAATGGCTGAGAAGGGAATCGTGGCTTGTGGAATTGGTTACAATTACGTGATGGAAACCTATCCGGAGGGATGTCCGTATCCTTTGCTGAAGATTTCACAGTATCCTTTACCGGTGGAAGCCTTGACTCGTCTGGCTGACTCTTGCAAAGAGATTCTGGTAGTGGAAGACGGACAGCCTTTTGTCGAGGAACAGCTGAAAGGCATTCTTCCTTCTAAATATGTGGTGAAAGGTCGTTTAAGTGGTGAGTTGCCCCGTACGGGAGAACTGACACCGGATAATGTGCGTCAGGCTTTGGGACTTTCTTGTGAACCGGTTTATGCTGCCGCTCAGAATGTAGTTCCTCGTCCTCCTGCTTTGTGTAAGGGATGTGGACACCGTGATGTATATGATGCCCTGAATAAAGTCGCTGCCGAATATCCGGATGCCAAGATATTCGGAGACATCGGCTGTTATACATTGGGTGCACTCCCTCCGTTCCGCACGTTGAGCAGTTGCGTGGATATGGGAGCTTCCATTACCATGGCGAAAGGGGCGGCAGATGCAGGCTTGTTCCCGTCTATTGCAGTGATTGGCGACTCCACATTTACTCACTCTGGAATGACCGGTCTGCTGGATGCCGTGAATGACAAGTCCAATATTACAGTCATTATTTCCGATAACCTGACTACCGCTATGACTGGTGGCCAGGATTCAGCCGGAACCAATAAGTTTGAAGCTATTTGCTTGGGCTTGGGAGTAGAACCGGAGCACGTGCGGGTAGTTGTGCCGCTTCCTAAGAACATGGAAGAAATTACCCGTGTCATTCGTGAGGAAATAGAATACAACGGTGTATCTGTCATCATTCCGCGTAGGGAATGTATGCAGACTTTGAACCGGAAACTGAAACAGCAAAAAGCACAGAAACAATGAAAACAGATATTATACTTTCAGGAGTTGGCGGACAGGGAATCTTGTCCATCGCTACGATTATCGGAGAAGCTGCCCTTCATTTAGGGTTGAACTTGAAACAAGCCGAAGTACACGGAATGAGTCAGCGCGGAGGGGATGTGCAGTCTAACCTTCGCTTGTCGGATGCCCCGATTGCTTCCGACCTGATTGCCTTGGGAACGGCGGATATGATTATCTCACTGGAGCCGATGGAAGCTTTGCGCTACCTGCCGTATCTGTCGAAAGACGGATGGATTATCACTTCGGCTGCTCCTTTTAAAAACATTCCGAACTATCCGGACGAAGAAAAGCTGATGCAGGAATTGAAGTCACAGCCTCATGTGGTGGTGCTGGATGTGGAAAATCTGGCGAAAGAAAACCACATGCCTAAGTCGGCCAATGTTATTCTGTTAGGGGCTGCCGCTCCTTTCCTGAAAATCCTGGATGCAGAAGTCCTGCGCGAAAGTGTAGGCCGTATTTTTGCATCAAAAGGCGAAGAAGTGGTGCAGATGAACTATCATGCCTTCGATATAGGTCATGAATATGTCAAACAGTTGAAATTCTGAGTGCCTATGAGTCGCGTGTTTAGTGGAGAGCTGGTAAATTCCGTAGCGAAGGAAATGAAAGTGGCCGACTTGGCCAATGCCACCATAGGGGATGTGTTGCTGGTAGCTTCCCGCCTAGAAGAACTGACAGGTATTCCTTTTATCCGGATGGACCAGGGGTCTCCCGGTCTTCCGGCCAATAAAATAGGTATTGAGGCAGAGAAGAAAGCCCTCGATAGAGGAGTTGGTTCGCAATATCCGGCAGCTGCCGGAGTGGCAGAACTGAAGCAGGCAGCTTCACGTTTCGTGAAAGCCTTTATCGATATTGATATTTCTCCGCGGGCATGTCTGCCCACTACCGGTTCTGTGGCAGCTTCTTTCGGTGCTTTTATCGCTTGTACCCAGCGAATTCCGGGAAAGAACAAGGTCTTGTTCATTGATCCGGGTTTCCCGATACAAAAATCTCAGTTGCGCATTTTGGGTATTGAGTGGGAGTTGTTCGACATTCATGATTTCCGTGGTGAACCGCTGCGTGCCAAACTGGAAAGTTTCCTGTCGAAGGGAGATATTGCCGCTGTGGTATATTCTAACCCTAATAATCCGGCATGGATTTGTCTGGAAGAAAGTGAGTTGAAGATTATCGGAGAATTGGCTACGCAGTACGATGTGATTGTGCTGGAAGACCAGGCTTATTTCTGCATGGACTTCCGTCATGCGTTCGGCCGTCCTTACCAGCCACCTTTTGTACCTACGGTCGCACGTTATACCGATAATTATATTCTGATGTTGTCGGCATCCAAGATTTTCAGCTATGCCGGCCAGCGTATAGCTTTAGCCTGCGTGTCCGATAAATTGTTTGATACGCAGTATCCGGCACTGGCAACCCGTTATGAAGACTCAGGTGTATTCGGGCCGACTTTCATTGCTTCTATCATGTATATGATTACCTCCGGTTGCACGGCTACTACTCAGTATGCCATGGCCGAAATGTTGGAGAAATCCATTTCAGGAGAAATCAACTTCGTAGAAGATGTGCGCGAGTATGAACGTCGGGCACGCCGGATGAAGCAGATTTTTACTGACCACGGTTTCTCGATTGTGTATGATAAGGATGTCACTCAGCAGGTGGGCGATGGTTTCTTCTTTACCTTGGGATACCCCGGACTGACAGGAGGCGAATTGCTGCGTGAATTGATGATGTATGGCGTGAGCAGTATTTCCTTGTCTACCACTGGAAGTGAACAGCAAGGAGTGAGAGCCTGTACGTCGCGCATGCGTGAAGAACTTTATCCGGTGCTGGAGGAACGTATGAAAGCGTTTCAGGAAGACCATCCGCTGAAATAAGAAATCACAAAACTACTACTGAAATAAAGAAAAACACAGCTTATGATTTGGAATCCGAACAAAGAATGTATGCCGCGCGAACAGATGCGCGAGCTGCAAGGAAAACGCTTATGCAAACTGGTGCAGTATGTATACCATAATGTACCTTTCTATCGTCATAAAATGCAGGAAATGGACCTGACTCCAGATGATATCCGGAGCATAGACGATATTACCAAACTGCCTTTTACTACCAAACAGGATTTACGTGACAATTATCCTTACGGACTGATGGCGGCTCCTCCTTCAGAGGTGGTGCGTGTACATGCTTCTTCCGGTACAACGGGTAATCCGACGATTGTGGGGTATACACGTCGCGACTTGTCCATCTGGTCGGAAGTGATGTCACGCTGTCTGTCGGCATACGGAGTGACCCGTGACGATACTTTCTCCGTAAGCTATGGCTATGGATTGTTTACCGGAGGATTGGGCGCACATTATGGAGTAGAGAACTTAGGAGCTACCGTAATTCCGGCTTCTACAGGAAATACGGAAAAGCATGTACGTTTGATTCGCGATTTACACATTACGGGTATTGCCTGTACCCCTTCGTATGCCTTGTATCTGGCAGAGGTGGTAGAAAAGATGGGTATCCGGAAAGAGGAATTAGGACTGCGTATCGGTGCGTTCGGAGCTGAGCCTTGGACCGAAAACATGCGTCAGGAAATACAGAACCGTTTGGGCTTGAAAGGATACAATATTTATGGGTTAAGTGAGATTATGGGTCCGGGTGTATCTTACGAATGTCAGGAGCAATATGGCTCTCACATCAACGAAGACCATTTCTATCCGGAAATTATCGATCCGGTTACCCTGGAATCTCTTCCATACGGCACACAGGGAGAACTGGTATTTACCACATTGACCAAAGAGGGCATGCCGTTGTTGCGTTACCGTACGAAGGACCTGACTTCGCTGATTGCCGATGCGTGTCCGTGCGGTCGTACCAGTGTGCGTATGACGCCGATTATGGGCCGAAGCGATGATATGCTGATTATCCGTGGTATCAATGTCTTCCCGTCCCAGGTAGAAAGTGTTATTCTGGGTATGAAAGAGTTCGAACCGCAATATATGCTGGTGGTAGACCGCAAGAACAATCTGGATACCCTGGAAGTACAGGTGGAAGTGCGTCGTGATTTCTTCAGTGATGACATCGGTTCCATGCTGAAACTGAAGAAAACACTGTCCGACCGCTTGAAGAGTGTATTGTCCATCAGTGCCGACGTGAAATTGGTAGAACCGAACAGCATTACCCGCAGCGAAGGGAAGTCCAAGCGTGTGATAGATAAACGAGTATTGGTATAACTAAAGCAAAAAGAACTATGATAATTAAGCAATTGTCTGTTTTCTTGGAAAACAAGACCGGAAGAATTAATGATGTAGTGCATACTTTGGGAGCAAACGGTATCAATATGCACGCTTTTAGTATGGCCGAAACAGCAGATTTTGGTATTTTGCGACTGATTGTGTCTGATGTGGACAAGGCGGTAGAAGTATTGCGTGAAAAGAATTTTGCCGTGATGTCGACCGATGTGGTTTGTCTTTCGTGTGCCAATGTGCCCGGCTCGTTGGCTGTGGTATTGGAATACTTGGCCGAAGAGCAGATTTTCATTGAGTATATGTATGCGTTTGCACAAGCCGATCAGGCTCATGTGGTTATCAAGCCGAATGACATGTCACAATGTCTGAAAGTGCTTGAGGCACATCATTGTCATGTGTTGGCAAAAGAAGAATTGTAAATTCTATATGCAAATTCCCCCGTCACGGTTTTAGGTTGGCGGGGGAATTTTTATTGTTAGAATAAGCTCCATGAAACGGTCAGACCTGCCATGACGATGGCTACCATGCTCATCAGTTTAATCAGGATGTTCAGGCTGGGACCGGAGGTATCTTTAAACGGGTCCCCTACCGTATCGCCTACGACTGTGGCCCGGTGTACTTCACTGCCTTTCCCGCCAAAGTTTCCTTCTTCCACGTATTTCTTGGCATTGTCCCAGGCACCTCCGGAATTGGCCATGAAAATCGCTAAAATGAAACCTGAGGAAAGTCCTCCTATCAGCAGACCGATGACGCCCGGCACACCAAACAGCAGACCTGTCACAATGGGGGCGATGATGGCCAGCAGTGACGGGAATACCATTTCTTTTTGTGCACCAAGAGTGGAAATCTGTACACAGCGTGCGTAGTCAGGTTCAGTCTTTCCTTCCAGAATACCTTTGATTTCACGGAACTGCCGGCGTACTTCCTCTACCATGTGGGCAGCTGCTCTTCCTACAGCATTCATGGTCAGTCCGCAGAACAGAAAGGCCATCATGCTACCGATAAACATTCCCGAAAGTACCTTGGGATTCATAAGCGTGACATCGTAGAACATCATGAAGTCCGTGAATCCGGCTTCCCGAATCATTACTTCCAGTCCGTTGGGAAGTTCCAGTACGGTGGTACCGATACGTTCCAGGCCGATGCGTATTTCTTCAATATAAGAAGCCAGTAGTGCCAGTCCGGTCAGGGCGGCAGAACCGATGGCGAAACCTTTACCCGTAGCGGCTGTGGTATTGCCCAGTGAATCCAATGCATCCGTGCGTTTACGGACTTCTGCTCCCAAACCACTCATCTCCGCATTACCGCCGGCATTGTCGGCAATCGGCCCGTAGGCATCCGTGGCTAATGTGATGCCCAAAGTGGACAGCATACCCACGGCAGCAATACCGATGCCATAAAGTCCCATGCTGATGTTGGTAAAATCGAAACCAGAGGCCAGCCAGTAGGACAGGATGATGCCGGTTACAACTGCAATGACCGGAATCGTAGTCGATACCATTCCTAATCCGATACCCGAAATGATGACGGTAGCCGGACCTGTCTTTCCGCTTTCCGCCAGTTTTTGAGTAGGCTTGTAGGATTGGGAAGTGTAGAATTCAGTAGACTGTCCGATGACGATACCCACAATCAGTCCGATGACTACAGCCAGTGAAATATACAGCCAGTTATCAATTTGTAGTACCCAAAGAATGCTAAAGGTGGCGATGACAATCAATCCCGCACTGAGGTTGGTACCTGTAGATAAAGCCTTGAGCAATTCCCTCATGCCTGCATTTTCTTTGGTACGTACGGCAAAAATACCGATGATGGACAAGATGATACCTACGGCTGCAATCAGCATCGGAGCGATGACGGCTTTAAACTGCATGGCGGTATCTCCCGTGCCGACATAGGCGGCAGCTCCCAGGGCAGCGGTAGCCAGAATCGAGCCGCAGTAGGATTCGTAGAGGTCGGCTCCCATTCCGGCTACATCACCTACGTTATCGCCTACATTGTCGGCAATCGTAGCCGGGTTGCGCGGGTCGTCTTCCGGAATGCCCGCTTCTACTTTCCCCACCAGGTCAGCTCCCACATCGGCCGCCTTGGTATAAATACCTCCTCCTACACGGGCAAACAAAGCCTGGGTGGAGGCGCCCATTCCAAAAGTCAGCATCGTGGTGGTGATGACACACAACTTGGCAGTGGGATTCAATGCATCTTCCGGAATACAGAAATCCAACAGCAGGTACCAGAAAGAAATATCAAACAATCCCAGTCCTACGACCACAAGTCCCATAACCGCTCCACTGCGAAATGCTACCTTCAATCCTTTGTTCAGAGAGTTGCGTGCGGCATTTGCCGTACGTGCAGAGGCATACGTAGCGGTTTTCATACCTAAATAACCCGACAGACCGGAGAAGAAACCTCCTGTGAGGAATGCCACGGGTACCCAATGGTTTTGCAAGTTGAACCCGTATGCCATGATGGCAAACAAGGCAGCCAGTCCGATAAAAACAAGGGTAACTATTTTATATTGCTGTTTCAGGTAAGACATGGCTCCTTTCCGGACATACGATGCAATTCGTGCCATGGTAGGTGTACCTTCACTTTCCTGCTTCATTTGCCGGTAGAAGTATCCGGCAAGTGCCAATGCCAGCAGCGATGCCGCCGGGACCAGCCAGAATAGATATGTTTCCATAATACAGTTGAATAAGAGTTTCTCCAAACTTACAAAAAATCCCGAAGAAAACGAATAAAATGCGGGAGATTCTACTGGCAGAAAAGGCGGATAATTGGGCTTTTATGTGATGGCTCTGTTTTTTTCTAAGTTCGGTAAGTTTATTCGGAAACTTTTCAAGGTTTTTTTATGTTTCCCGTCGCGGAACCGTATGTTTTCCGTTCGGGAACCCTACGTTTTTGCGACGGGAAACATAGGGTTTGCAGTAGGAAAACGTAGAAAACGAACAAGAAAAATAGCAAGAATATGCAGGTAATTTTCAATTTAAGGATAATGACGTGTCAAAAAGTTTTCCGGAATGCGGTAAAAACCAGCCCTCTGTTATAAAGGGATGAGGTTTTGTGGCAGATTGTTGTTTTTTATTTAATACAAGTGTGATATTGTGAGATATTTTCAATATATTTGCGCACGAAGTTATAAAAGATTGTTCAGATGATTTACGACATGGAAATGCAGAAGACGTTCTATGCGTCGTATGCAGAAAAAGTAGAAAAGGCCCGTAAGAAACTGGGGCGTGCCATGACTTTGGCTGAAAAAATATTGTATGCACATTTATACGACGAAAACACGGTTGCAGCTTTCCGTCGGGGGGAAGAGTATGTTAACTTCCGTCCGGACCGCGTAGCCATGCAGGATGCGACGGCCCAGATGGCGCTGTTGCAGTTTATGAATGCGGGAAAATCCGTTTCAGCTGTTCCTGCTACCGTACATTGTGACCATTTGATTCAAGCATATAAAGGAGTGGAAGAGGATTTGCCTTCTGCTTGCACTACTAATAAAGAGGTATACGATTTTCTGAAAAGTGTGGCTTCGAAGTACGGCATCGGCTTCTGGAAACCGGGAGCAGGTATCATTCATCAGGTCGTACTTGAGAACTATGCGTTTCCGGGTGGCATGATGGTGGGAACCGACTCACACACCCCGAATGCCGGTGGATTGGGTATGATTGCCATTGGCGTGGGCGGTGCCGACGCAGTGGACGTAATGACCGGTATGGAATGGGAATTGAAGATGCCGAAACTGATTGGTGTGAAGCTGACCGGTGCGTTGAACGGATGGGCTTCACCAAAAGATGTGATTTTGAAACTGGCAGGTATTCTCACCGTGAAGGGAGGAACGAATGCCATTATTGAATATTTCGGAGAGGGAACCCGTTCGTTGTCTGCTACCGGAAAGGCTACTATCTGTAACATGGGAGCTGAGGTGGGAGCTACGACTTCCGTTTTTCCTTACGATGAGGAGATGAAGCGCTACCTCTGCGCTACCGGACGTGAGGATATTGCCGCACTGGCTGAGGCTAATGCGGCCGATTTGCGGGCGGATGCAGAAGTAGCACAGCAGCCGGAGAAATATTACGACCGTTTGATTGAAATCGACCTTTCTGCGCTGGAACCGTATGTGAACGGACCGTTTACGCCCGATGCAGCTTGTCCGGTATCGGAGTTTGCTGCCCGTGTGAAGAAGGAAGGGTTCCCGCAGAAGATGGAAGTGGGATTGATTGGTTCTTGTACCAACTCTTCTTATCAGGATTTGAGTCGTGCAGCTTCGGTAGCCCGTCAGGTAAAGGCAAAAGGTTTGAAGATGCAGGCTTCTCTGATTATCAATCCCGGTTCGGAACAGGTATATTGCACGGCTCAGCGCGACGGCATGATTGAGGACTTGAAGAGTATCGGCGGTGTGGTGATGACCAATGCCTGCGGTCCTTGTATCGGACAGTGGAAGCGTGTGACTGACGATCCGCTTCGGGCCAATTCTATCGTGACTTCGTTCAACCGTAACTTTGCCAAGCGTGCCGATGGCAATCCGAACACACATGCGTTCATTGCTTCACCGGAAATGGCTGTGGCGTTTGCCATTGCAGGCGACTTGTGCTTTAATCCGCTGACGGATACCCTGAAAAATGAGAAGGGAGAAGAAGTCAGACTTGATCCGCCGACAGGGGAAACACTGCCGTTGAAAGGATTTACAGTAGATGACAATGGCTATGTGGCTCCTTCGGCCGACGGAGGAAAGGTGGAAGTGACCATTCAGCCGGACTCACAGCGCTTGCAGAAACTGGAACCGTTTGCTGCATGGAACGGAGAAGACTTCATGGAACTTCCGCTGCTGATTAAGACGCAAGGAAAATGTACTACGGACCACATCTCTATGGCCGGACCGTGGTTACGCTTTCGCGGACACCTGGAAAATATTTCCGATAATATGCTGATGGGGGCTGTCAATGCATTCAACGGTAAGACTAACTGCGTATGGAATCAGTTGACTGGCGAATATGAAGCCGTTTCGGCAGTGGCCAAGCAGTACAAGGCAAAGGGCATGGGCTCTATCGTAGTGGCAGAAGAAAACTACGGAGAGGGTTCCAGTCGTGAACATGCCGCCATGGAACCGCGCTTTCTGAACGTGCGGGTAATCCTGGCCAAGAGTTTTGCCCGTATTCATGAAACAAACTTGAAGAAACAGGGTATGCTGGCACTGACTTTTGCCGACAAGAACGATTACGACAAGGTGCGTGAGCACGACCGGATTTCTATCTTGGGATTGCAACGCTTTGCTCCGGGTAAACCGTTGCATGCCGTGTTGACGCACGAAGACGGCACGACAGAAACTTTCGAAGTGCTTCATACCTATAATGAAATGCAAATTAACTGGTTTAAGGCCGGTTCAGCCTTGAACACCTTTAAAAAATGAGAGAAATGAGCAATAAGATGTATATGCAGGACGGGAAACTGGTAGTTCCCGATCACGTAGTGATTCCTTTTATTGAAGGGGATGGAGTAGGAGCAGAAATCACTCCGGTTTGTCAGAAAATTGTCAATACAGCGGTAGAGCTGGCCTACGTAGGTAAGCGCCGTATTGAATGGAAAGAGGTGCTGGCCGGTGGAAAGGCTTTTGAGCAGACTGGTGAATGGTTGCCGAAGGCTACGCTGGAAGCATTTAAGGAATATCTGGTAGGTATTAAAGGTCCATTGACCACTCCGGTGGGCGGTGGTATCCGTTCGCTGAACGTAGCATTGCGTCAGACGCTCGATTTGTATGTCTGCCTGCGTCCGGTACGCTGGTTCAAAGGAGTCATTTCTCCGATGAAAGAGCCGCACAAGGTGAACATGCACATTTTCCGTGAAAATACGGAAGACATTTATGCGGGTATCGAATGGGAACAAGGTACACCGGAAGCACAGAAATTCTATGCTTTCCTTCGTGATGAGATGGGTGTGACCAAGGTACGTTTCCCGGAAACCTCTTCATTTGGTGTGAAACCCGTGTCAAAGGAAGGTACCCAGCGACTGGTACGTGCAGCCATTGAATACGCATTGCAACACGGCCTGCCGTCAGTGACACTGGTACACAAGGGAAATATCATGAAGTTTACGGAAGGAGGTTTCAAGCGCTGGGGATACGAAGTGGCTGAAACTGAGTTCAAGGACCAGACTTTCACCATGAACGAATATGACCGCCTGAAGAAAGAGTTGGGTGAAGAGTCTGCCAAGGCTGCCGTAGCCAAAGCCATCAACGATGGAAAAGTGGTGGTGAAGGATTGCATTGCAGATGCTTTCCTGCAAAATACCCTGCTCATTCCGGAAGAATATTCGGTCATTGCTACGCTGAACCTGAATGGCGATTATGTGTCCGACCAGCTGGCAGCCATGGTGGGCGGTATCGGTATCGCACCGGGAGCCAACATCAATTACAAGAGCGGACATGCCATCTTTGAAGCGACTCACGGCACGGCACCGAACATTGCCGGAAAGAATGTGGTGAATCCGTGTTCCTTGCTGCTCTCTTCTGTCATGATGCTGGAGTACATGGGCTGGAAAGAAGCTGCCCAACTGATTGTGAATGCCTTGGAGAAAGCTTTCTCGAAAGGAGAGGCTACTCATGATTTGGCGCGTTTCATGCCGAATGGCCACGCGTTGGGCACGAATGAATTTGGACAGGAAATCATTTCTTTGCTGTAATAGTCGGAGGATTTTCTTGTCGGAGTGTTTTTAATGGATAAAAAGAGAAGTTTATGAAGAAAGAATATATAGTTTACAAACTTTCCGAGTGTGCCAAGCAGGCATGCCGCATCGACAACGAACTGTTCACGAAATACAATGTAAAGCGAGGTCTGCGTAACGAAGATGGTACAGGTGTACTCGTGGGACTGACAAAGATTGGTAATGTGGTAGGTTATGAACGTACCGACCAGGGATTGAAGGCTATTCCTGGCAAACTGTTCTATCGCGGATACGATTTGGACGACATTGCCCATGCCTTGCTGCGCGAGAAACGTTTCGGTTTTGAGGAAGTGGCTTATCTGCTGTTGTCGGGTGAACTTCCGGACAGTGAACAACTGGCTTCGTTCAAGGAGCTCATCAATGACAATATGCCGCTGGACAAGAAGACGACCATGAACATTATCGACCTGGAAGGGCAGAACATCATGAACATCCTGGCACGTAGTGTGCTCGAAATGTACACGTTCGACCCGAATCCGGATGATATTTCACGCGACAACCTGATGCGTCAGTCCATCGAACTGATTTCAAAGTTCCCGACTATCATTGCGTATGCGTACAGCATCTACCGTCACAGCATACACGGACGTTCACTGCACATTCGTCATCCGCACGAGAATCTGTCGCTGGCCGAAAACTTCCTTTATATGATTAAGAAAGAATACACTCCGCTGGAAGCGCGTATGCTCGACTTGCTGCTGGTGCTTCAGGCAGAGCATGGAGGTGGTAACAACTCAACATTTACCGTACGCGTCACCAGTTCTACTCGCACGGATACGTATTCCAGCATTGCAGCCGGAATTGGTTCGTTGAAAGGGCCTCTGCACGGAGGTGCCAACATTCAGGTGGTCAAGATGTTCCATCACTTGAAAGAGGTGATTTCTGACTGGACGAATGTAGACGAAATCGATACCTATCTGACCCGCATGCTGAACAAGGAAGCCTACGATGGCAGTGGATTGATTTACGGTATCGGTCATGCGGTGTACACAATTTCCGACCCGCGTGCCGTATTGCTGAAAGAACTGGCTGGTGAACTGGTGGCCGAAAAGGGATGTGAGAAAGAATTTGCCTTCCTTGAACTCCTGGAACAGCGTGCCATTGAATGCTTCAAGAAAGTGAAAGGAACCAAGAAGCAGGTTTGCTCGAATGTGGATTTCTATTCAGGCTTTATCTACGAGCTGATGGGTTTGCCACATGAAATCTATACGCCGCTGTTTGCCATGGCCCGTATTGTGGGATGGACGGCACACCGTATTGAGGAACTGAACTTCGAAGGTCGTCGCATTATTCGTCCGGCGTACAAGAACGTACTGGAGGAAGTGGACTACAAGCCGATAGGAGAAAGATAAAAGTTCAAGTGATTTTATATGGAGGAAGCGACAGAAACCCGATAATGAGGTATCTGCCGCTTCTTTTCTTTTTAGGAATGTCGGCCAAATTGTGTACCTTTGCGGCGTTTTTATCGTAAAATCAGAAAATATGAATAGCTTGAAAGGTTTTTTCTATGGGATTGCCACTTCGGTAACGTTTGGTTTGATACCCTTGTTTACGCTGCCTTTGATGCAGAAAGGGATGGTGTTTGATTCGATTCTTTTTTATCGTTTTCTCTTTGCCACCTTTGCATTGGGTGCCATGATGAAAATAAAGAAGGAGTCATTTCGTATAGAGAGCCGTGATATTCCGATGTTTCTTTTGTTGGGACTGCTGTACACAGGCTCAGCCATGTTTCTGTTCTGGGGATATGGATTTATGGGAGCCGGGGTAGCCACGACACTTCATTTTACCTATCCCGTATTTGTGACCTTGCTGATGTTGGTCTTGTTCCGTGAGAAAGCTTCCTGGGTAACGTGGGTAGCTATTCTGCTGGCAATATATGGCGTATCTGAACTTTCTTTGAAGGGAGATGAGTTGTCGGCCGATGCGACGGGAGTGATTATTGTCTTGCTTTCGGCCGTATGTTATGCGGGCTACATTGTAGCAGTCAATAAATCAAGATTGCGTGATATGAGCGGCCGGAAATTAGCTTTTTACGTATTTATCGTAAGTACGGTGCTGTTTGCCATAAAAGCGTTGACCAATCAGGGAATACAGCCGGTACCGGATGCAGTTTCAATTGGAAATCTGTTCTTGCTGGCGGTGGTGCCTACTGTCATTTCCAATATTACTTTGGTCTTGGCCGTACAGAATATTGGAGGGACAATGACTTCGGTATTGGGAGCCATGGAACCAGTGACGGCCGTATGTATCGGTGCCTTGATTTTTGGGGAAGAGTTTACCATGCAGGAAGGCTGGGGAATATTCCTTATCTTGGTGGCCGTTACCTTAATTGTGCTGACCCGGACCATCCAGAAAAGTCTGTCGACGGTAGTACGCAAAATTCGTCCGCGTCATGCTTGACACGGACGAACCTTGCGGTGGGAAAATCACGATTTCCCGTATAGTTTGTTGATAAGGTCGTTTCGACCGATTTTCCGTAATTCGTTGATAATGGCCTTCCGTTCCTCGGGTTTATACCAGAAGAAGAACATGCGCTGGGCTAGTTTTTCACGAGGGGTCTTGGCCGAGAATACCGGTTCCAGTGTGTAGGGGTGTACGCCTGTGTACCATGCTTCCGTAGAGACGGTCATAGGGGTAGGCGTAAAATCCTGTACCTGCTCCAGGTGGAAGTCCAGTTTCTTGGTGATGACCGCTAGTTCGGCCATGTCCTCTTCCGTACAGCCAGGGTGACTGCTGATGAAGTAGGGGATAATCTGTTGTCTTAATCCCGCTTCCTTGTTGATTTTGTCAAAGATACGCTTGAACTCGTAGAACTGCTCGAACGGAGGTTTGCGCATCAGGTACAGTACTTTGTCGCTGGTATGTTCCGGAGCCACTTTCAGTCGTCCGCTTACGTGGCGTGTAATCAGTTCACGGGTATATTCCTTGGTACTCTGGTTGGTTTTTGCATCTTTGCTCTGATGGAGAAGCAGGTCGTAGCGCACTCCACTGCCGATAAAGCTTTTCTTGATGCCCGGCAAGCTGTCTACCGCATGGTATATCTCTAATAACGGCTGGTGGTCGGTATTCAGGTTCGGGCAGACTTTCGGGTGGATGCACGACGGACGTTTGCAGCGGCGGCAAAGAGCCGTATCTTTTCCTCCCATCTGGTACATATTGGCCGAGGGGCCTCCCAAATCACTCAGATACCCTTTGAAGTCGGGCATTTCAGCGATGGCTTTTACTTCCTTGAGAATACTTTCCTTGCTTCGGCTGACAATGAACTTTCCCTGATGAGCCGAGATGGTACAGAAAGCACATCCGCCAAAGCATCCCCGGTGGATGTTGACAGAGAACTTGATCATTTCATAAGCCGGAATTCGCTTGTTTTTGTATTTAGGATGCGGAAGACGGGTGTAAGGCAGGTCGAACGACATGTCCAGCTCTCCTTGCGTCATGGGAGGATAAGGCGGGTTGGTAACCACCGTCTGCTTTCCTACCTGCTGAAGGATGCGGGCAGCCGCATAGCGGTTGGATTCTTCCTCAATATGTCGGAAGTTCTGTGCCTGTTTTTTCTTGTCCTTCAGGCATTCTTCATGCGAATAGAGTGTCAGGTCGCCTTGCCCGTTCGGATTTTCCGGCAGAGCGGCTACCTCTTTCTGTGAAATCAGGTAGGCTGTTTGTGGAATGTCGTGCGGCAAGTCCCCAGCATGAACTTCTCCTTCTACCTCAAGCAAACGCTCGCTCAGTTCCGTAATGGGTTTTTCTCCCATTCCGTAAATAAGCAGGTCAGCTCCTGATTCTACCAAGATGGAAGGACGTAATTTCTCTTCCCAATAGTCATAGTGCGTCAGGCGTCGAAGAGAGGCTTCTATACCGCCTAAAACCACCGGTACGTCAGGGTACAGTTTTTTCAGAATCTGCGTATAGACAATGCTGGGATATTCCGGGCGCATGTCATGGCGTCCGTCGGGCGTATAGGCATCTTCGCTTCTCAGCCGTCGGTTGGCCGTATACTTGTTGACCATGCTGTCCATGCATCCGGCAGATACACCGAAGAACAGTCTTGGTCTTCCCAGCTTCTTGAAGTCGCGCAGGTCATCGCGCCAGTTGGGCTGGGGGATGATGGCTACTTTCAGTCCTTTGGCTTCGAGCATTCGTCCGATGACGGCAGCACCGAAAGAAGGATGGTCCACATACGCATCTCCACTGAAGATGATGACGTCAAGTTCGTTCCATCCCCTCAGTTCAGCCTCTTTCTTGGTAGTAGGCAACCAGTCGGTCAGCTTGTATTCTTTCAAGGCGTTTCTTTAATTGTGGTTTTCTTCAGTTTCTTCTTGTTCCTCTTTTTCTTCTTTTTCTCTTTCCCATTTGATATAAAGAAGGATGAGCTGGTGTAAGCCGAACGCTTTCATGTTGTTGTGATAAATCACGTCAATGCACAGGTCGAGCAAGTCCTTGCTGTTTTCTTCCATGGACGCAATGAGCGAACGAATGTTCAGTTTCAGTTTGTCGAGCACGGTTTCGTCCACAATTCCGTTGCTGTCAATAAGCTGTTGGAAGAGCGAATATTTTTCGATAGTTTCCAGATGCTTTTCAGAAATTTCCATGCTGCGTGTGCCGGAAGCGTTGGTCTGTATGGTATACATAATATGATAATTTTAAAGTTTATGTAACAAAGGTATTTTTTTTCTAGATACGATGGCTCGTTTTCTCTCTTTTCTTTAGGGATTTTTGTGTATTTTCGGCTGGTAGAAACACCGTGCCTGCCTTATCTTTGCCTAGCAGATATGTTTTAGACAATATACCTACAAATGGTGATTGCGGGTGTGGAAAGGATTCTCTTATTTTGCAGTGTGAATTTATGAATACGATATTTATGTGTAACAATACTACGCGAATGTATAAACCCACCGACAAGATGGGCGACTTGATTTGTGAGAATTATGCTCTTTTGCAGGTGATGAGCCGTTTTGGCATCTCATTAGGGTTTGGTGACAAGTCTGTGCAGGAAGTATGCGACATGAATCAGGTGGATTGCAATACATTCCTGATAGTGGTCAATTTCCTGGGTGAGGAGAGCAATCATATTCACGACCATTTGCAGGGACTTTCCATTCCTGCACTGGTAGAATACCTTAAAAAGGCTCATTCTTATTTTCTGGATTTCCAGTTGCCTACCATCCGCAGGAAACTGATAGAGGCAATCGACTGTTCATCGGAGAATGAAGTGGCTTTTTTGATTGTGAAGTTTTTCGATGCATACGTGCACGAGGTACGCAAGCACATGGAATATGAGAATGAAAAGGTATTTACTTATGTGGAATATTTGCTGAAGGGAGAACGGCTGAAAGATTACAGCATCGGAGTTTTTGCCCGTCACCATGACCAGATCAATGCCAAGTTGACCGAGCTGAAAAATATCATTATCAAATATTATCCGTTGGGCGGGGACAACCAGCTGCTGAATGCTACCTTGTTCGATATATTTAGTTGTGAGGAGGATTTGGCTTCGCACAACCGGGTGGAAGATTTTATTTTCGTGCCCGCAATCATGGAGTTGGAAAAGGAGATAAAATGAAACCGCAGGAAACAATATACATTGCTGTGGCAGATACGTCGATGATTATTCGCAGCGGACTCGTGTCTGTGTTGAGGCGTCTGCCTGATTTGCCGGTACAGGTAATCGAGGTTTCTTCAGAAGAGGGCCTGAAGCATTGTATGGAGGCACATACTCCACAAATTTTGATTATAAACCCTCAATTTGGAGGATGGTTCGATGTGGCTGCTTTCAAGCAGGAATATCCGGAAGCTGCCATGAAATTCGTGTCGCTGATTTACACGATGGTGGATGCCAACCAGTTGAAAGGCTACGATGATTCGGTCAATTTATTTGACGACGTGGATTCTTTGTCGCATAAGGTGTCGATGCTGATGAACGTGCCGGATGAGGAAGAAAGCGACCAGGACTCATTGAGCCAGCGGGAAAAAGAAATCGTAGGTTGTGTGGTGCGAGGAATGACCAATAAGGAAATTGCCGAAAAACTCTATATTTCCGTGCATACGGTCATTACGCATCGCCGGAACATTACGCGAAAATTACAGATTCACTCGGCCGCCGGACTGACCATTTATGCCATCGTAAATAAGTTGGTAGAGTTGAGTGAAGTGAAAATGAATCTTTAGAAAGGTTGTTATTTGGATTAATTCTAAAATACCTACATTTAGGTATTGCGGGTACAGCCTTTAACACCTATCTTTGCAGTGTTAGTCATATAGAAATTACGTAAACCACAAAAGTAAAAGAAGTTAGTTATTAGTTGGGTGCGCCCTGCGAAGTGATTCGCGGGGCGCACGCATTTTTTACATTTTGTTATGGTGGTTTAAATCGTTTTCAAAATCTGAAATAAAGTTTTCATTTCCCGAGAAAACCTTTTACTTTTGCTCGAAAGAAGACGAATAACAGATTTTAAGTATATGAAAGTAGGATTATTTATTCCCTGTTATATCAATGCCGTTTATCCGCAGGTGGGAGTGGCTTCTTTTAAGTTGCTGAAAAGCCTGGGGGTGGATGTAGATTATCCGCTGGACCAGACTTGCTGCGGACAACCGATGGCAAATGCAGGATTTGAAGAAGAGTCAGTAGAGTTGGCCAAACGTTTTGACCGTCTTTTTGAACAGTATGATTACATTGTAGGCCCGTCGGCCAGCTGTGTGGTATTTGTGCGTGATCATTATGGACAGTTATTAGCCAAGGAACCTCATCGTTGTGCCAGCGAGGGCAAAATTTATGATATCTGCGAATTTATTCATGACGTGGTGAAACCCACTTCCTTGCAGGCTTCTTTCCCTCACAAGGTCAGTATCCAGAACAGTTGTCATGGAGTGCGCCTGATGCACCTTTCTTCACCGAGCGAATTGAATATCCCGTATTATAATAAGCTTCGTGATTTGCTTTCCTTGGTGAAAGACATTGAAGTGGTAGAACCGGAAAGACCGGATGAGTGTTGTGGATTTGGAGGTATGTTTGCGGTAGAAGAACACGCCGTATCCGGACAGATGGGACGTGATAAGGTGAAACGTCACATGGATACGGGTGCAGAATATATCGTAGGTGCCGATGGCTCCTGTCTGATGCATCAGAACGGGATAATTGCCAGAGAGAAGTTGCCTATCAAAACCATTCATATTGTAGAAGTTTTAGCTGCAGGACTATGAGTACGAAACATTCAAAAACCGCCGAGAAGTTTCAGGAAAATAAGGAACTGGCGGGATGGCATGACCAGACCTTGTGGATGATGCGTGCCAAACGAGATAAGATTAGCCGGGAGGTACCGGAATGGGAACAGTTGCGCGACATGGCTTCTGCCATCAAGATGTACAGCAACAGTCACCTGGATTTGCTTTTGCAGGAGTTTGAAAAGAACGCACAGGCAAACGGAGCCCATGTGTATTGGGCGAAAGATGCCGATGAGTATTGTTCTATAATCTATAATATTCTGCACGGACACAATGTGCATCGCTTTATCAAGAGTAAATCGATGCTGGCCGAAGAATGTGGACTGAATGAATTCCTGATTCAGAAAGGAATTGATGTGGTGGAAAGTGATTTGGGAGAAAGAATCCTTCAGCTGATGCATAAGAAACCCAGTCACATCGTGGTGCCGGCCATCCATATCAAGAAGGAGGAAATCGGTGAACTGTTTGTGAAAGAGATGGGCACGGAGCCGGGCAACAATGACCAGACTTATTTGACGCATGCGGCACGTAAGAATCTGCGTCATAAGTTTATTGAAGCAGAAGCAGCCATGACTGGTGCTAATTTTGCCGTGGCTTCTACGGGTGAGTTTGTGGTGTGTACCAATGAAGGTAATGCGGATATGGGTACTTCGCAACCTAAATTACAGATTGCAGCTTTCGGGCTGGAGAAGATTGTGCCAGACCGTGAGGCACTGGGCGTATTTACCCGCTTGCTGGCACGTTCTGGTACCGGACAACCTATCACGACCTATACCTCGCATTATCGTAAACCCCGCAAAGGAGGTGAACTGCACATCATTATCGTAGATAACGGGCGTAGTAATATTCTGGCTGATCAGGAGCATGTAAAGACATTGAACTGCTTGCGATGCGGAGCTTGCATGAATACATGTCCGGTGTACCGTCGTTCCGGCGGATATTCTTATACCTATTTTATTCCGGGCCCGATTGGCATTAATCTGGGAATGCTGAAAGCACCTTTACACTATTATGATAATGTATCGGCCTGTTCTTTGTGTTATTCTTGCCAGAATGTGTGTCCGGCGAAAGTAGATTTGGCAGACCAGATTTATCGTTGGAGACAAAAACTGGATGGCTTGGGAGTAGCCAGCTCGTCCAAGCGTCTCATGTCGGGCGGTATGAAGGTGCTGATGGAACATCCGTCTTTATTTAATTTGGCTCTGGCACGGGCTTCGTGGGTGAATTCTTTCCCTCGTTCACTGGTGTACAATGGATTGAATGACTGGGGAAAAGAACATGAAATGCCACAGTTTGCTAAGGACAGTTTTAATGAAATGTGGAAAAAGGGTAAAGTAAAATAGGGAAGCTATGAGTAGTAGAGAAGATATATTGCAGAACATACGTCGTAATACGCGAGTACGTTATGAAAAGCCGGACTTGTCTGCATTGGAACAAGGAGCAATTACGTACGCTGATCAGGTAGCACAATTCTGTAAGGTTGTGGCAGAAGTCGGCGGACGTGTGGTGACGGTCAATGAGGGAGAAGATGTCAATGCGCTGGTCCGTAAATTGTATCCGGATGCCAAACGTATTGCTTCCAATCTGAAGAATATAACCTGTGCCACTTTTCATCCTGACGATGTGGAGGCTTCTGCTGATTTGGATGGCACAGACCTGGCTGTGGTAGACGGACGCATCGGTGTGTGTGAAAACGGAGCTGTCTGGGTACAGCAGGATGTGGAACAGCGTGCGGTGTACTTTATTTCTGAGGCCTTGATACTTCTGCTCGACCGGAAAAATCTGGTAAACAACATGCACGAGGCGTATCAGAAAATAGATACAGGAGAGTATGGTTACGGTGTATTCATCTCTGGTCCATCAAAAACGGCGGATATTGAGCAGGCGCTGGTGATGGGAGCACACGGAGCGCGTGAACTGACCGTTTTATTACTGTAATAAGGTAACAGATAGAAAAAAGGAGTCCCGGTATCTTTGAACTTGGATACCGGGACTCCTTTTTGTGTTGATTCCCCAATGACAGGGTTTATCGGTGCTGCATGGCCTGTTGATTGAAAGGTTTTGCAGTTTCCGTAATATTGTGGTTGTTGTTCAACTCTAAGAACTGTGTACCTGTCCACCACAATATGTTCATGACAATTACTGCCAGTATGACAGTGAAGGCCGTAATCCTGGCTTCCAGTTGTTTGCTGGAAATTCTTTTAAAATTTTCTTTTCCCATCTCGGTTTTATTCACTAACCTTCTTTTCTCCATATAGTAATTATAGTCTTATTATTTCCTGTTGTCTGACTAATAAATGACACATATATGTAAATACTGCATGAGGGTGATAAATTTTTTCAGAAAAAGTTGCAGTTTTTTATTTTAAGTTGGAGTCGGTCAGTACTTCCTAAAAAGTATCGTAGTACTGCCGCGGAAGTACTCCAGTACTTGCTTGGAAGTACTACAGTACTTCTTAAGGAGTACTGAGATTGAGTAATTTGTTGTAAACTAATTACTTAGTTTATGTAAACCGTCCTGAAGTACTTTTCAAACAATTCTTTCGCTTCATCTAATTGCGCTTGCGTGTTGAGTTGTACATCTTTCAGCTGGTAGTCCATTTTCATGGCTTCATATTTATGTACACCTAGAGTGTGATAGGGAAGTATCTCAACCCGTTCAATCATGCGATAGTCTTTGAAATGCTCGCCGAGTGCTTCTATGTCTTCTTTAAAGTAGCTGTACTTTTGTACCAGTACATAACGCAGCCAGAACGGTTTCTGGTTTTCTTCAAGCCAGGCTGCAGTTTTCAGGGTTTGTGCATTACTTCTGGAGGTGAGTGCTTTATGACGTTCGTCATTGAACTCTTTTACGTCAAGTAGTACGAGGTCTGCCAGCGAAAGCAACTCCTTTACATCTTCGTTCCAGATTCCGCCATTTGTATCTATGCAGATATGAATGCCCGCTTCTTTCAGCATGCGGAATAAAGGAACCAAGGCTTTTGCCTGAAAGGTCGGTTCTCCTCCACTGAAAGTAATGCCTCCTTTCTTCCCGAAAAAAGGTTTTTGGCTTACAGCCATCTTGAGAATCTCTTCAGGAGCAGTTTCTTTACTTTCACCTTTGGCATCAATAGTATCGGGATTGGCACAATAAAGGCATCGGAAATTACAGCCTTGCAAGAAAACAACGAGACGTATTCCCGGACCGTCGTATGTGCCTAATGATTCGTATGAATGTACTCTAATCATGATAGGATAAAAAATAATAGACACAAACTACCGGACTGAAAATCCGGGTAGCTTGTGTCCAGTTAAAATTATATACTCTTTATGCAAGAATTACATGCGTTCGTGGAAGCTGCGTGAAATTACTTCCAGCTGATGCTCACGGCTCAGTTTGATGAAGTTCACCGCATAACCAGATACACGAATTGTCAGCTGAGGATATTTTTCCGGATGCTCCATGGCATCTTCTAGCATTTCCCGGTTCAATACGTTTACGTTCAGGTGATGCGCACCTTTCACGAAGTAACCGTCCATCATCGTTACTAGGTTCTCGATACGGTTTTCCATATCTACTCCCAAAGATTTCGGTACGATAGAGAAGGTATTACTGATACCGTCCTGTGAGTCACGGTAGCGCAATTTAGCTACAGAACTCAGAGAAGCAATGGCACCGTTCTTGTCGCGCCCGTGCATCGGGTTAGCTCCAGGAGCAAATGCTACACCTTTGGCACGGCCGTCTGGAGTGGCACCTGTTTTCTTACCATACATCACATTTGAAGTAATGGTCAGGATAGACAAGGTCGGTTTGGCATTCTTGTAAACCGGCAATTTCTTCAATTCTTCGTCGAAGTAGTAAATCAAGTCTACTGCCAGGTGGTCTACGCGGTCATCGTCATTTCCGAAGCAGGGGAATTCACCTTCGATGTCGAATCCTTCTGTCAGTCTGATGTCGTTACGGCGAGCTGTTACCTTTGCATACTTGATGGCAGACAATGAGTCAACAGCGATAGACATACCTGCCACACCGTAAGCCAGGTTGATAACCGGGTCAGTATCTACGAAAGCCATCTGAGCCTTTTCGTAATAATACTTGTCGTGCATGTAGTGGATGATGTTCATGGCTTCGTTGTACACGCGTGCCATTTCTTTCAGCACTTTCTTATAGTTGGCAAGCACTTCTTCAAAGTTCAATACATCACCGCTCAATGCCGGAATGTCCTTTACCATCAGTGTGCCGGTGTTTTCACAGCGTCCGCCGTTGATAGCCAGCAGCAATGCCTTAGCCAGGTTACAGCGTGCACCGAAGAACTGGATGTGACGGCCGATGTCCTGATAAGATACACAGCAAGCGATACCGTAGTCGTCAGAGTTACGTACTTCACGCATCAGGTCGTCGTTCTCGTACTGGATAGAAGATGTATCGATAGAAACCTGTGCACAGAAGTTCTTGAAACCTTCCGGCAGTTCCGGACTCCACAGCACGGTCAAGTTCGGTTCTGGTGAAGGACCGAGGTTGTACAATGTCTGCAAGAAACGGAATGAAGTCTTGGTTACTTTTGTACGTCCGTCGTTGAAGCGTCCGCCGATAGACTCAGTCACCCATGTCGGGTCGCCGGCAAAGATGTCGGTATAAGCCTGCATACGCAAGTGGCGTACCATACGCAGTTTGATAACAAACTGGTCAATCAACTCCTGTGCATGTGCTTCGTCAAGCAGGCCATGAGCCATATCATATTCAATATAGATATCCAGGAAAGACGATACGTTACCCAATGACATGGCAGCACCATCCTGTTCTTTTACGGCAGCCAGGTAAGCCATGTATACCCACTGAACAGCTTCCTGTGCATTGTGAGCCGGACGTCCCAGTTCAAGACCGTATTGTTCTCCCATGATCTTGATTTCCTTCAGGGCCTTGATCTGCTCTGCCACTTCTTCACGAAGACGGATGCGGGCATCAGTCATCGGACCAGTCAGGTGACGCAAATCATTTTGTTTAGCTTCAATCAGTCTGTCCAGACCATACAATGCCAGACGACGGTAATCACCGATGATTCGTCCGCGTGCATAGTTGTCAGGAAGTCCTGTCAAGAAACCAAGTGAGCGGAAAGAACGGATTTCTTCTGTGTATGCATCGAAGACCCCGTCGTTATGAGTTTTGCGATAATGAGTGAAAATATCTTTAACCTTCGGGTCAACTTCTACTCCGTTTTCACGGCAAGCTTTTTCTACTACCTTGATACCTCCAAAAGGTTTGATTGCGCGGCGCAACACTTCGTCAGTCTGCAAGCCGACAATGACTTCATTTTCCTTATCAATATATCCCGGTGCGAAAGAAGTGATGGTTGATACTGTGGACGGATCGAGCGAGCGTACACCATTGTTTGCACGTTCTTCAGCCAAAGCTTCCAAACATTTGTTCCAAACAGCTTTTGTACGTTCAGTTGGACCGACCAGGAATGAAGCGTCGCCCTCGTAAGGCGTAATGTTTGTCTTTACGAAATCGGTGACGTTGATTTCATGGTTCCAACGGCCTTCTTTAAAATTCATTGCCATAAATTTGAAATATTAAAAAGTTATGTAAATGTGGTTCTCTAAACCGAGTGCAAAGGTAGTGAAAAACCTTGTGTTGTACAATACCTATTTTGTGGTATATTATTATTTTGCATTAATTACAAAGTAGTATAGGTTATAGAAACGGGTTAAGGGAGAGGTGTGTTTGCGAAAAAATCTTTGCAAAAGTTTGCACAACTCAAAAAGTCGCTCTATATTTGCACCGCATTTGAGAGAAGATGCGTTCCCAAAGAAGATTGGAAGTTTGGGTGAGTGGCTGAAACCAGCAGTTTGCTAAACTGCCGTACGGGTAACCGTACCGGGGGTTCGAATCCCCCAGCTTCCGCAACGAGACTAAAAGAAGGTATTCAATTAAACCTTCACTCAAGGAGTCAAAGCACCGTATATCAATTGATTACGGTGCTTTTTTCGTATATTTTTGTTTCAAGGTGAAGGCCATCCAGCATCGGTTGGCAGTCATATCTTAGTCAATTTCTGCTACAATTTCTGCTACAGAAATTTTGCTGTCACAAAAATGTAGCAGAAAATTTGAGATGAATACCATCTTGAATTCTCTGCTACAGAAAATGACCTCGCATTTTTGGCAAAAAAATGTAGCAGTGACGGTCAAAAGATAGCCAAATTGACGCCTTATAAATCACTCATTCATAATAAATTATGTCGAACTTTGTGGCAAAATTGCTACACTAAAAAATGATTAGTTATTATGAGAATGATTTTTAAAGTGTCGTTCTATGTACGCTCCAATTACGAGAACAAAAGTGGTAAATCTCCATTGATGATCAGAATCTATTTAAACAAAGAAATGCTTAATGTAGGTTCATCCGGTATCTATGTGGATAAAAAATTGTGGTGTAATTCAACAAGCCGAATGAAAGGGCGTACTCAGGAGGCATTGGTTGTCAATGCTCAATTGGATGAAATATCTACATCTTTCCAGGAAATCTTTAAGCGCCATGAGAGTGATGCAGACCTTACTCTTGAAAAAATAAAGAATTTTTTTCTTGGGAAGGATAAGGCAAAAATTACCTTTCTTGAATTCTATGATGATTATTTAAAAGAACTGCAGGCTCAGGTAGGAACAATCAAAGCAAAAGCTACCTATCACAAATATTCAGGGACCAAACGTCATTTTGAGAATTTTTTGCGATATAAGTATAGACGTAAAGACTTGGTGCCAAAAGAACTGACACATCAGGTTATCAATGATTTTGAAACATACCTGCGTTCTGTAGCTAATCTTAAAATCAACACTGCAACCAAAATATTAAAGTTCTTTAAGACTGTTGTTAGGGATGCCCAAAAGAAAGACTTGATTACTCATGATCCGTTTATGAATCATCATTTCCAATTGGAATATGTTGACCGAGGTTTCCTTACAGATGAAGAAATAAAATGTATCATGGAAAAGGAATTTCCGACAGCACGACTTGAAGCTGTAAGGGACATTTTTATTTTTTCGTGCTTCTGTGGTTTGGCATACATAGATGTCGCAAATCTAACACAAGATAATATAGTCACACTTGATGGTAAACGATGGATAATGACTACACGTCAGAAGACAAAAGTCCCAAGTAATATTTTGTTGCTTGATATTCCGGCCATGATTATTGAAAAGTATAGAGGAAGAACGAAGGATGGTAAACTTCTTCCTATATTATCCAATCAGAAGATGAACAGTTACTTAAAAGAAATCGGTGATGTTTGTGGCATTAAGAAGAATTTGACTTATCACCTGGCAAGACATACATTTGCTACAATGATATTAAGTAAAGGTGTTCCTATTGAATCTGTGTCAAAAATGCTTGGTCACACCAATATAAGGACTACACAAGTATATGCCCGTATAACAAACAAGAAGATAGAAGAAGATATGCTGGCACTTGCAGGTAAATTAGATAATTTCAATGATTCCATTAACCAAATAAAAAAGTAGGTAACATGAAAACAAACGAAAAAAGAGAACTTTCTTACTTCCAGTCTTTATTGGGGAAGTATATCAGTGAGCATCATCCGGAATTGTCCAATGACAAAGCTTTCCTAAGTAGCCGTGCAGATGAAGCATTGAATGTATATGCCAATGCCATAACCATTGGTCTTTCAGATCTTGAAGCTGAAGAAGCTGCAAATGAGATTCTGTACAATGGACTTCACTTTTCCAAGTATGATACAATTGTAGAAGTATTATGGAATGAGTTTGCAGAAAATATACCTCAGAGTCTTGCTGAGAGGTTGGCAGCTATCCTTTTGGGCAATACAGCTATTCAGAAAACATTTGCCAAATATAAACTTGATGATGATTTTGACGGTAAACCAGAGTATGATGAACTTTACACTGAACTAACAGGTTGCATACAGATTATTATTGAAAGAAACGAGCTTCCTGTTTTCTGATTCAGTTTTACCAGTTAAAGTCGGGACAACTTTTGTTCAAGTGCAAAGGTAATTTCCGGCTTTCAATCGGCAAGGATTCCCAAGGCTATGGGAGAAATCTCCACCTGAAGGTTGTATTTATCCCATAGTCCTTGCCTTTTCAGAAATCCGACCTTTATAAAGCCCTTGAAACAAAGGTTGTTCTATCCCGACCTAATATTAACTTTCTAAAATGGATGCTTATGAAAACAGAACCTACTTTTATATCAAATGAATCATTGAAGAAGCAACCTGTAAATCAGCCTGCTTCACATTATCGAGTTATATCTCTAATCAAGCTAACATTTTATATTGCTGTTCTGATAGGCTTCTGCTGGCTGCTTAGCTGCATCATTACCAAAGAAGTGGTTATAGCCATAGGGCTGCTTATTGGCTTTATTCTCATTTCGAGCATAATGAGGTTTGCATTCTCTGTAATACTCACTATCGTCAAATGGATTGCGATTGCTGCAATCATTCTGTTGTTGCTATGCTTTATATAAGCATTAATTATGCCTTTTGAAAAAGTAACAAAATCAAATAACTCATTTTGTATTATGAAACCGACAGATACTCTCGTTACGAAATACGATATTATTATACCATTTTATACCTCTGAAAATGTGACAAAATCAGTCAGGAATATTTATGACCATGAATTGTGCAAAGAAGTTATTCGGCTCTACTTGTTGAACAAACTCGATCGGGTATGGAGAAATCCTTATGGCAGCTATTATTACAAGGCCAAGGGTGGTTTACCTGAATATTATAGACCTCAAATTCTAACTTCTGTTGATATAGAAAAGATTATAGTACAGAAGAAAGGCGGAAGAAGAAAAGGAACTGGCAGAAAGAAACTTGCCGGAAATTCTCCTTCTGTAACCATGCGTGTGCCACAATATATAAGGAGAGAAATCCAGGCACTTATTGATATGTATGCCCATTGGTGTGCCAGTGATGAAGAACCTCTACTTGTATCTAAAACAAGTGTTGAACAACGTCTGAAGACGATTGAATTCCTGCATTATGTGACTGAGCATGAAAAAGAGTATATTTCTAATAATGAAAAATCTTCTATGATTTAATAATCTGGAATATGAAAAACACACATCTTTGATTTTGTGATAAAATCATAAATATCTATCAAGTTTAATTTGTCTGCCTCTTTTATCGCAGTACCTCCATTCATTTCGCTTTCCACACTTCTGACGGCCATTTACGTTCCGGTGCAAAGGTAATTACGGTATTTTACGCAGATGCAAGGTCAAGCCGGTGGTTTTGTAGAAAATCTCCAGCCCTTCGGGTAGTATTTTATACAAAAACCTTGTATCTGCTAATACCTACCTTTTATAGCACCTGAAACGAAAACGACCGAAGTGAAAGAAAGACGCATAAAAAAAATGTCGGATATACGAGAGGCAGATACCAAAGGTTGAAACTCAACTCCCTCAGCTCTAGAATCCGCATAAAATTTTTAACTATTAAACTTGTGAGATATGAAAGGTACTGAATTATTCAAGGCTGCTATCCAAAACTACTTGGAGTATAGAGCAATGACAGACGATTTGTTTGCACCACGATACGCAAATCCGGCAAAGAACATTGACGATTGCATAACCTATATACTTAATGAAGTTCAGAAAAGCGGAATGAACGGATTTGATGATGATGAAATCTATTCTATGGCTATGCATTATTATCCCCACTCCAAGATTATCCCAAGTATTCCGTAGCATTTAGGCGCAATATTCTGAAATTCAGATTTACTCGTGATAATACTTGGTGGATAATTCTGATGCGTTATATTGAAAATGTACCAATAAAATTTTCAATATGGCACAAACAAAAATCACATCATTAATCGCGACCTGTAAGGAGAAGATGGTTAGCGATGGTTATAGTGAGAGCACTATCGCCACGCATCTGTCCAATCTTGAACGGGGCATCCTCGCGTATATGTCTGAGCGAGGAAAAGAGTACTATCATCCCGACATCGGGAATTCCTTCCTTGAGAGTCTTACCAAAAACACTCAATGGGAAAAGCATTATCGTTGCATTGGTATGCTGAACTCAATAATCGAGCATGGCCAGCTGATGGTAAATCGCCCTCCGAGTAAAAGATATGAGCTCCCCGGTGAAATAGGAGCCGTCGCAAAAAGACTTCTTTCTATGAAGCAAGCAGAGCGTGTCTCTCCCGGGACCATAGAGATTTATCAGCGAATAATATCCCAGTTTATCACAGTCCTTCAAATCAAAGGAGTCAGTCAAGTATCAGAAATCACAGAGTCGCACGTAGTGGATTTCGTCTCTACGAATACGAACAGCAAGGGACAGCGCTTGTATATCATGAGGATGTTCTGCAAGTTCCTTCTGAATGAGGGCTATGTCAAATACAGTCTTGGAGCACTTCTTGACTCCGTGAAGTCTCCACAACGGGAAAAAGTTCCTTCTGTCTATAATCCGGATGAGATTGCTCTGATAGAGAACTCCATCGACAGAAGTAATTTCGGTGGCCGCCGTCTGTATGCAATGTTTCTTCTTGCATCCAGACTGGGACTGAGAGTGTCGGATATAGTTCGGCTGCGCTTTTCTAATCTTGATTGGGACAAATGCACTATCTCAATCACGCAATATAAGACCAAGCATGCTGTGATACTTCCGTTACTGACCGATGTGGGCAACGCGATTATCGACTATCTTCAGGCAGAGAGGCCGGAATCGAATGACGATCATGTGTTTATCTCGACGAGGCCTCCATTCAGAGGAGTGTCGCGTAGCACTGTATGGCTTGGGGTACAGGATGCCATTAGAAAATCGGGAGTGAATATCCAACGACGCCGACATGGAATCCATGCTTTCAGACACTCTCTGGCATCCCAACTTCTATCCCATGACACTCCGTTGCCCATCATAAGCAGTACCTTGGGGCATGCTTCGATGACCTCAACCTCCAACTACCTTAGAGTTGACCTGAAAAAACTAAGGTCGATACTGTTGACTCCCTCACTGGTTCCGGAAAACTTCTATACTCAGAAAGGAGGTGTGTTCTATGAGTGATAGATATGTGTTCCAAAGTGTGTTCGCCCCATACATACGGGAGTTCCTGAAGATGAAAAGCAGCCTCGTACTCAACTCAAACATCTATAGGCATACCCTGCAACAATGGGACGAGGCAATGCTGAAGAACGGTTATAAGGAGTTGTATGTCACGCGAGAAATGGTATCGGCTTGGGAAGGCTCGTTAAACAACATCTGTGACAGGACATCCTACGCCAAACACACCCAGATTATACAGTTCCTGAAATATATGTGCAGACTGGGTATCGAGTGTTATGTGCCGAGAATCCCCAAACGGCCGGCAAACATGTATACCCCCTATGTTTTCTCTCATGACGAGATGAGTAGAATAATGGATGCCATTGACAAGTCGGAATTGAAACGGTTCTGTCCCAAGAGTTGTCTTATTTGCATGCCGTGTCTGTTCCGGCTTCTATACTCAACCGGAATGCGTATCTCGGAAGCACTCAGCATCAAGAACGTAGATGTCGATCTCGCGACTGATACAATCCTCTTGACAAAGACAAAGAATGGCAAGGAGAGGCTGATACCTCTGAACCCGGAACTAAAGGCTGTTCTGACCCAATATATGAGATACCGTGACAAAATGCCTGTTCATGGTGTCGGGAATCCTGAAAACTATCTTTTTGTATCAGGGACTGGCAAACGGTTCACCAAAACCACACCTTATACCTTCTTCAAAAATATACTTCAGCAATGTGGAATATCTCACAAAGGTAAGAACCAAGGGCCCAGAGTGCATGACCTGCGTCATACATTTGCAGTCCACACTCTGCAAAAGATGGCGACCGCTGGGATTGATTTGTATGCCGCGCTGCCTGTATTGTCAGTTCTGCTCGGACACACAAGCGTACGTGAAACAGAATGGTATCTGAGACTTACGCGTGAGTTCTATCCTGAAGTCCTTGATATGATATCATCTACAACCGGAGGTATCTTCCCTGATGTTGACCAAAATAATCTGTATCATGGAAAAGGAAACTGACTTTGCACGACATCTCACGTTCTTTCTATCTGACTATCTGTTGAAAGAGCGTGGCGTCAGCCGCCATACTCTCAGAAGCTACGCCTACACGTTTGACCTGATGCTGGATTATATGCACGATGTGGAGAAACTCCCGGCTGAACGGATTGAACTGAAACATCTGACCCGTGACAGTGTAACCGGGTTCCTCGACTGGCTCCAGTCGGAGAGAAAGTGTACTGACAGCACACGCAATGCTCGTCTTGCCGCGATACATGCCTTCTGTAAATACCTGCAATACGAAGATGTCAAAAGAATAGGGTTTTGGCAACAGATAATGACAATCAAGTCAAAGCATAAGGCCTCAGGCTCCATATCCTCATTAAGCATAGAGGCTATGAAAGCCCTTCTTTCGGAGATACCGGCTGATACGATGCAGGGCAGGCGTCATCTTGCCATACTATCCCTTCTTTATGAGAGCGGTGCCCGTGTGCAGGAACTGATAGACCTGACCCCGGCTGACCTGTCGTTGGAACCACCGGCATATGTGACCTTGTTTGGTAAAGGTCGCAAGACAAGGGTCGTCCCTTTACAGGAGCGTCTAGTGACCATAATGAGACGATATTTATCTGAGCATAAACTTGATTTGCCCGGGAGGGAGAAAAATCATCTCTTTTACAACAATCGTGGCGCAAAGCTGTCAAACTCCGGAATCGCTCATATTATTACATTGTATGCAAACGATGTTAGAGTAAAACATCCCGGAATTTTACCTGACAAGATATCGCCGCACTCGTTCCGGCACTCGAAAGCTATGCACCTGCTGCAAGCAGGTCTAAATCTGATTTATATCAGGGATATATTAGGCCATGCGTCCATCAAGACTACCGAAATATATGCAAGGGCTGACTCTAAACAAAAGAGGGATGCTCTGGAGAAAGCGTATGCTGAAATAACTCCAGAACGCCCTGAAAAGGGTGAATGGGAGACTAAGCCTCATCTAAAAACGTGGTTAAAACAGTTCACGCGGAAGTAATGCCATCAGATATTATCCCAAGCCATTTTAATAAGTAGAAGAGATAAAAGCCTGATACTTAATGCTTGTTATAATCGGCTTGGGATAATCTTGGAGTGGGGATAATAGTGGTTATCACGAGTCGTGATAAACACTACTATGATGAAGATGATATTGAAATCGGAAAGCCTATCAGTTGTAAAGTAATGGTAAACCACCATGTTGAACTTACTGAAGAGGAAAAGCAGAACGCACGCAGAAAGGCTATTGAGCAATATCAGCAAATGGAACTCAACAAATTACAGAGCAGAGCAAAACAGAAATCATCTGCAACTCAGACAACCAATGTTCAACCCTCATTATTTGATTTTTGATTATGAAGCCGAAAACACGTATCCAGTCTGAAATTGTTACATTATCAAAAAGACTGAAAAGCATATCAGAGAAGCAAAAAGCATACGCATATAAGCATTGTTTCAGCCATATTGCACGTATGACGAGTAAAGGAATTGTAACTTGTACCGATTGTGGTCATTCTTGGAAGGGTGAAAATATCCCTTCCTCAGACCATGCGGAATGTACTTGTCCTCATTGTGGAAGCAAATTGGAGGTAATGAAAACCCGTCAGAGAGTGTTTAAAGGTACAGAATATTTCTCTATCATTACAACCTGTAAGGGTTATCAGGTAATCCGTTTCTTTATTGTCAGAGCCAATAGAAAGGTTGGCTATCAAGCGAAATATGAAATCAATGAAATAGTGCAGCAGTGGATTGCTCCTAATGGTAGAGGTGAAATTATAGCACGTTTGCGGTGTATGTCCTCCATGTATTATGATTTGTGGAATGAACACAGCTGCATGGAACTGAGGTCAAATAGTAACCACTTTGCATACGATATTACTCCACAATGCACCTATCCACATATCAGAATTATGAAGAAAATCAGACGAAATGGCTTCAAGGGAAAGTTTTACAATATATCCCCTAATGCTTTTTTCAAGGCAATCCTATCTGATAACAAGATGGAAACATTGCTTAAAGTCGGTCAGATAGAAATGTTCCGTCATTTCATTCGTTCAAATGCTGGTATAAATGAATATTGGGCAGCTTTAAAAATCTGTATCCGTAATGGTTATGAAATCACCAATGCTTCTGAATGGTGTGATTATATCAGACTGCTGAAACACTTTGGAATGGACATACATAATTCCAAATATGTTTGTCCGAAAGATATTGTTTCCGAACATGACAAGTTGGTTAAAAGAAGGAATGATGAAATCAGACGGGAAGATAATGAATGCAAAAAGGCTCAAGCTATTGAGAATGAAAGGATATATAAGGAGCAAAAGGGTAAGTTCTTCGGTATTTCATTTACAGACGGCATAATTCAAGTACATGTTTTGAGTAGTGTCCATGATTTTATTGAGGAAGCTGAGATAATGCACCATTGCGTATTTTCAAATTCCTACTATCTGAAAGAAAACTCTTTAATACTATCGGCTACCATTGAAGGAAAACGCATTGAAACTATTGAGGTTTCATTGAAAACTTTACAGGTTGTACAAAGTCGAGGTGTATGTAATAAGAATACCGAATACCATGAGCAAATCATCAACTTAGTAAATCAGAATATGGGAATGATACAGAAATGTCTGGTAGCTTAACGGATATATGAGATATGAAAACTACAGAAATAAATCAGAGTATAATCGGAAAAAGGTGTGAATGTATGTTCACCGGTATGATGGTTAAAGGTATCATCACGAAAATTGAAGATTGTAAATATTCAGTGAACGTAAAAGTTGTATTTGACTCCCCACAGCAGTGGGGAAATGATATGTATGAATACGATTGGACATGGGGAAGAAAGTCCGATGAGTTCGGACCTCTTAAATATCTCAAGTTAATAGAATGAAGGTGGGCGGAATTTCCGCCTACTACTTTTTACAGTGAGCTTTAGGCGGCACAAAAAGTAGCAAAAATCCTGTGTAAAGTTTAGCTGTTTAAAATAATAGTGTTTATTTTTGTGATAGATATAATTATTTTATGAGAAGAGTTAATTATGATTTTATATTAAATGAATTGAATAAGCAAATTGCTAACTTCAATAATTATTTATCACCAATAAATGAAATAAAAATAGAAGAACAATATTTTGATATTGAAGATAAAGGTTGGAATGATATAAATCTCGGTGAAGTTGCGTATGCAGGTGTCTATATAATGATTGGAACTGATGATAATAGTGGAGAAAATGTTATATACATAGGTAAAGCTTCTTTGTCTAGTTCTATTGGGAAACGATTAAATTCTCATCTGTTTAATAGTCGTAAAACATTTGACAAAGGTTTTAATTTTTACGGAAATCCTTTTACATTATATCGCGTTTATACTATTAATTTAGAAAAAGCTAATATGATCTTTATGGCTCCTGCATTAGAAGAATATTTAATAACTAATGTACATAATATCAAATTACTTAACGAAGTAGGTAATAGATAAAATCTCCTTCACTCAACTAAAATAATGAGCGAAGAAAATTTTATTATGACATATTAATAAGTTGTGATACAGTGAAAAAGAGTTGTTATTCTTTAATTGTATTATCATCCCGTTTGTTATTAAAATCAAACTCCACAACCTGAGAATGCCCCATATTATCCTCAAATACAATCTCAAGACTTTGCTGCTCTGTAGACTGTGAGGTATAATATAAACGGAAGTCACCCTTTTCTACTGGGTATCTGTCATTGGGGATGAACGGTTCACCATCTTTTCCCATGCGGAGTATGCCGTCGCCATCATACTGAAAATATCTGATAGTATATTGAGTTCCGGAATAGTCAGCCGGACAGGTTAAGGTGCAGCGGATTTCAATGGTTTCCCCTTGACTGAGTTCCTTTGGGACCGGCATTGTTTCTATTGTAAACGGAAATGATTTTGTGACATCAAGTTCATTGCTGCATGAATCCAATGTCATGCAGGCAATTATTATCACAAGAAGTGACTGTATATGTTTTATAGTTTTCATAATGTGTTATTACATTGATTCTTACTTTGTTTGACTGATATTACATGACGATACGGATTCCTATCAATACTGAAGGTCTGAATAAATCCAAGTCTGTTCCGAAAAGGAATGTTCCTTTGGCTTTAGCAAGAACCACCACATTGTCCGTAATGAATCCTTCCATAGATAATTGGGCGCCAGCACCATAAACAAATCTGTTTCTTGCTTCAAGGTATGCACCATCAGGCAGCCATTTTTTGCTGTCATTTACTTCTTCATAACCGAGTGAAAGACATGGTCCACCATAAACGAGGAAACTTTTTCCAGGACTTGAAATCAGGTGAAACATAAATCCACCTTCACCAGTATAATCACGTACCGGCACTTTCAGTTCATTATAATGATAGTTCTGCTGAAGATAATTTAGTCCGAAATGATAATAGTGATAGTTACGGATATACCTTGTAAAGTTAAATCCGGCATTGAAATTACCGTCTCCAAATGTATTATGTTTCTGTAAAGGTACACCACCATAGAACTCAATTCCTTTTTGGTGTGGTAATAATCGTTGTGCCATTGTCGGTATGCTCAAACCGACAATGGCAATTATAATAACAAGTATCCTCTTCATCAGAATTTCAGTTTAAGGTTGTCAATGTTTTTTGCTCTTATCAAATCTTCGTTCTCCATATAGAACGTCATTGTGCGACCACCGTTTCTTTCATAGAGAGTAACCTCCAAACGCTTGTCTTCTGGTAGTGTGAATTGCTCGAGTGCAAAAATGCTCCTTTCTTCCCTATGACCTTTTATCCAGGTAATCTGATTGTATGCCCTTAATGGTTGGAGTATTCTTTCCTGAATAGCTGTACGTTTGGCAACCTTTTTATCCACTACCTTAAACGTAATGAAGTCCACGTTATAAGGCATATCGGTTCTGTTCTTTATTTCGGTATGGAAATATAGAAGTCCATTATGGGTGTAAAGTCCGTTTAGTAAGAATTGCATACCAAACTGTTTTGCGCCAATATGTTTGAATTCTCTCTTGTCGTTCTGATATATGGTTTTCATTATAAGTTTCACAAGTACGGGAGATTCATTACCTAATTCCTTGAAATAGATATCAGCTTTATTAACTGGCAGATTGTTGTTTCCCGGATAAAGAAAATCCTTCATTTCTATACTCAGTTTTTCAGGTTCTTCCGCATATCTTACATTATATGAGTAGAAACTGCCATCATCACAGATAACGGAAAGATTGCATTCTATTTCAAAGTCACGTACTGCAGCTTTTACTCGAAGTACATTTTCTGCATCATCAGCTTGTCCGGCAATAATGTTTGACGAACCTAAATCCACATATCTTATGGGAGCCGGAAAAATTAGATGAACAGTCTTTTCAAAAGTTACTTCAAGTCCGTATGGGAGTATCACACGTCCCTGAGGTATGGTTCTGCTCATCCCCTGGAACAAGTCACCGTGTGATTTTACTTCTGTATCCTGTGCTGATATTGTCTGCAAACCGAATGCGACACATATAGCCGCAATTAAGAATCCTTTTTTCATATTTTCTGATTTTATTGTTTTACTTGGTAGGCATCAGCATAAGTCTGTGCCCGCTTTTGAATGTTACTTTGATTGTTCTGATTTTCTTGACCAGGTAGTTGGAAGTTCCCTGCATCAGTCCTCTTGCTGCATCAGATATTATCTGGTCTTTTGCCGATGATGAGAATGTAAAGCTTGTTCCTACTGAACCGCCTACGTTTGCACCAACTTCCTTCAGTGCATCCATTTCGTCAGATCCGGGAATGAATACCCCTTCCAGCCCGTCCATGTCGTATGCAGTCAGTTTCACCGGATAGATATTTTCTCCTAATTCTATAGTTGTAACATAAAGCATCATTCTGTTACCGGACAGTTTGCTTTTTGCTGTAAGGAGTGCATTTCTTGGAATGATGTTTTCACCGATACGCACCGATTCAAGTAATCTGAGCTGCAGAGTCTCATTGTCTCTGATTGTGGTAGTTCTATCCACTTTACAGGCAATTGTATTTTTCTGCGAATTATCTGTATTAGCTGTAGGTGTGATAAATGACATATTCCTTTCCTTGGAGTATTCTTCTGTAAACTCTTCGTCTGTCATTGGTTGAATCAATGAAGACACAACCGGTTTTGAAGCCGGAAGCACCTCCATTGATTGGCCATTGAATGTCGAACTTATATGGCTTATATTGGTTGTATCGCTGACAGAAGTCTGTGTATTCATATTCGTTGGCAGATACTTTGAAGCCATCTGATAGGATTTTTCAAGTAGTTCCAACTGCTTTTCTTCCTCTGATTGGCTTTCCTCCATATCTTTTAGTTCCTGACGGAGATACTCCAGTTCCTCGCGCATCTGTTCCTTTTCGTAGTCATAATCATTTTCATAGAAATTGGAAACAGCTTGTGAAGCCTCCTGGTATTCACGTACGGAACGGTCTATATGACTGCTACTTTCATTATTGTTATTTACAGTAGTATTACTTTTATTGCTGTTTTCTGTATCAGGTTCATTTGTATTTTCAGAACTATACATTTCAGCTAATGTCCCGATAGCTCTTTCCCTGTCTTTATTTTTCTTTTCATCAGAACTGAATTCGTATGCCTTTTGCTTATCGTCTGTCAGTTTGTTATCCGTAGCCTGAGGTATATTTACGTTCAGTCCGGACTGTAACGCTTCCTTGTCCTTGTCTGCGTCTGTTGGCGCAAATATCAGATATATTGAAGCCAGAAAGAGGATACCAAGACCTCCGAAGACAAGAGCTTTCTTTGCCTTCTCCTTTTTCATAAGGTCAGTTCCTTTGCTTTTGTCACTGCTCATAATCTTGATTGTTTAATGGTTGGTTATTGTTATTCATAAGTTCAGGCATGTCAAGAGTATCTTCAGATATTGAGCCGTCAAACATTTCCATGAAGTCTTGTTGCTCATTTTGTCTGTCCTTTATAAAAAAGCCCATTATCATCCATAGCAATGCAAGAAAATAAAGCAGACACATGATTATAAGCACCCGTTTTCTCTGTTTGGGAGAAAGAGCTTCACACCTTTCTTTTATAGTTTCCTTAATGCCTTTTAGTATATTTCCCATGCTTTTATTTGTTTATGGTTTGTAAATCCCGGTTTTCCAGTACTACGAACTTCTCAATGGTAAATCCCTGAGGATTGTTGTCTGAACGTACAGAGTTGACAAGATTACATTCAGTTACCAATGATCTTATAGTAGTGTTGCTACTTCTGACGATGTACTGTTTGGCAAATGTTACTACTTTGTAAGGATGTGAATCAAAATTGCAGCTTATAGAATCTATCTCTATGCGCTGATGGATATTTCCTGAAATGATTCTGTTGTAATATCCTTTCTCAGCCAAATCCTTGTAATAATCATAAGAAGTCTTGTCGGTTAGCATAAAGGCACGTTTCATATTGCTTTCTATGGCATCTTTGTCCGGAGCCAGTGTAAAGAATAGTTCATGAAACCTCCTTACGTGTTCTCTTGCTTCAACCGGACGGTTGGCTGCCGCATCCTGTGCCAATGCCAGTATAAGTGATTTTCCGTTATCAAGTACATATATCTTTTCCCTTTGTTCCCTTGCAAATGAAAAGGAGGCAAATATGGCAATGGCAGAAATCAGCAGACATAGTCCTGCAAATACCATTACATACAGCCGTATATGCTTGAATGAAGTCTCGATATTTTTCAATGACTTAAATTCCATAATCAGAAATATTTATATTGTATCATTACTTTATAAGTGTTCCTTTTATTCTTCCGGCAATGTTTCCCACGGCTGCACCTGATGCCGCAGCAACACCTTTGCCACCTGATATCGCACCTTTGCCTGCACCTTTTGATGTATCGTTGATATTCTTACCATAGTTGCCAACACCGCCACCGGCTTCGACAATCCATCCGGATACGGTTGGAACGGTAAAGAATCCAATGATTCCAATAAGCAGAAATACGATATACACCGTATTATTCAGGTCGGGTACGAATGTCGGATCACTTAGCGCTTCAATATCCTGCTGCATCATAAGAATCTGTATTTTGGTAAGCATTGCCGAAAAAATGTCTGAAACCGGGAGCCACAGATATACTGAAATGTATCTGCTGAACCATATTGCCAATGAACCTTGTAATCCGTCCCATGTGGCAAAGGCAAATACTATCGGTCCAAGTATTGATAGTACGACCAGAAAGAAAGTTCGTATCGTATCAATGATTAGTCCGGCAGCTTCAAATATCATTTCAAGCAAGGAACGGAATCCGTCCGATATTGCTCTTTTGGTGTTGTACATGGCTCTGTCATAATACATACCAGTCATAGTAGCCAAATCCGAAGGAGACCAGCCAAGGTCATCAAGCTTTCTGTCAAATTCTTCATTGGATACTAAGTATGCAGTTTCAGGGTTACGCATCAGTGCCTCATATTCCAACTTGTCACGTTCTTCCTTATATTTCTGCAGGTCGAAAGTTTGTGATTCAACAATGGAATGGCATCCCTGAGCTATAGGCGATAACAGTCCGTTGATTGTTCCAAGTACAATAGTCGGAAAGAAAAGAATACAGAGTCCCAGTGCAAATGGTCTAAGCAAAGGAAATACGTCTATAGGTTCTGCACGTGCCAGGCTTGACCATATCCGCATGGCTATATAGAAAAGAGCACCCAGTCCGGCAAGCCCTTTTGCCACTCCGGCCATATCAGCACAAAGTGGCATCATTTCATTGTAGAGATCTCTCAGAATCTCGTGAAGATTGCTTACATCCATAGTAAAATCAGGTTAGTTTTACCAATATCTTTCCGATGCAGTACCATATAGTGATAGTACTCTTTCTGTATCTCCGGCTTTCAAGGCCCTCAAATAGCTTACGGAAATGTTCTTGTTTGTATAATAGTTTACGAGTCCCTTATATTCTTTCACGTCACGATATACACGGTCTATCACATCCATTCTTTCCTTGTCTGTCATGGAAAGTGAGGTCACGTTCACCACATCTTTAAGTTCTTTCAGACACTCGCTGCTTTCTTCAAGTAACCTGGCATAACCGAAGGCAATGGCATCCAGCTCCTTTGGAGTAAAGTTCTTGTCACTTAACATTTTCTTGTATGAGTTGACATAAATCCCGGATATATCCGAAACCATTAGGATAGTCTCTTTTACCTTATATGCATCCGACACAAGAGTCTTTACTTTCTGCAAGGCATCATAATATTCTTTGCCTTGTCTGTAAATTTTCTCCACTTCACGGAAATTGTTCAGTGTATTGTTTACCGTTTTGGATGCAGTGGCAATCTCTTTGACGGTATTGGCTATGTTTCCGGCAAAATTGGTAGGATCTGTAACGACCCATTGTGCATAAACTTCATGTCCTGACAGCAATAAAGTCAAAGCCATGATGATAAGTCTTGATTTCATAATTCCATTGTATTAAGTTTGACTAGATTCTTTTTTCCTGATTATCTCACGTTTCTGTTCGGCAAGCTGACGGATAGCCGTTTCTATATCACCGTTCAGTTGTTCCACTTTGTCCATTACTTCCATCTTCTCTCTTTCCTCTGTTGTATATGCCAGGTTCTCTTCCATGCTAACTTCTGTGGCATATACGGCAGACTGTGTTCCGCCAAGTCCTATCCATACTTCCTTGTACTTCCTTTTCGGATCCAGATCCTGATTGATGGAAAGAATCTGTGAACGTTCCTTTTCCGTAAGTCCAAGAATATTCTGGATGATGTCGAACTTGTTCATGTACTTTCGTTGGTCAAGCAGAATCTTGCAGTCGGAGTTGTTGATGATACTTTCCTTGACGATAGGACTCTGAATGATGTCGTCCACTTCCTGAGTGACAACAATGGCTTCACCAAAGAACTTTCTTACTGTTTTGTAAAGATATTTTATATAATAGGCCATATTAGCTGAAGCGATAGCCTTCCATGCTTCTTCTATGAGAATCATCTTTCTGATACCTTTCAACCGGCGCATCTTGTTGATGAAGCTTTCCATGATAATGATGGTCACAACTGGGAAAAGGTCCTTGTTGTCCTTTATGGCATCAATTTCAAAGACAATGAATCTCTTGCTAAGAAGGTCAATGTTCTGTTGTGAGTTCAACAGGAAGTCATATCTTCCGCCACGATAATATGGAGTGAGCGTAGTCAGCAGATTGTCTATATTGAAATCATCTTTTGATACCTTAATATCTCTGCTTTGTAATTCTACCCGATATACGTCACGCAGATATTCATAGAAGGTGTTGAAACACGGAATCAGTTTCTCGTCTTTCTGTATCATCCTTATATAATTGTGTATGGCTGTTCCGAGTTCATTGGATTCAGTCTTTTCAATATACTTGTCTTCACCTTTCCACAATGTCAGAATCAGTGCACATATACTTTCTTCCTTTTCAATATCGAAAACCTTGTCGTCTGTATAGAAGGGATTGAAGGAGATAGGATTCTCTTCCGTATAAGTAAAGTAAATACCGTCATTCCCTTTTGTGTTGTTTTGTATAAGTGAACAAAGTCCCTGATAGGAGTTTCCTGTATCTACCAATAGCACATGTGTTCCCTGCTCATAGTATTGTCTTATCATATGATTGGTAAAGAAACTCTTTCCGCTTCCTGATGGACCCAGGATAAACCTGTTTCTGTTGGTTGTTATTCCTTTCTTCATGGGAAGGTCTGAAATATCAAGATGCAAGGGCTTTCCGGACATACGATCAGCCATCTTGATACCAAATGGTGAAAGTGAATCCTTGTAGTTCGTTTCAGCAGTGAAGAAACATAGTGCAGGTTCAATGAAAGTATAGAAACTTTCCTCTGCTGGGAAGTCAGCAGCATTACCCGGCATGGCAGCCCAATAAAGAGTTGCCGTATCAATGGTATTATGGCGCGGCTTACATTCCATCATAGCCAAGGCCGAACCGACATCATTCTTGATATGTTTCAGTTGTTCACGGTCGTCACTCCATGCCAGTACATTGAAATGTGCACGTATGGAAGTCAGTCCTTTTGAATGTGCAGTATTCATATATTCTTCCAACCATTCCTTGTTTATCTGATTGGCACGGCTGTATCTTGAAAGGGAGTGCATATTTCTGGCCTGACGTTCAAATTTCTTCAAATTTTCTGCACTGTCATCAATGAAAATATACTGGTTGTATATATGGTCACATGAAAGCAATAATCCAACGGGAGCAGCAAAAGATAGTCTGCAGTCACTTCTGTCTGTAGAAAGTCTTTCATGTCTGTAGTCAGTTACTACATGAGCTGGAAGGTCGTCCGTATCAGATAAAGTATGCAGACAAAGAATCTTGTCACCGATACGCACTTCATCAGCTCCCAGACGTATATCTTCCAAAGAAGCATGGTTGCTTTCTGAAAGTGAAAAGTATCGGTCCAGGAGTCCCGGTTTCTCACTTGTCCCGGCTATTTCATCAGCATCGAACCGTTTGAGAGTGAAGAATCCGGATGAGTTCATTATTCTTTCAAACTGATCAACCGCTTCAAGAAAAGCATTGACTCCTTCTTTGTCTGTAATTTCTTTTGGCAGAATGTTTCCCCTGCATAGAGTGGAGAAATTACTCTGCTGCATCATCTTCTGTTTGTTGGTTTTTGTGATGAAGAGATATACCGAATGATTCAGAAAAGGTCTTTCATTAAAATGCTTTTCATAGGCTCTGCCAAGGAATGAAATATCCTCCTTTTGCAGTTCCGACTCATACCTTTCCATGATAAACCAGTCCTGTTTGTGTACAATAGTATAATTAGGCAGCACTTTTATAGACTTGTACCATGTGGAGTGCATTGCCTCATATTCATCAGAGGTGATGGTAAAAAGTTCAGGGAGTTCCATTTCAAAGGCTACCGTAATATCGGCATCCTTTGAAATGATACATCCGTTCTCTATGGCTAAAAGCGGAAACTTCTGTTCAAGTGTGGATATTTTGCTAATGTTTCTCATATCGTCTGTTGTTTAGGAATATATGAAACACCGTCTTACGGTTAATAAGGTATCTGGGATGGCCACGGACAGCACCTCTTTTCATAAGTCCGTGTTCACCGTATTTGCTGTTCATGGAGAAAGTTTGCCACACAACAACTGTGGCACCCAATACTCCCATGACAAGACAGAGAACCTGGTCCACATTACAGAGGTAAAGTATGACTGTAACCAAAAATACAGCCAGCAGTCCTCCTGCAAAGATGAAAAGGTATTGTGCTTTCAGTCCCTTGAATTCCACTGACCTCCCGATTCCCTTGTTTATTTCCCATCCGGCCATAATTACAGGAAGAATGAACGTAATATGGTTGCAGCCACAATCAGGAAGATGCATGCACCGAACCATGATGCCGCAGTCTTTGATGTGTCCGGATCACCTGAACTGAACTTGTTATACACCTTTACACCTCCAATCAGTCCTACAACTGCACCAATGGCATAGATAAGTTTGGTAGCCGGATCAAAATAAGATGTAATCATCTGTGTTGCTTCTTGTATTCCGGCAAGTCCATTACCTTGAGCTCTTGTCTGCTGGACAAGCATACATGCTATGAGCAGTGTAATAATCATTTTATTCTTCATACAAATACCGTTTAAAAGGTTTATAAAAAATCTTCCAGTGAAATTTCTTCCGGCTTGTTTTTCTTTTTACGTGCCGGCTTGGGTGATTTGAGTTCTTCCTCTTCTATCATGCGCATGAGTTCCTGGTTTCTTTTCTCTGCCTTTGCTTCATTCTCTTTCAGCAGTTTCAGGAAATCACTGCCATTCAGTTTTGATATGGTTTCAGAAACTTCTGCCTTTTCCTCTTCCTCAATAGAATCATTACTGCCGACTTTTTTAAGCAAGGATATTTCCTTACTAATCAGTTCTGTTCCATTAAGTCGGATATCATCTTTTGTAACTTCGAAAAGTTCTTCCAATTCAACTTCTTCCTCGTCAACTTCGTCAATATCAGGAAAGAACTCGTTTTCCTCGCCCGTAAAATTATCGCTATTATCTACATCTTTTACGGGAGCAGGATTATTGGGTAAAACTGTAGAATATTGTGTAATATCTGTTTTTGTCCTGCCTATAACGGAAGAGGTGTTTCCTTCTTTTTGGGGAGGTTTCTTCTCACGGATAGAATCCGTATTTTCATTCTTTCCGGTATGCAAGAATAGCCACAGAAAAATAGCAGCTGTTCCTATAAGCACAATGGAAAGTATTAAAGTCAATATTGCATCCATAATTGTTTACATATTTGGTATGGTATGTTTTCTTATATTCTTGGCTGTGGCATCATTGATTAGTGAACGGTAGTTGTTCAGATGGTCAAGCAGAATGTTCTCAACGAAGGATGAAAGGCTTACACGGCTGTTTGTGTCATGTAATATGTCTTTCAGTATATCCAGTGTTACACGGTTTAGCGGAAAAGAGGTTCTTTTGTCGAAGGGACGGCTTGTCAGGAATCTGTTCCTGTATTCTTCCATGTCAGACGGATCATTTCTTTCTACAGGCTTTTTCTTGTTGGCTGTCGGCTTTTCAGGTTTCTTGTTTTCAGTTGGTTCAGTTTCCTCCTGTGGTTTTGTTTTCTCGGCAGGTTTTGGATCAAAGTCATCAAGAGAAAATTCCTTGTCCATTTCCTTATAATTTCCTTCGGCCATCTGCTTTATTCTGGCTTCTAAAATTCCTTTGTTATTGTTCATACGCTTTCAGTGATAAGATTTCTATTAGTTCATTGGCAAGTTCTTCAATATTACTTCCGGCAAGCTGATCTTTTTCGGGAGCCATATAGGTGGAACGGAATATACCTCCGGTATTCATTGACAGTTCACGGCTGAACTTTACAGATCTTGGCAAGCGGGTTTTGAGCAATCCAAGTCCGTATTCCTCGATTTCCTTGTCATAGCTTTCCATTATCCTCGTATTGACTCTCCGGTCCACCTTATTCCACATCATGAATATCTGCTTTATCCTGCTTCCACTTAACATTACACCCATATCACGGATTGTAATGGCGTATGCCATGCACGAAGCTATTGACTGGAGGTCTGCTTCTATCGGTGAAATGATATAGTCCATTTCAAGGGCAAGCGAAAGCAGGTCGGAACTGTCTGAACGTCCCGGTAAATCATAGATTACAACAGAAATTTCCTCTTCCGGGTGCTCTGCTATGTATTCTTCTGCTACCTTTATGGCTTCCTGAGGTTCGGCTTTCAGTACACGGTATGAACGCTTTCCTGTTTTCCTGATATATGCCTTCAATTTCTCCTGCAGAGCCGTACTTTCCTCAACAGCTTTTTTATCCCTTTCTCTAAGTCTGTAGAAACTGTGCTGTGCATAGTCACAGTCCATTATCAGCAGCCTGATATTCTTCTCATAGTAGAGATAGCTTGCAAGCACTTCGGCAATGGTACTTTTCCCTATGCCCCCTTTCTGGGAGCCGAATCCTACACGTATGTGTGTAGTTGCATTTGTTTCTGTTTTCATATCTGAAAATATTTATATGGTTGGTAACATATTCATATCTGTATTTCCATTTGTATGTATATATGCATATCCACATTCATATATTTGTGCATATCTGCATAAGTGTGTAAGTATGTATGTTTCCACACATCTGCAAATGTGTGTATGTGCGTAATTTTATGCACTTGTTCAGTGCGTGCAGATACTTACAACTGCAAATAAACATCTAAAAAACACAGGCTGGCGCACCCCGGAGAATACCGGGTAATATTGTGGAAAATTGCGTACAGCTTCAATGGAAGCTGTTGATAATAAACAGACTAACTTTGTAACGAAGCAGAGTATGACTGAAAGGAATACTATCTCTGTTTTCAAATAACCTTTGGCAAGATGTGTTTTTGTCCGACAAACCGAAATTTGTCCGCCAAAAACTCTTGCCCCTGAAAAGGGGAAGATACTTGCTCCAAAGTCGCAAGTTGAATACTAAAAACAAAGATTATGAATAAGGAATCCGCTACACCGTCTTACAGATATTATGTAAGGTTGAATGAAAAAGAGAATGCCGATTTTATCAGTCTGTATGAACGTTCCGGTGCCAGAACCAAGTCAGATTTTATTCGTGCACGCCTGTTTTCTCATACATTCAAGGTGATTACAACCGATAAATCCACTGTGGATTTTTACAACAGATTGACAGAAGTGAACGCGCAGATCCGAAAAATCGGACTGTTATATAACCAGACTGTACGGGCCATAAACAGCTATCATTCTGCTAAAGTGGCACATACATTATTGGAGAAACTGAATGATAATACAGCAGAGTTGCAAGGGCTTCTTGAAACTTCGATAAGTCTTGCAGAAGAGATTAGAAGTAAATGGTTGCAAAAATAAGTTCTACATCTAACCTTGGAGGGGCACTTGGTTATAACTTCCATAAAGTGGAAGCTGGAGAGGCAAAAGTTTTGCTCGTCTCAGGCATGAGTGTTGACAATAATGGCAACACCGATATGAACCGTGCCCTTGAGGATATGCAAAGGTTGCTTCCTTCATTCATGAGGACAAAGAAAACCGTATTTCATGCTTCTCTGAATCCGCATCCGGACGATAAACTGAGTGATGAAGAATTACGTGATATTGCCGCATATTATATGGAGAAGATGGGATACGGCAGTCAGCTTTTTATCGTTTTCAAGCATAGTGACATTGAACGGGAACATATACACATAGTTTCTCTTCGCGTTGATTCCAATGGACGGAAGATAAATGACAGTCACGAGTTCAGACGAAGCGACAAAATTCGTAAGGAGATTGAAAGAAAATGGAATCTGAATACTTGTAAAAAACAGAATATTCCAGATAGGGAGCAGCTGCAAAAGGCTGATATAGATAAGGGAGATATAAGGAAACAGATTGCAGGAACTGTTTCATCCATATTGAGGAAATACAGTTTTCAGTCAGTTGGAGAATTGAATGCAGTGCTTTCTGCCTACAACATAATGGCAGAGGAAGTAAAGAAGGAGCATAACGGAAAACAATATAATGGTATTGTGTATTCTGTTACAAATTCAGAAGGCAGAAAACTCACTGTTCCTATAGATGCTGCAAAACTTGGCCGCAAGTATGGTTATAATGCTATCCATAATCATATAATACGTTCAAAGAAAGAATTTAAGAAGATACAGCCGGATTTAAGAAACAAGGTACGTAAGGTTATGATGATGAATCCTGACAGAAAGGAGTTTGTTGAAACACTTAAAGCTGAAGGTATAGATGTAGTGTTTCGTGGAAACAATGCCGGAAGGATCTATGGTATTACCTTTATTGACCATGAAAACGGTATTGTAGCTAATGGCTCACGACTTGGAAAAGGATATGCAGCATCTGTATTCAACGAATATTTCAATGGAAATGGAGACAATCCGTTCCTTACTGCTTTACCTAAGGATGCGCAGGTTGATCAGATTATAGAATCAGATACACCAGGTGATGATATGATTGCAGAAATGACCGGTTCACTGCTTGATGGCACATCGCATGGTATTGATTACAGAGAACTTGCGTTCCAGCGCAAAATGAGAAGATTATATTCAGGTAAATTAAAACGAAAAAAATAAAGTTATGTCACAGGAAGATGATTTGAGAGGATTGGCAAAGGTTATAGACTTTATGCGTGCCATATCCATATTGTTTGTTTTGATACACTGCTATTGGTTCTGTTATGAATCATTCCGTGAATGGAATATTACTATAGAAGTCGTGGACAGAATACTGATTAACTTTCAAAAGAATACTGGGCTGTTCTCTTCATTGCTATGGACCAAACTCTTTGCTGTTTTGTTCTTAGGCTTGTCATGTCTGGGTACACGTGGCGTGAAGGACGAGAAAATTACATGGAGAAACATTATAATACTTCTTGTTGTGGGTTTCATCTCTTTCTTGCTTAACTGGATGCTTTTAGCTATTCCAAAAGTAGGGGCAATACTTTATATCAGTTCTCTTGCTATCGGTTATATATGTTTGCTCATGGGGGGAACATGGATGAGCAGACTACTGAAAAATAACCTTATGGATGATGTCTTCAATGTCGAGAATGAAAGTTTCATGCAGGAAACAAGACTGATGGAAAACGAATATTCAGTAAATCTTCCTACACGTTTCTACTATCAGAAGAAATGGAACAATGGTTGGATTAATGTCGTGAATCCTTTCCGAGCAACCATAGTATTGGGTACACCCGGTTCAGGGAAGTCGTATGCAGTGGTAAACAACTTCATCAAACAGCAGATTGAGAAGTCTTTTGCTATGTATATATACGATTATAAGTTTCCGGATTTGTCTGAAATAGCTTATAATCATCTTCTTAAATATGCCGACCGTTACGAGGTAAAACCAACATTCTATGTAATCAACTTTGATGATCCAAGAAGAAGCCATCGGTGTAACCCTATCAATCCCAACTTCATGACTGACATATCTGATGCATACGAATCTGCCTATACCATCATGTTGAACCTTAACCGAAGCTGGATTCAGAAGCAGGGAGACTTCTTTGTTGAGTCACCGATAATTCTGCTTGCAGCTATAATCTGGTATTTAAAGATTTATGACAACGGCAGGTATTGTACTTTCCCTCATGCCATAGAGTTTCTGAACCGCCCATATGCTCAGATATTTCCGATACTGACATCATATCCGGAACTGGAGAACTACCTCAGTCCGTTTATGGATGCGTGGGAGTCAAATGCACAAGATCAGCTCCAGGGGCAGATCGCTTCTGCTAAAATACCATTGTCAAGAATGATTTCACCAGCACTTTATTGGGTAATGACAGGTGATGATTTTTCACTTGACATAAACAATCCGAAAGAACCTAAGATTCTTGTGGTGGGAAACAACCCTGATCGACAGAATATCTATTCTGCAGCACTTGGTCTATATAATAGTAGAATAGTAAAATTGATAAACAAGAAGAAACAATTGAAGTCATCTGTTATCATTGACGAGTTACCTACAATTTATTTCAGAGGTCTTGATAATCTTATTGCAACTGCACGAAGTAACAAAGTTGCAGTGTGCTTGGGGTTTCAGGATTTCAGTCAGCTTACTCGTGACTATGGTGACAAGGAAAGCAAGGTTATTCAGAATACTGTTGGTAATATCTTCAGTGGTCAGGTTGTCGGTGAAACAGCCAAGAATCTTTCTGAACGTTTTGGTAAGGTATTGCAGAAACGTCAATCGATGACTATCAACCGCAATGATAAATCCACCTCAATATCTACACAAATGGATTCACTTATTCCGGCAAGTAAGATTTCTAATCTTACCCAGGGTATGTTTGTGGGTGCAGTCAGTGATAACTTTGATGAACGAATTGAACAGAAAATCTTCCATGCTGAAATTGTGGTAGATTCTGCCAAAGTTTCTGCTGAAATGAAGGCATATAAGAAGATTCCCGTCATTGCCGAGTTTACCGACAGTGACGGGAACGATATTCTTCGTGAGACTATTGATAGTAATTACCGTATAGTTAAGCAGGAAATTATTGCTTTGGTTGAGTCTGAGACTGAACGGATTAAGGCTGATCCAGAGTATAGTAAGCTGTTCAAAGAATCATAAATTCATATTATACTTAAATTTTTAAATAAATAGTATAATAGTAAGATGGTGTATTACCAAAATCGATGGTCTGTACTAATGTCATCTTCTGAGAAATCAAATTTGGGTTCTTGCAATCTATCAACATATCCAACATTTCTTTTTTCTTGGAATCTGGGATACCGTTGTAAATCCTCTGCATATATGCTTACATACACAGGAATTTCAAATTGTTTACAAACACCATCTCCTAGCCACTTCCAAAATGATTTTGTATAGTGATTCTTAAATTCGTCACTAAATTTAGTTCGGACTATCCATACACTTCTATTATCTTGCGATTGCTCCAAGGTTCCTTCGTGAAAAGAAGAAGATTTTGAAATCTTAGCAAGCATATCTTCTTCTGTCATAGGAATGTTACCTACGTTTATAAACATTATTATTTTCATTTTATGCAATCCATTTAATATGGGACAACCATGCCTACTACGTCACTACCTGCTATGTCAATATCAAAATCAGAATGGTCATCACGAATCGACAATTGGATAATTTTATCCAAAGTTTCATCCTTAATTAGAGCTTTACCTGACGCCATAATATTATTTGCAAACAACAACCTATAATAGATAATCCTGATTTTGCGTGGAGTTAATCCCACTATTTTATTTTCTTTTAAATACTTACTTAAATACTCTCCTAATGTATTATCAGTTAATTCTGCCAACTCTTTATTGCCATGATTTGCTTTGAAAGAATGTTTTTCTCTATTTGTACTAAAAGGAGCTTGTGTAACAGTCTCTTCATCATGGGCATTATATAACTTTTTCAAGTATTCCATCTGTTGGGCTTGATCAAGAGAGGGTAAGCCGATACCAAATATAAATAGTTTATTCAAATGCTCCTTTGCTTCTTTTCGTTGTTCCTCTGTGTCATTGTAATCACTAAACTTGTTGCAACAATAAGCTTCAATAAATTTGTTGGCATCAATGCTACAGATTACAATCATCCTTTTCTGAATATCCTTATTTTCGAGTATTAATCGTAACGAGTTGACAACATTCAACATTTTTGCCGTTTCGCATCGGTCTATATCATCTACATAGAGAATGATTTGTTCATTTTGGGAATTATTGATAACACTCTTAACTAATATCTCTAAATCTTGCTCAAGATCATTTTGGATTCCTAACATCCCCCTATAGGATTTCCTCTTGAAATGCTTTTCAATTGCATCATGTATTGAAATTGGATTTTTAATTATTGAATAAAATAACCCACTTAATGCTGTTAACCAAGCCAAAGGCATTCTCAAGTCTTGCATAATCGACTTAATATGCTCAGATAAATCAGGGTATTCAGAAATATACCAATATGTCCCCCATACTAGACCATAAATAGCAATAACTGAAATAATCCTCGGCCATTGTTTTAACCAGAGATGTTTTATATAAAATCCGATGCGAGATAACCAATTTAAGCCTTCTTTATATATTGTCTCATAAAGATACGCCCATATAGCTGGAGTATCTTGGTACTTCCATGCATTAAACTCTATAATTTTATATTTAATCTTCGTTTTATCTTCTTTTATTCGCTTTTCCAATAATTTTTTAATTTGCTGGAAAAAATATGTTTTACCCCTTCCCCAAGGTCCAAATAAACCTAACATGCAAAAATTATCATTAGCATGTTCGGCTATTTTATCCAATTGTTTTATATAACATTCTGCTAATGTAGTAACACCAAAACAGGGTTTAATAGAAGAGTCAACAATTCCCTTATAGTTCTCTTTAGCATTATATGTAGTTGATATATGGTTTTCTTTATTTGGGACATTTCCGATAGTGGATTCACCGTTTGAATATACGTCTATATCAATTGGTATGCCTGATTTCATAAGTTTATCAGTGTTTTTTAAACTGTCCTCAACTAAATCGTCGTCTGTTAAAATATTCTCTTCTACAAACTGTACTCCATCTGGTGTAATATTTTGTATCAAGCCTTTATTGTTGATAAACATAACAGCATCTACTAAATTATCGGATTTTAGACTTTCTACAGCATCTGACAATTGCTTGTCCGAATCATAAATTATAGCGTTGGACAAGCACAATTTATCAAATTCTATTGGAGATGTATTGCCTTTTTTGTATCTGTCATACAATGCAAGTAAAATATTGTTTTTCAATTCCTTAATAATCATATTGCCTAATTTATATTCTTCATACAAAAGTAGCTAATTATACCAATAATAGGCAATGTTTTACCTAATAATTGATATAATACACAATTTATATGGCAAATTACCCTATTTGAATAATGTTATGTTGAATTTAATTCATTACTTTTGTAATATAAGAAAAAAATAGTCATCACCAAAATGGAAAAGATGAAAGATATTAATCGAATTAAAGTGGTGCTCGTTGAGAAAAAGCGAACAAACAAGTGGCTGGCTCAACAGCTTGGTAAGGATCCGGCTACTGTATCCAAATGGTGTACTAACACATCACAGCCAGGACTGGAAACACTGTTTGAAATAGCACGTGTTTTAGAAGTAGATATAAAAGAATTGCTGAACTCTTCATTGGAAAATGGCGTTCAGATGGTAAGGCTTGTTAAATAACAGAAAAAAATGAATTTACTCATGGATAAGAATGAATTGGTAAATAGCGGAATAAAGGGGATGATAAATAACAAAAAAACGGCATTGATAGAGCTACTTTGCAAGCAAAAGGAATATGGAAAGGTATAGGAAGACTAACATGAAAGAACTCCAGAAAATTAGAACTGCTATTGCAGAGCTTCATAAAGGTGAATTGAACATTAAAGACTATATGGCTTTTGACCTTAGTATGGAGAATCAGTATAAGAAAATTAATGTTTCTCATTTGATGTATTGTAGAATATATATGTTTGATAGACTATAAATAATCATATAAGTAGTAAGCTTTGGATGTAAATATTCATTCTTTATAATTATAAAATGTATCGTTTTATGGAAAATAAAGAGGAAATTAAAAATAAAATAATGATGAAAACATCTTTAGGAAAGTGCTTTTTAATTACAATTAGTGTCTTTTCCTGTTTGTTCTTGGGATATTTGTTTTATGCGGGAAATTCTTTGAAGCAGTCTCAGAAGGATATAAAAGATTCTTATTATCGTCATATTTGTAAGGCTGATAGTGTATATTTCAATATTTCCAATTATAATTCAGCTTTAATTGGAAATGTCCAAAAAATAAATTCAATGCTTTTGGCTGATTCTTTAATAAAGTATTCTTTAAGTTCTAAACAAAAATTGTCTGAAGTGCAATCTCAGAATCTTAAAGCAGTAATTTCAACTTATTTTGAACAATTAGATTTATAGCAAGAAGAGTATAGATATAAACTGTCTTGTGATTCATTACGTCTTGCAACAGAAAGATTTATATTGAAGGAACAAGAAAAATCAATGATTGATTTACATTTGACAAAGATTGATCATGAATACAATAATATTGCAATTTGGGCTGCGGTTTTAACAATTGTATTTCTTGTTTTCAGTTTTTATTCTATATTTAAAATGGATGAATTTATTCAACAAGGTCACCAAGGTATTAAAGATATTCGAGAATTAAAAAAAGATGGTGAGAAGCATATTGATTTGTTTATGTCAAAAAGTAAGGAACAACAAGATAGTTTTAATTCTGAGTTAAATTCTTTAAAGGAGAACTATTTGAGGGAAATCTCAAATTTAGAAAGTGAAAACCAAGAAAGGATGGAAGCTATAAGAAATGATTTTGTTGAGAAAGCAAATCGTATTGAAAAGGAAATGAATGGTATGCTTGTTAGTTATTATAACTTAATAAAAGCTGCAAATGAAAGACTTCAAAGTAAAAAAAATGAGGAGGAATAAAAATGGATCAAATACTTTTTACACAATCTTCCAATGAATTAAGATCTGCTAGTATGGATCAGTCAAGAATATCTCAACTAATGCTTGAAATGCAACTTGTTAATATAAATTTAAAGTATAAAGCAGCTACAGTTCAAGATAGATTAAAAATTAATGCTCTTAATTCGGAAATTTATACTTTAGAAAGTCAACGAAATCTTCATATTAGCAATGCAATTAGATATGCTCTTGATTTAGCTGAATATGAAATACATAATGCTAAAAATATTGTAATTTCTATGTCCTATATGGCAATAAGCTCAATTAATTCTTTTATTAGAGCTCAGAATATAAAATTTGAATTATCTTTTCCTTTAAAGATGAAGGTCTCACAAATTTCTAATATGTTGATAATGCCAGATCTTATATTCCTAAATCTTAAATCTGAAATAGATAAGTTGAGCTATCTTCCTGTTGCATATTGATACTGTTAATACTCTTATTTTTTGTGGGGAGGATGAGGTGCAATAAGTATTGTGTCGATTAATATAAAGATTTGTTTTACAAATTTTGTAAGCATTCTATTTTCCGCCTTGACACGCATGTTCCCTAAACCTACCTTTGCGCCGTAA
>OGHM01000003.1_pt1 | contig 176274 bp, 147 predicted proteins | sample 1571531 | NCBI WGS metagenome assembly OGHM01 (sample SAMEA2582031, study PRJEB24529) | metagenome | biome: Human gut stool | place: China | collected 2011 | reverse complement strand
ATCTGTGTCAAGTCGTTAGTACCGAATGAGAAGTACTGAGCCTCTTCTGCAATCTTACCTGCAGTAAGGGCAGCACGCGGAATCTCAATCATAGTACCAATCTCGAACTCAACCTCAACGCCATACTCTGTGAACACTTCCTTAGAAGTTGCGAGGATGATAGACTTCTGCTGCTTGAGCTCCTGAACAGTACCGATGAGCGGAACCATGATCTCAGGACGCGGGTTGAAGCCTTCCTTCTTCAGCTGACAAGCAGCACCGAGGATAGCACGAGTCTGCATAGCTGTAATCTCAGGGAATGTGATACCAAGACGACAACCACGATGACCGAGCATTGGGTTGTTCTCTGCCAATGAGTTAACGCGCTTCTTTATTTCTGTAACGCTTACACCCATTTCCTTAGCCATAGTCTCTTGACCTGCCTTATCGTGCGGAACGAACTCGTGGAGAGGCGGGTCGAGCAAACGGATATTCACGTGGCAACCGTCCATAGCCTTGAGGATGCCATAGAAGTCAGCCTTCTGATACGGGAGGAGTTTAGCAAGAGCCTTCTCGCGACCCTCTACAGAGTCTGCCAAAATCATCTCACGCATAGCAACAATCTTCTGATCATCAAAGAACATGTGCTCTGTACGTGTCAAACCGATACCCTTAGCGCCGAACTGGCGAGCCACCTTTGCGTCGTGAGGAGTATCAGCATTGGTACGGATTTCCATCTTTGTATACTTGTCGCAGAGATCCATCAACTCCTTGAAGTCGCCAGAAAGCTCAGCGGCCTTTGTCTCAATCTGACCTGCGTATACCTGACCTGTTGTACCGTTCAAAGAGATGTAGTCGCCCTCCTTGTAAACAACGCCTTCAATCTCTACAGTCTTAGTCTTGTAATCAACATTGATAGAGCCTGCGCCAGATACACAGCACTTACCCATACCACGAGCAACTACGGCTGCGTGAGATGTCATACCGCCACGAGCTGTAAGGATACCCTCAGCAGCAGACATACCAGCGAGGTCCTCTGGAGAAGTCTCGATACGAACCATGATTACTTTCTTGCCATCCTCATGCCACTCCTCAGCATCGTCAGCATGGAATACGATCTGACCACAAGCAGCGCCAGGAGAAGCGGGGAGACCCTGTGTGATAACCTTAGCTCTTGAGAGAGCCAACTTATCAAATACCGGGTGCAAGAGCTCATCGAGCTTCTGCGGCTCACAGCGAAGAATAGCTGTCTTCTCATCAATCATACCCTCGTGGAGAAGGTCCATTGCGATCTTAACCATTGCAGTACCAGTACGCTTACCGTTACGTGTCTGGAGGAACCAAAGCTTGCCCTCCTGAACGGTGAACTCCATATCCTGCATATCGCGATAGTGCTTTTCGAGCTTGTCCTGAAGAGCGTCAAGTTCCTTGTAGAGTTCAGGCATAGCTTCCTCCATAGAAGGATAGTTTGCTGCACGCTCTTCCTCAGAGATGCCAGCACGCTCAGCCCAGCGCTGTGAACCGATCTTTGTAATCTGCTGCGGAGTGCGGATACCAGCAACAACGTCCTCGCCCTGAGCGTTAATCAGGTATTCACCGTTGAAGAGATTCTCACCATTACCGGCGTCACGGCTGAAGCAAACACCTGTAGCAGATGTCTCACCCATGTTACCGAATACCATAGCCATAACAGAAACAGCTGTACCCCACTCGTCAGGAATTCCTTCCATCTTACGATAGAGAATAGCACGCTCGTTCATCCAGCTGCGGAACACAGCGCAGATAGCACCCCAAAGCTGCTCCTTCGGATCAGTTGGGAAGTCGCTACCAGTCTGCTCCTTGATAGCCTTCTTGAAGAGCTCAACGAGCTTCTTCAGCGACTCTACAGAGAGGTCCTTGTCAAGAACAACGCCCTGCTCTTCCTTCACCTTTTCAATAATAGCCTCGAACGGATCAATATCCTCTTTGTTCTCAGGCTTCATGCCAAGAACAACGTCGCCGTACATCTGAACGAAACGACGGTAGCTATCGTATACGAAGTGTGGGTTGCCAGTCTTCTCAACCATACCCTCAGCAACCTCGTCATTCAAACCAAGGTTGAGGATGGTATCCATCATACCCGGCATAGAAGCACGAGCACCTGAACGTACAGAAACCAACAGAGGGTTCTTCGGATCGCCGAACTTGCAGTTCATCAGTTCCTCTGTGTGAGCAACAGCAGCATTAACTTCAGCTGTAAGAAGCTCAACGATCTTGTCCTGACCTACTTTATAATACTCGTTGCAAGTGTCAGTTGTGATTGTAAAACCAGGAGGCACCGGCACACCGATGTGGTTCATCTCGGCAAGGTTAGCACCCTTACCACCGAGTACCTCACGCATTGAAGCATTACCTTCGGCCTGTCCATTGCCGAAAGTATAAACTCTTTTTTCGCTCATAAATAGTAATTATATGTCTAAAACGTTAATATTTTTTCTTGATATTACATCATCTGCATTTGTCAAAGCAATCGTTTGCATATTTCATTTTATATATATGGGAACGTTTGCATTAACCAACTGCAAAGATAATCTCTATTTCGCAAAACTCCAAAATTTTTCAGCTAAATTTGCTATCTCTATATTGCATTTTATATTGTTCACGCAAACACAAAATTATCAATTTGCTTTTTTACAAACATAAATAGATTTAGAGACAAAATATCTTTATTTATTTGTTTGCAAAATGATAATCAAGCAAGCCTTCAAGCGGACTTTTTAATATTTTTCCCAACTCATAGCCTTGCGACATAGCCGCTTGCTCCAATTGCTTGCGATAGAGAAAAGCAACACTTCCAACCGCATTTATAACCGGTTTTGCCTCCGAATAGTTTCTGATATTGCTAATTATGAAATTTTCAAAATTCCTAACAACAAGCGCCTCCAGAGATTCATCGTCGATATGTGGCAATATGAACTTGGAGAGCGAGGCAAGGAAACGATTTGGAGTAGCCGAATGATAAACTTTGTCAATTATATCAGCCTGACTTGTGTGATATTCATCAAAAAAAACATCACGCAGTTCTCGCGAAAGTGTACCTTTTAATATTCCATTAATAAAATTACGGCCAAGTACAGCTCCACTACCCTCATCTCCTAATATATAACCGAGAGCCGGTGTGTGCTCCTTAATACCTTCGCCATCATAGTAGCATGAATTGGAGCCAGTACCTAAAATGCAAGCAATACCAGAATCGGTTCCACAAAGAGCACGTGCCGCCGCCAGCAAATCACTATCAACATAGACAGAAGGCTTTTCGCCTACCGCCACACGCAATGCCTTTTCAACAGCCAATCGAAGTTCAGGCGTGCAACCTGCCCCATAGAAGTATACTTCGTCCAAAGAGGCTAAATCAAGAGACTGCTGCTTTGCACGTGGCAACATCTGTTCCTGAACAACAGACAACATTTCATCGTAAGACTGTACGACGGGGTTGATGCCATCCGTATGTACAAGTACATAAACGTCTGACGAATCGGCAAAACACCAATCTGTCTTTGTACTTCCGCTATCTACAATCAATTTCATCTTGAAACGAGTATATCTGATTATGCTATATACCTAAAATATATGAGAGCCAGAACAGCCAACATAACAATAGCTATCACGACTTTAATCATACAACTTGTTATTTTCTTAACAATAAGAAAGGCTATCACGGCAGCCAATATGCATAGAATATAATAATAAAAAGGAGTTTCCATTGTTCGCTTTTTTATTTTGTTTGTTTCAATTTGCAAAGTTACTAATTTTAATCTGTAATCGTACACAATGTTATAGTAATCATTTTTAGGTATTTCAAAAAATGTAGGTTATCAAGTTTATTCTTTTTCATTTTTTATGTGTACTTTTGTATCCTTGTTACAAGTAATTAGCATTTACACCAAAAAGAAGGATAAAGAATATCGAAAAGTTATAGAAACAACATGAAGTTATCAGAATTAAAGACCGGCGAACGCGGAGTCATTGTGAAAGTCATGGGACACGGAGGCTTTCGCAAACGTATCGTCGAGATGGGATTTATCAAGGGAAAAGTAGTAGACGTTCTGTTGAACGCTCCGCTACAAGACCCCGTAAAATATAAGATTATGGGCTACGAAGTGTCGCTACGCCGTTCTGAAGCCGAGATGATTGAAGTGATTTCTGTGGAAGAAGCTGCCGAAATCGAGACGAACAAGCCTAAAGTATCGGAGCCTCTTGAGAAAGAAAGCGACGGTCTGAGCGACACACAGCTACGCGACGCGGCTATGAAGAAGCGCCGCACAATCAACGTTGCACTTGTCGGCAACCCGAATTGTGGAAAGACCTCACTGTTCAACTTTGCATCAGGAGCACACGAGCGTGTCGGCAACTATTCTGGCGTTACTGTTGACGCAAAGACCGGACACGCTACGTTCGAAGGCTACGACTTCAACATCGTAGACCTTCCTGGCACCTACTCACTTTCAGCCTACTCGCCCGAGGAACTTTATGTACGCAAGGAGATAATCGAGCACACGCCAGATGTTGTAATCAATGTTATTGACGCAAGCAACATCGAGCGCAACCTCTACCTCACCACGCAGCTCATAGATATGCACCTGCGCATGGTGTGCGCCTTGAACATGTTCGACGAAACCGAAAAACGCGGCGACAATGTCGACTATGCAAAGCTCGGCGAACTCTTCGGCGTGCCGATGATCCCGACAACGTTCACAACGGGCAGAGGTGTCGAGCTGCTCTTCCACATTATTATCAATTTGTATGAGGGACTCGACTTTCTTGATGACAAAGGCAACCTTGACCCCGAAGTGGCAGAAGGCATTCGCCAATGGCACGAACAGTATCAAAAAACGGAGAAAGAGGAGACGGAGCACGAAGAAGACTTTGCAAGCGGTGTCAAACCCAAACACAACGTATTCCGCCACATACATATCAACCACGGACCATACGTAGAAGAAGGCATAGAGGCAATACAGACAGTTCTGAAACAAGAGAACGACTTGCGCCACCGCTATTCTACACGCTATCTCGCAATAAAGCTCCTTGAGAAGGACAAAGAGACCGAACAGCTTATCGTTTCGTCAACGAGTTGTGCTAAGGAAATATTCGCCGTACGCGACAAGGCTGTGGCTAATGTGCAGAACTATACCCACGACGACTGCGAAACAGTCATCATGGATGCCAAGTACGGCTTCATACATGGTGCGCTTCAAGAGGCCGGATACCAGACCGGCAACAAGAAAGACACTTATCAGCTGACACACCTCATAGACCAGGTCATCACCAACCGATATGTAGGTTTCCCGATATTCATACTTATGATATGGATAATGTTCGAAGCCACGTTCTCTTTAGGTCAGTATCCTATGGGATGGATAGAGAGTGGCGTAGAATGGATAGGGTCAATAATAGCCGACAACATGGCAAGCGGTCCGCTTAAGGACATGCTTATCGACGGCGTTATCGGAGGCGTAGGCTCGGTAATCGTATTCCTGCCGCAGATTCTTATACTCTATTTCTTCATATCGTTCATGGAAGACAGCGGATACATGGCTCGTGCAGCATTCATCATGGACAAGCTTATGCACAAGATGGGACTGCACGGCAAATCGTTCATACCACTTATCATGGGCTTCGGCTGCAATGTGCCTGCCGTAATGGCGACACGCACAATAGAAAGCCGCCGTTCGCGCCTTATAACGATGATGATATTGCCGCTCATGAGCTGCTCTGCACGCTTCCCTATATATATAATGATTATAGGCACTATGTTTGCGCAGCAGTATCGTTCTACGGTGATGATGTCGCTCTACATCGTAGGCATCTTAATGGCAATACTCATGAGCCGTCTTTTCAGCAAGACTTTCTTCAAAGGCGAAGACACACCATTTGTAATGGAACTGCCACCCTACCGTTTCCCTACCGCTAAAGCCATAGGCAGACACACATGGCAGAAGGGCAAGGAATATCTCAAGAAGATGGGCGGAATCATTCTTGTTGCAAGCATTACGGTTTGGGCGTTGGGCTACTTCCCGCACAATGAGGAGTTGTCTCGCGAACAGCAGCAGGAGCAAAGCTATATCGGACGCATCGGTCACGCCATAGAACCGGTATTCCGCGCACAAGGCTTCGACTGGAAGCTCGACGTAGGTCTTATTTCGGGCGTTGGAGCCAAAGAGATTGTGGCTTCGTCAATGGGAATACTCTATCATACCGAGGATGCAGCTGAAGAAGGCAGCGAAGAGTCTTACACCAACTTGCGCCACCAGATGATAGCAGACGGCATCACACCGCTCACATCCTACTGCTTCCTGTTATTCGTACTGCTCTACTTCCCCTGCATCGCTACAATAGCAGCAATAAAGGGCGAAACCGGTTCGTGGAAATGGGCAGGCTTTGCAGCTGTATATACTACGGCTTTGGCTTGGATGGTTTCCGCCGCAGCCTACCAAATGGGAGTATTATTCGGCCTATAAGAATAATGGAAATAATTTTTCCAATAGACAATAAATACTGTAAACCTATATTAAAAACACCAAGCAAAGGGCGAGTGTTTACTTAAATAATATTATTTCCTGCATATTATTTCAGTATAACACTTGCTTGTATTATAAATTAAGACTATCTTTGCAACGTGTTTTTCATGGTATTAGATTATTAAGGTTAAGAAAGCATAGGTTGTCGTGAGACAATCTATGTTTTTTTTGTTTAAATAAAAAAGCGGATTAATTTATTTCTTAATCCGCTTTGTCAAACTACCGTTGAATTTCACTATTGATTCTACCATATAGCTTATGGACGTCTCAGGAATTGCGAGAATGGAGAAGAAGTGAATGCCTTCATTGTCCACCCTATCAAAATACAAGTCGCTGAACACAGCCTGCTTCAGGAATTGTTCCGGCACCTCGTTCATAAACGCCTCTTTTCGCAAATCGCTTGAGTACAAGCGTCGGTTGCCGTTGTACACCGCAAGGTTCACTATATTGTCATAATAAACATTGTCTATCTCTACTCCATCGTCATTTACCGAAGGCTTTATAACCTTATATGTTGTAGGATTAATCTGTATGTAGCAATGATATTTCTCATTGTTGAAGTAGATGACGCTATCGCGCTTCACCACCTTCTTCTGATTGATATCAAGAACCGTCTTTGGCACGAAAGCATCCATATACGAAGCATCGTTAGTCTTGTAGAGCTTTACGCGCTCGCCGCTTTGATTTCTGAAGACGAAAACGTTAGGCGTCTGCTTCACAATAGTATATTTCGTGGTCTTACCGCCGATCAGCACAAACGAGTTGTCCTCAATGCGGAAATAAGTAGGCACACTTGTCGAATCGGGAAAGTAGACAGAGTCGCCCTTCACACGAAAAGCAACATCCTCACCGTCCTCGTCAAGCCAAATGCCCTGCAGGTTCTTTTTTGCCGTTAAGTCCTCCGTAGGTTGCGCCGGCTTATCGTGCCGGTTTCCGCATGAACCAGCCATGGCGGCAAGCAACAAAACGAATAATGTTTTAGCTATATTATTATACATACTTATTACATGTTAATCTGCGCTGAAATTCAGCCATAACGTCTGCAAAGATAGTATATTTCAGATTAAAACCAAAACAATAAGCAGATTTTAATCTTTTCTATTCAATTTTTAATTATTTATATCAGAGTTATAATTAAAATTTAGTAAATTTGCAGAAATGAGAGATTTGGAGAAACATATAGCAAGGTTACTGTTGGACAATGATTGTGTCATTGTCCCAGGTTTTGGTGGGTTTATGGCTCACAGCATACCTGCAAAATACGATGAAGACACATGTCTCTTCACTCCCCCGATACGTATCGTGGGCTTCAATCCGCAGTTGACTATGAACGATTCGCTTCTTGCCCAGGAATATGTCAACACATACGACATCAGTTTCCCCGAAGCACTGAAGCAAATCGCTACAGATGTAGAGAGTCTGAAGCGTCGCATTGACGAAGAACGCATCTACGAGCTATTAGGAATCGGCAAATTCATTATCAACGACGATTCCTTATTGAAGTTTGTACCCGAAGAAACGGGAGTCATTACGCCCGCGCTCTACGGTCTTGATGCCATCACCGTTAAACCTATGGAGAAAGGCGTAGAACAAAAGAAGCAGGCTACAATATCGAAAGAAGCAACCGACAAGACAGACGACAAGGAAACGGCATCGTCAGAGACGCTGTCCGTAGAGATTCCTCTGCGCTACATAAAGCATATAGCAGCAGCATGCATCGCCATCGTATTCATGCTCACGATGCCTGCCAAGTTGGGCGATTCGAGCAAGCCGAATATCAACCAAAGCGCAATTAGCGCCAACTGGTTCTACGAGATTATGCCTAAGGACATAACAAGCGGCAAGCCCGACAAGCTGAGTGGAATAATCGAAGCGAAAGATTTAACAAACGCTGAAGCCAATAAGACAAACGCAACTGATAGCAAGCAAGTTACAGAAACCAACGACGAGGCAAGCAACAAAATGGGAAGCAAAGTTAACGAAACTTATTTCAGCATCGTGTTGGCAAGCCGTGTAGCTAAGAAGAATGCGGAAGACTACGTAAGCAGACTTCATAAGAAAGGGCTTAAGGAAGCCGCTGTCTACACCGACAGCAATGGTCATACTAAGGTAATTTACCGAAAATTCAGCACAAGAGAGGAAGCCAACAAAGCGCGTAACACTCTGACAAACGATGTTGAATTTGAAGGATGTTGGATAACAGAAATTAAATAAATGAAAAGAGTAAGATGCCCAAAATGTGATAACTTCATCACATTCGACGAGAAGAAATACACCGAAGGCCAGTCGCTGGTGTTCCAGTGCCCCGATTGCGGCAAGCAGTTCGGCATACGCATAGGCGTATCCAAGCTGCGCAACACACAGAAAGAGGACGTTCCTGAAGACAACGTTGAGGACAGCGAGTGCGGCTACATCACCGTCATAGAGAACGTGTTCCACTACAAGCAGGTAATTCCGCTGCACATGGGTGTGAACGTTATCGGACGATACATGAAGAACAGCGGCGTGAATTGTGCCATAGAGACTAACGACCCGAGCATCGATATAAACCATTGCTCCATCACAGTTAGCCGCGACAAGAAAGGCAACCTGAAATACGTTCTGAAGGACGGTCCGAGCTACACCGGCACATTCGTAGACAATGTGATTCTCGGCGACCGCGAGCAACGTGTGATTGAAGACGGAACGCTGTTCACAATCGGCGCAACAAGCGTCATACTGCACACAGACAACATTAAGGGATAAGCCGACAAGATGCGGCTTTACATATTATATAAAGCACATATACCTTTACATTGCTGTCCGGCAAGACTCAAAAGAACATAAACAGAAAGCCCGAAGCCCTACAAAATAGGACTTCGGGCTTTCTTTAGTTACTACGCAAAGGAGACATTATTACCACGCTGCGAAAACACAATTACCGCGCTTCGGCTATATTGTTACCTCATAGCGGTAACATCGTTACCAGGCTATAGTAAACCCACAACTCTTGATAATCTCCTGCAAACGAATAAGACTATTACAGTCGGCGCTTAGACAGATTGGCCATCATAACCGCACTCAGACCTGCCGTCTCTGTGCGCAAACGGCTTCTGCCGAGCGATATCGACTCGTAGCCGTGATCCATGGCAAGCTTCACTTCGTCGATAGAGAAGTCGCCCTCGGGGCCTACAAGCACCGTGACGGGCGTTTCGGCGTCAATCGTAGCGAGTACGCCGAACAAGTCCTTGCGATCTACTTCAGCATAACAATGAGCAATAAACTTACGGCCCTCACGCTCTTTCGTAATGAAGTCCTTGAAACTACACATCTCGTTTACGACCGGCTTGCATGCCTTGTGGCTCTGCTTCATCGCCGAAACAACGATTCGCTCTACCCTATCCGTGCGCAACGTCTTGCGTTCAGAGAATTTGCAATCGAGGAAACTTATCTCATCAAAGCCAATCTCCGTAGCCTTCTCAGCCATCCATTCTATGCGATCCATCATCTTTGTGGGCGCAATGGCAAGAGAGATACTGCCACGCCATTCGCGCTCATACGGCAGCGTTTCAAGAATGTTGTACAAGCAATGCTTGCCCGAAGCCACACTCACCTCGGCATCGAACAATCCGCCTTCGCCGTCTACAAGCACCATGCGGTCGCCACTTTGGAGGCGAAGCACCTTCACGGCGTGCTTCGCTTCCTCTTCGGGCAGTTCGCCAACGGTAGCGGCGTTGGGAACGTAAAAATATCTGATTTCTTTCATTTCTTAAGCCTTAACCTCTTTCTTTGTTCTGAACATAACAAGGAACAGCAGAGCAACGACAAGAGCATAACCAGCGAAGATAAACCAGCATGTCTGCCAGTCGCCAAGCAGATAGCCGTCCTCAGTCCATTGGCAATAGTGGTTGATAATCTGTCCGGCAAGCAATGTGCCGATTGTTGCGCCCAAACCGTTTGTCATAAGCATAAACAAACCCTGCGCAGAAGCCTTAACACTCTCATCGCACTCTGCATTCACGAACAGGCCGCCAGAAACGTTGAAGAAGTCGAACGCTACGCCGTACACAACGCACGACAGCACGAAGAGCAGCACGCCTGGCATCATCGGGTTGCCCAGTCCGAAGAATCCGAAACGGAGTACCCATGCGAACATGGCGATGAGCATAACCATCTTTATGCCATAACGGCGCAGGAAGAACGGAATGAGAAGAATGCACAACGCCTCAGCCACCTGGCTTATCGAGACAAGCAGCGTAGCATTGTTGGCTGCGAAAGAGTCTGCCATCTCGGGTATACCCTTAAAACTTGTGATGAACGGTGTTGCATATCCGTTTGTAACCTGCAGCGACATACCGAGCAAGCCCGAGAAAATAAAGAACAAAGCCATGCGCTTTGTCTTGAACAGCTTGAACGCATCAAGACCGAACGACTCGGCAAGCGTCTGAGCCTTCTTCGGCTGGAGCTTGCACTGCGGCAGAGTCATGCAATAAACGAAAAGCACGAAGCTCAGAACACCGGAAACAAGGAACTGCAGGTGGGTGTACTGGAACTTATTGGCATTGTCGGCAAGTGTCAGACCAAATGAACCGCCGTCCACGACGGCACAATTCACGAACCACATCGTTGCGATGAAACCGACAGTTCCGAATACGCGGATAGGCGGAAAGTCCTTAACGGTGTCAAGGTTATGGTTCGTAAGGATAGCGAACGCGGCGGTGTTCGACAACGCAAGCGTAGGCATATAGAAAGCCACACTAAGTGTGTACAATGTCATGAAGATTGTTTTGTCGGGAGTGGCGCTGTTCATGCCCATCATGAAAAGGCTCACCATGAACACACCCGCAACGAGATGGCAATAGCCAAGCAGACGTTGCGGCTGGATAAGTCGGTCGGCTACGATGCCCATCAACGTAGGCATGAAGATAGACACGATACCCTGTATCGCATAAAACCAAGAAATCTCGGCACCCATACCGGCTCTGCCAAGATAATTACCCATAGAAGTGAGGTAAGCTCCCCACACGGCGAACTCCAAGAAGTTCATAAATGCCAAACGCACTTTAATATTCATAATTGTAATAGTTTTTTGTTTCCGATTAAGAGGTTAACAGCATATTTGCAGCCGTTTTGATTCCTGCAAAGTTACAATCTTTTTTAAAAATACGGCAACAAAGACAGGCAAAATACACGCTTTCATTCGGCTTTATAGCGTCCAAGCCACAAAACTTTACAAACTATCGGATAAGCCTTGCAATAAAAGCAAGTTTTACGCGTTAATATTTTGACATATCAATATAAATTCGTATCTTTGCAAGGTTTTTGTAACATTTACGAAAGCAGACATTCACTTTTATTACGCGTAAGAAAGTTTAGGTATATAAGATGAGACAACTTAAAATTCAAAAAAGTATTACGAACCGTTCCAGTGAAGCACTCGACAAGTATCTTGTCGAAATCGGTCGTGCTCCGCTGATAACCATTGATGAAGAGATTGAGCTTGCGCAAAAGATCAAGAAAGGCGGTCCGGAGGGCGAACGCGCTAAGGACAAGCTTGTGACAGCCAATCTGCGATTTGTGGTATCTGTTGCCAAACAATACCAGCACCAGGGACTCACCCTTACAGACCTTATCGACGAAGGCAATATCGGTCTGATTAAAGCTGCTCAGAAGTTTGACGAGACTCGCGGTTTCAAATTCATCTCATACGCCGTATGGTGGATCCGCCAGAGCATCCTTCAGGCTATTGCTGAGCAGAGTCGCATCGTGCGCCTGCCGCTCAACCAGGTTGGTTCGTTGAACAAGATCAACCACGAGATAAACAAGTTCGAGCAGGAGAACCAGCGCCACCCATCAGTTTCGGAGCTTTCAGACGCTACAAACATCGACGAGGAAAAGATCGGACAGAGCCTCATGGCAGACGGTCACCACGTAAGTATTGACGCTCCGTTCCAGGACGGCGAAGACAACTGTATGCTCGACGTAATGCCGAGTGGCGAAGACAGCCGCACCGACCGCCAAGTAGACCACGAGTCGATGGCATTGGAGCTGAACTCGGTGCTCAACAAGGTGCTCAAAGACCGCGAAATCACTATCATCCGCGAGTGCTTCGGCATCGGTTGCCATGAGAAAGGTCTTGAGGAAATCGGCGATCAGCTCGGACTGACACGCGAGCGTGTACGCCAGATTCGCGAGAAGAGCATTGCGAAGCTCCGCGACAGCGGCAACGCAAAGATTCTCATGAAATATTTAGGTTAGGCTAAATTTTAATTGTTCAGTAAGTGGCGAACAGTTAGCTTCCGAACTGGTTGTCACTTATAAAAGTGCCCTCGAAAAAAGCAACAGCTTTATTTCGGGGGCACTTATCTTTTATTATATATTGAGTTGTTAACTGCCAACATTATTTTGGGGCATGTTAACGGCTACCTTTCCGCAACGACATCAAGTATCAGCTTCACCTCAAAGTCTTTCACTCCATTCTTGGCAAGCGTATCCCAATCGTTAGCAAACTCCTTCTCCAACACCTCGCATGCGTCCGCAGCGTTGTTCAAATCAGCGAAGCGCTTGAAGCATTGCGTTGCCTCCGCTGTCTTAGACAGAACAAACTTTGCATAGCCGCAATTAAGCCAGTCGGTATCTGCGACCTTGTCGGACTTCACTATCCAATCGTAGACACGTTCTGCGTCATCGGGCTTACAGTCTACAAGATAGCCCCATGCAATGATGCGCTTAACATCAACATCGTTGCCGTTTTCATAATCCAAGCGGAACAAGTCGGCAAGTCCGTCCTTCACATTGCCGCTATTTACGAGTGCAAGACTATGACATAATATATAGCGACGATTAGACGGATCAGCAGCCAATAGCTTCTTGTAACATTCTGCAGCATCAGCATAACGCCTCAAAGCGAACAACGTATCGGCAAGACCTTTCTGCACACGCAGCGCATCATAACCCTTCGCCTGCAGCTCCTTGAACAAGCCGTAAGCATCCTCTATCCTACCAAGTCGCAGATAGGTTAAAGCGCAAAGAAGTTTCTCATCATCAGTTGCAATACCTTTAGCGACAAGGCGCGAAAACAACTTTTCTACATCCTCATACTTCTTCGACTTAAACAAGTGGCGCTCAACAACTAACAGCTCTTCATGCAACAAACCATCGAACAACTCGTTACCTATAAAGAAAGCCGCTATTTCGTCGTTTTTACGTTCAAACGGATTCGCAAAATCCTTGCGTTCAGAGTGCAACTTGAAGAAACGATACAAGTCTTGCAGATACATTCTACGTATATAGGCAGCCGACTCCGTATTCACATCGACCGCACTATCTGCAATGCCTTTGCCAGAAGCAACAACCTCTTTTACGCTTGCCGGCAACTTGTCTATAACCGATGCCAGGGCAAACACAAAAGAATACTTGTCAGAGTCGCAGAACGGACCTTGAGCGATAGCCTTACGTATAATATCTCCGTTCTCGCCTTTCAAGACAGACGCCACATCGGGATTGTCGAAAGAGAACGGAGCAAACCAATTGCTGAGTTGATAGAAGAAAGAGAAACGCTTCATGTGCGAGAAACCACCGAAGTAGATGTCGCTACCAGAATCCTTCATAGCCATCATCTTCTTCATCTTATCCTCCATTTCTGCCATATTCTTGTCAACGGAATCAGAATCGAGTATGTCGTTAAGCGAATCTTCATCGCTCTCGACAATACCGTCACGCGTCATCTTGAACTTGTTGTTCTTTATCAGCGTAGGCATTATGTCGCGCTGTATCTCCGCATTGTCTTCTTCGGTCTGCATGCACAAGAACAACTGCAACTGAAGCTCGCCTATCTCACGACGTGCATCTGTAGACTGACACAAAGACTTGACGGTTTCTGTTATCTCAGGATAAAGCGACGTCTCGCCATGAGGCAAGGTAAGCATAGCACCAACCAATGCACGCTGCTTTACGCTTTCTATTGTCGAGTTCGCATAAACATGTACAAGAACGAGCCACTTGTTTACATCAAACACATTAAGCAACGCCATTGTCAGAGCGCTTAAAATAAGCGACACATCATCCTGGTCAACCGTAGGAGAAACAAGTAGTTCGCTATAGAAGCGCTTGTTGTCTTCACTCCACTGGTTAGAAACAAGCAGAGCGCTGAACAGTTCGTCCATATAGCGCTGATGTATCGCGTTAATACGAGCAACTGAGGTATTCGGCATATCGCCAAGCGTGAGAGAAGCCATCGCCGTCTCCTGCACATAATTCTCTAACGACTTGCCAACCGACTCGTCACTCGCATCAAAACGCTTTGCAACATTAGCACATCTGATAAAAGGCAGACGCTTCTTAACGATAGACGCCAAGCGCACATTGGAATACAAGCGGAATGTGCGGCGAAGCAAGTGGTTGTATACAATTTCGCCTTGAGGGTCGCGCATATTGTGAGCAAGACAACCGCACATTATACGATAGTCGTTATCTATCTCCTCAACCTCAGACATGTATTCAGTCAAGGAAAGATCTGTCATGCGCTTCTTTAATAGACGCAACGCTTCGCCGACGTTATGATGTACAAGTATTGAGTCTTTTATGGTTGGATTTGCCATAGCTTTTACTTTTTGCTTGTGGAAGTAAGGTCGATGTCCTGCTGACGGGGCTTCTCAATATGATTGAACTTCAACTTAGGCAAGGCAGATATTGTACGATCGTCTACCTTATAATATTTACGAAGCACATCTGCATATCTGCCCATGCCATTAGCATTGAGCGAGTCGCAAGCCATATTGTATGCCTTGGTGAAAGCAGCGAGTTGTTTTCTGCGTCTTGTATCTGCCGTACGGTCTTTGCGTACAGCTATCACTCCCAAACGTTTGTCAACATCTCTACTGTCAATAACGACATTATTTCCAGCCAAACGTGCAGTAGTAGCTAAAGGCTCTGCAAGCCAAGCTGCATCCATCTCATTATTAAGCAGCATGCGCAAGCGGATGTTGACATCATTGACTTGAATGCGAAACGCCATAGACGAGAGCTTTGCGCCCGCAAGAACACGATCGCAAAGATAGTCGGTAGCCGAATAGCGAGTCATGGCTATCATCTTATCGCCGAACTGATCGATACGCTTCAGGCGACTCTTGCGACTGGCAATAAGCTGCCAATAAGCGCCGGTTGTAGATAGATAATCAAGTGAAGTGCCGCCAGCTGTCATACGCTTTGCACGCACAATATCGGTAACGATGCCTTCTACAGAACCGCCAACGAAAGCTGTATCGCAATCCATTTGGGCAGTAAAGCAACGCAAACGCACATCAACACCAAGAGTGTCGAACATACGGTGCTCCTTAGCAAGGAACAACGGCATACAATCCGCCGTAGGAAGTACGGCAAACTTCAACGCTAACGAGTCTTCACGATGCAGACGCTGGCGTTCGGCACGGGTCAAACGTTCTTTCTCCTCGATGGAGTTGCCGCACGAAACGGCAAATATGGCTAAAAGTATATAAATCACAATATGTTTCATGTGGCAAAAGTAGCAATAAATTTTGACACAACGAAAAATATTGTTACTTTTGTCGGTAATAAGGCGTGGCGATAAATGCCACGACAAATATATAAGACAATCATTATTATGGCAAAGACCAAAACAGCATATGTTTGCAGCAACTGCGGGCAGGAATCAACAAAATGGATCGGCAAATGCCCGAACTGCGGAGAATGGAACACATTCAAGGAGATACGTCTCGGCGCAAGCCAACCTGGCGGCAATGCGGACGGACTATTCCGCCACAGCAATGCTACATCCGGCAAAAGCAGTCCGATTAAGCTTTCGGACATCCCGACGCAAGACGATCCACGAATCGACATGCACGACGACGAGCTGAACCGCGTGCTTGGCGGCGGACTCGTTGCGGGAAGCATCGTGCTGCTTGGTGGCGAACCTGGTATAGGCAAAAGTACGTTGACTCTTCAAACCATACTCAACATCCCCGACCGAAAGATTCTATATGTCAGCGGCGAGGAAAGCGCACACCAGTTAAAAATGCGCGCCGAGCGCCTGCTTGGAGGGATGGCTAACGCAACAACTGCAGCTGTCGACAACATTAATATATTGTGCGAGACATCGCTACAGAAGATATTTGAGTTTGCGAACGAACTCGCACCGGAGTTGCTCGTAATCGACTCTATACAGACAATCGCGACAGACGAGGTGGAAAGCAGTCCGGGCAGCATCACGCAAGTGCGTGAATGCGCCGCTTCGTTGCTCCGTTTTGCAAAGACTACGGGCACGCCGGTCATACTCATCGGACATATAAATAAGGAAGGAACACTTGCTGGTCCGAAGATTCTGGAACATATTGTGGACACCGTGATACAATTTGAGGGCGACCAGCACTATATGTACCGCATCTTGCGATCGATAAAGAACCGTTTCGGAAGCACTTCCGAACTCGGTATCTACGAAATGCAGCAAACCGGCTTGCGCCAAGTAAGCAACCCTTCAGAACTACTACTGTCGCAAGACCACGACGGACTGTCGGGAGTGGCTATCAGTTCGGCAATAGAGGGCGTACGCCCTTTCCTCGTAGAGACTCAGGCTCTCGTTTCGTCAGCAGCATACGGCACGCCACAGCGTTCGGCTACAGGGTTTGACCAGCGCCGTCTGAACATGTTGCTCGCAGTTCTTGAAAAGCGTGTAGGTTTCAAACTGACACAGAAGGACGTTTTCGTGAATATAGCCGGCGGACTCCGCGTAACCGACCTTGCCATGGACTTGAGCGTCATAGCTGCCGTATTGTCAAGCAACGTAGATACGGCAATAGAAGCCGGATGGTGCATGGCAGGCGAAGTAGGACTAAGCGGCGAAGTACGCCCTATCAACCGCATTGAGCAGCGAATCGGCGAAGCAGAAAAACTCGGCTTCACAGATATAATACTACCGCTACACAACGTACAGAGCATCGATGCACGCAAGTACAAAATCAACATTCATCCAGTTAGAAAGGTTGAAGAAGCGCTTAGAGCTTTGTTCGGATAACGTTAAAGAAAACATTAAAGCTTAAGACGGACGACATTGACTATCATAGGGTTAAGAATTTATATTACATTCAATATTAAAAGAAAGAGAATATGAAAAACTCAGTAATAATCGTGAGTGGCGGAATGGATTCCATCACCCTACTCTACGACCACAAAGACGAGATTGCACTCGGCATTTCGTTCGACTACGGTAGCAATCACAACGCACGAGAGATACCGTTTGCCAAGATGCACTGCGAGAGACTCGGCATCAAACACATTACAATAAACCTCGACTTCATGCACCAGTATTTCAAGTCGAGCCTGCTTGATGGTGCGGAGGCCATCCCCGAAGGACATTATGCTGACGATAACATGAAATCGACGGTTGTGCCGTTCCGCAACGGTATTATGCTTTCCATAGCCATCGGCATAGCAGAGAGCAACAATCTCGACCAAGTGTTTATTGCCAATCATGGTGGCGACCACACCATCTATCCCGATTGCCGCCCCGAGTTCATAAACGCCATAGACGCAGCTGCTACGGCAGGCACCTATAATAATGTAAAAGTAGTTGCGCCATATACCAAGATAACAAAGAGCGACATCGCACGCATAGGCAAAAAGCTTGGCATCGACTACACCGAGACATGGAGCTGCTACAAAGGTGGCGAAGTGCATTGCGGCAAATGCGGCACCTGCGTAGAACGCAAGGAAGCTCTCGCAGAAGCCGGAATAGAGGATAAAACAATATACGAATAAGTAAATTTAACTGCGAACTTGCAAAATATCTATATATTTTTAGTAAATTTGCGGTCAAATACAGGCATTCAGTTTAAAAACAGAAATATTTCTAACTTTTAATAAACATTTTAAGAAAATGAAAATCGCAGATTTTAACTTTGCCGGCAAGAAGGCAATTGTACGCGTAGACTTCAATGTACCATTGGACGAGAATGGAAAAGTAACAGACGATACCCGTATCCGCGGCGCTCTTCCTACACTTAAGAAGGTGCTTGCAGACGGCGGCGCTCTCATCATGATGTCTCACATGGGCAAGCCGAAGGGCAAGGTTAACGAGAAGCTCTCTTTGAGCCAGATTGTTCCTAACGTATCTGCTGCTCTCGGTGTAGAGGTTAAGTTCGCTAAGGATTGCGGCAACGCTTCTGAAGAGGCTGCAGCTTTGAAGCCGGGCGAGGCACTTCTTCTTGAGAACCTCCGCTTCTATCCGGAGGAGGAAGGCAAGCCGGTAGGCGTAGAGAAGGGCACACCTGAGTACGACGCAGCAAAGAAGGAGATGAAGGTTCGCCAGCAGGAGTTCGCTAAGAAGCTCGCTTCTTACGCAGACTGCTACGTAATGGACGCATTCGGTACAGCTCACCGCAAGCACGCTTCTACAGCCGTTATCGATGAGTACTTCGACAAGGATCACAAGATGCTCGGCTACCTCATGGAGAAAGAGGTACATGCTGTTGACGCAGTTCTCGGCAACATCAAGCGCCCGTTCACAGCTATCATGGGTGGCTCTAAGGTTTCTACAAAGATCGGCATCATCGAGAACCTCCTCACAAAGGTAGACAACCTCATCCTCTGCGGTGGTATGACATACACATTCGCCAAGGCTCAGGGCGGCCACATCGGTCTCTCTATCTGCGAGGACGACAAGCTGGACGTAGCTCTCGACGTTATAAAGAAGGCTAAGGAGAACGGTGTAAACCTCGTTCTCGGCACAGACTCGGTATGCGGTGACGCATTCAAGAACGACTGCAACACACAGGTTTGCCCGTCAGGCGCAATTCCTGAGGGTTGGGAAGGTATGGACGCAGGTCCTGAGACACGCAAGCTGTTCGCTAACGCTATCAAGGGCGCTAAGACTATCCTCTGGAACGGTCCTGCAGGCGTATTCGAGTTCGACAACTTCGCTGGTGGCTCAAAGGCTATCGCTGAGGCTATCGCTGAGGCAACTAAGGAAGGCGCATTCTCACTCATCGGTGGTGGCGACTCTGTAGCTTGCATCAACAAGTTCGGCTTGGCTGACCAGGTTTCTTACATCTCTACTGGTGGTGGCGCTCTTCTCGAGGCTATCGAGGGAAAGGTACTCCCGGGCGTAGCTGCTATCGAGGCATAAGCTATTTAGCTTCAAAGTAGACAAAATATAATATGGCTGCAAACTATATACATTAATATATATATGGTTTGCAGCCTTTTTCATCCATCACTCGATGCTATTGGATAACTTTTTATTAAATAAAGTTAAGATTCAGGCATTAGAAGTACTTCGCATACTTTATTTAAGATAAAATCAGTACCTTTGCACTCGCAATTTTGCAAAAGTAATATTTATTTTAATTTTTAACACAATGAATCGATACGAAACCGTTTTCATTTTGACTCCCGTTTTGTCTGATGAACAGATGAAGGAAACGGTCGCTAAGTTCAAGAAGCTCCTCACTGACAATGGTGCAGAGATTGTGAACGAAGAGGCTTGGGGACTCAAGAAGATGGCTTATGCTATCCAGAAGAAGTCTACAGGATTCTATTGCCTGTTGGAGTTCAAGGCTGAGCCGACAATTATCAAGACTCTCGAGACTGGCTATCGCCGCGACGAGAAAGTTATTCGTTACATCACTGTTAAGCTCGACAAGTATGCAGCTCAGTATGCAGAGAAGCGAGTTAACAAGTTCAAAAAAGAGGAGGCTTAAAACATGGCAGCAGTAGAATCAGAAATTCGCTATTTGACTCCACCTTCAGTGGACACACGCAAGAAGAAGTATTGCCGTTTCAAGAAGAGCGGTATCAAGTACATCGACTACAAGGATCCTGAGTTCCTCAAGAAGTTCTTGAACGAGCAGGGCAAGATCCTTCCGCGTCGTATCACAGGTACATCTTTGAAGTATCAGCGTCGCGTAGCACAGGCTGTTAAGCGTGCTCGCCAGATTGCGTTGCTTCCTTACGTAACCGATTTGATGAAATAAATTAAGGAGGAATAGCAATTATGGAGATTATACTTAAGGAAGATATTATCGGCTTGGGTTACAAGAACGATATCGTAAACGTAAAGAATGGTTATGGCCGTAACTACCTGATCCCGCAGGGTAAGGGTGTTATCGCTTCTGAATCAGCAAAGAAGGTTCTCGCTGAGAACTTGAAGCAGCAGGCTCACAAGCTCGCTGTCCTCAAGGCTGAGGCTGAGAAGAAGGCTGAGGCTCTCAATGGCGTTGAGCTCGTTATTGAGGCTAAGGTTAGCGCTACTGGTGCTACTTACGGCTCTGTAAACGCGAACATCGTTGCTGAGGAACTTCAGAAGAAGGGCTTTGAGATCGATCGCAAGATCATCACAATGCGCGACATCAAGACTGTTGGCGACTTCGAGGCTACTATCCACTTCCACAAGGAGGTTGAGGTTAAGCTCCCGGTTAAGGTCGTAGCAGAGAACGCAGTAGTTGAGGCTCCGGTTGAAGAAGCAAAGGCTGAGGCAACTGAAGAGAACGCAGCTGAGTAATTCGATTTACAGATTACAACATAAAATTGAAGGTAGAATGTTTCGACATTCTACCTTTAATCGTTTTATAGGTTAATTTTTATCGTCTCGCCCTCAAAAAATAAAGCATTGCGCCAACACAATTAATTGACACAATGCCGTATTATTTCGCTTACGCCCAATATAGTTTAATATTGACGCAACGCAGAAAGCAATTCGTTATTCTCAGGCTTTGAACCGATGGTTATGCGCAAGCAATTCTCACACAACGGCATATCGGAACAATCCTTTATCATTATCCCCCTATCCGACAGATATTTATATACAGCTTGCGCATTCTCAAACTTTACAAGCAAGAAGTTTGTTTCTGACGGATAGACATGCTTGCAAATAGGCAGGTCCATGAAAGCAGAAACCATACGCTGGCGCTCGAGAATGATTGTGCGCACACGCTTTTCAGCTTCAAACGTGTCTCTAAATTCTTCTATGGCAACCTTCTGCGACAATGAGTTCAAAGCAAAAGGCGCCGCTACCCTATTCAATATGCCAACAATGTCACGACTCGCATAAAGCATAGCCACCGAAATGGCAGCACACCCCCAAGAATTATCCATCGTGTTCATCACAACAAGGTTTTCATACTTTGCAAGTCGAGAGCGCCAAGAAGCCCGGTTACTGAAGTCTACATACGATTCATCCAAAACAACGATTCCATCGAACATCTCCAGCAGCATAATCACTTCAGAAGGATTGGCTGCAGCACCGGTTGGAGAGTTCGGCGAGCAGATCCAAATAAGTTTGGTATGCTCGTCACATTGCTCAAGTACACGCTCCGCATTCAACTGGAAGTTATCGGCGAGCAAAACACGACGATTCTCCACATCGTTCAACTGCGCTAAAGCACCATATATATAATATGTAGGCTCAACAGTGATAACATTGTCAACACCAGGCGTACAAAAGCAACGATACATGGCGTCGACAAGCGCATGGCGTCCGTTTGCCACAAACACATTACCCACACCAACATTCTTCACCTTAGCAATCGATGCCTTCAGTACATTCAACAAAGCATCCGGATAACGGTTATAAGGTGAATTATATGGGTTTTCATCTCTGTCGAGCCATATACACGACTCAGAACGTCGAGCACCTTCATATTTAAAATCCTGCAAAGTCATGTTCAAGATGTTCGTACGCACCAATTCCTCTAATGGTTTCATAAATAATAATTCGAAAAGTTCAACTCTAAATATTAATACACAAAAGTAAGTTATTTTTAGGTATTATGCAAGATTTATTGTACTTTTGTAGGCTCTTGAGAACAAGTTTATATGCATACAAAATCAATCCTCACACTCCTACTCATAATAGCACTCGGAGCTTGCACGGAGAAACAACAATCTACGCAAACTCCTTGGGGCGACACGTTCGGGACAGACACCACTACATCACAGACATTCTCGCTCAGAGACATTCAAGAAAGCGGTGAAATGGTCGTTTTAACTATAAGTGGACCAGACACTTATTACGAATATAGAGGAAAACAATTAGGCACGCAGTATCTTATGTGTGAGAAATTTGCACAGAAAATCGGCGTGTCTCTACGCGTTGACATTTGCAGAAGCGTCGATGAAATGGTCAAAAAATTCAAATCTGGAGATGCTGATATGATTGTATACCCTATTCCGACCTCCACAAAAGGTATAATACCGTGCGGATACAGCACAGACCAAGGCAAACTCTCCTGGGCTGTAAGAGACGGCAATACAGAATTAGCAGACAGCATCAAGAACTGGTACAAGCCAGAGATTGCAGCAAATGTAAAACGTGAGGAAAGAGAGTTGTTCTCCACACAAAGCATCCACAGACATGTGTATGCCCCAATGCTGAACACACAAGCAGGCATCATCTCCAACTACGACCACCTTTTCAAGCGCTACGCCCCTATCGCAAGATGGGACTGGCGACTGCTTGCTGCCCAATGTTATCAAGAATCATGCTTCGACCCTAAGGCGTATTCTTGGGCTGGCGCAAAGGGATTGATGCAGATTATGCCAGAAACTGCAAGACATCTCGGATTAGCAGAAAGTGAAGTATACGAACCGGAGCAAAACATCTATGCAGCAGTGCGTTACATCAACGAGTTAAACTCACACTTTACGGATATAAGAAACCCGGAAGAACGCAAATTCTTTGTACTTGCAAGCTACAACGGCGGATTCTTTCATATCCGTGACGCTATGGCATTAGCTAAAAAGAACGGCAAGAACCCACACAAATGGATACATGTAGCTGAATACGTACTAAAGCTCAGCACACCAGAATACTATAACGACCCCGTAGTCAAATACGGATATATGCGTGGTAGCGAGACTGCCAACTACGTTAGTGCCATATATAGCCGCTGGCAGAAGTATCGAGGCGTCAGAAATGCATCGTCATTAGCCCCAACCGATGATGTTCCAACCGTTTATGAGCCACACAAAGCAAGCAAGAAACACCGTTTCAAGCTCAAGAATGTTAAAGATAATTAATAATTAAAACACATATAATATTTAATTGTATCGTTACGGAAAAATATGCGTACCTTTGCAACTCGATTTAATAATTCACATAAAGTCTAACTTTATTAATTTTCAATTTTTACTAATTTTATGTCAAATTTAAAGAACGTACAGCCATTGGCAGACTTCAACTGGGATGAGTTTGAGAATGGAAGTAGCTTGAACGTAAGCAAGCAGGAGCTTGAGAAGGCTTATGACGAAACACTTAACAAGGTATCTGAGCACCAGGTAGTTGAGGGTACTGTAATCTCTATCGACAAGAAAGAGGTTATCGTAAATATCGGTTACAAGAGCGACGGTATCATCCCTGCATCTGAATTCCGTTACAACCCGGAGCTGAAGGTAGGCGACAAGGTTGAGGTTTATATAGAGAACCAGGAGGACCGCAAGGGTCAGCTCGTACTCTCTCACAAGAAGGCTCGTCTTAGCAAGAGCTGGGAGCGTGTTAACGCAGCTCTTGAGAACGAAGAAGTTATCCAGGGTTACATCAAGTGCCGCACTAAGGGTGGCATGATCGTTGATGTATTCGGAATTGAGGCATTCCTCCCGGGAAGCCAGATTGACGTTCACCCAATACGCGACTACGACGTATTCGTAGGCAAGACAATGGAGTTCAAGGTTGTTAAGATCAACCAGGAGTTCCGCAACGTAGTTGTTTCTCACAAGGCTCTCATCGAGGCTGAGTTGGAAGCACAGAAGAAGGAGATTATCGGCAAGCTCGAGAAGGGTCAGATCCTCGAGGGTACAGTTAAGAACATCACATCTTACGGTGTATTCGTTGACCTCGGTGGTGTTGACGGTCTCATCCACATCACAGACCTCTCTTGGGGCCGCGTAAGCGATCCGCACGAGGTTGTAGCACTCGACCAGAAGATTAATGTTGTTATCCTCGACTTCGATGACGAGAAGAAGCGTATCGCTCTCGGTCTGAAGCAGCTCACTCCGCACCCATGGGATGCTCTTGACGAGAACCTCAAGGTAGGTGACCACGTTAAGGGTAAGGTAGTTGTTATCGCTGATTACGGCGCATTCGTAGAGATCGCTCCGGGCGTTGAGGGTCTTATCCACGTTTCAGAGATGAGCTGGAGCCAGCACCTCCGTTCAGCACAGGAGTTCCTCCACGTAGGCGACGAGGTAGAGGCCGTTATCCTCACACTCGACCGCGCAGAGCGCAAGATGTCTCTCGGCATCAAGCAGCTCAAGGAAGATCCGTGGGAGGCAATCGAGGTTAAGTACCCGGTAGGCAGCAAGCACACAGCTAAGGTTCGCAACTTCACTAACTTCGGTATCTTCGTAGAGCTCGAGGAAGGTGTTGATGGCCTTATCCACATCTCAGACCTTTCTTGGACAAAGAAGGTTAAGCATCCGTCAGAGTTCACACAGGTTGGTGCAAACATCGACGTTGTAGTTCTCGAGATTGACAAGGAGAACCGTCGTCTCAGCCTTGGTCACAAGCAGCTTGAGGAGAATCCTTGGGATACATACGAGACTATCTACACTCCGGGTTCTGTACACACAGGCAAGATTACAGAGATGATGGACAAGGGCGCTGTTATCACTCTCAACGAGGGTGGTGAGGGCTTCGCTACTCCTAAGCACCTCGTTAAGGAGGATGGCACACAGGCACAGCTTGGTGAGGAGCTCGAGTTCAAGGTAATCGAGTTTGTTAAGGAGACCAAGCGTATCATCCTTTCACATAGCCGTACATTCGAGACAGCAAAGGACGAAGTTAAGGCACCGCGCAAGCACAACACAGCTAAGAAGGAGTCTACTCCGGTTATCAACAACGTAGCTGCCAGCACAACTCTCGGTGACCTCGACGCTCTCGCAGAGCTCAAGGCAAAGATGGAGAAGGGCGAATAATCGTAACTCAAATCCATAACATAATAAGAAGGCGACTGCTTAATGCAGCCGCCTTTTTTTTTTAACCTATTAAGCACACCAGCATTTTGTTAATGCGTGTTAACACATAAAAATACAGCCTTTTGTAGAGTTATATTTCAAATAAAATCAGTAACTTTGCAACATAATAATCCAAAACACTTACGTTTCTCTTCTGAAACGTAGTTTCTCAATTAATTTTTATTATGTATAGCAAAGACGAATTATCAGATAAGAACACTTCTGAATTGCAGGATATTGCAACCGGCTTGGGTCTTAATGTTCAGGACTACACCAACAACGATGAATTGGTGTATGCAATTCTTGACAGACAAGCAGAAGTTGAAGGCAACAAGAATCCTTTAGGAGGTACTAAGCGTCGCCGTACCCGTATCGTCAAAAAAGATACAGACAAAGTGTACACCGTGAACGGTTCGGAAGGAGAGAATTTCGACATAAAGAAAAACAAGACTGCAACAACCAGCAACACAGAACAGCCCAAAACAGTAGAACCCGAAGAGGTTTCTCCAAGCGAAGAAGACATGTCACTTGAAGAACAGCTCAAGGCTATTCCGAAGCATCGCGGCCGCAAGTCGAAAAAAGAACTCGAACTGCTGTCTGCTTTAGAAGCACGCAAGCAGCAAACACCCGCAGAAGACGCGATGGAAGAAATGGTGTCTGCAGAAGAAAATAATATTGTTGCAGACGAACCGCTCCCCTACGCTCCTACCGATGAATACACAGACAACGGCAACACGGAGAATGTTGATACAGACGATTTCATTGTAGACACCGTCAAATCTGACGATATTATTCCAGAAGAAGCTTTTCATGGCGATACTCAGACAGAAGGCAAGCTCCCTGACCCAGGCTTGTTGGAGCAGTTGCAGGCAAAGATAAACGCCCACAACTCTTCTAACGAAGAAGAGCAGGAAATGCCGAACGACATGTATTGGGATGGCGACCCTGCTGACGGAACCGACTTCATTACAGTTGTAGACCTCCCTATTGAGGATCAGGGTGTTGTGCCGACATACGACATGTTCGACAACCCTACCAACAACAATATTCAGCAAGAGCAGGCTCCTACATATCAGCAGCAGGAACCCGCTGCTCCACTCTTCGACTTCACAGACCTTATCACAGCCAATGGCGTTCTCGAGGTGATGCCCGACGGATATGGTTTCCTGCGTTCAAGCGACTATAACTATCTGTCATCTCCTGATGATGTGTACGTTTCTACACAGCAGATAAAGTGCTACGGACTCAAGACCGGTGATGTCATTGAATGTCACGTACGCCCGCCGCACGACGGCGAGAAGTATTTCCCGCTTACAAGCATCGACCTTATAAACGGCAGAGAGCCTATGGATGTGCGCGACCGCATCGCATTCGAGCACCTCACTCCGCTCTTCCCTGACGAGAAGTTCAATCTCTGCGGCGATAAGGCTACAACAAACCTGAGCACACGCATCGTAGACATATTCTCGCCTATCGGCAAAGGTCAGCGTGCACTCATTGTCGCACAGCCAAAGACCGGTAAGACTATTTTGATGAAGGACATTGCCAACGCCATTGCGGCAAACCATCCTGAAGCATATCTCATGATGCTTCTCATCGACGAGCGTCCTGAGGAAGTTACAGACATGGCGCGCACAGTAAATGCAGAGGTTATCGCCTCTACATTCGACGAGCCGGCAGAGCGTCATGTGAAGATTGCAGGCATTGTGCTTGAGAAGGCAAAGCGTATGGTAGAATGTGGTCACGACGTAGTCATCTTTCTCGATTCTATCACTCGTCTTGCACGCGCTTACAACACCGTTTCGCCCGCATCAGGCAAGGTGCTCACCGGTGGTGTTGACGCAAATGCACTCCAGAAGCCGAAGCGCTTCTTCGGTGCGGCACGTAACATAGAAGGTGGCGGATCGCTCACAATCATCGCAACCGCACTCATTGATACCGGCTCGAAGATGGACGAAGTTATCTTCGAGGAGTTCAAGGGTACGGGCAACATGGAGTTGCAGCTCGACCGATCACTCTCCAACAAGCGTATATTCCCAGCTGTCAACCTTGTTGCTTCAAGTACACGTCGAGACGATCTGCTTCAGGACAAGACCACACTCGACCGTATGTGGATTTTGCGCAAGTACATTGCCGACATGAACCCGATAGAGGCGATGAACACCATACACGACAGTATGAGCAAGACGCGAGACAACGAGGAATTCCTGTTATCTATGAATTCTTAAAATGGAGAAATATATTGAAATCAAGGGCGCACGTGTCAACAATCTGAAGAACGTGAGCCTAAAGATACCACGCGATAAGTTTATCGTTATTACCGGAGTCTCTGGCTCCGGTAAATCGTCGCTGGCTTTCGACACATTGTATGCCGAAGGTCAGCGACGTTATGTTGAATCGCTATCATCCTATGCCCGCCAGTATTTGGGTAGAATGTGCAAGCCGGAATGCGATTTCATTAAAGGCTTGCCCCCTGCGATAGCCATCGAGCAGAAAGTAATTTCACGCAATCCGCGAAGCACCGTTGGCACAACCACCGAGATTTACGAATACCTGCGCCTGCTCTTTGCTCGCATTGGCCACACCTTCTCGCCGATTAGCGGCAACGAGGTGAAGATGCACACCGTAGAAGACGTGATAGAATGTACACGCCAATACTCCGAAGGTACAAAGTTCGCCGTACTCAGTCCGCTCACATTGGTGAAGGACCGCGACATCGCTACTCAACTTTCTTCGGAGATAATGCAAGGCTATTCGCGCATATTCTACAAGAACGAGTTCGTAAGAATCGACGATTTCATCGCTGATACCGAGGCTTTGAAGACGGCCAACGTTGCAGACATATTCATTCTTATCGACCGAATGAGCGTCAGCAGCAACAAAGATGCCATCTCCCGCCTTACCGACTCTGTAGAGACCGCTTTCTACGAAGGCAACGGCAGTTGCCGCATCGTTTTCTTCCCTGCAAACATCGTTTACGACTTCTCTACGAGGTTCGAAGCCGACGGTATGACGTTCGAGAAACCAAACGACAATATGTTCTCGTTCAACTCGCCGGCTGGTGCGTGCCCCGAATGTGAAGGCTACGGCAAGATTATCGGCATCGACGAGTCGCTCGTGATACCCAACTCCTCGCTTAGCGTATACGACGGTTGCGTACAATGCTGGCACGGCGAAAAGTTGGGCATGTGGATGAAGGAGTTCTGCCGACGCGCTGCAAAGGACAACTTCCCTATCTTCACGCCCTACTTCGAACTGACCGCAGCACAGAAAGGCATGCTTTGGCACGGTCTGCCGTCTGACAAGCATCTAAGTCCAAGAGAGCAAGTAAGCATCGACGCCTTCTTCCAGATGGTGAAGGAGAACCAGCATAAGATTCAGTATCGCGTGCTGCTCAGCCGCTATCGTGGCAAGACGATATGCCCGAAATGTCACGGCACACGTCTGCGCCCAGAGGCTACGTGGGTGAAGATTGGAGGCATGAGCATAACCGAACTTATCGAGAAGCCGGTAGACAACCTGAAGGCATGGTTCGACAACCTCGTGCTTGAAGGCAACGAGAAGAAGATTGCCGAGAGACTGCTGCACGAGATAACCAGCCGACTGCAATTCCTGCAGGACGTAGGCTTGGGCTACCTCACGCTCAACCGCCCGTCTAACACATTGAGCGGCGGCGAGAGCCAACGCATCAACCTCACGACAAACCTTGGAAGTTCGCTCGTAGGTTCGGTATATATCCTCGACGAGCCAAGCATCGGCCTGCACAGTCGCGATACCGACAAACTCATACACGTGCTGCGCGAACTGCAGAAGCTGCACAACACCGTGATTGTTGTGGAGCACGACGAAGAGATTATGCGTGCAGCCGACTATATCATAGACGTAGGTCCAGACGCCGGTCGTCTCGGTGGCGAGATTGTGTTTGAAGGTTCGGTGAAGGAGATTCTCGACAAGTCAAACAACAATCAGTCAGACCCATCAGAAGGCAAAGTGAGCCACACCGTGCGCTATCTTACCGGTCAGGACGTGATTGAAGTTCCGCAGTCGCGCCGCCCTTGGAACATGTCGGTAGACATAAAGGGCGCACGCATGAACAACTTGCGCGGCATCGACGTTAAGATTCCGCTGAACGTGATGACCGTAGTCACCGGCGTGAGCGGTTCGGGCAAGTCGTCGCTGATAAAAGGCATACTCTACCCTGCCCTAAAGCGCCATCTCAACGAGGTGGCTGACATGCCGGGCGACTACTCTTCGCTCGAAGGTGACTGGAACAAGCTGGCGCACGTAGAATTTGTAGACCAGAACCCGATTGGCAAGAGCACACGCTCTAACCCTGCTACATACGTGAAAGCCTACGACGCCATCCGCCAACTCTTTGCCGACCAACCGCTCGCAAAGCAGGAGGGATTCACGGCGCAATACTTCTCGTTCAACGCCGAGGGCGGCAGATGCGAGGAGTGCAAGGGCGCAGGAGTGGTAACTGTAGAGATGCAGTTCATGGCAGACTTGGTATTGGAGTGCGACGCCTGTCACGGACGCCGCTTCAAGAAGGATATTCTCGACGTGCGTTATCATGGCAAGAACATATACGACGTACTTGAAATGACCGTTTCTGAGGCAATAGCATTCTTCACCGAGCACGGCAACAACATCATCGTTACGCGTCTGAAGCCGTTGGAAGATGTCGGTCTGGGATACATCAAACTTGGACAGAACTCGTCAACGCTCTCAGGCGGTGAGAACCAGCGCGTAAAACTCGCTTACTTCATCAGTCAGGAGCGCCAGGAGCCTACGATGTTCATCTTTGACGAGCCAACAACGGGCTTGCACTTCCATGATATCCATCGCCTGCTCGATTCGTTCAACGCCCTTATAACACGAGGACACACGGTCGTGATAATCGAGCACAACCTCGACGTGATAAAGTGCGGCGACTACGTTATCGACTTGGGACCTGAAGGTGGCGACAAGGGCGGCAATATCGTATGTTGCGGCACGCCGGAAGACATAGTGCGTTGCAAAGAGAGTCTGACAGGATATTATCTGCGCGAAAAGCTCACAAACAACAAAGTCTGAGCACAAGAACACAAACATTCTGTCAAAGGAACAGCTACACATTAGCTGAACAAATATTAGTGGACACCGAACGCAATCCGATCGGACACCGAACGCAACCCGATTGGACACCGAACGCAACCCGATCGGACACCGTACGCAACCCGATAAGATTCCGAAGGCAACTCGATAAGACACCGACCGCATATAGATAGTTTGCGGTCGGTGTTTTTTTATATCTACAAACTTAAAAGCGTAAACCAACTGGCAAACAAAGACACAATATATAGCCGCAAAGGAAATAAACGTTAAAAAATTACTACACAAATTGAAAAAACACAGGCAAATAGGCTTGCAAGTAAAGATTTTTATGTAAGTTTGCATACGACAAACAATAAACCTAAAGCTATGATATACGTAACCTTACCTACTACCACGGAAGAAAAGCGATTAACGTACTATCTTGCTATGGAGGAATACGTTGCACGACACATGGAAAGCGACGATTATTTCTTTATGTGGCAAGTCACCCCTACCGTTATATTTGGACGTAATCAGCTCATTCAGAGCGAAGTAAACCTGGAATACTGCCGCACACATGGCATAAACACATTCCGCAGAAAAAGCGGAGGAGGCTGCGTATATGCCGACAAGAGCAACATAATGTTTTCGTACATCACGCATGACGAGAACGTGAACCTCACGTTCAGCAAATACATAGGTATGGTTGTCGAAATGCTGCGCAAGCTCGGAGTGCCGGCTACAGCAAGTGGACGCAACGACATCATGATAGGCGACCGCAAGGTGTCGGGCAATGCGTTCTACCACATCCCTGGCCGCAGCATCGTGCACGGCACTATGCTCTACGACACCAACATGCAGAACATGGTGGGCGCCATCACGCCGTCTGACGAGAAACTCGTGTCGAAGGGTATAAATAGTGTCAGACAGCACATCACGCTGCTCAAAGACCACATCAAGATGGATATTGAGGCGTTCAAAACATTCGTGAAGAACGACCTCTGCAGCAGAGAGGTGGTGCTCGACGAGGCTGCAATGGACGAGATTTCGCGCATCGAAAAGGAGTATCTCACACCCGAATTCATCTACGGCAACAACCCCAGATACAACATACAGCGCCAAGGCCGAATAGAAGGCGTGGGCGACTTTGTCGTGAACATCGAGATGAAGAACGACGTAATAAAGGATGTGGACATCAAGGGCGACTACTTCCTTGTGGGCGATATCGGACAGCAGGTGATAGCTCCACTCATCGACCGACATCTCACTAAAGAAGACCTGGAAGCAGCCCTTCCCGACCGCCTCGACGATGTAATTCTGAATATGAAGAAAGCCGACTTTGTCGGATTGCTACTAAATAAATAATGTATACGAATCAAACCTAAACACTACTAATATGGAAAAGAAAACATGTCTCTATGACAAACACGTGGCTCTCAGAGCCTTGATGCAACCGTTTGGCGGATTCATCATGCCTATCCAGTATTCGAACATTACTGACGAGCACAACGCTGTACGCCAGCATTGTGGCGTGTTCGACGTGTCGCACATGGGCGAAGTAACGGTTAAGGGTCCGGATGCAGAGCGCTACGTGAGCCATATCTTCACCAACGACGTACGTGGAGCTGAGCCTGGCAAGATTTTCTACGGCATGATGTGCTACGAGAACGGTGGCACCGTTGACGACCTCTTGGTTTACAAGATGGCTGAAAACGACTTCTTCCTCGTTATCAATGCTGCAAACATCGACAAGGATGTAGAGTGGATGAAGAGCCACTTGGAAGGTTTCGACGTAGAGTTCGAGAACCGCTCAGAATACTACGGACAGCTCGCTGTGCAGGGTCCGGAGGCAGAACAAGTAGTAGAGGAAGTGCTCGGATTGGAGTGCAAGGACCTCGTATTCTATACAACAAAGACCATCGACGTAGCAGGCGAGACAATCATCATAAGCCGCACCGGTTATACAGGTGAGGACGGATTCGAAATCTACGCTTCTCACGCTTTCATCAACGAGCAGTGGGATAAGCTCATGGCTTCGGGCCGCTGCAAGCCTTGCGGACTCGGCTGCCGCGACACTCTGCGCTTCGAGGTTGGTCTGCCGCTCTATGGCGACGAGCTGTCAAGCGAGATTTCGCCGGTAATGGCTGGCTTGAGCATGTTCTGCAAGCTCGACAAGCCTGAGTTCATCGGTAAGGAGGCGCTTGCCGCACAGAAGGCTGAAGGCACCAAGCAGAAGGTTGTAGGCATCGAACTCAACGACCGCGCTATCCCGCGTCACGGCTATAAGGTGCTTCACGAGGGTGAAGTCATCGGCGAGGTTACAACCGGCTACCACACTATATCTTCAGACAAGTCGGTCTGCATGGCTCTCATCGACGCACGCTTCGCAAAGCTCGGCACAGAGCTTGAGGTTCAGATCAGAAAGAAGACCTTCCCGGGCGTTGTTGTAAAGAAGAAGTTCTACGACAAGCACTACAAGAAGTAATCACATAACAATTCATAGAAGGGTATGGCATCCGTGCCATACCCACGCACCCCTATCTGCACATTCTATAATACAAGAATAATATTTAAACTAAATAACAATTAAAAAACAAATCTATTATGGCAAAAGTAATTGAAGGACTCTTCTATTCAGAGTCACACGAATATGTAAAGGTTGAAGGCGATTTCGCTTATGTAGGCATCACCGACTATGCTCAGCACGCATTGGGCAACGTGGTTTACGTTGACATGCCTGAGGTAGACGACGAGGTTGAAGCTGATGAGGACTTCGGTGCTGTAGAAAGCGTGAAGGCTGCCAGCGACCTTATCTCTCCTGTTTCGGGTACTGTGGTTGAAGTGAACGAGGCTCTCGAGGACAAGCCAGAACTCCTCAACGAGGATGCTTTCGAGAACTGGATCATGAAGGTTCAGATGTCAGACAAGTCTGAGCTCGACGCTCTGATGGACGCTGCTGCATACGAGGAGTTGTGCAGCAAAGAGTAACTGAAACACATCAAATCAACCATTGTCGAGCTTAAGGCTCGACAATAAACCGATCAAGCTATGAACTTCAAATTTTTTCCACAGACCAAGGAAGAAATAGAACAGATGCTCAAGCAGGCCGGCATGAATTCGCTCGACGATCTCTATGCCGACGTGCCTGAGCAGATTCGCTTCCGTGGTGAATACGATTTACCCGAGCCGATGAGCGAAACAGAGATTCGCTCGCTGTTCGAGAAGCTCGGTGAAAAGAATCGCCGACTTACTGTGTTTGCTGGAGCAGGATGCTACGACCACTACACACCAGCTGTAGTGCCAAACATCATCTCGCGCTCAGAGTTTCTCACAAGCTACACTCCGTACCAGGCTGAGATTTCGCAGGGTACACTCCACTATATCTTCGAATACCAGAGCATGATGGCAGAACTCACCGGCATGGATGTTTCAAACGCATCTATGTACGACGGTTCTACCGCTACGGCTGAGGCTGCAATTATGGCTCTTGCTTCTACAAAGAAGACTGACACGGTGCTTGTATCGGCCTCGGTAGACCCGAAGGTGCTTAATGTAGTGAAGACTTACGCTCACTTCCACGGCTTCAACGTGGAGCTTATCGCAGAAAACGACGGTGCTACCGACAAGGAGCAGATGGACGCCCGCCTCGAAAAGGGCGGCGTGGCTGGCGTAATCGTTCAGCAGCCTAACTATCATGGCATTGTTGAAGACTTCAGCGGCTTTGCCGATTCATGTCATGCACATAAGTCGTTGTTCATCGTGAACAGCGTGGCTGCCGACCTCGCATTGCTGAAGACTCCAGGCGAATGGGGTGCTGACGTAGCAGTAGGCGACGGACAGTCGTTGGGCATTCCGATGTCATTCGGAGGTCCGTCGGTAGGCTATATGTGCTGCACCGAAAAGCTCATGCGCAAGATGCCGGGCCGTATCGTTGGCAAGACTGTAGACAATCGCGGACAGCGCGTGTTCGTTCTCACATTGCAGGCTCGCGAACAGCACATCCGCCGTCAGAAAGCTACATCGAACATCTGCTCTAACGAGTCGCTCATGGCTCTCTTCGTTACTATCTATATGTCTGTAATGGGCAAGGAAGGTGTGAAGGAAGCTGCGCAGATGTCATACGACGGCGCTCATTATCTGCATGACGCTTTGATTGCAACAGGTTTGTTCTCAGACAAATACGAGCGTCCGTTCTTCAATGAGTTCTGCGTTAAGTACAACGGCGATGTCGACCGCTTGCAGCAGCGTTTCATCGAGAACGGCATCTTAGGCGGTGTGAAGGTTGACGCTGACACATTGATGTTTGCCGTTACCGAAAAGCGCACGAAGGAAGAAATTGATAAACTCGTTAATATTGCAAAGGAGGAAAAGCTATGAACAATAGTCTTTATGGAAACTTGATTTTTGAGTTGTCTAAACCCGGACGCTGTGGCTATTCGCTCCCAAAGAACGAGTTCGGACACCATGAGGTGCCGACTGAAATGCGTCGTTGCGAAGATGCTAAATTGCCAGAGTGTGACGAACTGACCGTGGTACGCCACTACACAAATCTTAGCGCAAACAACTTCGGCGTTAACAACGGCTTCTACCCTCTCGGTAGCTGTACTATGAAGTACAACCCTATCATCAATGAGGAGATAGCTGCTTTGCCGCAGTTCGCAGCATTGCACCCATTGCAACCTGAGGACACATGTCAGGGAGCTTTGCAGGTATACTATGATATGCAGAAGGCTCTCTCTGCAATTACCGGTTTGGAGGAGTTCACACTCAATCCGTTCGCTGGTGCTCACGGCGAGCTTACCGGTTTGATGGTCATCCGTGCGTATCATCAGAGCCGTGGCGACTTGAAGCGTACAAAGGTTATCGTGCCCGACTCGGCTCACGGCACAAACCCGGCTTCGGCAGCTGTCTGTGGCTTGGAGATTGTAGAAGTGAAGTCTACAGCTCAAGGCGTAGTTGACGTTAACGACCTTCGCGGTCTGCTCGACGACACCGTAGCTGCTGTGATGATGACCAACCCGAATACATTGGGACTCTTCGAGCGCGAGATACCTGAGATACAGAAGCTCGTTCACGAGTGTGGCGGCTTGATGTACTACGACGGAGCTAACCTCAACCCGATGCTTGGCGTTTGCCGTCCGGGCGATATGGGCTTCGACGTTATGCACATCAACCTGCACAAGACATTCTCTACACCTCACGGCGGTGGCGGTCCTGGTTCAGGTCCAGTCGGCGTGCGTAAGGGATTGGAGCAGTTCTTGCCTGTACCGAAGGTTGAGAAGGTGGGCGATCGTTATCGCATCGTAACTACAAACGGTCAGGACTTCAACGTGCATGTTGGCGAGTTCTTCGGCAACTACGCAGTTATGCTCCGCGCATACACATACATCCTCACTCTCGGCAAGGAACACATCCGCATGGTTGGTCCGCTTGCTACACTCAATGCCAACTATATCAAGGAGGCACTTAAGGATGTATACGAGTTGCCCATACCGACAGTCTGCAAGCATGAGTTCGTATTCAACGGCTTGAAGGACAAGTCAACGGGTGTGACAACAATGGACGTAGCAAAGCGTTTGCTCGACTATGGTTATCATGCTCCTACGATCTACTTCCCGTTGCTGTTCCATGAGGCAATGATGATTGAGCCGACAGAAAACGAAAGCAAGGAGACGCTCGACGAGTTCATCGCTGTTCTGCGTAAGATTGCAGAGGAAGCAAAGACAAATCCAGAAGAGGTGAAGACAGCTCCGCACAACACTCCGACAGGTCGTGTTGACGACGTGCTGGCTGCTAAGCAACCGATACTTACTTGGAAGCAGCTTTCCAACTAATTAACCATAAAGGGTGTGCTAAAATAGAACATAAGTCAAACATGGCTCAGCCCGATATATTCTATTTTGGCACACTTTTTTTAATATAAACTGTAAACAAAATGACTAAAACAGATCTTATCATTATAGGTTCTGGCCCCGGAGGCTATCGTGCTGCGCACTATGCTGCGCAACATGGACTCACCGTGACCATCATTGAAGCAGCCGAGGCTGGTGGCACATGCTTGAACCGCGGCTGTATACCAACAAAGACTCTCTGTCGAAACGCAGAAGTTATAGACACCATGCAGCATGCTGACGTATTCGGCGTAGCGCTTGATGGTTTCCAACTTCAATTCCAGAAGGTTATTGAGCGCAAGCAGCAGGTTGTTGAACAGCTGCGTAGCGGCATCGAGACGCTGATGCAGACTCCTGGCATTACTTTCGTTCGTGGCTTTGCTCACTTCAAGGATAACAAGACTGTTGTTGTAGGCGAAGAAGAGTATACTGCCGACAACATAATGATAGCTACGGGCAGCGACTCAAAGTGTCCGCCTATTGAAGGCACAACATTGCCGGGCGTTATCACCTCTACAGAACTTCTCGACATCGACCATATTCCTGAGCGTTTGTGCATCATCGGCGCAGGAGTTATCGGAATGGAATTTGCTTCCGTGTTCAGCAGTTTCGGTAGTAAGGTGAGTGTGATTGAGTTCCTCAAGGAGTGTTTGCCAGTTCTCGATTCGGACATCGCAAAGCGTCTGCGCCAAACTATCGGCAAGCGCGGCGTAGAGTTCTCTATGCAGTCGGCTGTTAAGTCAATCACAGAGACAACTACAGAGGACGGTAAGCGCCAGCTCACAGTAACGTACGAGAAGAAGGGCAAGCCTGCGCAGGTGGATGCAGACGTTGTGCTCATTGCAACCGGTCGCAAGCCGAACATCGAAGGTCTTGACCTGGAACTCGCAGGCGTTGAATACTCGCCGAAGGGAATCGCAGTAGACGATGATTTCTGCACAAATGTTGAAGGCATATACGCAATAGGCGACGTGAATGGTCGTTGTATGCTCGCTCATGCAGCAACATTCCAGGGTCTGCATGTTGTGAACAAGATTCTCGGTAAAGAAGACGATATCAAGTTTGACATTATGCCGTCTGCTATCTTCACTTATCCCGAAGCTGCAAGTGTAGGAAAGAGCGAAGATCAGCTGAAAGCGGAAGGTTGCGAATACGAATGTCGCAAGGGTTTCCACCGTTCAAACGGCAAGGCTCTCGCAATGAACGAAACAGATGGTATGGTGAAGTTGTTTGTCGACAAGGCAGACGGAAAAATTCTCGGTTGTCATGCTTTCGGAGCACATTCTTCCGACATGGTGCAGGAGATTTCGGCTCTCATGAATCAGGGCGCAACCATTACAGACCTCGCCAATTGTATCCACATACATCCCACTTTGGGCGAGATTCTGCACGATATCGCTTTATAACAAAAGACATCATCGAACAAATCGATACAAAAAATAAATGAGGCTATAAGACAATGGTTCTATAGCCTCATTCTTTTTTCAAAATTAGTCTACCCTACTTAATGCAGTCGGTCGTATTATCTGTTTGTTACCACAACCTTCTTGCCGCTGACGATATACACGCCTGGTGTCAGATTCTGAAGGTTGTCACCAACATAAACGCCATTGATATTATAGACCTTTTGACTATTCGACTGCGAATTAACTTCAACATCAACAATACCATCAACGATGGTTTCTGTATCATAACTCAACACCTGATCTACTGCTTTTCTCGGAATGATGAAATACACTCTTGTACCCTTCATTCTGTGATCATTTTCAGAAGGTCTGAAGAACGTATTGTTGTCGCCAAGGAACAGATTCGTGCCATCGGGATTCAATACGGTTGCCTGATATGTGCCCTTCATGAAATATCCATCTGCACCAACCTGCAAATCAGGATGTGCAGCCATATCAATCTTCACATTTTCAAAGAGAAGATTATCAAGATTCTTATTGGGCTTAATCAGATATGGAACACCAGCCTCCAAATTTTCAACAGACTTGAAGTACATAACCATTCCCTTCATGTGGTCGAATGTTCTCAATTCTACTTTCTCGCCTCCAAAGACCTCAACCAACTGCTCTTTCGCAACGTTGAAAGGCAAACAAATAGTGTACCATGTATCATCAGCAACAAACGATCTCTTCAATTTGAAATGCACGGCAGTCTTATCGTACTCCTTAATCTTGGCATCAGCCTCAAAGTCAGTATCAGAAATCTCAAGAGAAGGTACGGGGTTTATGAATATCTCGATCTTTTTGATGTAGCAGATATTAGGACTTCTAAGTGTAAATGGCTTGGAATCGGGGATATATTCTGTAAATTCAAACTCGGAGAGACCATCAATTACTCCTGCCCCATTCTTTATATAATTAGTTAAATTAGCATTTGAGATATAAGGCCTGGATATATTGTGAGCTTGTTCAAAAGTTACTCTTACAGCATATCCGTTAGGAGCTAAAAACTCGGGACTATTTATTCTTCCTCCACTAACTATAGATGTTAAGAAAACCTTATCAACCCATTTTTTATGAAAGCCCAATATATTAAATTTATATTCTTCGCCATTATCAGCTTTGAATATGCAAACTTGAGCCGGTGTCGTCTTATCAACAGTCTTAGGCAAATTGGAAAACGCATTCTTATCAGCAGAGAACACAATTGTCGCCTCACCCAATCTGTCTTGGTATGTCAGAGTATATGAACCTTCCGACTCCTTATACAAGTCTGAGCCAGCATATTTTGCAGTTATCGTTGTTGTACCAAATTCGTTTAATGTTATTATTTCACCAGTAGACTCATCAACTGATGCAACCTTCTCATTGCTACTTGAATATGAAAGTTTTGCATCAGCAATAGCCTCGCCATTTCGAAGTGTCACACTTGCTGTAGGCAAAGAAAACTCCTTACCTTTATATATTGTCAAATCATTGGAACTGAACGTCACAAAAGTAGTTTGCTTTATTGCTGATTGCGAGCCATCGGCTTTATATATTGCAAGCATTCGTCGAGGAGCATCGTGATAAGTGTAATCATAGCATGAGAAGCCAGTACCCTCTGCAAAAAGAAACGCTTTCTTTACTTTATTTTCAAATACTATTTCAGCATGTGTTTTATCTATTGCTATAGTAGCCTTAGATGTATTATCAGGAATTGATTTTAAATCTGTAACATTAGCTAAAGAAGGTGTTGATCCGTTAGACAAATATAACCCATCAGCCGTCTTCAGATAGTAATACTTCGTTGAAGTAGTCTTTTCAAGTGTAAGAATTGTAACGATATTACTTGTTGTAGCAACACCATTACCAATAAGAATATCGGTAAAGTTAAAATATTTCACACCATTCCAAGTAGAAATGGCCTTAGACAATTCTTCATTCACCACAATAAACCGATCGCCATCATTCAATTCTTCGATACTATTAATACGAGTGAAAGTTTGTTCTTCTGCATGCATAGACATGCCTGTTCCCATAATAAGACATACGAGAACAAGCAGATAATTGAAAAACTTCAATTTGATAGTCATTTAGTGATTAGTTAAATTAAAAATGGATGAAGGCGTCCAAACATAAACGGACACACCTCATCGTTTTATAGTCTGCCACGACCGATACGCACATCCGCAACGACCGTTGCAGACATACGTATCGACCGTGGCGGATGCACGTGCAGACCGCTACACACTTTCATGCGATTGGTTTTATCACACGAAGTGTGGCGGTCTATCTTCTATAATGTTTACTGATGCTGCTCACGAAGCAAGTCATTCACAGTCTTCACGGGATTGAATGTGCCGATTGGCACCTCAACGAAGATTGTGTTCCAGTCGCTCATTGCGCCATTCCAAAGACCCGGAAGTTCGAGAGCCTTAAGTTCCTTGCCGTTCTTGCTCTTAGAAGAGATGAAGCCTGTCTTCTTGTCGACATACTCCGGAAGGTTGAAGCGATTGCCCTTGTAGTCCTTTGTAGCACAAACAAGGTCAACTGGGTTGAAGTGTGTGCCTTCCTTGAACATGCGTACATACTCCTCGTTGTTTGTATCAATCTGGCTCGACTCAAGAATCTGCGGACTAACAGTTCCGTCGTTATTGTAGCAGAGGAACGGACCGCCACCAGGCTCGCCTACATTCTTCACTACACCGCAAACGCGGATAGGTCTATTGAACTTAGTCTTGAGGTATTCAGCCAATTCGGCATCTGCCAGTTCTGCAGCGCCAGCCTTCTTGCAGCACAATGTTGTCTCAACGAAACGTAGCATCTCTGTAAGTTTCTCGCGAGAAGGCACGCCAGCCTCGAGTTCGCGCAGATAATCGAACACCTGTTTCTGAGTATCAACGAGAACGCCAGCAATAAGCTTCTTGTACAAAACAGTCTCGTCCTTGATTCTATCTGGCACAACGTTGTCGATATTCTTGATGAACACAACGTCAGCCTCAATCTCGTTGAGGTTCTCGATGAGTGCGCCATGACCGCCCGGACGGAACAGCAATGTGCCGTCTTCGTTGCGGAACGGAGTGTTGTCTGTGTTTGCAGCTATCGTGTCTGTGCTCGGCTTCTGCTCAGAGAAACTTACGTTGAACGTAACGTTGAACTTCTTCTCCATGTAAGGCAGACTCTCTGCCACCTTCTTCTTGAAGAGTTCGAGATGGTCGTGCGAAACCGTGAAGTGAATGTTAGCCTTACCGTCAGAGCAAGCATAGAGCGCTGCTTCTACGAGATGCTCCTCCATCGGAGTGCGCGGACCATCCTCATACTGATGGAACAGCAGCAAGCCCTTCGGCAACTGACCATAGTTCAAGCCCTTTGTCTCAAGCAGGTTTGCTACGACAGCCTTATACTTGCCGTGCTTGATAAGGTCGCAAACACATTCGCCTTCGTTCTCCTTGCACTTTGCGCAAAGAGCCTTCTTGAAAGCGAACTTCTTGATATTGTCGAAGAAGAACTTTTCGAAGTCGGTAGTCGGCTCGTCATAGTCGGCAGAAAGGAACGCAAAGAGATTCTTGAACATACGGCTCGCAGCTCCACTTGCCGGCACGAACTTCACGATAGTATGCTGGTCGCTAAGATAAGCGCTCCAATCGTTAACGTACTTCTCAACTTGCGCAGAGTCTGGCGAGAAGATGCCGTTGCCTACTGCTGCTGCAGCTTCAATCTTCAAGAACGGGAATCCTTCCTTAATCTGTGTGAGTTGATGCTCGATAGCCTCGGGTGTAATGCCTCGCTGTGCTATCTGGGTTAAATCTTGGTTAGAAAACATAATATTGTAGTTTTAAGAATTAAATTCAAGACTTGGCTTAACACATACAAATGTAAGGACTTTTTCTCAAATGAGGGAAAAAAACGCCCATTATTTTATGAATTAGAATTATTATTTATAATTTTGTGGTGATATTATCTCCGACAATGATTGAATCGTATTTGCATACGTGTTTAAACAGCAATTTAAATTATAACTTATGATAAATTTCCCTTGCGCAAAAATAAATCTCGGACTCAACATCACCGAGAAGCGCCCTGACGGGTATCACAATCTTGAAACCGTTTTCTTCCCTATTCCGCTATGCGACGCTTTGGAAGTGCAGACTATGGACGAAGCGTTTCCGTCTAAACTGAACTGCGATCTTAAAGTGACTGGCAATAGTGTGTGTTGCAACGAGGAGGACAATCTCATAACAAGGGCATATAATCTGCTGGCAGCCGACTATAACCTGCCACGAGTTCATGCGCATCTGTACAAACATATCCCAACAGAAGCCGGACTTGGTGGAGGTTCGAGCGACGCAGCTTTTATGATAAGACTGCTGAATGACAGCTACAAACTGAACATCAGCAAAGAGGATATGGAGAAGTACGCAGCCCGTTTGGGCGCCGATTGCGCTTTCTTCATCGCCTCTGAACCTGCCTACGCAGAGGGCATTGGAGAGATTCTTACGCCGGTTACGATTACCGATAATAATCTGAAAGGCTACAGCATGGTTGTAGTGAAACCGTCATTGGCAATCTCTACAAAGGAGGCGTTTGCACACATCCATCCACAAAAGCCGAACATTTCGTGCCGCGACATTGTCGCGCAACCCATCGAGACATGGCGCAACAGACTGACAAACGACTTCGAGGAAAGCCTCTTCCCAAACCATCCCGAATTGGCTGCCATCAAAGAGACTCTGTATAACATGGGAGCGGCTTACGCACAGATGAGCGGAAGCGGCAGCAGTCTGTTCGGCATATTCAAGGAAAAGGCAGACAAATCGGCATTCGAGAAGCAATTCTCCGACTGCAAGGTCTTTGTCCTTGACATTTAATGATTGCAGACCGCAGAATTTTATGTATTATACATATATTTGTAGCTGATATACAAACAGAATAAAAACTATATAAATTCAAAATAAATGCGCAATACAAACAATACATACAAGACACAAGGAGGCGACAATCTGGTTATCACCGTAAAGGAGAACGCTCCCCTGCTCGAATATCTCATCAATAACGTAAGCGAGAGCCGCTCCAAGTTGAAAGCAACGCTGCAAGGTCGTGGCATAGCCGTGAACGGAAGAATGGTAACTCAGTTCGACTACCAGCTTAAAGCTGGCGACAAGATTATCATCAGCCGCCACAAGAAGCAGAACCAGTTCAAGAGTCGCTACGTTAAAATTGTATACGAAGACAAATGGCTCGTCGTTGTAGAGAAGAATATCGGCATTCTGTCGATGGCTGCAGGCCATTCTTCGCTCAATGTGAAGTCGGTGCTCGACGACTACTTCCTGAAGTCGCGCCAGAAATGCCGCGCACACGTTGTACACCGCCTCGACCGCGACACAAGTGGACTCATGGTATATGCCAAGGACATAGAGACAGAACAGATACTCGAGCACAACTGGCATCAGATTGTTTACGATCGCCGCTATGTCGCAGTAGTGAGTGGCGAAATGGAGCAGGACAATGGCACTATCGCCAACTGGCTGAAGGACAACAAGGCATACATCACATATTCGTCGCCTACTGACAATGGTGGCAAATATGCTGTCACACACTTCCAGGTGCTCAATCGCACCACAGAACACTCGCTCGTAGAGTATAAGCTTGAGACCGGTCGCAAGAACCAGATACGTGTACACTCGGCAGACATGGGACATCCCGTTTGTGGCGACGTGAAATACGGCAACGGTGACGACCCGTTGCATCGTTTATGCCTGCATGCATACATGCTCTGCTTCACCCACCCCGTTACGGGCGAGCCAATGGAGTTCTCTACACCTATCCCTACAGCATTCAGAAGTCTGTTCTAACGAAATCAATTCCGTATGTCTGTGCCTAATTGTCAGTAAATACCATTTATATTAAGTTTTGTTTTTATTTACACAAAACTACAATTAGGCACAGATTTTGCGTAATGATTAATGAATGATGATACTAACAAAAATATATAATTGGAGGTAAAGACTATGGCATTTATTGATTATTACAAAATACTTGGCGTAGACCGCAACATTCCACAAGACCAAGTGCGCGAAGCTTACCGCAAAAGAGCTAAGCTGTTCCATCCGGATCTGCACCCTAACGACCCGAAAGCAAAGGCAAAGTTCCAAGCGCTAAACGAAGCGTATGACGTTATTTCCGACCCTGAAAAGCGAAAGAAGTACGACCAATATGGCGAACGCTGGCGCGAAGCTGACGCTTATGCACAACAAGGCGGAGCTGGCGGTCAGCAGTATTGGAGCAGCAACGGTGGCGGTTCGCCATTCGAGGGCTTCGATTTCTCAAGCTTCGGCGAGGGCGGAGGAGGCTTCTCAAGCTTCTTCCAGGACTTGTTCGGCGCAAAAGCAGGTCGCACACATAGCCGCACACGCAGTTCAGCACGACAGAATACGGGCGAGATGAACGCCAACGTGAATATCGACCTATACACAGCCCTACTCGGCGGCGAGGTGATAATACAGCTTGGCAACGGATCGAAGATAAAACTGAAAGTAAAGCCAGAAACGCAGAACGGCACGAAGGTGCGCTTGCGTGGCAAGGGATATGACCGCGGCGATGGCACAATGGGCGACCTCATCATAACATACAACGTGAAGTTGCCTACAAACCTCAGCGAGCGACAGAAACAGTTACTCAGAGAGATGCAACAAGGGTAAACGCAATAAGGGTGACAATGTGCAATACATTGTCACCCTTATTATATTTTGAGAAAATTAAATCTCACCGATAAAGTGAAGTCAGACTCCACAATGGCTTCGATTTACTTTACCTTCTCTACGATAGCCTTGAAAGCCTCAGGGTTGTTAACAGCGAGGTCAGCGAGCACCTTACGGTTGATCTCGATACCTGCCTTATGGAGAGCACCCATAAGTGTAGAGTAGCTCATATTCTCGAGACGAGCAGCAGCATTGATACGCTGGATCCACAATGCGCGGAATGTGCGCTTCTTGTTACGACGATCGCGGTATGCGTATGTGAGGCCCTTCTCCCAAGTGTTCTTCGCTACTGTCCAAACATTCTTTCTTGCACCATAGTAACCCTTGGTGAGCTTCAGGATTCTTGTTCTCTTTGCTTTTGAAGCAACATGATTGACTGATCTTGGCATAGTTTTTCTTTCCTTTAAATGTTTTGACTAATAAAATTAACGGAGGCAGAGCAAATCACGAACCTGCTTGAGGTTGCTGTTGTCTACGATTGTCTGATGAACCAGATTTCTCTTCTGCTTCTTTGTCTTCTTAGTCAGAATGTGACTGTGATAAGCGTGATGACGCTTGATCTTACCTGTACCGGTAAAGCGGAATCTCTTCTTTGCACCGGAGTTAGTCTTTACTTTTGGCATTTTTTATTAATTTAAAATTGTTATTTATTATATGTGGCAACGCATATACCAAGGCGTTACGCACATTTATCATGTTGTCTTCTTATTGCTTATTCCTCGCCTTTGAGAGCCTTGAGAGCCTCTGCGCTTACTTTTGCGTTAGCAAGAAGTCCGCCGTTTGTCGGCATCTCCTCTACACCGTTCTCTGCATCCTTAGCAGAACGAGCTTCAGCCTCACGCTTCTCGCGGTCCATCTTCTGCTGACTCTTCTTAACTACGCCAGCCTTCTTCGGAGCGAGATAAAGGAACATCTTCTTTCCGTCGAGCTTGGGAAGCTGTTCTACCTTTGCATATTCCTCAAGATCGTTAGCGAAGCGCAGCAAAAGCACCTCACCCTGCTCCTTGAAGAGGATTGAACGACCACGGAAGAAAACGTAAGCACGAACCTTATTACCTTCTGTGAGGAACTCCTGAGCGTGCTTCAACTTAAAGTTGTAGTCGTGTTCGTCGGTCTGCGGTCCGAAACGAATCTCCTTGATTTCAACCTTAGCCTGCTTAGCTTTCATCTCTTTAGCATGTTTCTTCTGCTGATAGAGGAATTTGCTGTAGTCAATGAGTCGACAAACAGGAGGTTGTGCGTTAGGAGAAATCTCCACGAGATCCACGCCTTGTTCGCGCGCCATCTCAAGAGCGCTACGAGTCGCCATAACGGTTGAACCACCTTCACTTACTACACGTACTTCCCGAACGCGAATTTGCTCATTCACGCGGTACTGGTTTTTCATTTTGTCATTCTTCATTAAACTATTTTTGATAAGCTAATTCTTTTAAGCGGGTGCAAAGTTACCTATTTTTAGCCGACCAGCAAAATATTTTTGATGCTTTTTTGTCATACAACACGCACATCTTCAATAATTTTTATAATTTTGCATCAAAACACGTATAATTAATATGGAGAATATACATTTTACCGGACTTTCGATAGCTATCAGCACGTTCTTGGTTATCGGACTGTTCCACCCCATTGTCATTAAAGTGGAATATTATTTCGGTGTCCGCCTTTGGTGGATTTTCCTTCTTGCAGGCATTGCATTCATCGTAGGATCGATGCTCACAGCCAACGTCATAGCCTCTTCGATTCTCGGAGTATTGGGAGCCTCTTGTCTGTGGAGCATCGGCGAGTTGTTCGAGCAGAAGCAACGCGTGAAGAAGGGCTGGTTTCCTATGAACCCCAAGCGAAAGGAGGAGTATGAAGACTGAGCTGATACTTGTCGGCAAGACCAATGACAAGCTCTACATCAACGGCATCAAGGACTACACGGAGCGCATCTCGCACTACATGCCTTTCAGCATAACCACCATCCCTGCCCTGAAGAACACGAAGAACCTCAGCGAGGACCAGCAGAAGCAGGCTGAAGGCGAGCAAATACTGCGACTCATACAGCCGTCAGACACCGTAGTATTGCTCGATGAGCACGGAGCAGAGCGCACCAGTATGGAGATGGGCGCATGGCTTCAGAAGAAGCAGCAGACAGCTCGCCGACTCGTCTTCGTAATCGGAGGTCCGTATGGATTCTCCGACGCCGTATACAAACGTTCTGACGAGAAGATTTCGCTCTCGCGAATGACATTCTCACATCAGATGGTGCGACTGATATTCACCGAGCAGCTGTATCGCGCCTGCACTATCATCAAGGGCGAGAGCTACCATCACGAGTAACACTATAGCGCTCACACGAACAACCCTATAGCAACAAACAAGGTGCGGGCAGAAATGCTCGCACCTTTTTTATTCTATGCTTCTTATTTCAATATGTCACAATCGGTCTACACGCCCAATAACGGGATGATAGACGGCGTGAGCAACGATGTGAGAATGCCGTTAAGCGTCAGTCCAAGACTGGCGTATGCTCCGTGTACCGGACTCTTCTCCATCGCCGTAGCCGTTCCCACGGCATGAGCTGCCGTACCCATCGAAAGACCTTGCGCTACGGGCGACTTTACACGCGCAAAGCCCATAGTGCGATAGCCGCACACAGCACACATCAAACCTACGCAAACTACTACAGCAGCCGTAAGCGGAGGAATACCGCCTATACTCTTTGTTACCTCCATCGCAATAGGCGTCGTAACCGATTTCGACGCAAGCGAGAGTATCACCTCGCGCGACGCTCCCATAGCTTTAGCGATATATACTACAGACACGATACCTACTACGCATCCGATAAACTCGCAAAGAAGTATAGGTGTGAGCTGCTTCTTTATCGTAGAGAGCTGCATATATAGAGGCACACCAAGCGCCACAACAGCCGGACGCAGCCAAAACTCAATCATTTTTCCACTCTGATTATACGTATCATAGCTCACGCCTGTTACCTTCAGGAACACTATAAGGCAGCATATCGACACAAGAATCGGGTTCATCACAACCCAGCCAGTCCAGCGACGCAGCAGCTTACCAAGAAAATAAGTGCCGAATGTGAGCGCTATGAGAAAAAACTCATTTGAGAAATATTCCATATCCTTATCCTTTCAATTTGCCTTTTGCTTTACCGTAAAACTGATGAACCCAACCCGTAACAGCCAACACAAGAATGGTTGACACCACCGTTGACACAACGATTGGCAGCAGCTGAGCCTTGATAATGTCGAAATAGAGCATGATGGCTACTCCTGGCGGAACGAAAAAGAAGCCAATGTTACCCACAAGAAAATCTGAAATGCTGCGCACCCACTCAAGTCGTATCACCTTCAACTTCAGAAGCAAAGTCAAAAGCAACATTCCGAGAATGCTTGACGGAAGCGGAATGTGAGTGAGATAGATGATAAGCTCACCCAAGGCAAGGCAACCGAAAAGGATTGCCAACTGTCTAATCATCATAATACCTGAAAACCTTTTAAACCTAAATGTTGTTATAAATCGGATGCAAAGTTAAGGTTTTTTAATAACATGACCCAACAAAAGTTGTTGTTTTCTTGGCACAAAATCAATTTTCTCCATTTGTTCTTGTTTATTATCTATCGACATGAATACTATTGGTTTATATTTACAACAAATATCGCGACACGGAAACGAACAAAGACCAAAAGAACATAATGTAAAGGCTCAGTAAAAGTCATCGTGCAGCGAACGGAACCTGACCGGATTGCGGACGGAACCAGATCGGATTGCGGACGGGGTCTGTTCGGATTGCGAACGCTACAACACAAAAAGAGGTGTTTCAAAACCACAAAGCGTAAGTCTTGAAACACCTCTTTTTTTATATATATGTATCTTATATACTATGTATGTTATGCCTTAACTGCAGCTATCAGCCCCTCCGGAGTTACGAGAGTCTGCTCGCCGGTAGTCATATTCTTCAATGTGAGCTTGCACTCCGCAATCTCCGACTCGCCAGCAAGCGCCACAAACGGCACCTGCTTAGCGTTGGCATAAGCCATCTGCTTCTTCATCTTCACGCTGTCCGGATAAATCTCTGTGCGTATGCCAGCCTCGCGACACTGACGCAGAACCGGCAGACAGTAAGCGCTCTCCTTCTCGCCGAAGTTGATGAAGAGCAGCTGTGTGCCGTTTACCGCTTCCTTCGGATAAAGGTCAAGACCGCCAAGCACGTCGTAGATACGGTCGGCACCGAACGAGATGCCTACACCGCTAAGACCAGGAAGTCCGAAGATGCCGGTAAGATTGTCGTAGCGACCGCCACCTGTGATAGAACCGATTGCGTAGTCGAGAGCCTTCACCTCAAAGATAGCACCGGTATAGTAGTTCAGACCGCGTGCAAGTGTGAGGTCGAGGTCAATCTGATTGTGCAAACCGCAAGTCTTCAGCGTGTCGAGGATGAAGCGTGTCTCCTCAACGCCCTTCAAGCCTACCTCCGAACCAGCGAGAACCTCTGCGATAGTAGCGAGTTTCTCGTCGTTAGTACCAGCAAGGGCGATTATCGGCTGCAGTTTCTCGATAGCGTCCTCTGAGATGCCAACACGACGAAGTTCCTCATTAACGTTGTCGATGCCAATCTTGTCGAGCTTGTCGATAGCTACCGTGATGTCAACAATCTTCTCAGCCTCGCCTATCACCTCGGCAATACCGGTAAGAATCTTGCGGTTGTTGATCTTGATAGCCACACGGATGCCGAACTTTGTAAACACGGTGTCTACAATCTGCATCAGCTCCACCTCGTTGAGTAGCGAGTCGGAACCTACAACGTCGGCGTCACACTGATAGAACTCGCGATAGCGGCCCTTCTGTGGACGGTCGGCACGCCATACAGGCTGAATCTGGTAGCGCTTGAACGGAAGCTGAATATCCTCGCGGTGCTGTACGACGTAGCGCGCAAACGGCACGGTAAGGTCGTAGCGCAAGCCCTTCTCGCAAAGCTTCGAAGCGAGATGCAACGAGTTGCGACCGAGCAGTTCCTCGTCGTCAATCTTTGCAAGGCAGTCGCCCGAATTAAGAACCTTAAAGAGAAGTTTGTCACCCTCTTCGCCATACTTGCCCATAAGAGTCTGCAATGTCTCCATTGCCGGAGTCTCTATCTGCTGGAAGCCGTAGAGAGCGTAAACGCTGCGAATTGTGTCGAATATATAGTTGCGCTTCGCCATCTCAACCGGCGAGAAGTCGCGTGTACCTTTAGGTATACTTGGTTTTGCCATTAATAATTTAGAGTTATTGAATTAAAAAAGCTAAAGAAGTTAAAGCTACTTGCTGCAACTTTAACTTCTTTAGTTCAGTTATTTTTTTTACTTTCTTACGATAGTCTGTGCGCGGTCCGGACCGATAGAGATGATGCGGATAGGAGTCTCAAGATACTCCTCGAGGAACTTCACATAGTCGTTGAACTCCTGCGGGAACTGATCTTCAGATGTGAACTTTGTCATATCCGTGTTCCATCCCTTGAACTCCTTGTACACCGGTTTAGCGTCGTAGAGCTCATAAGGCAGGTCGGTGGTCTGTGTACCGTCGGGCAACTCGTATGCTACGCAAGCCTTGACAACGGGGAAGCTGTCGAGCACGTCGCTCTTCATCATGATAAGCTCTGTTACGCCGTTGATCATAACAGAATACTTAAGCTGAACGAGGTCGCACCATCCACAACGACGCTCACGACCGGTAACAGCGCCATACTCGTGACCGAGGTCGCGAATCTTTGCGCCTGTCTCGTCGAAAAGTTCTGTCGGGAACGGACCTGAACCAACACGTGTGCAGTAAGCCTTCATGATGCCGTATACGTTGCCGATGCGGTTCGGGCCGACACCCAAGCCGATGCAAGCACCTGCGCAGATAGTGTTAGAAGAAGTAACGAAAGGATAAGAACCGAAGTCGACGTCGAGCATTGTACCCTGAGCACCCTCGCAAAGGATGTCCTTGCCCGAGCGCAGAATCTTGTTGATCTCGTGCTCGCTGTCCACAATATGGAACTGCTTGAGGTACTCGATGCCTTCCATCCAAACCTTCTCCACCTCAGTGATGTCGAAGTCGGTATAGCCGAGTGCTGCAATCTGCTTCAGGTGAGCAGCCTTGTGAGCCTCATACTTCTCCTGGAAGTTGTCGAGGATATCGCCAACACGCAAGCCGTTGCGCGAAACCTTATCTGTGTATGTCGGACCAATGCCCTTACCGGTTGTTCCCACCTTATTCTTGCCCTTCGAAGCCTCGATAGCAGCATCGAGCACACGGTGTGTAGGCATGATGAGGTGTGCCTTCTTAGAAATGTGCAGACGACTCTTCAGGTCGTGACCGCTCTTCTCCAAGTCCTTCGCCTCATTCATGAAAAGGTCGGGAGCGAGAACCACGCCATTGCCGATAATGTTCACCTTGCCACCCTGGAAAATACCAGACGGGATGCTGCGGAGGACATACTTCTGACCTTCAAACTCGAGGGTATGACCAGCGTTCGGACCACCCTGGAAACGTGCGATAATATCATACTTAGGGGTCAGTACGTCTACTACCTTACCCTTGCCTTCATCGCCCCACTGCAATCCGAGCAGGACATCAACTTTACCTTTATTCATTTTTATCAATATTTGATTTCTTCGTTCCTTTTAAGTTGTTCTTCTTGCGTTTACTTCGTGTCTGGCACGTCTGACATACTCCGTAAAAATACACAGAGTAGTATTCTTTGCGGAAACGTTTCAGGCGCACGCTTTCGAGCGCTTTTGCCACTTCCGGCACGTCCAGTTCCACCACTTTGCCACATACAGTGCATGTCTGGTAACAATGGTTGGACGTGTCGCAGCATGCTTCGTACTTTGTCTCTGCCTGAAACCTATGTCTTACCACAAGACACAACTTAACAAACAGATTGAGCGAGTTGTAGAGCGTGGCTCTGCTCACATGGAAGTTCTGCACCGCCATACGCTCCGCAAGCTCTTCCATAGTGAAAAGTCCTTCAATATCGTATATCGTATCGAGGAGCGCGAACCTCTCCGTAGTCTTCCTACAGTTGTTCTCTTCTATGTATTTGGTCAGCGCAGCGCGTGCTGCCGCCTTTTTATCGTTTTCCATCAATATGCAAAGTTACATTATTTTGGGAAAGTGACCAAAAAGAAACACTAAAAAGCGCCAAATCCTGCCTCTTTCAACAATTGTGTAGCCTCTTTAGCCTGTTCTGTATCAGTAGACGAAACATAATCGAGACATTTGACGAGCGGATGAAGCAGTTGGCGGTCGGCACTTTTAAGGTCGATTGCGGCTTTCTTGAACAACGCAGCATACAGTTGCGGCGTACATTCGTTATTGCGCTTCAACAGACGGCATACGAGGTTGTAAGCACAGATGCGCACCAGCTTATCTTCGTTCGCGAGCAGCATCAGCGAGAACTGTTCTGCCTCCGTCATGTGCTGGAAAAGATTGAATACAGCCGTCTCTGCCATCTCTACTGTCGACAACGTAGCAGCCCACTCCATCGCCTCGCTTACCGTAAAGTCGGCGGCGGGCATGATGAGCGTAGCCAGTATCTTACATTCGCGTATATTCTCCTGCCACAGAGCCGCAGCAAGGGCTTTGTCCTTGCCGTACTGCTCTGCCATGTGTCGCAAATCCATCTGCGACACTCCCCAATTTATCTTGTAGTCGAGTCCTTTCTGTCGCATCGAAGTCGACGTTACGCCGTTCATATACAGACGAAAAGAACGCTTTATCTGTTTTACCTGTTCGGATGTTTCCATGTCACACATTATATTATATATAACTAAAGATAGCCATACTCTTTCGAGTAGCGCAGCATCTGCTCGTCGTAGGCTTCTGTATAGTCGAGGAGCACATCGGTAGCGTTGCCTTCGCTGTCGGCTACAATCTCCATCTTCGGATTAAGGAAACCCTTGTACGGCGCTATGCCGAGTGACTTGTAGCGTGCCAGAAGCTCTTCGTGCAACTTCGGCTCTACGTGTATTGCGTAGCGCTCTACGAGTTGCTTTGCAGCTTCGAAGTCGCCTTCGCTCTTTATGCGCTGGATCTCTGCAAGCAGTTTGGCAAATGCCTCACGCAACTGCTCGTAGTCGCTCACTTCCACGTAGGTTTTCTCCTCATGCTTCACGAGTCTTACTGCCGACGGATAGTGCTCCAGCGTCCAACGGGCTATGAGAGCCCTGTTACGCATGTGCGCTTCCTCAATCTCGTTTCCCGGCTGAATGCGCGTGAGCTGAGTAAGCAGACCGTTCATCATGTATGTGTAGTACTGCGACTTGTATGCTTCTGCATCGGGCACGAGACCCAGTTCTACGAGCTTTGCATCAGCTATGTAGTACAGGCCGAACAAATCGGCGCGTGCTTCTTCTATCGTGCTGCCGTACGAACCGAGTGCGTCTGCCGACACCCCTGCGAGCAGTTGTCCCGATCCGTGTCCGAGACATTCGTGCAGGTCGGTATGCAGGTCGTCACATACGTCACCATATTTCTCAATCATGGCGCGTGTCGCTTCGTCGGCTACGAACTCCAGCAGGAAACCGTTGCCTTTAGCCGCCTGGTTATATGCGTGTGTCAGATTGCCTATCGTTATACTCTTCGAACCGTAGCGCGCTCTTATCCAGTCGGCATTGGGCAAATTGATGCCTATCGCCGTAGACGGATATTCGTCGCCGCCGAGCATTGCCGAACATACCACGTTAGCCGTCACGCCGACAACCTGCGGCTTTCGGAAACGAGGGTCTACTGGCGAGTGGTCTTCAAACCATTGCGCATTCTTGCTGATGGTCTGCGTGCGTTGCGTTGCCACCATATCCTTGTACGTCACGATGCCTTCCCACGATGCCTTCATGCCGAGTGGGTCGCCATACACTTCTATGAAGCCATTGATAAAGTCGATGCGTCCTTCGTGCTCTTTCAGCCATTCTATTGAATAGGCGTCGAACTTGCGGAGGTCGCCTGTTCTGTAGTAGTCTACGAGCATACCGATTATCTTCGCCTGAAGCTCGTTCTCTGCCACTTCCGCCGCTTTCTCGAGCCAGTAAGTGATGTGCTTTATCGCATCGCCATAGAGTCCGCCTTCGTGCCACACATCTTCCTTCAGCATGCCGTCGGCTGTCTTGCGGAGCGTTGAGTTGAGTCCGTAGGATATTGGCATTGGGTCGTTCTCGTCGCGCATGGCCTCGTAGAAGTCTTCCGCTTCCTGCTGTGTCACTTCCTCGTAATAATTACATGCAGATGTCTGCACGAGATCGTCACCGGCTTTCTGGTTTACACGCTTTGGCTGAATAGTAGGGTCGAATATCACCTTGCAAAGCTCATCGATATTCTCGTCTTCGCAACCGCAACATTCCACAACCTGTCTGAAGTATTTCTCAGTAAAAGCTGGTACAAACTTCTCGCAGCCGTAATGGTGGTGTATGCCGTTCGAGAACCACACTCGCTTAAGGTATGTCTCCAACGCCTTGTACTCTACCGTCGTGCGGTCGCCTTCGTAGCGTTCGTATATAGCTTCGAGCACTTTGCGTATGCGCAGATTGTAGCGTCCGAACTGGTCGGTTGTTATGTCGCGTCCGCAGAGCGTTGCCTTGGCGAGGTAGTATATGTATAGCTTCTGACGCAGGGTCAGCGCCTCAAAACCGTCGAGACGGTAGCGTAGCATCTGTATGTCGGCAAACCGCTCGTCGGTATATCTGAATTGTTCTGTCATTGTTTACATTTAGAGGTTTTCACATTCTGCCAGCCAAAGTGCGCTTGATGCGTCGGTGGGCATACGCCAGTCGCCGCGCGGACTCAAGCTCACGCTGCCCACCTTCGGTCCGTCGGGCAGACACGAGCGCTTGAACTGTTGGTTGAAGAATCGTCTTACGAAGGTCTTCAGCCAATGCTTTATCACTTCGTCCGAATAGAGGTCTTTGCTGAACGCATGGCGTGCAAGCATGTATATCTTTGCCGGACTGAAACCGAAGCGCATGAAGTTGTAGATGAAGAAGTCGTGCAATTCGTACGGACCAACCAAGTCTTCTGTCTTCTGCTTTATATTGCCATGCTCGTCTGCTGGAATCAGCTCGGGCGAGATAGGTGTGTCGATGATGTCGAGCAGGGTTGTTCTCGACTGCTCATCTACGCTGTTCTCTGCCACATGGCTCACGAGATAGCGTATGAGGGTCTTCGGTATGCTCGCGTTCACGCCATACATCGACATGTGATCTCCGTTGTATGTAGCCCATCCGAGCGCCAGTTCGCTCAAGTCGCCCGTACCGATAACCATGCCGCCCAACTCGTTGCTGAAATCCATGAGTATCTGCGTGCGCTCTCTTGCCTGTCCGTTCTCGTACGTCACGTCGTGTACGTTTATGTCGTGACCGATATCCTCAAAGTGCTGCGTAACGCTCTTGCGAATGCTTATCTCACGTATAGTAATGCCCAAGCCCTTCATAAGGGTCATGGCGTTGTTGTATGTGCGGTCTGTGGTACCGAAGCCCGGCATCGTGACGCCCACAATGCCCTTGCGATCGTAGCCCAACTTGTCGAAGGTTTTAACGCAGACGAGCAGGGCGAGTGTAGAGTCAAGACCGCCACTGATGCCAATCACGACACACTTGCAATGGGTGTGCACCAAGCGTTTTGCCAAACCGCACACCTGAATACTGAATATCTCGTCACACGAAGCGTACATGTCGTCGCTCTCTGGTATGAATGGATGCGAATCGACATGGCGAAGCAGCTCGAATATTCTTTCGTCTGTTTCGTCTGCATCGAACACTCTGGCTTTATGTCCACGCTGGGCATGTACGAACGAGGTGTTTCTTCTGCGCTCTGTGCGAAGCTTGTCCACGTCTATCTGGCTCACCACGAGCTGTTCTTCCAACGAGAAGCGCTCCGACTCTGCCACCAGGGCGCCGTTCTCATAGACGAACGCATTGCCGCCATAAACCACGTCTTGCGTGCTCTCGCCGAAGCCGCACGAACTATATACGTAGCCGCATATCAGTCGGGCACTCTGCTGTGCAAGCAGACTCTTAAGGTAGGCGTTCTTGCCGATGAGGTCGTCTGATGCCGAGAGGTTAAGTATAATATCGGCTCCCGACAGCACGAGGTCGGTCGACGGGGGCAATGGCGACCATACATCCTCGCAAAGTTCTATGCCGAACTTCACGCCGCGTGCCGTCTTGAACAACGTTTCTTCGCCACTAACGCTCACCCAACTGCCGGCGTAGCCAATCACAACCGATTCTGTAAGGTCGTCCGACGAGGCGAACCATCGCTTCTCGTAGAACTCGCCGTAGTTGGGCAGAAAGCGCTTTGGCACAATGCCCAGCACCTTGCCGTGCTGGCATACCACGGCGCAGTTGTACACTCCGCCGCCAATGCATATCGGCGCGCCAACAACGCTTATCACATCACATCGCTCTGTAGCCTCAAGCATGTCGGCAATCTTCTTCTCCACACGATCAAGCAAAGCCTGTTGTGCAAAGAGGTCCTGACACGAGTAGCCCGTAACCGACAGTTCGGGGAACACCAATATCTCCACGCCGCGCTTGTCTGCGTCTACAACAAAGCGTTCTATCTGCTCTACGTTGTAGTCTACATCGGCAACCCTCACCTGAGGTATCGCCGAAGCAACAGTTATATATCCGTAATTCATAAAGCCTTTTTATCTTTTACTTTTGAAAGTTTTGTGGCTGCGTGGTATGGGCATCTTGCTCATACCTCCTACTTTTTACTTTTTTTACTCTTTTACTTTTATCGTATCGTTACCTGCGTCGCTCCATATCCGTATTCCTGGAACGAAGCATCCTGGTATCTGTAGTTCTTATATCTGTATCTCAGTTCGTTCACGAGAGCATGACGCAGCACACCCTCGCCCTTACCGTGTATGAACACGATACGCTTGCCTTTGTTGTGTTTGTTCTCCTCGAGCGTACGGCGGAAGTAGTCGAGCTGATAGTTGAGGATATCTGCAGAGCCCATACCTGCAGTTGTCTCCAGCAGTTCGTCGGCATGAAGGTCCACAACAAGGATGTCATCGCCATTGGCGCGACTATTACGATGAGTAGCTGAAGTGTTCAGACTACTTTTCTTCAACTTCTCCATAGCGCTTTTCGGCAGTTCGCCAGCTTTGTCAGCAGCCTTCTTCCCCTCCTTCTTCTCGTCCACGTATATCAGCTGTTCTGCATCAACTGGCTTCAGCTGCGCTACGCCGTCGTTCTTCACTACGGGGTACAGCAACGCAGGCGTCTCAAAGAAGTCGTTCTTCTGGAACGTATGCAGTTTGTAGAACTTCACCTTGTCGATGCGGAACTGCACGTCGCAAACCGGCTTTGCCACAAACTCCTTGTCGCGCTTGAAAGAGAGCAACTGGAAACGCACGCGGTCAATCTCGTTCAACTCATCGAGTGCGAAACTCTCCACATACATCTTCGTGTTCGGCTCCAGTTCTCCCTCGCCACGCAACGTGTATGTGCCGCCCTCTACGCTCATGTACAGATAGTGAACGTAGTAGTTACTGTCGTTAACGAGATAGCAAGCGAAACTTGTCTTAGAGAAGTTTTTCACATCCTCCGGCACAAACGCATAGTACACGTTCAGCACATTACCGCCCTTGCGCTCCTCCACTTTCGCCTTGTACGTGATTTCTCTGTCCGCAGCATCATACTCGTCTTCATCCTCCAGCACGTCTTCGTCCATTTGGTTGATCTTCGCCTTCACCGACATGTTGAACGTATCGGGATCAGCTGCCGTCGGCTCCTCCGCCCCACTCTTCTTCTGTATTGACTTCGATATCGAGTAGTCGTCGCTACTGCTCATCACTACGAGGTCTGTCACCGGCGTCGGAATCTGGAAACCGTCTTCATCCTCCACCAGCGCTATATCTTTACCTTGAAAACCGGCAATGCGTCCGCCGCCGATATCACTCAGGAATTGTACTTTATCACCTATCTTCATTTTACTTTTCTTCTTTACTCTTTTACTTTTAACTAAGGTATCAGCAGCGAACTATCACCATAGCTCAAGAATCTGAAATCGTGCGCCAGCGCATAGTCGTACACCTTATGCCAGTCGCCGTGCAGAAACGCGCTCACCAACAACAGCAACGTGCTTTGCGGCTGATGAAAGTTAGTCACGAGCATCTTCACAATCTTATACTCATAGCCCGGCGCAATGATAATCTGTGTGCTCGAGTGCAGAGCGCTCAGCCCGTGTTTGTCCAGATAAGCCACGATGTTCTCCAAAGCCTTCATAGGTGTCACACCCTTCGCAGCCTCGTTCTCGTACGGTTCCCACTGGTCCACGTGCAGTTCCTCCTCTGAGAGATTCATGTTCTGTTCCAGCTTCACGCCCATGTAGTAAAGACTTTCCAGCGTGCGCACACTCGTCGTGCCCACAGCTATAGCCTCTGCTCCATGCTTTATCAGCTTTTCGAGCGTCTCTCTATGCACACACACATACTCGGTATGCATCTCGTGATCTTGAATCTCCTCCGACTTCACCGGCTTGAACGTACCCGCACCCACGTGCAGCGTCAGCTCTTCGCGGTCGATACCATTGCGGTCAATAGCCTCCAGCACCTCCGGCGTAAAGTGCAGACCAGCTGTCGGAGCAGCCACCGATCCCTTTACCTTCGAGTAGACGGTCTGATATGTCGTCTTGTCGCTCTCCTGCGTCTCGCGGTTCAAGTACGGCGGAATAGGCAACTCGCCCACAGCGTCGAGCAGTTCGGCTAATGACACCTCCGCATTGTCCCACACGAAGCGCACTCTGTAGCTCTTGCCCACATCCTCAAGGCGCTCAGCCTTCAGAGTAACAGCCTCGCCGTTCACATCGAACGTGCGCTCAAGTGTCTCGCCCTTCCACTTCTTCAGATTGCCAATCATGCAGAGCCATTCGCATTCGCCCTTGGTCTGAAACATCTGCTCGTAGTCTGCCGGAGCATAAGGCTCGAGCAAGAACACCTCTATCAACGCTCCCGTAGCCTTGCGGAAATGTATACGCGCCTGAATGACACGCGTATTATTGAACACCATCAAAGCGCCCTTGGGCAGATAATCCGCAATGTTGCAGAACACGTCCTCTGACACCTCGCCATGCTTATACAGCAACAGTTTGCTTCTGTCGCGCTGCGCCAACGGGAACTTAGCAATACGCTCGTCCGGCAACGCATAGTTATAATCCTTAATATGTATGTGTTTTGTCTCCATAATCGTTTTGTTGTATTTGCCACACGGGGCTTCATCTTAATCTACAAAGGTAATTATAAATTCTGACATACTAATCTTAGCAATCAATTATTTTAACTAAAAATATGAACGAATTCCGGTAGGTCTGGAATAAGGCTCCAACAGTGATGGAATAAAATTGCCTCTATGACGGAATATTATTCTATCATAGAGGCAATTCACTATCAATGCAGTACACCACGCAGCACGGTGTAGATGAGAGTAGCCACAAGCACAAGCATCACGATGTCTATGTCGTCCGTGCTGAAGCCCGTTGAAGTATACTGTGTAGAAACGAAACACTTCGACTGCGACATCTTCGCCCTGAACTTATAGTAGAGAAGATAGACAGCACAGCCTACCGTGCCACCCCACAACAGTCCTACGAGCACATCAAACGGATAGTGTACGCCCAGATACATACGGGTGTAACAGCATACAAGCGACCACAAAAGCAAGCCCGTACTCAGTATGCCACTTCTCACAAGCAGACTGAAGAACACGGCTATCGAGAACGTATTTGACGCATGCGCCGAGAAGAAGCCGTACAGACCATTGGCGCAGTAGCCGTCCACAGTCTGTACAACGCCTCGCAGCAAAGGGTCGTTGCACGGGCGAAAACGCGCCACACCCGGCTTTACGATGCCGTCTGCCAAACCGTCGGCAAACAGAACGCACAACGCGGCACAAGCCACTATCAGCGCTATCTGTCCCATCGTCTCGCTATTCTTTATCACAAGATACAGCAAGGCTATGTACAACGGAATCCAAGTCAGACCCGATGTCAGGGCCATCATCAGTCCGTCCATAAACTGCGAGTCGCTGCCGTTCAGCGCCAACAACAGTTCCTGATCATATCCTAAAAGCGTGTCGATATTCATTTTTATAATTTGAAAGTAAACCACAAACTTGAATCGTCTCTTCCTTAGCCCACGACGGGGAGGAACGTGGGAGAACTTATATCACCTCTACCGAGTTCTTGGGCAGCCAACCCTCCTTGCCGTCGTCAAGACGCACGCCATACCAGGCGTTCATCGAACGGTCGGTGATGGTCAGACGCGTACCCTCGTGTATCACGAAGGCGTCCGAACTGCCCTCCGACGGTGTTGCCTTCACGTTGAGCGTCGGCGAAAGCACTATGGCTACGCTATGCTCCGAAAGCGCAGCCTTGCGCTGGAAGGCGAACAGAACGCTCACAAGGAACAGCACGAAAAGTGCAGAGCCTGCGAAGAAGCCCACCTTACGCAGAACGATGTTGCTACCGAAGAGATATGCAAGCATGAGCACCAGCGACACCACGAAAGCCACAACAGCCATCGTAGCCCATGTGTCGATGCTCAACACATTCTGCAGCGAGTGATACCACGTCACGAAGAACATCTCGTCTACCGGCACCACCTTGTCGATGGTCTTGCCACGCAGGAACTGCAGATTATAGCGCACGTCGCTGTCGCCAGGATTAAGTCGTAGCGCACGCTCGTAGGCTATTATCGACTGCGTGATGTTGCCCAAACGATACTCGCAGTTGCCGAGATTGTAGTACAGTTCCGCGCTCTCGCCTGCCTTCAGCAGTTCGGTATAGCAAGCCGCAGCCTGCTGATAGTCGCCCTTGGCATAAGCAGTGGCTGCTATGGCAGCGCCACGCTTACCATGCTGGGATGTCGTGATGGCTACTGTGCCGTTACGGCTTGTCTGCTGCTCATTAGAGGCATTGTCAGCGGCATTTGCACTTATCACTCCAAAGCCGAAGCTCATCGCCATAAACAGCAATATTAATCTCGCCACATTGCCACTTCTCTTTGCTGTCTTGCCACGCAAGACTCCATCAATCTCCGTAATAGCTACCATAGCACTATCGTATGTCTTTGTCATATTTCCCTCTGCACTGCCCGGAGCATAGCGTTCGTACTCGCACTCGTCAAGAGCCGAGAGGAACTTGCCTATAATATCTTCGCCTATGCTACGTGTAGCAAGTTGCTCGCTGATGTTCTCACGCGAGAGTTTCTCTACCGGCATGTTCAGTTTGTCGCCCACATAGCCCCAAAGCGCACGCAACACCTCGTCATAGAACTCGTTTTGCTTGCCTGCCGTGAGCAACTTGTAAGCGGTCTTAAGGCGCTTCGTAGCCACCTTGTTGGCACGCTTGCCGCGCTTGCCTATGATGTCGGCGTTCTCCACAGCCTTCTTGTGGAAGATAACCACAAGTGCTACAAACACGACGAACGGCACTATCAGCCACAGCCAGAAACCCACAGATCCAAAGAAGAGGTGCGCGGTATCAATCGTGTCGTACATGCCCTGCTTTATAGGCCTTATATCGGTCGGCTGCGCCTCAGAATAGTCTGTTACTGACGTACCCTTGCCATCGCCCGGCTCTACCTTGATGGTGAGCGGCGACGTCTTCACCGTCTTGTACTGATTGCTTGCCGTGTCATAGTATGTGAGCGACACAGCAGGTATGGTATAGCTGCCCTGGTTGCGCGGCACCACAAGGAAGTCGTACAGCATGTTGCCCTCCAAGCCATTCGTTGTGAGTTTGGTCTTGTCGTTCACCTTCGGGTCGTACTTGTCGAAGTCCTTCGGGAAGGTAACAACTGGCTGCTTGATAAGTTTAAGGTTGCCGTTGCCACCCACCACAACACGCAACGTTACAGGCGTTCCTGCCTTCACGCTGTTGCTCAGAAGCTGCGAAGATATTGAGAAGCGACCTACTCCGCCCGAGAAGTCGGCAGGCTTCTGCGGCAGTGGGTCTACCTGTATATCTATAGCCGGCGCTACGATGTTTCGCTTCACCTCTATATATCCCGAACCACCGTTGAAGAACGCCTCGAATGGGTCTACATTACGGTTTTGCATAACGACAACACCCTTGAACGTGAGGCTCGGTATCGTCATCTTGCCAGTCATCTGCGGGTACATAACATACTGGCTCCACGTTACGCAACGGTAGTTTCTACCGTTCAGCTTCTCTATGTGGAAGCTCTTCTGCTGCGGCAAAGGTATCTCCTGCGTGTGGAAGCCCTTAAGGTCGGGCATCTTGCCATCGAGCGACGTAAGGTCTACAAGGGTGTACACCTTGTACGTAAGCAATATCGGCTCCTGCTCATGCACGTGCTTCTTGTTGGCTGTCACCTTCACGAAGAGATCTTTAGAAGATATTCTGCCTCCCGAACTATGCGACGGCGAAACGGCGTCATCGTGCATATTTGGCGCCGACGAACCGTTGTTGCGTGTGGTGCCCGACACCTGTATGCGGAATGGCCGCGAGGCGATTGTCTTGCCGCCTGCCTTGGCGTGTGCTGCACCTATGGTGTATGAGCCAGCTTTCTCCGCATAGAGCGTGTAGGTATAGGTTATCGACGACGAGCGGCTGGTGTGTCCGTTCACAATCTGATAGCTCGACTGCTGCGATGTGTACGGACCAGCTATCACTTCCAGACCGGAAGGGATGGAAGCCGAACGGAACTCGTCTACCGACACATTAGCTATAGTGTACGACACACGGAAGTTCTCGCCAGTAGCAACGTGTGTAGGGGCAGAAACAGAAATGTTTTGCGCACATACCGTGAGTACATACGCAAAACATGTCAGTAATAGTGTGGTTATCTTCTTATTCATTCTGAATGATGTATTTTTATGTGGTCTACCAGTTTTTCTGCAACTTGCGCGATCTGTTCTGACGCATGGCGTCCTTTATGCGTTGCTGTGTCTGCTGCTCCTGCTGCATGGCGGCGTTAAGCATCTGCTCGGCGTTCTCCTTGCTCATCTTTTCCTGCTGCTTCTGCTGCTGTTGCTTTTGGTTCTTGTCTTGTTCTTTCTTTTCCTTGCTCTTGTTCTCGCCCTTGTTCTGCTGCTTCTTTTGATGTTGCTTGTCCTTGTTCTGCTTGTTCTTTTTCTGCTGGCGCATGCAGAGCGCAAGGTTGTAGCGGGTCTCGTTGTCAGACGGGTTGTTGCGCAGACTCTCCTTGTATGCCTCCGCTGCCTCGCCGTACATCTTCAACGACTGGCATATCCATCCGATGTTGTGGTATGCCATAGCCTTACGCTTCGGGTCGGTCTCTATCTTGCCAGCATGCTCAAACTGCTGTATGGCTGCCGAGTCTTTCTTCTGCATGAGCAAGGCGCAACCGAGATTGTAGAGCGCTTGCGGATTTGACGGGTTCTTGTCTACTGCCTTGCGGTATTCTGCCTCAGCCTTCACATAGTTGTCCTGCTTGAACCAGCGGTTGCCGTAGCGTATGTGCTGGCGGTCGGTCTGCGCAAAGCCTACCAATGCCTGAATCATCAAGATTGAAAGAACTAAAAACTTCTTCATGTTGAATATCGTTTATTTCTTGAATAGTCTGAAATGTTTGAACAACGGATTCTTCTTCTCCATGATGCACGCCTCCACTATCAGCAGAACGAGCAACACGATGCAGAACGACTGGAACTGCTCGGCATACTCGCTGTAGATAACGCTCTCGGTCTCGCCTTTTTGGAGCTTCGAAAGCTCGTCGTTCAACTTCTCCTGAGCGTCGTTGGTGTTGTCTACATGGATATATGTGCCGCTACCGGCACGGGCTATGTCGCGACACATGTCCTCGTTGAGAGCCGACATAACGATGTTGCCTGCATTGTCGCGGATATACTCGCCGCCGCCAACGGGTATCGGAGAGCCCTTTGTGCTGCCTATGCCGAGGATGAACACGTTGATGCCTTTCTTGCGTGCTTCCTTGGCTGCATCCAACGCTCCACCTTCATGGTCCTCGCCATCGGTTATCACGATGATCGCCTTGCCTACACCCTGCTGCTGCGTGAAACTGCTCGATGCTACGGAGATGGCGCGTGCTATATCTGTGCCTTGTGTGGAGATGAGCGCCGGACTGATGCCCTGCAGGAACATCTTTGCCGACACATAGTCGCTCGTGATAGGCAGCTGTACGAAGGCGTCGCCAGCAAACACTACAAGACCTATCTTGTCGTTAGAGAAGTTGTCAACGAGGTTCTCTACAAGCATCTTGCTCTTGTCCAAGCGCGATGGCGCTACGTCCTGAGCCAGCATCGAGTTACTGATGTCGAGGCAGATGATGGTTTCTATGCCGTTGCGCTTCTCGTTGCTTATCTTTGAGCCCATCTGCGGACGAGCTATGACAACCACAAGCACGGCCACGGCTGCCATCGTAAGCCAAAACTTCACGCGGCGACGCATGGTCGAGGCATCGGGCATAAGCTGACGCACAAGGTCTTTGTCGCCAATGCGCGTTATCTTCTTTTGCCTGCGCCATAGGCTATAGTATCTGACTGCTACCAGCACTACCACAAGCCATAGCAGCCATAAATATTGGGGGCTCTCAAATCTGAACATTGTTTTAAAACTTTGAATTTTGAGTTTTTATTTTGGCAACAGCCTAAGGCTATGCCACTAAAGACAACACTATACGGTTGTTGCAACACGTATCTATAGCGGATTCCGTACGCCGCCAACCTTAAGGTATTCGGCGAAGAACCGTAAAGCGTAGCAGAATCTCTGCTACGAGCAGCAGCAAAGCCACAATGGCAAAGGGCTGATAAGCCTCGTAGTGCTTAGAGAAACGCTTAACGTCCATCTTTGTCTTCTCGAGTTTGTCGATGTCCTTGTATATCTGCGACAGCTCTCGGTTGTTTGTTGCACGATAAGAGTTGGCATTCGTTATCTGCGCAATCTCACTCAGAGTCTTCGTGTCTATCTCTACCGGCATATTCACATACTGAACGCCTCCGGCTACTGGCACGGGATAAGGTGCCACTTTGTTGGTTCCTACCGCAATAGTATATACACGCACGCCAAGACTATGCGCTATCTCAGCACTCGTCATCGGCGAGATGTCGCCCATGTTGTTGCTACCGTCTGTAAGAAGGATTACGACCTTGCTCTTTGCCTTCGATTCCTTCAGTCGCGAAACGGCGTTTGCAAGTCCCATACCGATGGCTGTACCGTCTGAGATGATGCCGCGTGCAGCTATGTCTGTACGAACTGATCCGAGCAGATTCAGAAGCGATGCATGGTCGGTAGTCATAGGACATTGTGTGAACGACTCGCCGGCAAAGATTGTAAGACCGATGTTGTCGTTCGGACGACCAGCCACAAACTCTGCTGCTACGTTCTTGGCTGCCTCAAGACGATTTGGCTTCAGGTCTTCAGCAAGCATAGACGTCGAGACGTCCATAGCAAGCATGATGTCGATGCCTTCTACCGACTTGTTGTCCCAAGAGTTGCGAGTCTGAGGACGTGCCATGACGCACACAATCATCACAAAGGCAAGGCAACGCAAAACCATCGGGGCGTGCACTATGCGCTGTCGCCAGCTCTTGGGCGCCTTGTAGTAGGCAGCCACGGTGCTGACACGCATGGTAGGTTCGCTATGCTTGCGATTGCGCCAATACCATATTATATAAGGTATCAGCAACGTGAGCAGTATGAAGTATTCTTTATTTACAAATTCCATTGTTGTATATTACTTTCGTTCTGTAACAGCCTGCCCTTACATAAGGAGCAGCCATACACGATAAACCACATAGCCTGCCAGTGCGACTACAGCCAAGGCGATAACGCCCAAAAGCGTATTAAGCGCAACACGCGTCTTGCGTGTACGCACCTCTTCTTCACTAAGTGTCGGTTCTATACGTTCTTCTGTAGGAGCATCCTCACGCTTGGTCTGGTCTATGAAGTTAATGGCGTTAAGAAGGTTCATGTCTTTCTCGTTGAGAAGTGCCGAATATTTCGCAAACTTCACAAGGTCGGCAGTCATGAACAACTCGCTTAGCTCTGCAAGCATTTTCTCGTCGCCGGCACTACGCAGGTTTTCGAGAATCTCCGAAGAGGTCATCTCCATAGCGTTGAAACCGAAACGCTCGCGTATATACTGGCGCAGGGTATCTGTAAGCTGCGTATAGTAAGCCTTCTGGTCATAATCGGCTGTATGCGACTCGCCCTTCAAGCGGTTCATCTCGTCCAATGCCTTCTTGTGTGGCGGCACTTTCTTCACGATACGTATGCGGGCAACAATCGGTTTGTTCTGTTTCAGACGTACTATAACCCATGAGCCTAACGCAATAAGTAACAGCACGATAAGCGTCATCCAAATAAGCGGCGTCCACTCTGACCAAAGGAACGGATTGTCCTGTACCGACTTCGGCGGGAAGAACTTGTCCATATTGAGAGTGTCTACATCGCAAGTGATAACCTTAAGCGCTACGGGGTTCGACTTGTAGCTCTTACCGTCTACCTTCACCGTGATGCCAGGTATGGCATACAGTCGTTCGTCGAAACTCGTAAGCGTAAGTATCTTCTTCACGCTCCAATAGCCGTCGACAACAGCCGTGTCGCCCTTCGAATCGTCAAGCACCTCAACACCAGGCACAATATATTGCGAACGCTTGTAGTGCGGATACACAATCTTTGCGCCCTGGCGAGCTGTGATAGTCAGTTGAAGATGTGCCAGTTCGCCAATCATTATCGCCACAGAGTCAATCTTAGCCTCAACACCCACCTGCTGTGCGGCAGCCATCGTGAGTGACGACACGAACAATATGAGAGTTATTAATCTTTTCATTGTTTAACTGTTTCTTGATGAGAACAAAGTCATCATCGCTTTCACGAAATCCTCATCGGTAGCCACAGACATCCAGTCGACATTTGCCTGAGAGAATGTCTCACGAAGTATCGCCTCACGCTCCGTCCAATAGCGAGCATGAGCAGCACGCACCTTCTTGCTTGAGGTATCGATATACATCTCGCTACCCGTTTCTGCATCCTGCACCTTCATAAGTCCTACATCCGGCAACTGCTTTGCCCAGCGGTCGTAAACCTGCACAGCCATAAGGTCGTGCTTGCTGTTGGCTATCTGGAACTGCTTCAGAAAGTCCTTATTGTCATAGAAGTCGCTGATGACGAAAGCGGTTGTGCGGCGCTTCATCATACGTGTGAAGTAAGCCACCGCTTCGCCAATGTTCGTTTTCGTACTTTGCGGATGAAAGTCGAGCATCTCTCGTATTATATACAAGATATGCTTACGTCCTTTCTTCGGTGGAATATACTTCTCTATACGGTCTGAGAAGAACACAACACCAATCTTGTCGTTGTTTTGCATAGCGCTGAAGGCAATGGTAGCAGCAATCTCAGTAGCCATCACCGACTTCATACACTTGCGTGTGCCGAAATCGAGCGACCCCGAGACATCAATCAACAACATAACGGTGAGTTCGCGCTCCTCCTCAAACACTTTCACGTAAGGCTTGCGGAAACGTGCTGTGACATTCCAGTCTATGTCGCGAACGTCATCGCCAAACTGATACTCGCGAACCTCGGCAAACGCCATACCCCTACCCTTAAAGGCAGAATGGTACTGGCCTGCGAATATGTTCTGGCTCAGACCCTTCGTCTTGATTTCTATCTTGCGAACCTTTTTAAGTATCTCTGACGTTTCCATTGTCTTATGTTTAAGGCACCTCTACCTTATTTATTATCTTAGATACGATCTCCTCACTTGTGATGTTGCTTGCCTCAGCCTCGTATGAGAGACCTATGCGATGGCGCAGCACGTCGTGTGCAACGGCACGCACATCCTCTGGCACTACGTAGCCGCGACGCTTGATGAAAGCGTAAGCACGTGCAGCCTTTGCAAGCGAGATACTTGCACGAGGCGAACCGCCGAAGGTAATCATATCCTTCAGTTCGCCCAAACCATACTTCTCGGGGTAACGTGAAGCGAAGACTATGTCAGCAATATACTGCTCAATCTTCTCGTCGATATATACCTCTTCAACCACCTCGCGAGCCTTCAAAATATCCGCTGCAGTTGTTACTGGCAACACCTTCTTCTCCTCACCACGCAGATTCTCACGGATAATGAGTTTCTCCTCCTCAAGTGTAGGATAGCCGATAACCACCTTGAGCATGAAACGGTCTACCTGAGCCTCAGGCAACTGATAGGTACCCTCCTGCTCAATAGGGTTCTGCGTAGCCATTACGAGGAACGGATTAGGAAGCTTGAATGTCTGCTCGCCGATTGTAACCTGATGCTCCTGCATAGCCTCGAGTAAGGCACTCTGAACCTTAGCCGGCGCACGGTTGATTTCGTCCGCAAGTACGAAGTTCGCAAATACCGGACCCTTCTTCACATGGAAGTTCTCGTCCTTCTGTGAATAGATGAGCGTACCGACAACATCGGCTGGTAGCAAGTCGGGTGTAAACTGAATGCGGCTGTAGTCGGCATCGATAAGCTGTGAGAGAGTTTTTATGGCGAGAGTCTTTGCCAAACCAGGCACACCCTCCAAAAGGATGTGACCATCGCTAAGAAGCGAGATAAGCAACGACTCGATGAGGTGTTTCTGTCCAACAATCACTTGGTTCATACCTGTCACCAAGTTGGTGACAAAACTGCTTTGCTGTTCTATCCGAGCGTTAAGCTGGCGGATATCTATTGATTCTGACATAATAGTTTATGTTTAATATTTACTCGTTAAATCGGGCACAACCTTTATAGCTGCGCCATAAATTAAGCGCAAAATTACTGAAATAATAAAACAGAGGCGAAATATATAGACTAAAATATATTAAATAGTCGAAACATTTCACTAATATTGAACAATCTTAAACCGATTTGTCAATTCTGCATACACGCGCTGAACGGGGAAACCCATAACATTATAATAGCTACCTTCTAGTCCGGTAACGCCGATATAGCCTATCCATTCCTGAATGCCGTAGGCACCAGCTTTGTCGAATGGCTTATAGTGCTCAATATAATAATCAATCTCGGAATCTGTCAGTTCCTTGAAAGTAACTCCAGTCATGACCGAGAAGCTATGCTGCTCCTGGTTGGTCTTCATGCAAACGCCAGTAACGACATGGTGTGTGCGTCCGCTTATCTTACGCAACATGGCGTGAGCCTCAGCTGCATCATGCGGCTTGCCGAGGATATCGTCGCCAACAATCACCACCGTGTCGGCAGTAATCACGAGTTCGTCGTCTGCCACTTCATACGCAGCAGCCTTCTCACGTGCTATATACTCTGCCACATCCTTTGACGGCAGCGTGTCGGGATACGACTCGTCTACACCTTTTATTACTTTCACTTCAAAATCAACGCCAAGACCGGCGAGTAGCTCTCTGCGGCGTGGCGAATTACTTGACAATATTATCTTCATCTCTGCGTACTATTGCTTGTTGATTATTTCCATTTGTTGACGTACCGACTCTTCGTGAATCAGTTCGAATATATGCTTAACGAAATCCGAATCCATACCACACAAGTCGCCTTGTGCTCCTCGCTTATCTATTATCTCTTTATATCGGTCAGCCTGCAGAACCGTCATATTATGCTCTTTCTTATAGCGGCCTATCTTTCGGCAGATGTTCATGCGATTGGAAAGAATCTCTATAAGGTTATTGTCGAGGGCATCTATCTGCTCTCGTAAGCCGTGTATGCCTTCTATATTTATATGTCCGTCGCGTATTGTAAGGTGCGACAATATCCGGTAGAGTTCGTCGGGCGTGATCTGTTGTGCAGCATCGCTCCAAGCCTCATCCGGAGAGCAATGAGTCTCCACAATCAAGCCGTCGAAACCAAGATCCATAGCCTGCTGGCTAAGTGGGGATATAAGATTACGTCTTCCACCGATATGACTTGGATCGCAGATTATCGGCAACTCTGGTATGCGGCGGCGCAATTCTATAGGTATCTGCCACATTGGAGCATTTCGATAAATCTTGTTATCGTAACTCGAGAAGCCACGATGAATGGCAGCTAGGCGCTTGATGCCTGCCTGATTAAGACGTTCCATCGCTCCAATCCACAATTCGAGGTCTGGATTTACGGGGTTCTTCACAAGTACGGGGATATCAACGCCACTAAGCGAATCGGCAATAGCCTGCATAGCGAAAGGGTTGGCAGATGTGCGAGCTCCTATCCAAAGGACATCGACACCATATTCAAGAGCGAGCTCCACATGTTCGGGCGTAGCAACCTCTGTAGCCACAAGCATTCCTGTCTCTTCCTTCACACGCTTCAGCCACGGCAAAGCCTTCTCGCCGTGTCCTTCGAAACCGCCAGGCTTGGTGCGAGGTTTCCAAACGCCGGCACGATACACGTTACAACCAAGCGAAGCGAGTTGTCGGGCTGTTGACATCACTTGTTCTTCTGTCTCTGCCGAACATGGACCGGCTATGACAAATGGACGCTGTCCACTGCCTTTTATATTTAGAGGGATCAAAGACAAATCCATCGTTTTCAGTTTAAAAGTTGTTATTTTACAAACAAATGTATAACAATTATTTCTATCCTACAAATAAATTATGATTAATTGCCACATTTACATCTTTTCATTGTAACTTTGCGTCTAATAACAAGAACATTTTGTCTCGCAATATCCAAATATGAACAATATAGACAGCAATAATGCAGAAGAACTGCTGAAACAAAAAGGTGTGCGTCCTACGGCTAACCGCATTCTCATTCTGAAAACGCTTCAAAACGAACATCGCCCCATGAGTCTTTCGGCGATGGAGGCAATATTGTTGCCTATGGACAAGTCGAGCATCTTCCGCGTTCTTACACTTTTCCTCGAACACGACATCGTGCATGCTTTCGAGGACGGCAAAGGTGCGCTCAACTATGAGCTGTGCTCTCATCATGACTCGCACGACCATACGGCAAGTCACGCCCATTTCTATTGCGAAAAGTGCGCACGCACCTTCTGCCTGAAAGACATTCCGGTAGAGAACGTCGCCCTACCCGATGGTTTCAAAGCCAACTCCTTATCATTCATCATTAAGGGAGAATGCCCCGAGTGTAGCAGACGCAAATAAAGTTACAATCCGAAATATCACCATCCGAAGGCTCTGCCTTCTGCCATCCATTTTCCTTGAGCCTTGAGCACTTGCTCAATGATATCGCGACCTACTCCACAACCGCCTCGACGCTGACAGATGTACTTGCTGACCGACTTTATTTCCGCGCTTGCGTCTGCCGGGCAGCAAGGACAGCCTACGAGCGACATCACTTCGTAATCTGGTATATCATCGCCTACATATATTACTTCGTCATCAGACAGCGAGTACTTAGCCTTGAACTCGTTATAGGTCTTTATCTTCACGCTACAACCCATATACAGTTCCTTCACCCCAAGCGCCTCATAGCGTTTGCGTACCGCCTCGGTATTTCCACCCGTAATGATACAGACGTTCAGACCTACCTTGCAGGCATATTGTATGGCATAACCATCCTTCAGGTTGGCAGTTCGCAGAGGTTCGCCTGTAGGAGACACGGTGACAGTATCGCACGAGAGCACGCCGTCCACATCAAATATTACGGCACGTATCTTTTTTAAATTGTAGTCAATCATTCTTCTTATCAAAACAGTTAAACACAAGCATTTACGCTCTATTCTTCAATATGTAATCGGACAGGACACTATACACCTCGCTCAATTCCTTGTCGTCTTCAAGCAAAGCAAGATGCTTGCCTACCACACCAACGTCTCCTCTTGAAGCTGGTCCAGTCTGCGCTTCTTTCGGATGTAATCGATGGAGTTTAGCCACAGTCTCATCGAGAAGCGGAAGCATCACATTAAAATCGAGTCCATGACGTTCGAGTATCTTTGCAGCCATAGTGTTGCACACATTAGCAAAATTGCATGAGAAAACCGCAGCTATGTGAAGCCATTTACGGTCAGCCTCCTTAAGTTCGCGAACATTATCGGAGAGACGTCGTGCCAACTCCATTATTACAATCAGCGTCTGTTGGTCGGAAGCCTCAACAAAACAAGGAATGGTTCTGAAGTTCACTTCTTTCTGCTTTGAGAAAGTCTGCATTGGATAAAGCACACCATAATGTTCTGCTTTACCAGTGAACAGACTCATCGACATTGTGCCTGCCGTATGTACAAAGACGCCATGCTTGCATCGGCTGCAAAGTTGTTCAATCACATCAAGCATTGCGTCGTCTTTTACAGACACTATATACACATCAGCATCCTTCATTACACTATTCCAATCGCTTGTAGCACAACTATCTACAGTTTCAGCGAGCGCTTCAGCCGAAGCAAGTGTCCTGCTCCATATCTGCGTTGGCGTTTCTCCTATCTTGGCAAGGGTTTTGGCAATGTTTGTTGCCACATTGCCAGCTCCTATCATTACTATTTTCATAAGTTCTTTTCCTGTTATAGCTACAAAAGTAAGCAAATGCGCAGAAAAAGCACAGAAAACGAGTCGATTTTTAAAAAAGATTTGCTATTTTTGCCACATGAAAGAAGAGGTTAGTGTTACTCTGATAACTAAAGCATCCGATTTGCCCGTCATAATATGCGATGATTTCTTTCAAAGTGTAGAGTTTTTCAAGATACTTGAAGCCACACCAAAACAGAAACCATACATGGCATTAGCTACTGACGGACAGGGACATATTGTGGCACATCTCTTGGCTGTAGTGTCTTACCACCACTTGCTACTACCCCCGTTTACCTATTCACATTGCCACATATATGGCGAGGGCGTTTATGCGCCAGAAGTGGAGAACAAGGAAGCTATCTTCTCGCTCTTCGTGAAAGCAATAACTGCCGAACTGACACACAAGCTGTGCCTGTTCATAGAGATAAGCGACTTGAGCAGCAAGATGTTCGGATATGGCAAACTGCGCGAGAACGGCTTCTTTCCTATACAATGGCAGAAGATACACAACTCGCTGCACTCAAAACATCCTTACGAACGTCTGCCGCAGAAGTTGCGTGACAAGATTGCCGTTGCAGAACAGCGCGGAGTGAAAGCCGCAACAATAGAGTCTGAAGGCAAAGAACTGCAGCAAGCCGTGAAGCTCATGCGCCACTACTTCAGACTGAAGCCTCGACGCACCGTGCGTAGCAGCAAGCTCTTCGAAAACCTGGCAACAAGCAAGCATTGCAAGATATTCGCAACAAAATACCGAAACCGTATCATCGGCACATGCGTTTGCTTCTTCTTCGGCGGCAACGCCTACATGTGGCAGTTGGCTTCGCGCCGCAAGAGTTTCATGATGCTCTACCCTGCTACATACACGGTATGGTCAGCATTGAAGTATGCACACGAGCAGGGCTATGCACACATGTACTTCCTTGATGCCGGACTGCCTTTCAAGCGCAACCCCATGCGCGAGTTCATCCTCAACTTCGGGGGCAAGCAAGTCTCTGAATACCGCTGGTTCCGCATACAGTTTCCTTGGGTAGGCAGGCTCATGGATTGGTTCTATAACGAGTAACGGCATACAATGATAAAAACATAGCATGCTTAAAAGATATCTCTAACAGACAGACACCAAAACAATAAAAAAATAAACAAAAACTCAATAACAATGAAAGCACTCATAGACAGAATTCAGAAAGACGGCAAATGCTACCCTGGTGGCATCCTCAAAGTAGACAAGTTCATTAACCACCAGATGGATCCTAACCTTATGAAGGACATCGCCGTGGAGTTCATACGCCGCTTTGCAAACACCAAAGTGAACAAGATTCTTACTATTGAGGCATCGGGCATTGCGCCGGCTATCATGATGGGATTTCTGATGAACCTTCCGGTTGTGTTCGCAAAGAAGAAGAAGCCGAACACGCTCGACAACATGCTCGCTACAAAGGTTACGTCGTTCACAAAGCAGCGCGACTACGACGTGGTTATCTCACGCGACTACCTCACTCCTGACGACCACGTTATTTTCATCGACGACTTCCTTGCATACGGCAACGCAGCCAAGGGCATCATCGACCTCTGCAAGCAGTCGGGAGCCACACTCGAAGGCATGGGCTTCATCATCGAGAAGGCATTCCAGGATGGCGGACAGTATCTGCGCGAACATGGTGTGCGTGTAGAGTCGCTCGCTATCATTGAGTCGCTCGACAACTGCGAGATTAAGATTAAAAACGCATAATGAGGAACGACCTTCAACTCCTCGAACTGCTCCTAAAAGACCAATCGCTCAGTTCGCCCGAGAGCAACTCATACATCTCTTGGGCAACTGACGATTACAGCGTTACTGACGCAGACAAAACGGGCGATAACAGCCCGTTTTCGTTTAATGCGCAGATAACACCGGAGCTGGTCAGCCACCATCAAGACCTTATACAGCCTCGCATAAAAAAACATCCATCCATGCAGACTTCACGCTCGAAAAACCGTGCAGAGGTCTTCACACCAGCGTGGATATGCAATGCGCAAAACAACCTCGTCGATGAGCAATGGTTCGGCAAGAGAGATGTGTTCAATTCTGAACATATCGACGAGAACGGCGAACACGCATGGGTGACATCTCAACAGCCTGTCGTCTTTCCGAAGAACCGCACATGGATGTCATACGTGCGAGCAAGACGCATGGAGATAACCTGCGGAGAAGGACCTTATCTGGTTTCGCGCTACGACACAACAACGGGCAGACTGATTCCTATCGGCGAACGCATTGGCATGCTCGACCGCAAGTTCCGTATCATCAACGAGAACACTCCGTCAGAGCCAACAAAGGTAAATAAGCGCCAATGGATTCGCAAAGCCTACCAAGCACTTCAGTCGGTATACGGCTTCGACAGTCAGGGCGACAACGTCTTTCTGACGCGCGAGTCTGTATTTCTTTCGTTCTGCGAATACTACACAGAGCGTTGGCACCGACAGCCCCACCGCGACGCCGTCTTGAAGGCTGCAGAAATCATTTCATGGAACATCTGGCAGATGGACGGACTGAACTTCAACGTTCCAAACTCCGACCGCGACGCCGTCATCATGGAATGGCATAACGCCGAACCGCTCGACGGCAAGAGAATTGCTTACAAAGACATAGTGAAATAGATATACGACTGAACAGTCGCAACTAAAATACTCAACAAGAATGATATCAACAGAAAGCATAGTATTCCGAGCAGAACAAGAAGAAGCTATCGACTTCACCGTGACAGCCCTTAAACGCTCACGCAAGGTGCTCTGGAATGCAAAGATGCGCTTCGGTAAGACGCTCTGCGCTATCGAAGTGGCACATCGTCTTGGATACAGACGCACACTCGTACTCACTCATCGCCCTGCTGTGCGACAGGAGTGGTTCGACTCTATAGAGAAACTGCAACTTGAAGGATGGACATACGGCAGCCGTACAACGTCTGCCATGTCTGAGGACGAGCGAAAGCGTCGTGGCGCGTCGTTTACCGAACTTGAGGATGCTGCAAAAGACAAAGACACCCACTACGTCTATTTCGCATCTATGCAGGATTTGCGCTCTTCTAAACGCGTGAACCAGCAGAAGGGCATCGTGAAGAACGACGACGTGTTCTCGGCAAAGTGGGATTTCCTTATCGTCGACGAGGCACATGAGGGCATCACCACACGCCTCGGCAACGATGTTATAGCCGAACTGCAGAAGCGTCGCAGCATGCGCACGCTCTATCTCTCGGGCACACCATATAGTATACGCCAGAACTTCGACACCGCAGACGTATACAACTGGGACTATTGCATGGAGCAACGTGCAAAGGAGCAGTGGAACAGCTCTGCTGCCGGCACACCTAACCCGTACGCTAACATGGCGCGAATGAACATCTTAACTTACAATCTGCGCAACACATTCGCTCCTTATTTCCTTACAGACAACGAGGGCTTCAACTTCGCAGAGTTCTTCCGTGTTGATGAGGCTCAGATGTGCTTCGTGCATGAAGCCGACGTAAGAAAGTTCGTCAGCCTTCTCGCTACAGCTCCTCAGTATCCGTTCGCTAACGAGGCGCTGAGCCAGTCGCTCTGCCACACATTATGGTATATGCCGGGTGTGAATGCAGCGCGTTGTCTTGCGCAGATACTCACAGAGCAGATTTTAGAGAATCCGTTCCGCGGCTATAAGGTTATTAATGTAGCAGGCGACGGAGTATCTTCGCAGACTTCCCCGCTTGAGGAAGTGAAGACGGCTATCAGCAGCAACGAACGCACCATCACTCTCTCTTGCGGACGTCTCACAACGGGTGTTTCCATACCCGAATGGACAGCCGTGTTCATGCTCGCAGGTTCAGCCGAAACGGGTTGCGCCCACTACTTCCAGACCATTTTCCGCTGCCAGAGTCCGTATCGTGAGGGCATGAAAGCCGAATGCTACACCTTCGACTTCTCGCCTGTTAGAACACTCACAGCCATTGACCAGTATATCAGCAACAACATTGCTACGACCGATCACGAAGCACGCGTGCAGAAGCTCACCGAGTTCCTTCACTACTGCCCCACCATCATCGTAGACGGAGGCAAGCGCAACCAGATTGATACAGAAACGTTCATCCGCTATATCAACACCTCATACTCTACAAGCCTCATCCGCAACGGCTTCCACGGCGACTGTCTGTATACCGACTTGAACAATCTCGGCAAGAACGACATACGCCTTCTCGAAGAAGTGGCAGAGGCAATGGCTAATGCGGTGCTCGAGGAGCGCCGACAGAGAAGCAACGACATTCAGGCTGCGAAGAAGCCGGCGAAGAAGGCTAAGAGCAAGGCTGCTGAAAACGCAGAAAAACAGAACGAGGCGACAGCCGCTCAGTCGAGAGAGGCTGCAGCTATGGCACGCCTCACCCCACGCCAGCGAGCAATAGCCATATTGAGCCAGATATCCACCCGCTTCCCTATCATGATTTACGGCACGGTGGACAACATCGAGGGTCTTACCATCGACTCGTTCCTGCGTAACATCGACGCCGAATCGTGGCGCCATTTCATGCCGCGTGGCATCACCATGCAGCTCTTCAAGCGCCTTAAGCACCTCTACCGCGAAGACATCTTCGTGGCCACAGCCAAGGCTATCGTTGCACGTCTGCGCCATGCCGACACACTTGCGCCGGATGAGCGTGTGGCTGAGATTGCAAACATCCTCTCCGACTTCTCTTACCCCGACCGCGAGACCATTCTCACTCCGTGGAACGTCGTCAACCGTCATCTCTCCGATACGCTCGGCGGCTACTGCTTCTTCGACGACAAATTTGAGAAGCCGCTCGCGCAGACACGTTTCGTATACAACGAGGGCGTAACAAACCGCACGCTGATGAACCCGAACGCACAAATCCTCGACATCTGCTCGAAGACGGGCCTCTACTCGCTCTACGTTGCCTACTCTTTATATAAGGTGCGCAGCAGCCAGTCGCAGGGTCTGTTCGACATGCTGTCCGATCAGGAGTCGTGCTCCATGTGGAAAGAGGTTGTTGAGCATAACGTGTTTGCTGTCTGCAAGACTGCCATGGCGGCATGCATCACACGCCGCACACTCGTAGGCTTCGACAACGACGTGAAGCCCAACATCATCACCATACCCGACCTCAACAGTCAGGTGATTGTGTACAAGACGAAACTTGCCAACACCCTCTGCGACCCACGTAACTATCCAAATACAAGCACAAACCAGAAAATGAAATTCGACGCAATCATAGGCAATCCGCCCTATCAGATGAATATCGGCGAGAAGAAAGACAACTACGGCATACCGCTCTACAACCAGTTTGTGGACATTGCCCGCCAGATACGCCCGCAATTCATCACGATGATAACGCCTTCAAGATGGTTCACCGGCGGACGCGGACTCGACCAGTTCCGCCAGTCGATGCTTGGCGACACACACATTCGTGCCATCTTCGACTATGTAGACTCTAAGGATTGCTTCCCTACCGTCGATATCTCTGGTGGTGTGAGCTACTTCCTGTGGGACGCTAAGCACAAGACCAACTGCCAGTTTACGAACCACTTCGGCGGCAACGCAAACACGCTGCCTCGCAAGCTCGACGAGTTCAATATCTTCGTGCGCAACAATGGTGCGCTTTCGCTCATCCACAAGGTGAAGGCCATGTCGAAGACCATGCTCAACGCACAGATAAGTCCGCAGACTCCGTTCGGCTTCGTATCTACATACCGCGGCACCGCACAGCCCGAGACCGACCCTACATGCGTAATGCTGAAGTCGTCGGGCGATGCGTCGTACGTGTTGCGCGAGGACATCAAGAAAAACCAGCAGTGGATAGACCTCTACAAGGTGATCTTCTCGAAGGCTACCTGCGAGCATGCCGGCACACCCGACCGTAACGGACAGTATCGTGTGCTCTCGGCTCTCGCCATCCTGCAGCCACAATGTGTCTGCACGCAGAGCTATCTTGTAGCCGGCGCTTACGCCACAGCCGAAGAGGCAGAAAACCTGCTCACATATCTGAAGACAAAGTTTGTGCGCTACCTCATCTTGCAGACAATCACTTCGCAGGACCTCTCGCCGGAGAAGTTCATGTTTGTGCCGCTGCAGAACTTCACAAGCAAGTCGGATATAAACTGGAGTGCTACTGTTGAGGAGATAGACAAGCAGCTTTACGAGAAATATGGTGTTGACGAGGCGGAAAGAAGCCTTATCGAAAACACTATTAAGGAGATGTAATGTTATCGGATACCGAACGCCGCCCGATCGGACTGCGAACGCAACCCATGCAGGCGGCGGACGCAATCCGATCGGGCGGCGTTCGGTGTACGATGACTTTTCTTAAGCTAAGCAATAACAATCGGTGGGCTTGGCTTTTATGCTTCGTCAGAATAAAGATTGTTCACATCAAGGATGTTAAGTTCAAAAGCCTTAACAACAAGACGTGTTGCGTTTACTCCCATACCGCCATTGCCGTTAGGGAACAAGCGCTGCACCAGTTCGTTCTGTCTTTTCTCGAGACTCTTCACGCCGAACGGCATTGTGCGCAACTGCGAAATCTGGTCTTTCGTGTAACCTAAAGCCAAATGGCGTAGGAAACGCTCGTCGTATTCGTCAATCTCATAGCGTATCAGAGCCTCCTGATGATCCATCTGCTGCTGTATTGTGTCGCAGAACTTGTCCACTATCTTCTTGAGGATGGGCTGGTTGAACACATATTTCTTGCCGTTCATCACGCTCAAAACGTCGTCGCGGGTGAGCAGTTCGCCACTCTTAAGAATGATGCCGTCGCAATGGGCGTGCAGAGCGTCCACCCACAACTGCTCGTTGAGTATCTCGCCGGTGAAGATGAGCACCTTCACGTCCTTGTGTTCCGCCTTCAGCTTCTTGCAGATTTCGACACCGATGGTTGTGCTGCCGCCCAGTCCGAGGTCGAGCAACACGAGGTCGGGCTTGCTTGAAGCGAAAACTTCCCAAAACGAATCCTCAGAGTTAGCCGTAGCTATAATCTCAGCCTCTGGCACTTCGCTATGCAGAAGACCTTCCGTGCCCTTCAGTTCGAGCAGCACGTCCTCCACTATTATAACTTTAAACTTTTCCATATATCTTGCTTTATATAAATTACTATTATTGATGTTCCTTCTTTTGTGCGCTTTGTCTCCACGCCGCAACCACGTGCACGGTAATACTCGCCCATGTCGCGCATAATCTGGCAGAGCACGAGGTAGTCGTACGTAGACTGCGGATTGCTCTCCGTCGGATATTGCGTGTCGAGATTGAAGACCAGCTTTATGTATCCGTTCGCGGCATCCGTCTCTGAACGCTTCGGCGGCTTGCCTCCATTAGCCCGTTTCAGCAATACGAGCACGTAACGCATCGCTACACTCGGCTCGAACGAAGACATCGCCTGCGCCACCTGAACGGTCTGGCTGAGCAGCGTTGTATACATCGTCTCGTAGTAGGACGCTATCTCGTCGAGCGTTGCCAGCAGTTCCTTTTCAGACATCTGAGCGTTGCCGCTACGAGCCTGCAATATCTGCTTCAGACGCGAGGGATAGAACATCGTCTCGTGCTTCAGCGTAGAAAGTCGGTTGTCCAGAATATTGTTGATGACGTAAAGGCGGTCGCGGTTGACGGTGATGCGTTTGGTGTCCTCCTCAAGCACTACCAGTTGCTGCTCCATCGAAGCCGTCTTGTTCACATCCTCTGCAAGCACACCGCAGATACGCTCCACGATGTCTGATATGAGCGTGGTGTTCTTGCCCATCACCGCTATCTGTTTCGGAATCTTTATATCGTTCTTCCACAACGCTCTTATCTGCCTCATCTTCACATGCGACGAGAGCGTGTCCGACTGCAACAGGTCGTTTATCTGCCCGATGCGCTCTATGCACGAGTTGTAGAAGCGCTTGTGGCGATAGTAGAGGAAGTAGTAGGCAGGGAAAACGGCAAGCAACAACAGTACAAGCAGCACGATAGCCACGTTGCGGTTGTTCTCTGCCCGCTGCATCTTCTGCACATAGGTGGCTATAGAACGGTCGGCACTACTCTCACGGAATAGTTTCGTGAACACCTGATTGTTGTACGTATACAAGTCAATATCGTGTACGGCAAGTGCTGCCACCGCCACCTCGTTGCGTAGGGCGAGAAGCATGCTGTAGTCCATGCCCACGCTGTCGCGGAACCACTTCAGTTCGATGGCGTCGTCGGCATCCGTACCTTTAAGCAGCATGCCGCGCTCGCCGTTGCCAATAAGCAGGCTGTCGGCGAACAAGCGGTTGAGCACTCGCACGCAACTGTCAGAGAGTTGAAGCGTGCGCTGATAGTTGCCCGCTACATTATAATAATATATACTGTCTACGAGCGAGTCGGCTTGGCGTGTACGTTCGCTTTCGTTTATCACTTTTCCCGTCGACGCAGACTTGGTGCACGAGCTGAGCACGCCAAGGAACAAGGCGCAAAGCATGAGAGCCTTCTTCACACCCTTTGGCAGTCGGAAGAAGACGCGACTACCCTTGCCCACTTCGCTCTCGGCCTCTATAGAGCAGACGCTGAAGAACGAACTCATCTTCTTGTACTTCTCTATGATACCCTTGCAGTTGAGGAGTCCGAAGCCATGTCCGCCCTCCTTCGTCGTGTCGTTGGAGTCGGTGATATAGCGTGGCTTGAAGAGCGAAGCGAGCTGTGCCTCGTCCATTCCCTTGCCGCTGTCTTTCACAGAAACCTCTACATAATCGTCGGTCTCGTCGGCATAGACGTCAATGCTTCCGCCGTTCGGCGTGAAGCGGCGTGCGTTCTCGGCAATGGTGTTGAGCATGAAGAGCGTCAACACCTTGTCTGCTTTGACGACGCTGTGGGTTGGAGAAATGTTGAGCCTGATGCCGTGGAGTTTGTATTCGATATCGCTACTGCGGAGTGTGTCGAACAAGGCTTGCAGTTCGAAGCTCTCTATGCGCAGCACTATCTCGCCTTGCTTCAGCTTCACCCAATCGGTAAGCCGCTCGTTGGTCTGCTCGATAGAAGACGCCAGCTGACCGATGTACTCGTAACGGAGGTTGCGCTGCTCGTCAGTCTCCTTGTCGGACGAAAGCATCTTCACCTCATGTAGCATACGATTGATGAGTGGAGCTACCGAGGATGCCAACGACACCTTTGCGCGTTGCTCTATGTTCTTCTCAAGATAATGCTCGTACTGGTTCTGAAGGATGGCTATCTGCTCGCGCATTTCCTCGTAGCGTTCCTCGGTCTGTTCGTAATAGTCGGAACGCGTTTTCTGCCAATCGTTGAGCGGCTGCAGCAGACTGTCTATCGGGAAGCTGGCAGCTTCCTTCTTGGTCTTATAGATGAAGAACGCCATTGCCACAATGAGCAGGATGATGGCTACAATAACGATAGCGATCATGATGTCCTGCTTGCGCAGCGACGAGTCGAGCTGCTCGGCACGTGCCTCAAGCATACGGTCCTGGCGTGTGTACTCCTGCATGTCGAGATAGATATTGCGGTTGTAGTCGCTCAGCTTCTTGTTGTCGAGTGCGGAATAGACAATAGACATCTGCTCGCGTATGGAGGCAACGAGGTCGGGAGCAGCGTTTATGGTGGTGTCGTTGGCAATGGCATTATTAAGGCAGATAAGCGCCGACTTGTTGTCGCCCACCTTAAAGAACGCCTCCGACAATGTGCGCCATGCGCCTGCAATCTGATAGACATCGCCATACTTACGGAACAAATCTAAAGCGCGCTCCGCAAGGTTGCCGGCAAGCAACGTGTCGGGCATATAGTCGACATTGAGGAAGTTAATCTCGGGGCGATAGTTCTTCAAAAGAAACTCACGCTTGCTCTCGTCCTGTAGTTTCTCGCTCAATGCCTGCATCGAGTTAGCCTCCCAATAGGTGTAACCGCATTGGCGCGCAAGCATGTAGCAACGTATGAGATAGTTGAACTCCGTGCGCAGTATCTTATCGTGCTGTCTGCCCAGCAATATTCCGCCAGAGCCAACATTATAATAGAACGTGAGCAACTGCGGCATATCGCTCATCAACAGCGCATCTTCCTCGATGCTCAGCACTGCCTCCGACGCTCCGCGCGGCTGTCCGATATAATACAAATAGGTGGAGAGCACAATCCAATACTCCGAACGGGCGTAGACAAAACGCTTGCGGTCGGCAGCCGACAGACTGGCGTACTCCTTCTCTATCTGCTCCATGTGCTGCAGGGCGTAATGACGTTCGTGATAGAAGTTCTTGTTCTCCGACTTGCGCTGGCAAAGACGCATCAGCTGCACACGACTAATCATCAGTTCTATTTCGTCGTCGGCATTTTCTACGACCTCGTCGAGTATTCGCTCGGCTTCTGCATATTGCATCTTTGCGATGTAGTAGAAAGCCATATCGTTCATGGCGTGAGCCCATTCCTTTGACTCAAAAGTTGCCAACGAAAGAGCCTTCTCTGCATATACCTTTGTCGAATCCAAACTCTTATAATGCGCTTCGTATGCTTTCTCGTTCAAAGCTACTACCTTTCCATCATTGGAGGCTGAACACGACGCTATAAGCATGACCAAACAAACGAGCCATGCTACAACAACGATATATCGGGATTTGAATGTTTTCATAGGCCAAATATTTAAATACAAAAGTATACAAAAAACTCCATTTACTTGCACACTCCGAAATAAAACTTTAACTTTGAAACGCTATATTGTATAGCTACCAAATTACGCCCTACAGTATTCAACATTATTCACGTAATAAAACAAACGACAATGATAAAACGACTTCTTTCTTTCCTTGACGCTTCGCCAGTGAACTTCCTGGCTGTCAAGAATATCGCAGACACTCTTCTTGCCAATGGTTTCCGCCGTGTAGACCCGTCACAGCCTTTGGGCGAGGTGAAGAGTGGCGACCGCTTCTTTGTTACCAAGAACGACTCTTCTGTATTTGCTTTCCGCATCGGCAACAAGCCTATTGCCGACGCCGGCTTCCACATGATTTGCGCTCATTGCGACTCGCCTACTTTCCGCATCAAGCCCAACGCAGAAATGCTTACCGAGGGCGGCATAGTGAAGCTGAACACCGAGGTGTATGGTGGTCCGATTATGTCTACATGGTTCGACCGTCCGCTTACTCTTGCCGGTCGCGTGATTGTCAGAGGCGAGGACGTTATGCAGCCGCAGACTCTGTTGCTGCACATCAAGCGCCCACTCCTGCAGATAAGCAATCTTGCTATCCACTTCAACCGTCAGGTGAACGACGGCGTAGCTCTCAGCAAGCAGAAAGATGTGCTGCCGTTGCTCGGACAGATTACAAGCCAGCTCGAAGCCGGCAATCTTCTTATGAATGTAATTCTTGAGGAACTGAACAGCAACGCAGCAGGTCGCGATTTCTGCGCTAAAGACATTCTCGACTTCGACCTTTACCTTGCAGACGCAACTCCGGCGTGTACATTCGGCGTACACAACGAGTTCATATCTTCAGGACGTCTCGACGACCTCTCTATGTGCTACGCTGGTCTTGAGGCTCTTATCGCTTCAGATACAACCGACACAACGCAGGTGCTTGCACTCTTCGACAACGAGGAGACTGGTTCGCAGACAAAGCAGGGCGCGGGCAGTCCGTTCCTCTCATTCATGCTGAAGCGCATCGCTCTTGCTCAAAGCAATACTGAGGAGGCTTACTATCAAGCTGTAGAGCGTGCGTTCATGATTTCGGCTGACAACGCTCACGCTTGGCATCCTAACTATCCTGAGAAATACGACCCGACTAACCATCCGATGCTCGGCGGCGGACCGGTTATCAAGTTCAACGCTGCACAAAAGTATGCTTCTGACGCTGTTTCGGCTGCAGTATTTGCAGGTCTTTGCGAGAAAGCGGGCGTTCCGTGTCAGCGCTTCGTAAATCATAGTGATGTGGCTGGCGGAAGCACATTAGGCAATATCCTTGCTTCGTCTATTCCGCTTCGTGGTGTGGATATGGGCAACGCTATCCTTGCTATGCACAGTTGCAGAGAGACGGGAAGCGTGGCTGACCATGTATTCTGCGTGAAGGTATTTACAGAATTCTATTCGTAACGCCTTCGACTCATGACATTGAACAAAACAACTATAGACGCTTCTCATGACCCGATGGGCAGCGCTATCAGCGACTACTATAAGAACGGAAGAGCTGCACATCTGCGTGTGCTCTCTTCCATGTTCGAAGAGGACGAAATGCCGGTTGCGCATCTGTTCCGATCTGAACAAGAGATGCCACAGCTTGAAAAGCGTGCATTAGAGCTTGTACGTGGCAAGGTGTTGGATATTGGTGCAGGAGCCGGATGCCATGCGCTTGCGTTGAAGAAAAAGGGATTTGAGGTGAAAGCCATTGATGTGTCGCCGCTAAGCTGCGAAGTAATGAAGGCTCGCGGAATAGAAGATGTGGAATGTATCAACCTCTTCGACCCTCAGCTGCAAGGCAAGTTCGACACTATTCTTTTGCTTATGAACGGCACGGGCATTGCAGGCAAACTCGCGCGCTTGCCGATGCTGCTCAACCGCTTGAAGGAACTGATGGCTGAAGGCGCACAGATTCTTATCGATTCAAGCGACTTGAAGTATATTTACGAAAACGAGGACGGATCAATGGATATTGATCTCGGAGGCAGCTATTATGGTGAGGTTGACTATCAGATGGTCTACAAGAACGTAAAAGGCGACTCGTTCGATTGGCTATACGTAGACTCGATACTTCTAAAAGCAAGTTGCAAGCAATGCGGACTAAGCTGTAATGTTATAGAGGAAGGCAATCATTACGACTATCTCGCACGGATTACGTCTACACAATAATAAAACGCCAGATTAATCAATATTAATCGATACTCTAATTAACAGAAATCGATACTCTAATTAATAGAAGACGACGCATTAATCATCAATATCAATTCATATAACAACCAATATTAAATAGAAAGAATGAACAAACGCGAATATGCTAAGGCAAACCTCGACTGGCTTGCTGCAAAAGCTGAAGAAGAAGGTGTGATTGCGCTTCCGGAAGGTATATATTATAAGGTGTTGAGCTCAGGAAACAACGACGGAAAGCATCCTACTCCACGCTCCATCGTTACGGCTCATTACACCGGTCGCACAATAAACGGCAAGAAGTTCGACTCAAGTCGTGGCGGCGCTCCTATTGCGTTCCGCTTGAGCGATTTGATAAAGGGTTGGATAGTAGCCATGCAACAGATGTGTGTAGGCGACAAATGGGAAGTGTATATCCCTGCAAATATGGGATACGGCAAGTTCTCGCAGCCAGGAATACCTGGCGGTTCGACACTTATATTCGAAATAGAATTATTAGGAATAGCGTAGCAATTGCTACACTATTCCTTTTTTTATATACTTCATCAAGAACTTTGAGTGTACTTGATAAGACAATTAGTCGAGCAACGTTGAAGCTCTTACACGCGACAACGTTTCTGGTGTCATCTGCAAATAGCTTGCTATGTATACAAGCGGAGCGCGAAGCACCACCTGCGGCATAAGCTTACATAACTTCTTGTAACGATCCTGTGCAGTCTCGAAGCGCACAAGGTCGGCATGTACCTGAGAAGTAATAAGGCTCTCCTCAAGAATTTTGCGATAGAGAATCTGTATGTTGACGTTATGCAGAGCCACTCTCTCAAGGTCCACCTTAGGAATAGCATACACGACAGTAGGTTCAAGGGTTTCTATCTGGAGATGTGTAGGTTCCTCCTTAAAGAGACTTTCTATACACATAACGATAGTATGATCCTGCGCAAGATGTTCTGTCACTTCCTTGCCATGCTTGAAGTAGAACTGGCGCATCAAACCACGGTCGATGTAGTAAAAGTTACGGCACACGTCGCCCTCCTTAAGCACCAGTTCACCTTTCGGGTACTTAATCGGAACAAGAATGCTTTCGAGAGCATCAAGCTCTTCATGCGTCATAGTACTGTATCTTCGCGCTAACTCGCGAGCTACGTCGCGGGTATTGGCGTTGAACTTCTCTTTCATAAGATACTTTCCTTTCTATTCTATTTTTTAGTAAACAAGTTGAGTTTATATGTAGTCTAATAGACAAGTCTCTTAGTCGAGTTTAAGCACGGCGAGGAATGCCTTCTGCGGCACTTCCACGTTACCGATTTGCTTCATGCGTTTCTTACCCTTCTTCTGCTTCTCAAGCAACTTACGCTTACGACTGACGTCACCACCGTAACACTTGGCTGTAACGTCCTTGCGCACACACTTGATGGTCTCGCGAGCCACAATCTTTGCGCCGATAGCTGCCTGAATTGCAATATCGAACTGCTGGCGCGGGATAAGGTCTTTCAACTTCTCGCACATCTTGCGTCCGATTGTAACGGCATTGTCCTGATGTGTCAATGCAGAGAGTGCGTCGACCGGCTCACCGTTAAGCAGAATGTCGAGCTTTGCAAGACGCGACGGACGGAAACCGTCGAGATGATAGTCGAACGAAGCATATCCCTTGCTAATCGACTTCAACTTGTCGTAGAAATCGATGACAATTTCGCCCAACGGAAGCATGAAGTGCAACTCAACACGATTGCCACTAACGTATTCCTGATTGATAAGTTCACCACGCTTGTCGAGACAGAGCGTCATAATCGGACCGATAAAGTTGGTGGTTGTGATGATTGTTGAGCGGATGTACGGCTCTTCAATATGGTCAATCATTGTCTGTTCCGGCAATCCTGACGGGTTATGAACTTCCTTTACATTGCCATGCTTGTCATAAACCATGTACGACACGTTGGGAACAGTTGTGATCACGTCCATATTGAACTCACGATCAAGGCGTTCCTGCACAATCTCCATGTGCAAGAGTCCGAGGAAGCCGCAACGGAAACCGAAGCCAAGCGCTACCGACGACTCAGGAGAGAACGTGAGCGAAGCGTCATTAAGCTGCAACTTCTCAAGCGAAGCACGCAGATTCTCGTAATCATTCGGGTCGATAGGATAAACTCCGGCGAAGACCATCGGTTTCACTTCCTGAAAACCTGCAATTGCCTTGTCGCATGGACGTGTTACGTGAGTGATTGTATCACCAACCTTAACCTCAGTAGCATCCTTGATACCCGAAATAATATATCCTACCTCACCTGTCTCAAGTACATCGCGAGGCACCATATCCATTTTCAGCACACCAACCTCATCGGCAACGTATTCCATACCGGTGTTGAAGAACTTCACTTTATCACCCTTGCGTATCTCGCCATTCTCTATCTTGAAGTAAGCGATGATACCACGGAACGAATTAAACACAGAGTCGAAGATAAGCGCCTGAAGCGGAGCTTTCGTGTCACCATTAGGATGCGGCACTCGCTCTACGATTGCAGCAAGCACTTCGTCGACGCCCTCGCCAGTCTTACCCGATGCGCGCAGAATGTCTTCGCGCTTACATCCGATAAGCTCGATTATCTCGTCCTCCACCTCGTCCGGCATAGCGCTCGGCATGTCTATCTTGTTGAGCACGGGGATAATCTCCAGGTCGTGCTCAATAGCCATATAGAGGTTAGAGATGGTCTGTGCCTGCACACCCTGTGTAGCATCGACAACGAGCAAAGCACCTTCGCAGGCAGCAATGCTTCGCGACACTTCGTAAGAAAAGTCGACGTGCCCCGGAGTGTCAATAAGATTCAATATATACGTTTCGCCATTATGCTTGTACTCCATCTGGATAGCGTGACTCTTGATGGTTATACCACGCTCACGCTCCAGATCCATGTTATCCAACATCTGGCCTTCAGTTATCTTGATAGTTTGTGTACGCTCCAACAATCGGTCGGCAAGTGTCGACTTGCCATGGTCGATATGAGCAATAATACAGAAATTCCTTATATTATTCATTGATATATATCAGTTTTTACATGCAAAATTACTTATTTTTTCTGACAATTAGGTATCTTTGCACAAGAAAAACAACTAAGAAAATGAAAACGTTTTTATATTGCGCCATAGCAAGTGCCATGCTGCTCTGCAGTTGCCACGAGAGTATTGAAAAACGCGCCCAGCGCGAGGCCCGTGAATACACGGAAAGAAACTGCCCCACTCCGGTTCTCAACTACATGCGTACGGATAGTGTTGTCTTCGAAATGGACACGAGGACATACCATTATTATTGTTCGATAATGGACGAGTTGGACGACGCTAAAGTATTCGAAATGAACCGCAAACTTATTGTCGACAACTTCATGAAGCAAATTGACGAAAGCACAAGTCTGCGCGCCTACAAGCAGGAAGGCTTCAACTTTGCATTGACTCTGCATTCGGGCAAGGACTCGAAAGTGAAGTATTTCGACAAAGTGTACACGCCGGAAGAGTACAACAAATAAGTTGAGAATCGAGAGTTAACAATCGAGAGTTGAGAGTTATGATATGTAAAATTCCAACAATTTCAAAAACAATAATTGGTAATCATAACTCCCAATTCTCAACTCTCAACTGGACAAACTCTCAATTCTCAACTGGACAAACTCTACGGCAGTTTCGGATACTTGCTGAAGTCGGGCTTGCGCTTCTCAAGGAACGCCTTGCCACCCTCCTGCGCTTCATCAAGCATATAATAGAGCATTGTTGCGTCACCGGCAAGTTCCTGAATACCAGCCTGGCCGTCGAGTTCGGCATTGAGACCAGCCTTTATCATACGCAGAGCGAGAGGCGAACGCTCCATCATTGTCTCAGCCCACTCTACACAGGTGTCCTCAAGTTCATCGAAAGGCACAACCTTATTGACCATCCCCATTCGCTCAGCCTCAACAGCCGAATATTGACGACAGAGGAACCAAATCTCGCGAGCCTTCTTCTGACCTACGATGCGAGCCAGATAACTTGCGCCGAAGCCAGCGTCGAACGAACCCACCTTAGGTCCGGTCTGTCCGAAGATTGCGTTATCACTTGCAATGGTTAGGTCGCACACCAAGTGAAGCACATGACCGCCACCGATAGCGTAGCCGTTGACCATAGCGATAACCGGTTTAGGTAGCGAGCGGATCTGCTTCTGCACGTCAAGCACATTAAGACGAGGCACGCCATCTTCACCAACATAACCGCCGCGTCCCTTCACGTGCATGTCGCCACCCGAGCAGAACGCCTTATCGCCTGCGCCGGTAAGGATTACGACGCTGATGCGCTGCGCCTCACGACACCATGCGAATGCCTGCGACATCTCCCATGTGGTACGCGGAGTAAATGCGTTGCGATAGCGCGGACGATTGATAGTTATCTTCGCTATACCATTATATTCTTCGAAGAGAATCTCCTTAAAGTCGAAACCTTCAATGGTTTTCCAATTTCTTGTCTCCATATATTTCTTTTTATTATATTAGGTGCGTCACGTAAGGACGGCACCGAAGTTAATAGCCCATCTGCTCCAAGGCTGCAGCAAGCTGGTCAGGACAACTTGTATCCTTACTGCCGCAGGTGATGCCCTTGAGCGTCTGCTTTATCTCTGCAGCCGGCTTGCCGACAGCGAGGGCGCAGATTCCCTTAAGGTTGCCGTTGCAGCCGCCGAGGAAAGAAAGGTTGCGGATGATGCCGGCTGCATCAACGTCGATAGTGATAAGTCGGCTGCATGTGCCGCAGGTTACGTACTCCAAATGATTCATGCCTAATATTGTTATCTTCTAAAGCGTTCCGCAGGAACAACACTTGCGGAACATCTGTTGTCAACTAAAAAAGAGTGGCTGTAGCCAACCACTCTTTTCAATATTTTTTATTCTTACTCTTACTCAGCCTCTTCCGGCTTCATGTTTGTGTAAACGTTCTGTACATCATCGAACTCCTCAAGGCGCTCAACCATCTTGTCGATGGTAGCACGCTGCTCAGCGTCAAGGTCCTTAAGGTCGTTAGGTACGTATGTGAACTCGCCACCGATATCTTCGAAGCCCTGCTCCTCGAGGAACTTCTGGATTTGTGCGTAAGCCTTTACGTCGTCACCGTAGATAGTGATTGTGCCTTCCTCGTCGTCCTCGTCGAACTCGTCCTCAACGTTGAAGTCTATGAGCTCAAGAATAAGCTCTTCCATGTCCACGCCGTCCTTCTTCTTAAAAGTGAACACGCACTTGTGGTCGAAGAGGTAAGAAAGCGAACCTGTTGTACCGAGTGTACCGTTGAACTTGTTGAACACCGAGCGAACGTCGCCTACAGTACGTGTAGTGTTGTCGGTAAGTGTGTCAACGAAGACAGCGATGCCATGAGGGCCATATCCCTCGTATGTTACTTCCTTGTACTCGCTCTGGTCCTTACCCATAGCGTTCTTGATAGCACGCTCGATGTTATCCTTCGGCATGTTCTCGCGCTTACATGTAGCGATGATAGAACGGAGTGACGGGTTGTTCTCAGGTTCCGGACCGCCTGCCTTAACAGCGATAGCGATCTGCTTGCCCAGACGGGTGAATGTCTTAGCCATGTGGCCCCAACGCTTCAGCTTTGTAGCTTTGCGGTATTCAAATGCTCTTCCCATTTTGTTTTATATTGTATTTTTATTGTTTATTATCTGAGTTCTGCTCCCAACTTAGTCTTCAGGTTGTTGATGAGCTTAGACATGATAGCCTCAATCTGCTTGTCGTTGAGAGTCTTTGTCTCGTCCTGCAGAATGAAATTAACGGCATAGCTCTTCTTGCCTTCCGGCAGGTTCTTGCCTTCGTACACGTCGAAGAGTTCTACACTCTTGAGGAGCTTCTTCTCTGTCTGACGTGCAATCTGCTCAATCTGCTCGAATTGTACATTCTTGTCGAGGAGCAATGCGAGGTCGCGGCTTACCGACGGGAATTTGCAGATGTCGTGATAGAGCACCTCGTTCTTCTTGATGGCGCGCATCATGTTGTCCCAGTTGATGTCGGCATAGAACACCTCCTGCTCGATGTCCATCTTCTTGAGCAACTTGTGCGAAACGATGCCCATCTCGCAGAGCACCTTACCCGAGCGTGCCTTCAGAGCGAGCGCCTTGCCGAACACGTTGTTGTCTGACGACTCTGTAACGACGATGCCCGGGTTGACGCCCAAGCGTGTGAAGATGTTCATCACATAAGCCTTCAATTCATAGAACGACGACTGCTCGTCGGCGTGTGCCCATGAGCCTTCAACGCGCTTGCCAGTGAGCCACATGCCGAGATGCATCTCCTCGGTATAAGCCTTTATCGGGTCCTCGTTGTTCTTCTTCTCCGGCGAGTAGTGGTAGCAGTTGCCGAACTCGAAGAAGCGCAGGTTAGGCATCTTGTGGTTCACGTTGCGACCTACACTCTCCAAACCGCCGAAGAGCAGAGTCTGGCGCATAACACCGAGGTCAGAGCTCAGCGGGTTCATCACCTTTACGGTTGTCTCCTCTGTGTAGCGGTTCAATTCGGTATAGTATGCCGTCTTTGTGAGCGAGTTGTTGAGAATCTCGCGGAAGCCGCAGCCTACGAGCTGTTCTCCCACTACGTTCTGCCAGTGGTATGCCTTGTCCTCGTCGCCGAGGATTGTGAGCGACGACTTGAGCTGTGTCGGAATCTCTACATTATTATATCCGTAGATGCGCAGAATATCCTCCACAACGTCGCACGGACGCTGTACGTCTACGCGATAAGCCGGCACGTCGAGCAGCAATCCCTCGGCTGTCTCCTCAACGATCTTCATATCAAGGCTCTCCACGATGCTCTTTATCATATCATTGCCGATCTTCTTGCCAATCAGACGGTCTACATACTCGAAGTCGAGCTGCACACGTGCGTCGGCAATCGGAGTAGGATATACGTCCTTTATCTCCATGCTCACCTTTCCGCCAGCCAACTGCTTGCAAAGGATGGCAGCCTGCTTCAAGGCGTAGATTGTACCGTTCGGGTCGATGCCGCGCTCGAAGCGGTAGCTTGCGTCGGTGCTCAGACCATGACGGCGTGCGCTCTTGCGTATCCATGTCGGGTGGAAGTAAGCGCTCTCCAGAACAACGTTTGTAGTTGTGTCGTATGTGCCCGAACCCTTACCGCCAAAGATGCCAGCGATGCACATCGGCTCGTTGGCGTTGCAGATGCTGAGGTCGTGCTCGCCGAGTGTGTGCTCCTCGCCGTCAAGAGTGACGAACTTTGTACCTTCGGGCTGAGTGCGCACAACGATCTTCTTGCCTTCCACCATGTCGGCGTCGAAGCAATGCATCGGCTGACCGTATGCCATCATCACATAGTTGGTGATGTCGACGATGTTGTTGATAGGACGCAAACCTACAATCTTCAGTTTGTCCTGCAACCACTCGGGGCTCTCCTTCACCTCGCAGCCTGTGATGCTTACGCAAGCATAGCGGCGGCAAGCCTCGGTGTTCTCTATCTCTACGTCGATAGGCATGTCGTTGTTGTCGACGTTGAACTCAGAGCAGTCGGGACGGTGCAACGATGTCTCGTGACCGTTGCGCTTGAGCCAAGCATAGAGGTCGCGCGCTACGCCCCAGTGAGAGAGTGCGTCAGAGCGGTTGGCTGTGATGTCTATCTCGATAACCCAGTCGCTCTCCAAGTGATAATACTCGGCAGCAGGCTGACCGACGGGAGCATCCTCCGGCAGCACGATGATGCCATCATGAGCGGTGCCCACGCCAATCTCGTCTTCGGCACAAATCATACCAAAAGACTCTACGCCGCGGAGCTTCGACTTCTTGATCGTAAACTCGCTGTCGCCGTCGTAGAGCACGCAGCCCAAGTCGGCAACGATAACCTTCTGACCAGCAGCTACGTTCGGTGCGCCGCAGACAATCTGCTGCGGCTCGCCCTTGCCGAGGTCGACGGTTGTGATATGAAGGTGGTCTGAATTAGGATGCAGTTCGCATGTGAGCACCTTGCCCACGTACAGACCTTTCAATCCGCCACGGATAGTCTGCACTTCTTCAAGAGCGTCTACTTCGAGACCGCATGATGTCAGCGCGTCGGCTGTCTCCTGCGGTGTGAGATCGAAATCGACATACTCCTTAAGCCATTTGTATGAAATCTCCATTATATTGATTTTATTTTGTTTACTACTTGAAACTTTGTGCAAAAGTAATAAAATTTGAGAAAGTGAGCAAAATTATGAATAATAAAAGTAGCAAGAGTTGCGTAGCAATGTTAAATTGCACACTACAGAAACAAAAAAAGAGAAACGCTTGCATAAAAACGTTTCTCTTTTCAGTCGGGGCGACAGGATTCGAACCTGCGACCACCTGGTCCCAAACCAGGCGCGCTACCGGACTGCGCTACACCCCGTTTTCAAATTGCGAGTGCAAAGGTACAATTATTTTTTGACACAACCAAAATTTAACACGTGTTTTTTCACCAAACACCGCAATAATCGAAACAATAATGCACAATAATAGCAAATAGCATGCCACACTTTCCTACTCCACCTTTACTTGCAGACTCCAAACCGCATAACGCAAAAGGCAGGCAATCCACACGGAAAGCCTGCCTTTTGCTGCATATAGAAATAATACATTAGTCCTTAATGATGTCAAGTTCCTTGAACACACGCTTTAGAATCTGAACACCACGCTCTACTTGCTCCTCTGTATGGGTAGCCATGAGCGCGAAACGCACGAGAGTATCCTGCGGGGCGCAAGCCGGCGGAATAACAGGGTTGATGAACACGCCATACTCAAAAGCCTTTGCTGTAGCAACGAATGTCTTCTCTACATCGTGAACATAGAGCGGAATAATCGGACTCTGTGTCTCACCGATCTCAAAGCCCTCTTCCTTGAAGCGGCGGAGCGCGTAGCGTGTAACCTTCCAAAGGTCGTCGATGCGCTGCGGCTCATTCTGGATGATGTGCAGCGCCTCAAGAGCAGCTGCTGTAGCAGCCGGAGTGTTAGATGCGCTGAAGATGTATGTGCGACAAGTGTGGCGCAACCAGTTGATTGTGTCCTTATCGCCAGCGATGAAGCCACCGATAGAAGCCATCGACTTAGAGAATGTACCCATGATAAGGTCGACTTCATCGGTAAGTCCGAAGTGGTCGCAAACACCACGACCCTGCTTGCCAAACACACCGAGACCGTGAGCCTCGTCTACCATAATAGAGCAGTTGTACTTATGCTTCAACTCTACAATAGCAGGCAGGTTAGCAAGGTCACCCTCCATTGAGAACACGCCGTCAACGATGATGAGCTTGATAGCCTCCTCTGGAAGGTTCTTCAGCACGCGCTCAAGATCTTCCATATCGTTGTGTTTGTAGTGAAGCTGTGTAGCAAACGAGAGACGACGTCCGTCAACGATGCTGGCATGGTCGCGATCGTCGCAGATGATATAGTCGCCACGACCTACAACTGCGGGGATTACACCGCTGTTCACGAAGAAACCTGTAGAGAAACAAAGAGCGTCGTCCTTGCCGATGTACTCAGAAAGTTCTTTTTCAAGCTGCACGTGAATATCGAGCGTACCGTTGAGGAAGCGGCTACCTGCGCAACCAGAACCGTATTTGTCGAGAGCTGCCTTACCAGCATCGATGATGCGCTGATCGCCGGTAAGTCCGGTATAAGCGTTCGAGCCGAACATAAGGACCTTGTGTCCGCCCATTTCTACTTCTGTGCCCTGCTTGCTCGTAATCTCACGAAAATAGGGATAAACACCTTCTGCCATGTACTTCTGTGGAAGGCGATAGCTTTTATACTTTTCTTGTAACTGTCCCATTATAATTTAAATAGGTATATTTCAAATTTGTTATTTCCAAGGTGCAAAGGTACGAAAAATATGTTAAACACGCACATTTTTCGCAAGAAATATGACTTTTTGATATTTTTCACCAAACGAAATTCCTACGTATAACATTATTTTATTATCTTTGTGCCTTATTTATAGCATTAATAAATATGAAGAAAAAAGCCATTTTCATAATCAACCTCATTTCAGGCACGTCGGACAAGGCTGCCATCCCCGGACTGATCGACCAGCTTCTTGACAAAGAGAAGTTTGAATATGAAATCGCAATAACCGAATACGCTGGACACGCCTCGGAGATAGCCGCCAAGGCTAAGGACGACGGCGTAGACATGGTTGTGGCTGTCGGAGGCGACGGCACCGTAAACGAAGTGGCACGCGCCATCGTGCACTCCAACACCGCTCTCGGCGTCATACCATGCGGTTCGGGCAATGGACTGGCACGCCACCTGCAGTTGCCTATCAACGTAAAGAAGTCGATTGAAATAATAAACGCTTTCGAGGTGCGCGATCTCGACTACGGCATCATCAACGGCTACCCGTTCTTCTGCACTTGCGGAATGGGATTCGACGCCTTCATCAGCCTGAAGTTTGCCGAGGCTGGCAAACGCGGACCGCTCACATATATAGAGAATGTGTTGCGAGAAGGACTCAAATACGAGCCCGAGACATATACCGTGATGGCAGACGACGAGACGAGCCAGCACAAGGCATTCCTCATATCGTGCGCCAACGCGTCCCAGTACGGCAACAACGCATATATCGCCCCGCAAGCTTCCATGAGCGACGGACTGATGGATGTTATCATCATGGAGCCGTTCGGACTCATCGACGCTCCGCAGATAAGCATCGAGATGTTCAACAAGACACTCAACAAGAACAACTCGAAGATAAAGACATTCCGCTGCAAAAAGCTGCACGTTCATCGCGACAACCCCGGCGCTATCCACTACGACGGCGACCCCGTAATGACTGGTGCGGACATAGACGTCGAGCTTAAGCCGAAGGGAATAAAGATTGTAGTGAACCCGTTCGCCGACAGAAACCAGCGCAAACCGAATGCGCTACAAAACGCCGCTACCGAACTGTTTAACGAGATAAATAACATACGCGAGGAAATAAGCAAGAGTCGACAGAAACTGCAGCAGTGGAGCAAAGCTGTGCAGAATAAGCTCGACTTGTAATACAGCGGAGGCGCTACGCCTCCACCAACACATCTTTACTATCACGAATGTTTGCTTTTAAGAAGTTTGTAATCCACCAAGACCGCTGCGCCATGAAGGTGGGCACCGATGGCGTGCTACTCGGAGCATGGGCTAATGGCGGCTCACGCATTCTCGACATTGGCACTGGCACCGGACTCATTGCGCTCATGATGGCTCAGCGTTTCGCTGACGCCACCATCGACGCCGTTGAGATAGACGCTGAAGCCGCCGCTCAGGCGCGCGAGAACGTAGCCGCCACTGCATACGCCGACCGCATCAGCATTGCGGAAACGGCTATCCAGCTCTACCCTACTCACCACAAGTACGACGCAATAGTGTCAAATCCTCCTTTCTTCATCGACAGCCTCATCAACCCCAACGCACAGCGTACCACAGCAAGACATGCTTGTGCGCTGAAATACTGCGAGTTATTCGCCGCCGTGAAAGCGCTACTCGATAGCGACGGCGAGTTCAGCGCTATAATACCTACGGAGTGTCTGCAAGCGTTCATTGCGGAAGCTTATAAGGCAGGACTTGCGATGTCACGCCAATGCGCCGTGCGCACCACCCCACGCAAACAACCTAAACGCCATCTTGTTGCGTTCCGTCACGCCTACTGCAGATGCGAGAGAGAAATGGAGGAAGTATGCCTGCAAGAGGCAGACGGATCGAGATCAGAATGGTACGCTAATCTGACCGCTGATTTCTACATAAAATAACAGCAAAAATTCACTCATTAGCAGAATTTTAAGTAACTTTGCACGGAAATACACACGCCCCGATACACAGATAACGAGATATGAATAAGAGAACGAGTACTTCAATACAGATGATTGCCGATTACGACGGCGATATTTCAAATTTGTTCAACGTAAATATAGAAGGCGAATTGCCCATCCTTGCCACACGTAACATGGCAATGTTCCCGGGAGTGATTACTCCTGTCATCATCGGAAGAAAACAAAGCCTCAATCTGCTCGACCATTTACGCAAGAAGCAGGACATAAGTTTTGCTGTGTTCTGCCAACACGACCAGGAGGTTGAGCATCCAAGCACCAACGATCTCTTCGAATACGGAGTTTATGCACGCCTCGTAAAGATACTTGAACTGCCCGGACCTGGCAATAACATTACAGCCATAATTCAGGGCTTGGGTCGTTGCCGTCTGAACAAGCTCACGACCAACAAGCCGTTCCTCATGGGCGAAGTGGCGCCGGCGATGGAGGAGCTGCCCGCTGCCGACGACAAGGAGTTCAACACCGCAATGGAGGACTTGCGCTCTACAACCATAGAGTATATCAGACAGAACGAAGACCTGCCCGACGAGTCACAGTTCGCTCTGAACAACATTTCGAATGATGTTATAGCAGTCGACTTCGTATGTACGAATCTGCCCTTCTCCATAGACGACAAGGCTGAACTTATCTCTACAAGTTCTATCAAGGATCGTGTAATCAAGACGCTGAAGGTGCTACACAAGGAGATTCAGTTGCTCGAACTGAAGCAGAATATCCGCACAAAGACTCGCGAGGATCTCGATGAGCAGCAGCGCGAATACTTTCTGCAGCAGCAGATTAAGAACATCAAGGAGGAACTTGGCAGAGGCGAAGGTTCGCCAGAACGCAAGGAACTTGAGCAGAAAGCGGCTAAGAAGAACTGGTCGGAGGATGTTGCAAAGATTTTCCGTAAGGAACTCGACAAGCTCGATATGTTCAACCCGCAAAGTCCGGAGTATAGCATACAGTTCAACTATCTGCAGACAATGATTGCTTTGCCTTGGGGCGAATATACCAAGGACAATCTCGACCTGAAACGAGCACAGCGCATTCTCAACCACGACCACTACGGCATGGAGAAAGTGAAGGAACGCATCCTCGAATACATGGCTGTGCTGAAGCTGCGCGGCGACCTCAAGTCGCCTATCATCTGTCTCTACGGTCCTCCGGGAGTCGGCAAGACTTCGCTCGGAAAGAGCATCGCTGCAGCAATGAAGCGCAAGTATGTGCGCATGTCACTGGGTGGTCTGCACGACGAGAGTGAGATTCGCGGACACAGACGCACATACGTCGGAGCAATGCCCGGCAGAATCATCAAGAACATTCAGAAGGCAGGCTCTTCAAACCCTGTGTTTATACTCGACGAGATTGACAAGGTGACGCAGAACACCATCAACGGCGACCCGTCGTCTGCGCTGCTCGAAGTGCTCGACCCAGAGCAGAACAGCGCTTTCCACGACAACTATCTCGACGTCGACTACGACCTTTCAAAGGTGCTCTTCATTGCAACCGCCAACGACCTCAACACCATACCGCGTCCGTTGCTCGACCGTATGGAGCTTATCGAAGTGAGCGGCTACATCACAGAGGAGAAGATAGAGATTGCGAAACGCCATCTTATACCGCGCGAGATAGAAAACTGCGGACTCGACAAGAACGAGGAGAAGCCTACATTCACAAAGGCAGCTATCGAGAGAATCATAGAGCAATATACACGCGAAAGCGGCGTGCGCCAGTTGGAAAAGCAGGTGAACAAGGCTCTGCGCAAGATTGCTTACAAAAAGGCGCTCGACAGCGAGGTGAACGAGAAGATTACGCCTAACGAAATTGAAGGATTGCTCGGCAAGGCTCCGTTCTACCGCGACATCTATCAGGGCAACAGCTATGCAGGTGTCGTTACGGGCTTGGCATGGACAAGCGTGGGTGGCGAGATTCTGTTCATCGAGACTTCTCTAAGCAAGGGCAAGACGGGCAAGTTGACGCTCACCGGCAATCTTGGCGACGTGATGAAGGAGTCGGCTGTCATCGCTCTCGAATATGTAAAAGCGCATATAGACACGCTCGGCGTAGACTATCGCATCTTCGACAACTGGAACATTCACATCCATGTACCAGAAGGTGCTACACCGAAGGACGGTCCGTCGGCTGGCATAACGATTGCAACATCAATTGCCTCGGCACTCACTCAGCGTAAGGTGCGCAAGAACACAGCAATGACTGGCGAAATCACGCTCCGCGGTAAGGTATTGCCGGTAGGTGGCATCAAGGAGAAGATTCTTGCAGCAAAGCGTGCCGGCATCACCGACATCGTAATGTGTCAGGAGAACCGCAAGGACATCGAGGAGATTCCTGAGATGTACCGCAAGGGTGTGGAGTTCCACTACGTCGAGAACGTACAAGATGTGTGGAAGTTTGCTCTCACCGACGAAATTGTAGACAACCCTATTGATTTTAAAATTGAAGAAAAAAAGAAAGAATGACTTTTGAACTGCAACATACCGACCCATGTAGCGACGCTCGCACTGGTATAATCACCACCGACCACGGACAGATTAAGACCCCGATATTCATGCCCGTCGGCACGGTAGGCTCCGTAAAGGGAGTACATTTCAAAGAACTCCGCGAACAAGTAAAGGCACAGATAATTCTGGGCAACACCTACCATCTGTACCTTCGCCCGGGTCTTGATACTCTACAAAAGGCAGGCGGACTGCATAAGTTCAACACATGGGACCGCCCGATACTCACCGACTCTGGCGGCTTCCAGGTTTTCTCGCTCACCGGCATACGCAAGTTGCGCGAAGAAGGCTGCGAGTTTCGTTCGCACATCGACGGATCGAAGCACATCTTCACACCGGAGAACGTGATGGATACGGAGCGTATCATCGGTGCCGACATCATGATGGCATTCGACGAGTGCTCTCCGGGCGAGAGCGACTACGAGTACGCAAAGAAGAGTCTCGGACTCACTCAGCGCTGGCTCGACCGTTGCGTCAAGCGTTTCAACGAAACAGAGCCGCTCTACGGTTACAACCAGAGTCTCTTCCCTATCGTGCAGGGCTGCAAGTACAAGGACTTGCGCCGCGAAGCAGCAAAGCACGTAGCCGACAAGGGAGCTGACGGCAACGCTATCGGCGGACTGGCTGTGGGCGAACCGACAGAGGTGATGTACGAGATGATTGAGGTGGTGAACGAGATTCTGCCAAAGGACAAGCCTCGCTACCTTATGGGCGTCGGCACTCCGCAGAACATACTTGAGGCTATTGAGCGCGGCGTAGACATGTTCGACTGCGTGATGCCTACACGCAACGGTCGCAATGCAATGCTCTTCACTTACGAAGGCACAATAAATATACGCAATAAGAAATGGGAGCAGGACTTCTCTCCTATCGACCCCGACGGATGCGACATCGACCGCATTCACACTAAGGCTTACCTGCACCACCTCTTCAAGGCGCAGGAGCTGCTGGCTATGCAGATTGCGAGCATTCATAACTTGGCATTCTACCTGCGACTGGTCACCGACGCACGCAAACACATAGAGCAAGGCGACTTCGTACAATGGAAAGCAAGCGTTATAGACAATCTCGGAAGAAGAATTTAAATGAAAATAAAGAACATCAGGCGTTTACACAAGCTGCTGCATTTGCAGCAGACCTTGCGCAGAAAGACAAAAGGGATACGCACGGCTTGGGCATGGTTATGCCACAAGCTGCGCTTCCTTAGTGTCTTGAACGTGATAAACCCATTCCATTATATCAGTATTCTCGACTGGTATATCATACGCAAGTTCATCGGCACATATATCTACTCCATCATACTGATCATCTCTATCAGTATCGTGTTCGACGTGAACGAGAACCTCGTAAAGTTCGCACAATACCACGCACCGCTTAAGGCTATCGTCTTTGACTATTACGCCAACTTCGTGCCTTACTTCGCCAACTTGTTCAGTCCGCTATTCGTATTCATCGCGGTGATTTTCTTCACATCAAAGTTGGCATCTAACTCCGAAATCATATCCATGCTCGCCGCGGGCGTATCATTCCGACGCCTCATGCGCCCTTACATGATTTCGTGCGTACTCATCTCTACTTTGTCCTTCTTCCTTAGTGCATACATCATTCCGCACGGCACGGTTGTTAGACAGAACTTCGAGACGATGTACAAGAACAAGAAGAAGAACACATCGGCAGAAAATGTTATGCTGCAGGTGGACAAAGGTACGATTGCGTACATACAGCATTATGACAACAACCAGAAACGTGGCTACGGATTCTCACTCGATAAGTTCGAGAACAAGAAGCTTGTTAGCCACCTAACGGCAATGGATGCGCAGTATGATACTATCTCCGACTCGAAGTATCACTGGACTCTGTCTAACTGGAAGATTCGCGAACTGCGCGGACTGCGCGAGCATATCACAAGCGGAACCAAACAAGACACCATAATACAGATGGAGCCGACAGACCTCGTCTATTCGAAAGGTCAGCAGGAGACATTCACCAACCCCGAATTGAAGGAGTATATCGGCAAGCAGCGCAACCGCGGCAACGGCAACGTAGTGCAGTACGAAGTGGAATACCACAAGCGAATAGCCTCGTCATTCGCTTCGTTCATCCTCACGGCAATCGGTCTCTCGCTGTCTTCGCGCAAACGTAAAGGTGGCATGGGTATGTATCTCGGTATGGGTCTCGCCCTGAGTTTCGGATACATCATGCTGCAGACCGTATCGTCTACCTTCGCCATCAACGCCAATACGCCACCGATACTGGCGGCGTGGATACCGAACATCATCTTTGCTATCGTAGCATACTTCTGCTATAGAAAAGCACCCAATTAATAATAATATAAATAATAACACAATATGTATTTCGACGAAACACAACTCAACGACAATGTGCTCGACGCATTATATGACATGCGCTTTGACCAGTGCACACCTATTCAAGAGAAATGTATACCGCCAATACTCGAAGGCCGCGACCTTCTTGGCGTAGCACAGACCGGAACAGGAAAGACAGCAGCTTATCTGCTCCCTATACTCTCTAAACTCGACGATGGCGGCTATCCGCACGATGCCATCAACTGCGTAATCATGAGTCCAACACGCGAGCTCGCACAGCAGATCGACCAGGCTATGCAGGGCTTCGGCTACTATCTCAACGGCGTAAGCAGCGTGGCTGTGTACGGCGGCAACGACGGCAACCGCTACGACCAAGAGCTGAAAAGCTTCCAAATGGGTGCCGATGTGGTTATCGCCACACCGGGACGCCTTATCAGCCACATCTCTCTCGGCTCTGCCGACCTGAGCAAGGTGAGTTTCTTCGTTCTCGACGAGGCAGATCGCATGCTCGACATGGGATTCTCTGAGGACATCAAGATGATTGCAAGCAAACTGCCTGCTACTTGTCAAACCATCATGTTCTCGGCTACTATGCCCGAAAAGATCGAAGAACTGGCAAAGAGTCTGCTAAAGAACCCCGTGGAAGTGAAGATTGCTGTGAGCAAACCTGCAGAGAAAATCAAGCAGAGCGCATACGTATGCTACGAGACACAGAAGATAGGCATCGTAAAGGACCTCTTCCGTAAAGGCGACCTCAATCGCGTAATCATCTTCTCTGGCAAGAAGCAGAAGGTGAAGGCTATCAATCGCACTCTGCAGCAGATGAAAATCAACTCAGGCGAGATGCACTCAGACCTCGAGCAGGCTGAGCGCGACGAGATTCTCTACAAGTTCAAGACCGGACAAATCGACGTGCTCGTGGCTACTGATATCGTGGCTCGCGGCATTGACATCGACGACATCGCAATGGTTATCAACTTCGATGTACCGCACGACCCGGAGGACTATGTCCACCGCATCGGTCGTACAGCACGTGCACAGCGCGACGGCGTTGCCATCACATTCGTAAGCGAAGACGAAATCAGCAGCTTCAAGCAGATTGAAAAGTTCCTCGGACGTGTTGTCGACAAGAACGAACTGCCGGAAGGTCTCGGCGAGACTCCTGACTACAACGCTCCTCGATCAAGAGGCAGAGGCGGAAAGGGACGCGACGAGAAGCGCCCAAGAAACGGTTCTAAGTCAAACCGCTCACAAGGCGACAACAAGCGCCGCGACAACAACAGAAAGAAGAACGGCGCCAACGATCAAAACAACGGCGAGAAGCCTGCTACAGAAGCTCAGCAGACTGATAACGCTCAGGAGAACGTAGCCGCTACTACAAATCCCGACAACACGCAGACAGCACCGCAGAAGAAGCGCAGACGCAAACCTAACCGCAAGCCTGCCAACGCTGAAGCTGGCAACGTTCAGCAAACAGAAAAGGACGCTAAGGACAGCAACGAGAACAAAGGCGACAACGCAAAGAAACGCAACGAGCGCCCTGCTCGTGACGGCGAACAGCCAAAACGCAACAATCAGCAGCGCCGTCAGCGCAAAGACAACGCTTCACGCCGTTCAAACCAGAACCGCAAGCAGGATAGAAAGGATAATGCACAAAGCGCAAATGCAAAATCCACACCGAATGTACCGGCAGTAAAACAGCCAACAACACTCACAACTATCCTCAAAAAGCCCTTAAGCTGGATAAAATCGCTCGGAAAGAAGAAAAATTAAAGAAAATAGCAAAAAAGGTACGCAAATATTTTGGAGTTTCAAAATAAATGCGTACCTTTGCACTCGCAATTAAGGAACAACACTTAATGCTTAATAAAAGAAGGCTCCGTAGCTCAACTGAATAGAGCATCTGACTACGGATCAGAAGGTTGCAGGTTTGAATCCTGCCGGAGTCACAAAAGAGGATATTACATTACGTAATGTCCTCTTTTTTTGTATCTTTTTCCTGACTTCGTCATCGTGTCACCCAAAAATCTTCGTCAAAGAGTTTAGCTATTTTCTGATGTCTTGCCATCAGCATTGTTTGGGTGTAAACCTCCTTGTTCAGAGGTAGCTTAATTTGTATTGTCGTGATTGTCTTTGCCAATGCAAGCACCTTGTCCACGCTCATCTTAATCTCTGAGACTTTCAGCATGCGCTCCAGTTCCTTGTATACTTTCAAAGCCACAAAGCAGATGCATATATGGGCTTCGATGCGTTTGCGTGTAAAGTGAAACATGGGGCGTATCTCTATCTTTGATTTGGCTATACGGAAGGCCCGTTCTACATGCCAAAGATTGTGATATGCTGTATATACATCCTGTATTGGTATATCCGTATTGGTGAGATATCCTTTTAGGCCGTCCCATTTGGAGTCGTCGGCAATACGGTCATAATTGATGGCGACTTTCACCTCACCATCCATGGATAAGAACTTATTGTAACCTCTCTTGTTGATGTTACCTTTCGTAAGCGCGCCATGCTTGTAAGCCTTTTCCAACCTGCGTATTCCCTTCTCCCGGTTATAGGCATCTTTCTTTGCACGGTCATCTGTATAGCCGACCAGGAGACGGCGTCCGCCTCCTTTCTTCTATGGGGACAGCGTCAACGCCATACAAATACAGACATGGGTAGTCTTGATTGCAAATCTGCTGATAACAGTTCTGTCAAGAAGCATCAAGAGGCACTGTGCATTCTCGCAGGTTGTTACCATGGTACGACTTATGCTCATGTACTACGTCGATTTTATCGCATTCATGGAAAATCCCGAGAAAACCTGGAATGATTTCCTTGCAAAGGAGATGCAAAAAGCACCACCAGAACCAAGTCTTTCCGATTAAGGGGGCTTACTTTTGAAAAAATCCTCCCCGAAGTCCTATTTTACGGGGCTTCGGGGAGGATTTTTATGCTCTTTTGTGTTTTACCGGACAGCAATAAATTAATATATAAGGTGTAGGTACCTTTCTTGAGTCCATTGAGTTGGAAGTTGCCGTCAATGTCTGTGACGGCTTTAAGGTTGGTGCCCTCCACAGTCACGACAGCACCTATGAGTGTCTCGTGAGAGTTCTTGTCCACCACATTGCCCTTAAGCTGTTGGGCAAGTGCTGTCGTTGTGGAGCCAATCATAAGCAGCGCCATGGCTGCAAAGGCTATCCTGTTGCTACATTTAGTCATCATCTTCTTTGCTAACTTTTTACGGTTGCAAAGTTACGCCCGGAATGTTGCAACAGGATTGCACGATGGTTTTAAAGCATTGACAAAGGGGTTAAGAAAAAGCTACAACCTTACATACAGCTTTAAATTCCATAACTGCTTTAAATTCTATAACTTCTGAACTTGCGAAAGTTCAATATCTAATAATATACGTTAAAATCAATATCTTACATACAGTTTATGGTTGTATCCGCAACCAATGAATCGGCTTTTGACGTATCTTTGCCAATAGAAAATCTAAAACATTAGATAAACCCATCAATCATTGGAAAGATGAAAGAATTCAATACATTAACACGTGGCGAGATGCAGATAATGAGCATTCTGTGGGACAACGGTCGTGGAATGACTACGCACGAGATAATCGACGCTTATCCCGAACCTCGTCCCGCCTACTCCACTATTGCCACGTTTATGAAGATTCTGACCCACAAGAAGTACGTCACATCCTACAAGCGTGACGGTGGTGGCAAGACTTACGTGTTTTCCCCTCTCGTAACAAGAGCCGAATACACGCGACAGGCTATGAAGGAAGTGAAGAAATCGTTCTTTGGCGGCAGCTTACACTCACTGATATCGTTCTTTGTTAAAGAAGAGAATATCTCGGATGAGGAACTGGAGGAGATACTAAGTCTGATAGACAAAGGAACGGAGAAAAGAGACAATTCAAGAACAGCAGACCTATGATACTACCTTATATTATAAAATCAGCCCTGACCTTGGCACTGCTCTACACTTGCATTATGCCATTGCTTGAAAAGGAGACATTCCATCGTCTAAACAGAATAATTGTCCTTGGATGCCTGCTCCTGTCATTCATAATTCCATTGATTCATTTCACCGGTGGTACAAATCAAACGATAGACATGGTTCGTCAGGCGGTTCAACTGCCGGAAATACTGATAGACGGCAACGCAAACAAGCAGTCTGTATGGAGTCTGACAGATATCCTTATCTGCATATATACACTCGGTGGCGTGGCTATGTTATCCTTGACAGCGATACAGACTATGTCTCTGATGCTGCGTCTGCGCCGATGCGAGCATATCACCGACAACAAAGGCAATGTCATTGTCCTCACCGATTATGCCACAAGTCCGTTCTGCCTCTTCCATTACATTGTGATGAGCCACGACGACTACGCCAACAACCGCTGTTTCGTACTGACGCATGAGCAGGAGCATATACGTCTGCGCCACTACATAGACCTCATCATTCTTCAATTCGCCACTATCATACAGTGGTTTAATCCGTTCGTGTGGCTGATCGGCAAGAACCTTAAAGCCATACACGAGTTTGAGGTGGATGAGGCAGTATTAAACAAAGGCATTGATGCAACACAATATCAAAAATTTCTTGTAGTCAAGGCGGTCGGCAATCGTCTGCAGCCATTTGCCAACAACCTTAACAAAGAGTCACTAAAACGAAGAATCATTATGATGAACCAGAAAAGATCAAACCGATGGATGATGCTCAAGGCATTACTTGTCATCCCGGTGGCAACATTGGCAGTCAGCGTTTTTGCCAATGGTACGAATGCGAGTGAAACGCCAAAAGAGCCTCACCCACAGAAAACCACCCAAACGAAAATCCATGACGCCGTAGAGGAGATGCCCGAATTCAATGGCGGACAATTGGCAATGATGGAATTTCTCATGAATAACATGAAATATCCACAGGCAGCTGTCAAAGCAAAGCAGCAAGGCAAGGCTATCGTCGGATTTGTTGTCAGAAAAGACGGAACCGTAAGCGACGTACACATCACAAAGTCAGCAGGTCATGCCGTTCTTGACGAAGAGGCTATACGCGTGGTGAAGGCTATGCCTGCATGGAAGCCAGGCAAGCAGAAGGGCGAGCCGGTAAATGTGAAGTACAGCGTGCCGATAACTTTCAAGCTTAAATAATAGAGAAAAGGGAATGTAAGAATACTGTTACTGTATTTTTACATTCCCTCTTTTTCCTGACTTCGTCATTGCGTCACCCAGAAATCTCCATCAAATAGTTTAGCTAATTTTTGATGTCTTGCCATCAGCATGTTTTGGGTGTAAACCTCCTTGTTCAGAGGTAGCTTAATTTGTATGGTTGTGATGGTCTTAGCCAATGCAAGCACCTTGTCTACGCTCATTTTAATCTCTGAGACTTTCAGCATGCGCTCCAATTCCTTGTATACTTTCAAAGCCACAAAGCAGATGCATATATGAGCCTCGATGCGTTTGCGTGTAAAATGAAACATTGGGCGTATCTCTATCTTTGATTTTGCAATACGGAAAGCCCGTTCTACGTGCCAAAGGTTATGATATGCTGTGTATACATCCTGTATTGGTATATCCGTATTGGTGAGATATCCTTTTAGACCGTCCCATTTGGAGTCGTCGGCAATACGGTCATAATTGATGGCGACTTTCACCTCACCATCCATGGATAAGAACTTATTGTAACCTCTCTTGTTGATGTTACCTTTCGTAAGCGCGCCATGCTTGTAAGCCTTTTCCAACCTGCGTATTCCCTTCTCCCGGTTATAGGCATCTTTCTTTGCACGGTCATCTGTATAGCCGACCAGGAGACGGCGTCCGCCTCCTTTGTCATATTCAACCATCTGGCAGTCTAGCTAAGGCTGTTCCTGTATCCAGTCTTTCACTTCCTGACTTTTGTTCGTTATCTTCGCACATTGTATGCAACTCCAATTGTGGCAAGTTCTTTCATCTTGCCACCGATTTTCTCGACAACTATAACTCCGATATTGCCAGAACGATGCCTTTTCTTTCTGATAAACATAGTTAAAATACCTTTCGCGTCACCCAATATTAGGTGACGCAAAGATACAAAATATTGTTTATCAACCAGTTATAAAATACGTGTTTTTTGAGTGACGAAGTCAGGAGGTTTGAATCCTGCCGGAGTCACAAAAGAGGATATTACATTACGTAATGTCCTCTTTTTTTGTGTCTTTCTATTCGTAATGCTTTATTTTATTCGTACATTCGTGAAAGATTCAAGACGCCACGACTTGATTGTATCATCGGTCTTTCTGTAACCTACAATGATTTTGTTACACTTTATCATCGTGCTCCGAACGCAAACCGATTGGACGGCGAACGCGAATCGATTGGACGGCGAACGCGAACCGATTGGACGGCGAACGCGAACCGATTGGACGGCGGACGCGAACGGTACAAACCTGCGACTATTTACCCACTATATAATCGTGAATCTTCTTAACGGCGATATGGTAGCTGGCCTTCAATGCGCCTTCTGACGTGTTCAGAAGATGGCTCATGTCGGAATACTTCATCTCTTCGAAATAGCGAAGGTTGAAGACTATGCGCTGCACGTCTGGCAACGTGGCGATGGCTTCCTGAAGAAGGGCTTGCGTGGCGTCGCCATCGAAATATTCGTCGGCAATGAGGCGCGAACCTACCCCATCGCTTAGGTCGGTATCGTAAGCAACGAAATCGCGCTTACGACGCAGAAAATCGAGCGATTCGTTGATGGCAATGCGATAGAGCCAGGTATATATATTTGAGCGCTCCTGAAACTGTTCAAGGTTATTCCATGCCTTGACGAAGACATTCTGCATAACATCGTTGGCGTCGTCGTGGTTGAGCACAATACGGCGTATCGTCCAATATAGTTTCTCGCTATATCGGATGACGATATCTGAAAACAGTTTGTTCTTCTCAGCACTTTCCATTTGCCTTGAACCCCATTATTAAAGAAACTTCTGTATATTCTCGTATATTATTCCGTCGAAACCGTATATATCCTCATGCCTTACAAGGTTGCCGGCGGCGTCGGGATAAAGTGTATAGTAAGTGATGTATACCGGCACCAGCGGATCTATCTTAAGGCTACGTACCATCTCCGAACGTTTTGGACGTTCGTCTGTCGTTTCGTATTCTCTCGGCCGTTCGCTGAAATCGGCTGCCATAGAGTATTTAATCTTCTCCATCAACGTCTCATCTTTGTCCTTGAGCATGAAGACAGCCAGGTCGTATGGTTTCTCTACACGTATGCAGCCATGCGAGACCATGCGGTTCGTGTGGGCGAAGACTCCTGGCGAAGAGGTGTCGTGCATGTATATGCTGTAATCGTTATCGAATCGGAATATCAACCTGCCGAGCGCATTGCCGCGTCCGCCCCACTGCACAACGGAATAGTTAGCGCTGAGGAGCATCTCACGCGTCACGTTCTCGGGTTCTACAATCTTGCCGGTGCTGCGCTCACGCACGAAGTAGTTGTGACGGTCGAAATAGGCATGGTCGCCTACATGATGCACAATGCTCATCTTGATGATGCTCTTCGGGATTATCCATTGTGGGTTGAAATCCATTCGCTTTATCTTGCTGTGGAGCAGCGGCGTCTTCGTCTTAAACGTTCCTACCGCCACCTTCATCACGAGGCGTTCGTCGCCGTCGTGGGCATAGAGATGCAAAGCCGGCACATTAACAACCACATACTTCTTGTGCAACTGCGGATAATCGCCGTCGTTCTCCCAACGGCAACGCTCCATATTGCAGAGCAGCAGTCGGCGATAAGCCTTGTCGTTAGTCTTGTTGAGTTCGGCTACGTATTTGTTGTACAGCGGGTTGTGAGGCTTCGATTTGGCAAGAAAGTCGGTAAACTTCTCGCCATCACCCTTTATCACGCTGCAAGCCGTGGCAAGATAGTTGCTGCCAGGCAGACTGGTATTCCAGCCGTACAGCAATCGGTAGGACACATGAATGGTGTCGTCGTTGCGCTTGTCGAGTCGGTTAAAAGCTTGGAAAGGATTCATGAAACCGAAACGCTGTCCTTCGGTATAGCGCAGGAAAGCCTTTGTAAGGTAATACTCCAAACGTGCAAACACTTTATCGGCTGTATTTCTTGACGATTCAAGTGAGTCGAAATCGAGAACACGCACGCGCTGCAGGTCTTCCTTCAGCATCGAGTAGTAGAACTTCTCGCGCGAAAAGCCGAAAGAATCGACACGCTGTATGAACGTGAGCAGCGTATCGGCGTTTGAGGATACGCCGTCGCGCGTAATCCACAACATATCCATATCCTTCCTATAATGTCGGCGGGCATGAATATCGGCTATGCTGTTGGTCGTGTTCGACCCCATCAACGCGCGTATATTAGAAAACACATTGTCTGCTGAGACGTCGTATCCGGCGGTACGCAACGAATCGAAATCGTTTAAGGATACGCACACAAAATCTTCTTTCTTATGGCATGAGCAAAAAACAAAGACCATAAGAAAGAAGAACAAAGAGAACTTGCTGATATTCAAATTCGATGTTGACAAAACTTGTTACTTAATAACAATTTTACGTGCTATCTTGCCAACCTTAATAATGTAAATTCCTTTTGGCAAGTTCAAATCAAATCGTTTGTCCTGACTATCAATCTTTACAGACATAATAGGAGCGCCACCGGCAAGATTGTAGACACTCATGGTCATGCCACAAGCCTCTGTAATGCGCACGACATTGTCCTCGATTGAGATAACCGGCTTTTGCACGTTGTCAATGAGTTCTATCTCGGGCATACAATCTGCCTTTGCAAAACTGGGAGCACCCATCATGAAAATAGCAAGTAATATAACGAGTAGATATTTTGTCATAAACTTTCGTTTTAAAAGTGATAATTTGTTTCTGCAAAGATACAAAAACTTTTAATACGACAATAAAAATAGTGTAAAAAAAACTGATTCATTCAGATTTTTTACACTATTTATAGGGTTTATTGCATCACAAATGTCAATGTTCCGCCTTGCATGATGTCATTATGCGAGATATCGGTTCCGCGAAGCGGCTTGCCGTTGAGCAGCACTTCCTTTACAAGATACTTCTCGGGCGAATAGCCTTCTGTCACAATCTTGAACGTATTGCCGTTCTCCAAGTGTATCGTTGCGTTGCGGAAAAGCGGCGAACCGACCTCATATTGGCAGCTGACGGGATTCAACGGATAGAAACCCAATGCGCTGAACACATACCAGGCTGAAGTCTGTCCGCAGTCTTCGTTTCCACACAGACCGGCTGGCGTGTCGTTGTAGAGTTCGTTAAGTATCTGGCGCACATACTTCTGGGTCTTGTGCGGCTGACCTATCTTGTTGAAGATGTAGGCAGCGTGATGGCTCGGCTCGTTACCATGCGCATACTGACCGATCATACCGGTGCTGAACAGCGGCAGCTCGGCATTTGCAGCAGGCGTATAGGTGAAGAAACTGTCGAGTTTCTCGGCAAAGCGCTTCTTGCCTACGAGCTTTTCGAGTCCTTTTATATCGTGCTGCACCGACCACATGTAGTGCCAGCCGTTGCTCTCGCAGATGTGCGCTGTATATTCATCAGGCGAGTAAGCCGGCTGGAAACTGCCGTCGGAATGGCGCGGTTGCATGAACGTAGAACCCTTGCAATACACATTGCGATAGTTCTTGGCGCGCTTGCTGAACTCTTTATAGACGTCGGTCTTGTTCATCGACTTGGCAAGCGCAGCGATGCAAGCGTCGTCGTAGGCATACTCAAGCGTACGCGAAAGCGACCAGTCGTCACCAAGTGTAGGTTCCTTCACATCGTAAGGCACATAGCCCAGCTTCTTGTAGAGTCCGATGCCTCTATAGTCGTCAAGGTTGGCTGTTTTGACGCACTCTGCGAGCGCCTCCTCCTTATTGATATTAGGCACGCCCTTAAGTATAGCCTCTGCAATGACAGACGCAGCATGGTAACCAATCATCATATCGGTCTCCGACGACCACATGTTCCATATCGGCAGGCGTCCGTTCTCCTTACTGAACGCAATGAGCGAATTGACCATCTCGCCTGCTCTTGCAGGCATGAGGATGTCGTAAAGCGGATGTGCAGCGCGGTAGGTGTCCCACAACGAGCATGTCTCGTAGTTGTTCCAACCGTCGGCTTTGTGCAACTTGCGGTCGGCACCGAGATAAGTGCCGTCTACGTCGCAGAGCAACGTAGGTGCAGACATAGCATGATAGAGCGAAGTGTAGAATACTGTCTCCTGCGACTTTGACGCTCCTTCTATCTCTATTCTGCCCAACTCCTTGTTCCAAAGCGTTTCAGCCTGTCGTCTTACGGCGTCAAAATCGTCGGTCTTAGCTTCAGCCTGAAGATTCTTCTGCGCGCCTTCAAGACTCGTAGGCGACAAGGCTGTTGTAACAACCAACTTGTCGAAACCTTCTGTAGCAAACTTGAAACGAGCGATGCAGCCTACCCCATTCGGATTGTTCTGAAGTTTCTTGCTCTCAATCTCTACAGACTTGATCGGCTGCGAAAAACGTGTTCTGAACCAAACACGCTGATTGCGTGCCCAACCGTCCGAATAGCGATAGCCTTCGATTGTGAACGAATCGACAACGTTTATCTTGCTGTCAACCGTAGCATCCCAGTTCATAGCCTTGTTCAAGTCGAGTATTACCATACGCTCCTTGCCGTCATTAGGGAAAGTGTAGCACTGTACGCCGCAACGCGGAGTTGCTGTAAGCTCTACATTTATGTCATAGTCGGTAAGGCGCACCTGATAATAGCCTGCGTGTGCCGTTTCGTCCTTGTGAGTGAAACGCGAGTGTATGCCCAACGGCTCTTCCGCCTCCTTATACGGCAACGTCACCGGCAGGAATGAGATGTCATACAAATCGCCGGCGCCCGTTCCCAACAAGTGAGTGTGGCTGAAGCCTGCAATAGTGCTGTCCGGATAGAAATAGCCTGCAATGCGATCCCATCCAGGCAAGCCGTTGTCAGGACTGAGCTGCACCATGCCAAAAGGTACCTGCGCTCCAGGATAAGTATTACCAGTGTAATCAGTACCTATGAGCGTATTCACCTTTGAGGCAAAGTCGGTAGCATACGTCATGCTATGAAACGCACATGCCACCAGACAAAGAATAGAAATCAGTGTCTTTCTCATCATTATATAATATGAAGATTTGATTTGAAAAAGATGAAAGATATAAATAAAGTCCACTTAAGGAATGCCCGGTTAGGTCATATCTTTAAGTGGACTTATCATTATTGTATATTCAAAGCAACTGCTTCAGAAGAAGCAACATTGCTATTAGTCAAGATGAAGCGACTTTTTGATTGCCTCGATCTTTTCGTCGGCAGCCTTGCTGCAACGCTCGTAGCAACCAGCACACTTGAATGACGGATCCTTAACCTCGATGTAGAACTTGATCTTAGGTTCTGTACCCGATGGGCGAACGCTGACCTTAGTGTTGTCGTCGCAGAACCACTGAAGCACGTTGCTTGTTGTAGGCATATCGAGCTTCTCTACAGTGCCGTCGGCCTTTGTAGTTGTGAGAGCCTGATAGTCCTTCCAGAGAACCACCTTGCTACCACCCAACTCCTGAGGAGGATTAGCACGGAAGTCAGCCATCATCTGCTTGATTTCGTCAGCGCCAGTCTTGCCCGGGCGAACTACGTTCACTGTGAACTCCTTGCTGAAGCCATACTCCTGATAAATCTGCATCAAGAGGTCGTAGAGAGTCTTGCCCTGGTCCTTAGCCCAAGCAGCAATCTCGCAGATAAGGCAGATTGAAGCTGGAGCGTCCTTATCGCGAACCTTGTCGTAAGGCAGGAAGCCGAAGCTCTCCTCACCACCACCGATGTAGTCCTGCTTGCCCTCAGAGATAGCAATCTCACGTGCAATCCACTTGAAGCCAGTGTAGCAGTCGCGAAGCTCTACGTTGTTCTTCTTAGCGATTTCAGCGATAACCTCTGTTGTTACGATAGTCTTAACAAGGAAGTCTGTCGGCTTCAGCTTGCCAAGCTTCTTTTTGTTCTCGATGATGTAGTAGCAGAACATCATGCAAGTCTGGTTGCCATTGATAATCATCCACTCACCCTTATCGTCGCGGCAAACAATAGCAAGACGGTCAGCGTCAGGGTCGGTAGCTACAACCAGGTCGGCATTGAGCTTTGTACCAAGCTTCATACCCAGTGTCATAGCCTCTGCGTTCTCTGGGTTCGGAGAAACAACTGTCGGGAAGTTGCCGTCAACAACCATCTGCTCAGGAACAACATTGATGTTCTGGAAGCCCCAAGAGCGCAAGCAGAGAGGAACGATAACGCGACCTGTGCCGTGCATTGCAGAATAAACGATGTTAAGATCCTTCTGGCGGTTGATAACATCCTGATCAATCATAGCAGAATGAACAGCTGTCATATAATCGTAGTCCATCTCGCCACCGATAATCTGAATCTTATCCCAGTTAGCTTCGAACTTTACGTCGTCAATAGTCACCTTGTTAACCTCGTCGATGATACCCTTATCGTGCGGAGCCAATACCTGAGCGCCGTCGCTCCAGTATGCCTTATAACCGTTGTATTCTTTCGGGTTGTGAGAAGCCGTAACGTTCACACCAGCCTTTGCTCCGAGTTCACGGATAGCAAAAGAAATCTCTGGTGTAGGACGGAGTCCCTCGAACAAATAAGCCTTGATGCCGTTTGCAGAGAAGATAGCAGCAACAGTCTCAGCAAAGAGGCGCGAATTGTTGCGGCAGTCGTGACCTACAACAACTGAAAGATTCTCTTCGCCTGGGAAAGCCTTCAATATATAGTTGGCAAAGCCCTGTGTAGCCATACCAACGATGTACTTGTTCATGCGGTTTGTACCAGCACCCATAATGCCACGTAAACCACCAGTACCAAATTCGAGATTCTGATAGAATGCATCGATAAGCGCAGACTTATCCTCTGCATCAAGCATTGCCTGCACCTCTTTACGTGTTTCCTCGTCAAAAGCCGGAGTAAGCCACTGCTGTGCTCTCTCCTCACACTGCTTTATGAGTTCTTTGTTGTCTCCCATAATATAAATGTATGTTAACGTTATTAATAATTTAAGTTTCTACTTAATATTACAAAGTTAGCTATAAAAAATGAAACAATAGTCGTTACCCAACTATTTTTTTTCATTTATTTTACTCTAAAATCTTTGTCATGTTCAACTCTGTTATTCTGCCATCAGGATTCACCTTAGCATTGAAGCGGAATCTTGTCTCGATTGAGCCGTTATCTGTATGCTCCACCTTCTGCAATGCAGAGAAAGCAACGGTATATTCATACTGCTGGTCGCCTACTTCCTTCTTTGTTATTTTATAGTCTTCAAGCGACATCCATGTCATTGAAGCCACATCGTTCTTGTATATTTTATGCAAGAAAGTAGCAACATCGCTGCGTGTGGCATTTGTCTTGCCGAGGAATTTGCCGATAAGCGGATTGAAAGAATTCATCAATCCTTCCTCATCACGATTATTCATACTCTTGAATACCCCGTCAAACACCGCACCGATCAAGATTTTATCCTCAGGACTTACGGTGTTTGCATTAAGAGTCTTCAATTTATCGTTAGCCTCATCGAAGTGCTCACCATCAGGATGCTGCTCCAAATAAAGCTGAACAGCCTCAATAGTGTTCGTAGCATCAGCATTCGACCAGTCAATAGAGTCTATCTTGTGCTGTGCAATCTGACAGAACGGAGAATTCGGATGCTGCTTAATGTATCTTTCAAAGTCGCTTTTCGAACCACTCGCCACAACGTTAGTCCAATCTCTGTCGAGTTGTGCGAAGTACTCAAGATGCGCTGAGATAGAGTCGCGGTGTGCTTCAGGTGCATCTGTATAGGTGTCAAGATAGTTTTGCAGCACCTGCGGGTCGTTGCTTGAGAGAGCATACTCGTAAGCAGCTTCTTCCTTGTCGCCTTGAGCATTTCTGTAGAAAGCATACAACACTCCTCCCAAAACAAGAACAATTAATACAACAACAGCAATGACGGTTCTGTTGTTATTCGAACGCGATGTCTTTTGTTCGTTTTCACTTTCCGCCGGTTGTACACCACCTACCACGCTTTCCGCAGCAATTTTATGGTGGCAATGCGGGCATTCTGTATTATTATTAAAATACGTGTATCCACATTGCGGACAAGTTACTACATGTCCTGCGATTGGCACACCACACGAGGGACATACCGGGGCTTTGTCGCTAATTTCCTGATTACATTCAGGGCATTTGATTATTGCCATTTTCTTAATTTAAATGAATTATCCTTTAATGTTTTATCTTATTGATTGTACAATATCAAGCATTAGACAGTCAACGTATTCGAGAGCCACAATACCTTTGAGATTATCTACGCCTTTGATATTTAAGTTCACGAAGACCGTGTCTGCCCATAAACCTGCTCTTGTCTACATATCCTCTTACGCCATCAATGTATCCCTTTCCGGTATACTGCCACAACATATAGTCTTTATCGTCAGCCAATATCGGCTCGTTGGCAGAATATTGGGCAATCATCAGTTTATAACCATCCAACAGTCCGACAAGATTTTTGTTATAGAAGTTGGTACCGGTATATATAAGAGGCTTCTGATGATAGGTTTCTTCAATCATATCAAGAAACTTAGCCACCGAATCGCGGAAAGCTTCCGTACTCATGCCCTGCTTTACCTCAATATCAATCATCGGAATCAAGTCCTGCTGACTTGGGCGACACTGTGTCTTGAAGTTCTTCAGCTGCTTTGAGAGTTCTGTTTTCGGTCTGAAGAAATGATATGAGCCAACCTTTAAGCCATACTTATGAGCCAGTTCTATATTCTGCTCATACATATGGTCAATACGGTCGCCACCCTCAGTTGCCTTCAGGTACACATATGCCATTTTTGAGTTGTTGCCTACCGCCTCCCAAAACACTTCACCTTGATAATGGCTCAAGTCAATGCCATGCACATGAGTGCAAGTATCTTCGCATTGTACAAGGTTGTTTTGAGAGAATGCAGGAGTATAGAAAAACAGTCCTGCCAATATTATATATATATGTATGTAAAAAAATCTTTTCATACATGCAAAGTTACAGCAAAATAGAGAAAAAGGCAAATAATCGATACTTTTTTAAAATGTATTAATACAACGCAAAAGACCGTTCTTGTGCAAGAAGCGCACAAGAACGGTCTTTGATATAAAAAACAATAATCGATTATTCTTCTTCCTCTGCCTCTGCTGCGTGTTCTTCGATAAGTTTCTGCTGCAGATCGTTCGGTACAAGCTCGTAGCTTGCGAACTTGGTTGTGAATGAAGCGCGACCGCCTGTCAAGCTGCTCAATGAGATAGAGTAGTTGCTGAGTTCCTTCAATGGTATCTTAGCCTGAAGTTTCTGATAACCAGCCTCGCTATCCATACCCATGATGAGAGCGCGGCGTCCCTGGAGATCAGACATCACATCACCCATGTAGTCGCTCGGTACGTAAACCTCGAGGTCGTAGATAGGCTCCAGAATCTTCGGTCCTGCCTCCTTGAACGCTGCAGAGAACGCATTGCGTGCAGCCAGCATGAACGAAAGTTCGTTAGAGTCAACCGGGTGCATCTTGCCGTCATAAACGATAACACGCACATCACGTGCATAGCTACCGGTCAACGGTCCGTGCTCCATGCGGTCCATGATACCCTTAAGGATAGCAGGCATGAAGCGTGCATCAATAGCACCACCGACAACAGAGTTGATGAATACGAGTTTGCCGCCCCATTCCAAGTTAATCTCTTCGCGACCCTTGATATTGATCTTAAACTCCTGTCCGTTGATCTTATATGAAGTAGGATCGGGCATACCTTCTGCGTACGGCTCAACGATGAGATGAACCTCACCGAACTGGCCTGCACCGCCCGACTGCTTTTTGTGACGATACTCAGCGCGCGCCATCTTTGTGATAGTCTCGCGATAAGGTATGCGTGTCGGCTCAAACTTGATAGCGAGCTTCTCGTTGTTCTCGAGACGCCACTTCAATGTGCGGAGGTGGAACTCGCCCTGACCGCGTACGATGGTCTGGCGCAGCTCCTTGCTCTGCTCAACGAGCCATGTCGGATCTTCCTGATGCATGCGCAGCAAAGCCGACATAAGTTTTTCTGTTTCTGCTGTGTTGACAGCCTTGATTGCACGTGAGAACTTAGGGTTAGGGTATTTGATAAAGTCAAAGCGCCATTCGCAATCTTTACCATTGAGGGTGTTTCCTGTCTTTACATCTTTCAACTTAACTGTGCAACCGATATCGCCGGCAACGAGTTCGTCCACTGGTATTCTGTTAGCACCAGCGCAAGCAAATATCTGACCGATACGCTCCTTTGAGCCACGATCAGCGTTTGTCAAGTCATCACCCGACTTGATCTTGCCGCTCATAACCTTGAAGTAGCTTACCTCACCGATATGCGGCTCCAAACCTGTCTTGAAGAAATAAACAGACTCCGGTCCGTTTAAATCAGCGACAATCTCCTCACCACGTGTATTGTGAAGCTTTGGCATTTCGCTTACGAAAGGCACAACATTGCCCAAGAACTCCATCAAACGGCGAACGCCCATATCCTTGCCTGCACAAACGCAGAACACTGGGAAGATAGAACGTGTAACGAGTCCCTTGCGGATGCCTTCGCGCAGCTCGTCCTCAGAGAGAGTCTCCTCTTCGAAGAATTTCTCCATAAGAGTTTCGTCGTTCTCAGCCGCAGCCTCTACGAGAGACTTATGAAGCTCCATTGCCTTATCCATCTCCTCTGCAGGGATATCAACGATAGTAGGCATACCACCTTCTGGTCCCCATGTGTACATCTTCATCAGAAGCACGTCGATGATAGCATTGAAACCAGGGCCTGTGCTAACCGGATACTGAATCTGAACACACTTAGAGCCGTAGATAGCGTTCATGTTAGCTATGACATTATCGAAATCGCACTTATCAGAATCCAACTGGTTGATAAGGAAGATAACCGGCTTGTGAAGTTTTTCGGTATAACGGAAGTTGTTCTGTGTACCAACCTCAGGACCGTACTGACCGTTAATAAGGATAACAGCCTGATCGGTTACGTTGAGGGCTGTGATTGCACCACCGATGAAGTCATCAGAACCCGGACAATCAATAATGTTAAGCTTTTTGTTGTTCCACTCTACATGGAACACTGTGGGGAACACCGAGTAACCATACTCATGTTCTACCGGGAAGTAGTCGCTCACCGTGTTCTTTGCTTCCACCGTACCACGGCGCTTGATAATACCACTACCATAAATCATAGACTCGGCAAGGGTGGTCTTGCCGCTACCCGCACTGCCTAAAAGGGCAATGTTCTTAATCTCATTTGTTTGATAGACCCTCATATTCTTCAGGTTTTAAATGGTTAATAATAAATTCAGGCGGATTGACTTTGGGGCGGGTGTCTATCCGCTTACTAAATTAAACATTTATGCGGTATTTCCAAAAGAAATGCACAAAAACTAATCAAAATTTTAAACTTATTAGTAATTTTGCACGCACTAAACGAGGTGTCAGACAGCATACACCTTATTATATAGCGAATGAAAGCAGGATTATACATTCATATACCATTTTGCGAAAGCCGCTGTATCTATTGCGGCTTTTATAGTACGACAGCAAAAGACTGGCGCACACGCTACGTGGACGCACTTTTGAAGGAGATGCACATGCGTAGCGGTGAGCTTAAAGCGCTCTATCCCGACCATGAATGTACAATTGATACTGTTTACATCGGCGGCGGCACGCCCTCCACACTCTCCATCGACGATCTCTCACGAATCATCAACACAATAAAAGCGGTTTTCCCTTGCAAAACCCGTGAGATAACGATAGAGATGAACCCCGATGATGTCACCACAGAACTTATTTCCGCTGTGCGCAACCTCGGCGTGAACCGCATCAGTCTTGGCGTGCAGACATTCAGCGACGAACGTCTGCGCTTTATACTCCGTCGCCACAATGCTGCACAAGCCGCCAAAGCCGTCGAAACAATACGCCGTGCCGGCATAGACAACATCAGCATCGACCTTATGTTTGGTTTCCCCAACGAAACATTGAACGACTGGCAGAACGATTTGGACGCAGCCTTGAAGCTTCGCCCCAACCATATTTCTGCCTACAGCCTTATGTACGAGGAAGGCACCCCACTCTACCTTATGCTTCAGAACGACAAGGTGCAACAGACCGACGACGACACTTGCCTGGCTATGTATACCATGCTTATGGACACACTTTCGGCTAACGGTTACGAGCATTACGAGATAAGCAACTTCTGCCTTCCGGGCTATCGCGCCATACATAACAGCAGCTACTGGAACGACACGCCCTACTTAGGCTTCGGAGCCGCCGCTCATTCGTATAACCTACTGACACGCAGCTGGAACGTAGCCGATATTAAAGAATACGTCAGCGCAATAGAAAGCGACAATCTGGCGTCTGAAAGCGAACGTATTGACGACGACACCCACTACGATGACATCATCACAACTGCCATGCGTACATGCGAAGGTGTAGACCTGATGCGTCTGAAACCGGAGTATCGCAACTATGCTCTGCGCTCAGCTAAGAACGATATTGACGGCGGACTTCTTGAACTCGCCGACAACCACCTGCGACTCACACGCAAAGGACTTTTTGTGAGCGACATGGTGATGAGCAACCTTATGAAAGTCTGATAAAAGTAAAAAGGTAAAAGATAAAAAGAAATACAAATCATAAAGATATAAGGATATAAATCATACATTAAAAATAATCAACAAACAAGAACATGGAAAAGAAACTTCGCACCGCTTCACTTTGTGTGCAGGGCGGTTATGAACCAAAGAACGGCGAACCTATCGAGGTACCTATCATACAGAGTACGACATTCAAGTATGACAACTCAGAGGAGATGGCTATGCTCTTCGACTTGAAGAAGGAGGGCTATTTCTACACACGCCTGCAGAACCCGACCAACGACGCTGTTGCAAAGAAGATTGCGCAGCTCGAGGGTGGTGTTGGCGCTGTGCTCACCAGTTCTGGTCAGGCTGCCAATTTCTACGCTGTATTCAACATCTGCGAGGCTGGCGACCATATCGTAACTTCCAACGAGATTTACGGCGGAACATACAATCTCTTCGGCGTTACGCTGAAGAAGCTCGGCATCGAGTGCACTTACGTTAATCCGAACGCTTCTGAGGAGGAGATACAGAAGGCATTCCGCCCGAACACAAAGGTAGTGTTCGGCGAGACAATCAGCAACCCTGGTTGCGCTGTGCTCGACATCGAGAAGTTTGCACGCATCGCCCACAAGAACGGTGTGCCTCTCATTGTCGACAACACATTCGCTACACCTATCAACTGCCGCCCGTTTGAGTGGGGCGCAGACATCGTCACACACAGCACTACCAAGTACATGGACGGCACAGCGAGCCAGGTTGGTGGCGTGGTTGTAGACAGCGGCAACTTCGACTGGATGGCTCATGCCGAGAAGTTCCCCGGTCTCTGCACACCCGATGAGAGCTACCACGGACTCACCTACGTCAAGGCGTTCGGCAAGATGGGCTACATCACAAAGCTCGTGGCTCAGCTCATGCGCGACCTCGGTTCTATCCCAGCTCCGATGAACTCGTTCATCCTCAACCTCGGCTTGCAGTCGCTCCACCTGCGCATGAAGCAGCATTGCGAGAACGCACAGCGCGTTGCCGAGTTCCTAAAGGCTGACGAGCGCGTGGCATGGGTACACTACTGCGGTCTGCCGGGCGACGAGTATTACGAACTCGCACAGAAGTATCTGCCAAACGGCTCTTGCGGCGTGATAGCTTTCGGACTGAAGGGCGACCGCGAGACAGCAATCCGCTTCATGGACTCGCTCGACATGATTAACATCGTGACCCACGTGGCTGACGCCCGCACCTGCGTGCTCCACCCTGCAAGCCACACCCACCGTCAGCTCTCCGACGAGCAGTTGCGCGAGGCTGGTATCGCTCCCGACCTTATCCGTCTCTCTGTAGGCATTGAGGACGCAGAAGACATTCTCGACGACATCAAGCAGGCTCTCGACAAGATTTAAACCAATATGGAAATGACAAACAACGAAGACAAGGAGCTGCTTTTCCGCGACGACCTCCATCAGTTTCTGCTCTCTGTAGACATGATTGACGAGCGTCTGCCCGAAGCTCCCGACCTCGAAGAGTTGTGGCAGCCGATAGCTCAGAGCTACATGCCCGACGCCATACGCGAGTTCAACGGCGAATATCCGCGTGTGGCGTTCGGCTGGATAATGTACGTGGGCATGGCGCTCGCAAAGTATTGGGATGTGGAATGGACTACCTACTCTAAGGTGACCGACCTCTACGCCTACCTACGCGACCGCATCGACTTCGACCACATGGACGATTATATCTGCGAGAAGGTGCTTTGCCTCGACGCAAAAGAGCACGAAGTGGTGAACAACGTGGTGGGCGAATGCGCTGCACGCACCTACAACAAGCTCTGCCGCATGCGCCTTGAGGCTGGCTCAAAGGAGGCGTTCCGCACGTTTGTAGCGGCGCTACACCAGATGTATCTGATGGGCATTGCCGTAGAATTGCGCAGCCTTGGCTATCACATGACAAAAGTACAATAGCATGACTGACAAGGAATTTGAGACCTACTGGAAAGAAAATCGCATGACGATACTCGACCAAAACGACGAGTATCGCCATGCGAAAGAGAATTTCAAGATACACTCCGGCGCCGACCTTATTCTGTTTGGCATACCCGTAGTGGCAGGCATCGTGTCGATAAACAACGTGCCGCTGCAGAACGAGCTACTCAAATGGGTGGTGAGTGCGGTTATCACCATTGTCTGCTTCGCCCTCAGCGTGTGGGTGAAGAGTCTGATAACCGGCACGGTGTCGCCCGACGAAGTGGAACAACGCCTCAAGGAGGCAAAGAGACGCGAGTTGGTGGAATAGTGCTTACTTTCCACCACCTTCTGCGCTCTTAACGTCGTCGTTAGAGATAGATCGCGCCACCTTCTTGACGCCCGACGACAATTCTCCAATGCGCCAGCTCACGTTTATGCCGACGCGCCACGGATTATACGACGAGTCGCTATGCGTTATGAAGTTCGCGCCTGTGACCGTCGATTTATAATGGCGCTTTGCATCAAGGAAATTACTTGCATACAAGTTGAAGTTGAGCCTATCCTTGAGGAACGACTTCTGCACATTCAAGTTATAGTTGTACATACCCTCCGTCTTCGATTGAAGATTGGGATTGCTCGTACAACCATAGAAACCTACATTCACTCTCCAACTCTTAGGTAGCGTCTGTTGCACGCCCACATACGCCGAACCATAATAGCCATAGTTGTGCAGCTGCTGACGGTCGTTGTAGTCGGAATAGTCGCCCCACAGATTCATAGTCAGGCGTGTATTCTTGAAGATGTTCCAATTGACATAGCTCGACAGCGACGCAGTCTGTGTGCGTCCGATGTTGCGGTACGTAGTGTAGCTGACGAGCTTGCCCGTCGGGTTCTTCACGCTCTCGATAGTGTTGTCCTCCACGAGCGACGTAACGCTTGAAATATTGTTGTTCGTGAAGCTGTAGCGCATGGTGCAACTAACGGAGAACTTAGCAGCAAAGTAGCTGTAGGTCAATTGCACGTTGTGGTTCTTCTCGCTCACCAGATTAGGGTTACCCTGCTGTAGCGCTTCGGGGTTAGTCTGGTTGAGATACGGATTGAGCGACCAGATGCCCGGTCGGTATATACGCATATTGTAGCCGAATCGCAGATTGTTCTCGTCGTTTATGCGGTAGCCGAGACTTGCCGACGGCACCACATCATCGAACCCCGTAGAGAAGTTCTCGCCCTCGCCTAACTCATACTTTATCTTCTGGAACGTGTGCTCGTAGCGTGCGCCAAGTCGTCCCGACAGATTGCCTAATCTTAAGCCGTAACCCAAGTAAGCGGCGAGGATGTCGTTCTCGTGACGGTAGTGCGACGAATACTGTTCGTCGAACGTGTATTCGCCGTCGGTTCCGTTCTGACGCACATAGCGGTCGTCGTCCGAACGATTGTCGCGCAATATGTATTTTGCACCTACCTCCACGTTGTGCGCCTTGCCGATAGGCGTAGTATAGTCTACCTGCAACGTGTGCTCCATGCTTCGTCCGTTGCTTTCGGTATGCTCGTCAGACAAGCGCTTCACGAGCGGCAGCCACTCGTCGGTAGCTTCTGCCACATCGTAAGACGAATAGTTGTCGCCGCCATTGGTGCCTCCGCTTATCTTGTAGGAGAACGTAAGCATACGCCCCTTCCGCTTGAAGAGGCGCTGATAGTCGACATTGCCGTAGAGATACGTATTATCCGAGACACTGCGTCCGCCGTCGCTATACGAATAGAGCGTTGCGCCCGACAGCGGCGACGTAGCGTTTCTTCTTGCCAGGCTGTGCGAATGTGACCGATTAGTCCAGATGCCGAACGAGGCTGTCACGAGTCGCAGCGTGTCCACATCGTAGCTCGCTTCGAAGTTGCCCGAGTGCGAATGGTTATACGAACGGCTGTCGCTCGTAGCGTATCGGTTGGACGCAGAGGGCGTAGACGGGTCGCCCGTGAACAGACTGCTGTAGTCGCCATGCGAGTTGCGTCCGTCGTAGTAGTTGTACGAGTAGGTTCCGCTGACGGTGAGCTTACCCTGCTTCACCGTAGCATACATGCCCGCATCAACATCGGCATTCGACACTCCGCCGTTAGTAGTCACGGTGTAGCCCTCGATGCCCTTGCCTACAGTCACGATGTTTAGGATGCCGCCCACGCCCTCCGCGTCATACTTCGGACCGGGGTTTGTAATCACCTCTACCTTCTTTATCGAAGATGCCGGCATGCTCTTCAGCACCTCCTTCGGGTTGTTCGACATCATACTGTTAGGTCGTCCGTTGACGTACACCTTGAAACCCGAGCTGCCGTTCACCTTTATATTGCCGTCGCCGTCTACCGTCACCATCGGCACCTTGCGCAACATTTCCAGTATGTTGTTGGTCTTCGAGTCGGGGTCTTCCTCTATGTCGTACGTAATCTTGTCGATGTCGGCTTTCACGAGCGGTTTCTGCGCCATGATCTCCACGGCACCCAGCACGTGCGAAGCCTCCTTTATATATAATGTGTCGAGCGCGGCTACGGGCTTGCTGTCAGACACGACGAAGTTGCGCACGAAGGGCTGCTTGCCCATTGCGTTCACGTAGAGGCGATAGCTGCCCGCCTTCTTCAGAGTCATGTTGAAAGAGCCATCAGCCTCCGATACAGCAAGTGCGGCGGTGGATGTAGAGTCGGTTTGCGATGTGATTTTCATGGTGGCGTACTGCTCGCCTTCTTTCGTCGTAGCGTCGACTACCACGCCCTTCACCACAAAACGCTTTGCTGTCTGGGCGCTTGCTTCAGTGGCGAAAGAGAAGAGCGGAGCTACAAGTATTGCAGTCAATAGATACTGGCTCTTGAAAAAAGTCATAATACATCATTATTACTTGGTTCATAAATACGTTAAAAACGCAGAGGACTTTCGTCGCTCTGCGTACTTAAGAATACAAAGTTAAGTGTTATGAATAAATCAAGAGTTATTGCGTATGTTTTTTAACCATTTTTTACTAACGGCGACTTCCGAACGGGTGCTTCTTATACCGGTCGTCATCATCGTATTTACGATACTTGTCGTGCTTATGGTGCTTGTCGTGCTTATAGTGCTTGTAATGTTTGTCGTGCTTGTCGTGCTTATGGTGCTTGTAATATTTGTCGTGCTTGTGATGCTTGTGGTGCTTGCACGACTCGTAATGCTTATGGTGCTTGCAGGGCTTGCACGACTCGTGTACGACAACCACTCTTTCTGGATACCTGGTGTAGATGTTGTGTACGTAGGCGTTGTCGCGCCAGCTTATAGGCTGGTAGAAGTAGTAAGCCTCGCGGTAGCGTCTCCACTGGCTGTCGCTCATCATGCGGCGCAACTCCTTGTTGCGATACTTCCATGCCCTGCCGTTTAAGTCGCGATAGCTGTTGATAGCGTCGAGATAGTCGAGGTTGAGACGCATGATGTTGTTGCGCTGCACATTCGTGAGTCCGAGTTCGAGAACCATCTTGTCGGTTATGAAACGAGCCTCTACCTGAATATTGGCGAGTCGCTGTGCGCTTGCAGAGAGTGCCGTTACGAGAGCTACGGCGAGTGTCAATACTAATCTTTTCATAATCGTAAGCTATTAAGTTATTAACTGTTGTTTTTTGATATTGCAAAGTTACGCCAAAGAAAACATAAAAGCAAGGGAATTTTCATATTAGAGCGTAGGATTTACCCTATAAATGGTTAGTGGTTTCCCCCGATGCCTCAAGATTAGTCGTCGTGCAGCGAACGCAATCCGATCGGACGGCGAACGGAAACCAATCGGACGGCGAACGGAAACCGATCGGACGGCGGACGCAATCTGATCGGACGGCGGACGGAGCACAATGATAAAAAGACCACAAACGACAAATAAACTTAATTATTTTACACAACAAAACAACAATGTATAAAAAACTTGCACGCATGAATTATTCTGTATAATTTCGCAGCGAGTTTCCCGAAGCCTTGGCGCAAACGCTCCAAAAGGGCTGCAACAGGAGGCCAGAAGCACACACATTATTATATATGTATATGAGAAAACTGATTTTAGCACTTATACTCGGCATCGCAACCACCAACGGCGCCACAGCACAAACCCGTTCAGACCTGCGCGACAGCCTCTCGGCAGCGGTGCAGGTGCTGGCGTTCCACCCCGACTCGCTCGAGCTGCGCATGAAGAAGGCGGCTTGGAACATCGAACTGGAGCAATGGCGCTACGCCCAGGAGGAGTACGACTTCGTGCTGCGCTGCGACGAGAAGAACATCGCTGCGCTGTTCTACCGCGCATACGTCAACGAACGACAGGGCAGATACAAGTTTGCACGTCTCGACTACGAGAACCTGCTGCGCATAGTGCCTGGTCACTTCGAGGCGATGCTGGGTCTGGCGCTGCTCAACCAGAAAGACAACCGACCCACCGAGGCGTTCAACCAGATAAACACACTGGTGGCACAGCACCCGAACAACGCCGTGGCATACGCCGCGCGAGGCGGAATAGAGATAGAGCGCAAGATGTACACGCCGGCGGAGTACGACTTTACACGCGCCATAGAGCTCGACCCTAAAAACACCGACTACCGTCTGAACCGCGCCAACGTGCGCCTGCTCACGGGCCGCAAGAATGAGGCACGCGAAGACCTCGACGCCATGGTAGGGCAAGGAGTGCCGCGCGCAAACCTCGTCGAATGGTACAAAAAGTGCAGATAAAGCGGTGTTCGCTTTGCCATTTACGTAAATTGTTGTAATTTTGCCCGATATTTGAAATACAACAACATTTAGAAATGGCAGAATATTTAAGTTCAAGTAAGAAAAAAGTAACTGCACCCCTGTTTTTTGAAATGAAGAAATGTGGTGAGAAGATCTCATGGCTCACAGCCTACGACTACACCACAGCATCGATTCTCGACCAAGCTGGCATCGACACAATACTCGTTGGCGACTCTGCATCGAACGTGATGCACGGCAACGCCACGACACTCCCCATCACCGTTGACGAGATGATTTTCCACGCGCGCGCCGTGGCTCGCGCTACAGAGCACGCCTTCGTGGTGTGCGACATGCCCTTCGGCAGCTACCAAATATCAGAAGAGGACGGCATACGCAATGCCGTACGCATCATGAAGGAGGCTGGCGTTGACGGCGTGAAGCTCGAAGGCGGAGCAGAGATTGCTCCGATGATCAAGAAGATCGTGGCTGCGGGCATACCCGTATGCGGACACCTCGGACTCACTCCGCAGAGCGTTCACCAGTTTGGAGGCTACGGCTTGCGCGCCAAGGAGGAGGCTGAAGCAGAGAAGCTCATAGCCGACGCAAAGGCGCTCGAAGAGGCAGGATGCTGCAGCATTGTGCTCGAGAAGATACCGGCAGACCTCGCCGAGAAGGTTACGGCAGCCGTAAACTGCCCCACCATCGGCATCGGAGCTGGCAACAAATGCGACGGACAGGTGCTCGTATATGCCGACATGCTCGGCATGAACAAGGGCTTCAAGCCGAAGTTCCTGCGCCAGTACGCCGACCTCCACTCTATCATAACCGACGCCGTAGGCAGATACGTTGCAGACGTAAAGTCGTCGGACTTCCCTAACGAGAACGAGTCATACTAAGACATGGACACTCAATACACACCCACTTACAACCGATTGTGGAACCGCGAGTTCACACTCCTCACAATAGCCGAACTGCTGTTGTGCATATCGTGCTACATGACCATACCGCTGCTGCCGTTCCGCCTCACTACAGAGGACCACGCAAGCAGCTACCTGGCATGTCTTACAATCGTCGTATTCATCATAGGCGTTTGTATATCTGGTTTTTTCGGCAGTTGGCTAATACAAAACTACCGCCGCAACAAGGTATTCTTCATTTCGGCGATATGCCTCGGCGCAACCATCCTCGGACTCTCTGCGTTCGAGTTCAGGGAGCAGCCGATTGTGCGCGAGATAGAAGAATACACGCTCCTGGCAGTATGCTTCGCAAGCGGCGCCGTGTTCGGCACAGCCAAGCGCGTACTCTCATGCACGCTGCTCATAGACAAGACCGAATCGTGCCACCGCACCGATGCCAACTATACGGCAATATGGATATCAAGACTGACGGTGATAGTAGGCCCAATACTGGCGCTGCTGTTGCGCGACGAGCTGCACGGGTCGCTGTTCTACATAGCCGGAGCAGCAATGTCGCTCGCTTCAGCCGTGCTCGTGATGTGCGTGAATTTCCCGTTCCGCGCCCCTGAGGAGGGTGTGCATCTGGTTTCGATAGACCGTTTCTTCCTGCCGCGCGGCGCAACGATAGCACTCGTAATAGCGCTCATCACAGCGGCGCTCGGCATAATGATGACAACACGCATGACGGTGGAGTTCTGCTCGTCGGTGATGGCGGGCTTCGTAGTGGCGGCACTCGCGCTACACATACCAGCCGTAAAGAACGCACGCTTCGCCTCAGCCGTAGGAAACGCACTGGCGATAATAGCCATTCTCGCAATGTTCGCACACGACGACGTGTTCGACGCTACCTTGAAGCCGATGCTCTTCGGATTTGGCATAGCGCTCAGCTCGTCAGAACAGCTCTACAAGCTGCTCAACAGCTGCGACCACTGCCAGCGCTCGACAGCCGAGAGCACCTACTTTCTCTCGAGCGACGGCGGACTCTTCCTCGGCATCGCCGCAGGATGGCAGCTTACGACAGCGGTAAAGTCGGCAGAACAGGTGGCGCTGGCGCTGCTCGTTGTGGCTACGATAATATGCTCGCTGAACGTGCTCTTAAAGAAAAAACAGGCGAAACATCACGCCTAAAAGATTCATATTTAAAACAAGGAGGCATAATATGATTATCGATTTTGAGAAAACAGAAGAAAAAGTAGTGGAGAACTTCAAGGGCGGCAACGGCAAGCTCATCATGCGCGCAGCCGACGACGGCAAGGTGAAGATAATGCGCAACATACTGACACCCGGAAGCTCTATAGGTATGCACACACACGAAGGCAACTGCGAGGTGATGTATATAATAAAAGGTGAGATAACCTTCGTATGCGACGGAAAAGAAGAGACCGTGCGCGCCGGAGAGGTTCACTACTGCCCGTGCGGACACACACATTGCGCTGAGAACCGCACCGCAGAAGACGCCGAATTCTTCGCCATTGTGCCGAAAATGAAGTAGAACTTACGGCACGCGAAAGCCCTTTCCCACCCTAACCGATGCTTAACAACGTGAAAATTAATGAGTTCGGAGGGCAAATATTGCGCAATAACTCAAAAAAGTTATCAAGAAATTTTCGTATAACACGAAAAACTCGTATCTTTGCACGTCCTTAGTAAAAGGTAATAACAAAAGAAATAATAATATAATACATTCAAATGACTAAAGCAGATATCATCAACAAGATTGCAGAAAGCACCGGATTACAGAAGAAAGACGTATCAGTAGTCGTAGAAAGCTTCATGGAGAATATCAAAAACAGTTTGTTGACAAAGAAAGAGAATGTGTACCTGCGTGGATTTGGAAGTTTCATCGTTAAGCATCGCGCCGCTAAGACAGCGAGAAACATACTCAAGAAGACAACAATGAAAATCGGCGCACACGATCAGCCAAGCTTCAAGCCGGCTAAGTGCTTCATTGAGGAGATGAAGAACGCCACTATGGAGAAGTAAACCCCAACCCGCATTCATTTGAACAAGGAAAGAAAACATCATTAATATTAATATTAAACAACAAAAAATTTAAAGCTATGCCAAACGGAAAGAAAAAAAAGGGACACAAGATGGCTACTCACAAGCGTAAAAAGAGATTACGCAAGAACAGACATAAGAGCAAGTAAGAAAGCCTGCCCATAAGGGTCAGTTCCGATATGGGGGCGCGTCAAAAACCCATTGCATCAGCAATAATTTTGATGCGCCCCCATGCTTTTATATCAAAATTAAAGAAAGTACCTAAATTCAGAAAAACAAAAGAGAAATGACCAGCGAAGTTGTAATCGATGTACAACAGAATGAAATTTCCATCGCGCTGCTCGAAGACAAGCGACTCGTGGAATATCAGACTGAGCCAAGGTCTGTATCATTCTCTGTTGGAAACATCTATGTTGCAAAAGTAAAAAAGCTCATGCCTGGACTGAACGCAAGTTTCGTTGACGTGGGCTACGAACGTGATGCCTTTCTCCACTATCTTGATTTAGGCAACCAATTCAATTCTTACGAAAAGTACCTCAAACAGGTACAAAGCGACAGAAAGAAACTTTATCCTTTTGCCAAGGCTACAAAGCTGCCCGACCTCAGAAAGGACGGAAGCGTACAGAGCACACTCACCGTGGGACAGGAGGTGTTGGTTCAGATTGTGAAAGAACCGATATCTACAAAAGGTCCGCGCCTTACGGGCGAACTAAGCTTCGCAGGACGCTACCTCGTACTCATGCCTTTCGGCGATAAAGTTTCGGTATCGACAAAAATCAAAAGCGGAGAAGAGCGCGCGCGACTGAAACAACTCATCAACAGCATCAAGCCGAAGAATTGCGGCGTCATTGTGAGAACTGTAGCTGAGGGCAAACGCGTAGCAGAGCTGGATGCAGAACTAAAGGTTCTGACAAAGAGATGGGAAGACGCACTCATAAAGGTGCAGAAAACCCAGAAACGTCCACAGTTGATCTTCGAAGAGACCGGTAGAGCTGTAGCATTATTAAGGGATTTGTTCAATCCCACCTACGAAAACATATACGTCAACGACGAGAATGTTTTCCACGAAGTTAAAAACTATGTTTCACTCATCGCCCCAGAGAAAGCAAACATCGTTAAGTTGTATACAGGAACAGTTCCCATCTTCGACAATTTCAACGTAACCAAGCAGATTAAATCCAGCTTCGGCAAAACCGTCAACTACAAGCACGGCGCTTATCTTATCATCGAGCACACGGAGGCCCTGCACGTGGTAGACGTGAACAGCGGCAACCGTTCGCACTCGGACAACGGACAAGAGGCTAACGCACTGGACGTGAACCTCGGAGCCGCAGACGAGCTGGCAAGACAGCTGCGACTGCGCGACATGGGAGGCATCATCGTCGTTGACTTCATCGACATGAACCTCGCCGAAGACCGACAACTGCTCTACGAACGCATGTGCAAGAACATGCAGAAAGACCGCGCCCGCCACAACATTCTACCTCTGAGCAAGTTCGGACTCATGCAGATTACACGCCAACGCGTACGTCCGGCTATGGATGTGAATGTGGAAGAGGTATGCCCCACCTGCTTCGGCAAGGGAAAGATAAAGTCGAGCATCATCTTCACCGACCAGCTTGAAAGTAAGATTGACAGGCTTGTCAACAAGATTGGAATAAAGACATTCTATCTGCACGTACACCCATACGTGGCTGCCTATATCAACAAGGGACTCTTCTCGCTGAAGAGAAAGTGGCAGATGAAATACGGACTGGGAGTACACATCGTTCCCTCACAGAAACTCGCTTTCCTGCAGTACGAATTCTACGACAGCAAGCGACAGTTCATCGACATGAAGGAAGAGATAGAAACAAAGTAAAGAAGAAAGGATATATAGCCTTATTTTGTATGATGGGCTATATATCCTTTTTTCTTGTAAAAACAAAGCAGCATTTACATAAAAACAAGCCAAACTCGCTCTATTAAAAGAAAATAAATAGAAAAATATTTCGGCGTTCGAAATAAACTTAGTACCTTTGCAGCCGCTATTACGAGATAGTAGCATAATTCAAACCACAAATTAAAATTAAATTTTAAACAATGGCAACAAAGATCAGACTTCAGCGCGGCGGTCGTAAGAGCTACGCTTTTTATCGTATCGTAATCGCTGACGCAAGAGCACCACGTGATGGTAGATTTACTGAGAAGATTGGTACTTACAACCCTAACACCAATCCTGCTACTGTAGATTTGGATTTCGACCGTGCACTCTACTGGGTAGAGACAGGCGCACAGCCGACAGCAACAGCTCACAACATTCTCAAGGGCGAGGGCGTTTATCTTATGAAGCACCTCCGCGGTGGCGTTAAGAAGGGCGCATTCGACGAGGCTACAGCACAGAAGAAGTTCGACGCATGGAAGGCAGACAAGCAGAAGGGCTTGGACACCGTACGCGAGAACGAGGCTAAGGCTAAGGCAGAGGCTGCTGCTAAGGAGCTCGAGGCAGAGAAGAAGCTCAACGAGGCTATCGCTAAGAAGGTAGCTGAGAAGAAGGCTGCTGAGGCTGCTGCAAAGGCAGAGGCAGAGGCTGCTGCTAACGCAGAGGCTACAGAGGAAGCTCCGGCAGAGGCTTAATCAAAGAAAATCCGTCACTAAGACACATATAAATCCTGAGAACGAGAACGTTCTCGGGATTTATTGTTTTTATACCACTTATCATCATACAGCACACTATTCCCAAACCCGTACCCCACCCGATATATTCTTAATACGCACTATCTTTCTTCTAAAAACACAACTTATTGTGCAATAATTTCTTAATAAGAAAGAATTACATTAAAAAAACAAACCCATAAACGGGGTAAAACGAACAAAACAAGCGTTTTCTGAGATTTTTTTTGTAACTTTGCATTTGTGCATGCACGTATGCTTGAGCCAACGAGGCCCGAAACAACGCGACTTTCGCACATATTAAATATCAAAGCATGGCAAAGAAAGTACTTTTTATCAATCAGGAGATTGCTCCGTATGTTCCCGAAACAGCACTCTCAATCATGGGTAGAGACCTTCCGACAAAAATGCAGGAAGAAGGTTTCGAAATTCGCACGTTCATGCCCAAATGGGGCAATATCAACGAGCGCAGAGGACAACTTCATGAGGTAATACGCCTTTCAGGAATGAATCTCGTCATCGACGATACCGATCATCCACTGATAATCAAGGTAGCATCCATTCCGCAGACACGCCTTCAGGTGTACTTCATCGACAACGACGACTACTTCATGAAGCGCAAGATGGCTGTAGACGAAAATGGCGAAGAATACGACGACAACGGCGAAAGAGCTATTTTCTTCGCACGTGGCGTATTGGAAACAGTGAAGAAGCTCAGATGGTCGTCTGAAGTAATCCACTGCCAAGGCTGGATGTCGTACATCGTGCCGCTCTTCATCAAGGCTGCATACAACGACGAACCGACATTCAACGACACAAAAATCGTAACGTCAATTTTCAAGGACGGCTTATCAAAGGACATCGGCAACAACTTCAAGAACTGTCTTGAGTTTAAGGACATCACCGTTGACAGTCTCAGCGCATACAAGGACGACTTCGACTTCATGGAGTTCTGCAAACTGGCTATCGACAACAGCGACGCTGTAATCGAGGCTGAGGAGAACGCTAATCCGGAGTTGCTGGCATACGCTGAGAGCAAGGGCTTGCCTATCCTTAAATATCCTGGAGAAAACTACACAGAGGCCTACAAGGAATTCTACGAGAAACTGTAGGGCTGACAATCAAAATCAATACATTTTGAATATGAAGCTAAAGTTTTTGGCGGGTTTAGCACTTGCCACTTTTATATTCACGTCATGCGACGATACCACTGGCGACATCGGCAGTGGTACGCTCATTGACGGCAGCGACGGCCTGAATATAGTCACAGATACCTTCGAGATAAAAACACGCTCAATCGTCGCCGACTCGGTTTTGGCAAGAACATACACCGGCTACATCGGCAAGGTGCGCGATCCGGAGACGGGCGCTTACCTCAGCAGCGACTTCATGACGCAGTTCTATCTGCCCGAAGGATTCGAGTTTCCTGAAAAGGACAGCATCAAGAGCCTCGTAAACGGCAAAATCGTTGCAGACTCTTGCGACATCCGACTCTACTACAAGGAGTATTACGGCGACTCGCTGGCACCAATGAAGCTCACGGCTTACGAGCTGTCGAAGCCTATACCGGAAAAGACGTACTACTCTAACTTCGATCCCGAGAAAGAAGGTTTCGTGAACAAGAGCAACGGTGTAAACAAGGTGTACACTCTCGTAGACCTTAATGTAGACGCGGCAACTCGCAACAGTTCCGACTACATCAAGTCGATACGCATACCGCTCGACGCTTCGTTCGGTACAGACATCATGCGCCACTTCTACGACAAGAAGGAGGACTTCAAGAACGCCTATACCTTTATTAATAAGGTTACACCGGGATTCTACTTCAAGACCAGAAGCGGACTGGGAGCTATGGCACATGTATATCTCAGCCAGTTGAACGTATACTTCAAGCATAAGACGACCACTACAACCAAGGATGGCACAAAGAAAGACACCATCCTCGTCTCTACAGCTGCGTTCCCTGGTACAGAAGAAGTGCTACAGACAACAAATATCATCAACGACAAGGCAGCCATCAAGCGACTCGCCGAAGATAACTCTTGCACTTACATAAAGTCGCCTGCAGGAATCTTCACTGAGATGACAATTCCGGTTGAGCAGATTATGAGAGGTCACGAGAACGACACAATCAATACTGCAAAGGTTAGTCTGTCGCGCATCAATTCAACTGTAAACAGCGATTATGCGCTCAATATCCCCACCACTCTGCTGATGATTCCGAAGGCTGAGATGTACTCGTTCTTCGAGAACAAGCAGGTAGCCAACTACAAGACATCGTTCCTTGCTACATACAGCAGCACGACGAACCAGTACACGTTCAACAACATCGGAAGTCTGGTACGCTACATGAACGAGAACAAGCAGAACAAGGATTGGGATAAGGTGGTTATCATTCCGGTCACTCCGACTTACAACACGTCAGGCGAAATGACAAACCTCACACACGATATGTCTATCTCAAGCACAAAACTGGTTGGCGGAAGCGAGAATCAGAATGGTGCCATCAACATCACTGTCATATACAGCAAATTCAAATAAGCAGATTTATGGCAGACAACTTTCTTGAACGCCAACGACGCGACTACGAGGAGCGCAAGCAACAGTGGCAGCGATCTACTAAGAAAGCAGCAAGCGTGTCAGAGATACTAAGAAAGGCGCGCGAGAAATTCAATAACGACTAATTTGAAGAGACATAATTCAATACCATAAGATTGAAAGACGTTTAATTCAATAGCGAATAAAGACAAAGAGCCGTTCCATCATTGTATGGAGCGGCTTTTTGTTTATATAGACTATTACAAGAATGCTATAAACCAAGGCTTAACAGCTTTTTAAATAAATTATTCAGAAAAGTTTTGACAGAGAATTTATTTTGCTTAACTTTGCGGAATAACTAATAACTATAAAAACAAATAATTCTAACCTATTAAAACTTTATGGCAACAGAAAAAAGAAACCTCCTCAAAGGAGACTTTAGCAAGAAAAACGCCCTACTCTTTGCTTTAGCGGTTCTTGTCACAATTGTGCTCTGGAACCTACCTACAAGCAGTTTCGGAATTGAAGGGCTCACCGTTATCCAGCAACGCATTATCGCCGTGTTCGCACTGGCAACAATCCTGTGGGTAACAGAAGCCATTTCGCCTTGGGCAACATCCGTATCGCTTATCGGCTTGTTGCTGTTCACAACATCCGACAATGCGTTCCACTTCTTCCGTTCAGGCATTGAAAAGGAAGAACTGCTCGACCATAGCGCTCTTATGGCTACATTCGCCGACCCGATCATCATTCTCTTCCTCGGCGGTTTCATCCTCGCTATCGCAGCAACAAAATCGGGACTTGACGTGCTTCTGGCACGCACTCTGCTTAAGCCTTTCGGCAACAAGAGCGAGAATGTGCTCCTCGGCTTTATCCTCATCACCGGCGTATTCTCAATGTTCGTCAGCAACACCGCTACAGCTGCGATGATGCTCACATTCCTTGCACCGGTTTTCAAAGCTCTCCCGCCAGAAGGCAAAGGACGCGTAGCTCTTACGCTGTCAATCCCCATAGCTGCCAACATCGGCGGTATGGGAACACCTATCGGCACACCTCCTAACGCAATCGCGCTGAAATATCTCAACTCACCAACAGGCTTGAACCTCGGTATCGGTTTCGGCGAATGGATGATGTACATGCTTCCGCTTACAATCGTTTTGCTCCTTATCGGTTGGTTCTTGCTCAAGAAGTTCTTCCCGTTCAAGAAGAAGACCATCGAGCTTGAGATTGAAGGCGAAGTACAGCACAACTGGCGCACAATGGTAGTTGCCGGAACATTCATCGTAACTGTATTGCTGTGGATCTGCGACCGTTGGACTGGTGTTGGTGCAAACACGGTAGCCATGGTGCCAATCGTTGTGTTCGCATTCACTGGCGTAATCAAGGCACGCGACTTGGAGGAAATCAACTGGAGCGTTATCTGGATGGTAGCCGGTGGTTTCGCACTCGGACTTGCCCTTAACGAGTCGGGTCTCGCAGAGAACGTAATCAAGAGCATTCCGTTCAGCTCATGGTCGCCGGTAGTTATCCTGCTTGCTTCAGGTATCATCTGCTACCTTCTCTCAAACTTCATCTCAAACACTGCAACGGCAGCACTCCTCGTGCCAATCCTTGCCGTTGTATGTAAGGGTATGGGCAACTCGCTTGAGAGCATCGGCGGCACACCTACCGTACTTATCGGTATCGCTGTAGCAGCATCTGTAGCAATGACTCTGCCTATCTCTACACCTCCAAATGCTATCGCCCACTCAACTGGTTTGGTAAAGCAGAACGAGATGATGAAGATTGGTCTGACAATGGGTATCATCGGTTTGGTACTTGGCTACTTATTGCTCTTCTTCCTCGGAGAGATGCACGCATGGCAGTAATACATGCATATTGAATAGTGCGTGCAATAATATCATAAAACATATTATTGCACGCATAACAATATAAGGATATACAGAAAACACATGTCTTTTTCACAGGAAACACTTTACGCTATAGCATTAACACGCATTAGCTATTTCAATACAGCCACCTGCTTGCAACTATACCGCAAGCTCGGTTCGGCAACAGCTATTATGGAGAACCGCAATAGCATCAAGGACGTTATCAGCGACGCTTCTCCACGCCTTATTAATGCGCTGAGCGATGTTTCCGAAGCCCTGCATCGTGCAGAAGCAGAATTAGAATTTGATAACGCACATGCCATCCGTCCATTGACGATGGCATGCGACGATTATCCAGAACGAATGCGCAACTGCGACGATGCCCCAATCGTACTTTTCTATCGTGGCAATGCCGACCTCAACCAGCGTCGCATCGTGTCGGTTGTAGGCACACGCCATTGCACAGCCTACGGACAAGATATCATCAACAACTTCTGCCGGTCGCTTAAAGAGCTTTGCCCAGATGTGCTCATCGTGAGCGGTCTGGCGTATGGAGTGGACATCTGCGCACACCGTAACGCTCTGAAGAACGGGTTCGACACCGTAGGCGTATTGGCTCACGGCTTGGACATGCTTTATCCTTCAGCCCATCGTGACACAGCAAAAGAGATGCTCTCGCACGGCGGACTTCTGACGGAATTTCTTACGAACACAAACCCCGACAAGATGAACTTCGTGAGACGCAACCGCATCGTAGCAGGCATTTCCGACGCTACTATCGTAGTGGAGAGTGCGGCACGCGGCGGCAGTCTGATAACAGCCGACATCGCACAAAGCTACGCCCGCGACGTTTTCACCTTCCCAGGCAACGTGAATTCGCCATACAGCGAAGGTTGCAACAAACTCATACGCGACAACAAGGCAGCCTTGATAACCTGCGCCGAAGACTTTGTAAACGCAATGGGATGGGAGCAGGATAACAAAGTGAAGGAAGCTCGGGCTAAAGGCATCGAACGCCAACTGTTCCCCGAACTGACAGCCGAAGAAACGCGCATAGTAGAACTGCTGCAAAAGAACAACGACCTGCAACTGAACATCATCGCCGTGCAGACCGGACTGCCTATTGGCAGCATCTCAGCACTCTTGTTCAGCCTCGAATTGAAAGGTATTATCAAGCTATACGCAGGAGGAGTGTACCATTTACTTGGCTAATATTAGAATTTTAGGTATAAAAATTTTGCACTTATTTCTAATTGTCGTAACTTTGCATAATACTCAAAGAAATAATATAACAATAAACAAATACGCAAATGCCAGAAATCTCAACACGAGGACTTGAAATGCCCGAATCGCCGATTCGCAAATTAGCGCCTTTGGCAGTTGACGCCAAAAAGCGTGGTGTGAAAGTCTACCACCTCAATATCGGACAGCCCGACCTGCCCACTCCACAAGTAGGACTCGACGCATTGAAGCACATCGACCGCAGTGTGCTCGAATATTCGCCGTCGCAGGGCTATCTCTCATACCGCGAGCGACTGACCGGTTATTACAAGCGCTTTAATATTAATGTGTCGGCAGACGACATCATCATTACAGCCGGTGGTTCTGAAGCGGTGCTTTTCGCGTTCATGTCGTGCCTTAACCCGGGCGACGAAATCATCATCCCTGAGCCAGCTTACGCCAACTATATGGCCTTTGCTATTTCAGCTGGCGCAAAGATCCGCACAATCGCCACAACCATAGAGGAAGGCTTCTCGCTGCCTAAGGTGGAGAAGTTTGAGGAACTCATCAACGAGCGCACACGTGCCATCCTGATTTGCAACCCGAACAACCCTACAGGCTATCTCTACACACGCCGCGAGATGAACCAGATTCGCGACTTGGTGAAGAAGTACGACCTCTATCTGTTCTCGGACGAGGTTTATCGTGAGTACATCTACACCGGTTCGCCTTACATCTCAGCCTGCCATCTTGAAGGAATCGAGGACAACGTGATACTTATCGACTCCGTTTCCAAGCGCTACAGCGAGTGCGGCATCCGCATCGGAGCCTTGATTACGAAGAACCCGCAGGTGCGTGCAGCCGTAATGAAGCTGTGCCAGGCGCGCCTCTCTCCTCCTCTGCTTGGTCAGATAGTAGCCGAGGCATCGCTTGATGCGCCCGAGGACTACTACCGCGATGTTTACGAGGAATACGTAGAGCGCCGCAAGTGTCTCATCGACGGTCTCAACCGCATACCGGGCGTTTACTCGCCGATACCTATGGGCGCCTTCTACACCGTAGCCAAGTTGCCTGTAGACGACAGCGAGAAGTTCTGCCGCTGGTGTCTTGAGGAGTTCCAGTACGAGGGCGAGACCGTCATGATGGCTCCTGCCGCAGGCTTCTACACCACACCGGGTGCAGGCATCAATCAGGTGCGCATCGCCTACGTGCTGAAGAAGGAAGACCTTGAGCGTGCGCTCATCGTTCTGCGCAAGGCTCTTGAGGCATATCCAGGCAGAGTGGACAGCAACGATTAATACATTCATGTTAATCGGAGCATCAAGAACATTCAGAAATAAATATATTTAGATATTAAGACTATAGAACATAAGAATTGAGGAGTTAAGAAGTTAAGCCCATTGTTTTTACGGCAGATACAACAAGCCATAACAACGGCTCAACTTCTTAGCTCCTTATTTTTTAACTACCAAACAGAAGACTATGAACTTTCCGCTTTTCGTAGCTCGCCGCATATACTCCAACCAGATAAGCGACCGCCAAAAGGTGTCGAAGCCCGCTATACGCATAGCCACGATGGGCGTAGCAATCGGACTGGCTGTGATGATTATCAGCGTGTGCGTAGTGCTTGGCTTCAAGCATACCATACGCGACAAGGTTGTAGGCTTCGGCAGTCATATACAGATAGCCAACTTCTATGCGTTGCAGACATCAGCCACCGACCAGCCTATCGTTATCAACGACTCGATGGTAAATGTGCTGAAACACATTGACGGCGTGAGCCATGTGCAGCGTTTCGCCATGAAGCAAGGCATACTGAAAACCGACAACGACTTCCTTGGGGTTGCATTCAAGGGCGTTGACGAAGCCTTCGACACCACGTTCATCCACAGCAACATGGTTGAAGGCTACATACCGCAGTTCTCTGGTGAGAAGAGCGGCAACAAGATTCTCATATCTAAATTGATGGCAGACAAGCTGCAGACAAAGTGCGGCGACCGCATCTTCGCCTACTTCATTGACGAGAACGGAGTGAGAGCACGCCGCTTCACCATCACGGGCGTCTACCAGACCAACCTCTCGCAATACGACAACGCTATCTGCTTCTGCGACTTGTATACAGCCGTTAAGCTGAACAACTTCAGTCCCGGTCAGGTGTCGGGAGCCGAACTTACCGTAGCCGACTTCAGTAAGCTCGACGACACGGAGCACATCATCGTGAAGAAAGTGAACCGCACAATGGACTGCAACGGTGCCACCTACTCGTCGAAAACGATACGCGAGTTGTCGCCACAGATATTCTCATGGCTCGACCTTCTCGACCTCAACGTGTGGATAATCCTCGCCATCATGACTGCCGTTGCGGTTGTCACAATGATATCCGGTCTGCTCATCATCATACTTGAGCGCACAACGATGATCGGCATACTCAAGGCGCTCGGTGCACGCAACAAGACGGTGCGCCACATGTTCCTTTGGTTCGCCGCCTTCATCATCGGCAAGGGTCTGCTTTGGGGCAACTTGTTAGGCTTGGGTCTCGTCATACTGCAACACTTCACCGGTTTTGCTAAGCTCGACCCCGCAACCTACTACGTCGACACCGTTCCGGTGGAGATAAACTGGCTGTTCGTCGTGGCGCTCAACGTAGCCACAATGTTTATAGCCATCGTGGTGCTCATAGCTCCGAGCTACCTCATCTCGCACATCCACCCCGCACGTTCAATGCGTTACGAATAATACACACGACGCAGACAATGCAATACGAATAACAATTCATTCACTAAAAAACGAAACACATAGAATATGGATATAAAGAAATCAGAATTCACGATATCGGCTGCCACCGTGAGCCAGTGTCCTAAAGACACAAAGCCCGAGTTCGCGTTCATCGGACGCTCTAACGTAGGCAAGTCGAGTCTTATCAATATGCTCTGCAACCACAAGGGCCTTGCAAAGACATCTGCCACACCGGGCAAGACTCTGCTCATCAATCACTTCATCATCAACAACGACTGGTATCTGGTAGACCTTCCGGGCTACGGTTTTGCAAAGCGTTCGAAGACGGTGCAGAAGAAGCTCGACCAGATGATTACATCGTACATTCTGCAGCGCCAACAGTTAGTGAACACCTTCGTGCTCATCGACATCCGCCACGACCCGATGAAGATAGACACCGACTTCATCAACTGGCTCGGCGAGAGCTCGGTGCCCTTCTCCATCATCTTCACCAAGGCCGACAAGCTCGGACATGTGCGTGCCAAGCAGAACGCAGCGAAGTGGATGAACTCGCTTAAGGAGCAGTGGGAGGAGCTGCCGCCCTACTTCATCACCAGTTCGGAGAAGAAGACCGGCCGTGACGAGGTGCTCGACTACATTGGAAACATACTGAACGAAATTAAAGACGCAGAATAAATGACTCCATTACTTGACGTTCAAAACATATCGAAAGCGTTCGGTGCGCACGTTCTGTTCGAGAACATCTCGTTCTCTATAGCCGAGGGCCAGCACGTAGGTCTGATAGCCAAGAACGGCACGGGCAAGTCTACCCTGCTCTCGCTGCTCTCGGGCAAGGAGAGTGTCGACTCGGGCAGCATCATCTTCCGCCGCGACATCAAGGTTGGCTTTCTCGAACAGCAGCCAAAGTTCGACCCCGAAGAGTCGGTGCTCGACGCTTGCTTCAACCATCAGGGCGACCCCGACCGCATATTGAAGGCAAAGCAGATACTGACGCAGCTGCACATCACCGACCTCACGCAGCCTATGGGACAGCTCAGCGGCGGACAGCAGAAGCGCATCGCGCTCGCCAACGTGCTCATCACCGAGCCCGACCTGCTCATCCTCGACGAGCCTACAAACCACCTCGACCTCGAGATGATAGAATGGCTTGAGGGCTATCTGCAGCGCGGCAACAAGACGCTGCTCATGGTGACGCACGACCGCTACTTCCTCGACCGTGTCTGCAACATCATTCTCGAACTCGACAACCATACCGTCTATTCATACCGCGGCAACTTCCAGTACTACATGGAGAAGCGTCAGGAGCGCATCGACGCCACACGCGCCGAGATAGAGCGCGCCAACAACCTCTACCGCCGCGAACTCGAGTGGATGCGCCGCCAGCCGCAGGCACGAGGACACAAGGCACGCTACCGCGAGGAGGCGTTCTACGACCTCGAGAGCAAGGCGAAGCAGCGCATCGAGGAACGACAGATGCGCCTGAAGTCGAAGAACGTGTACATCGGTTCGAAGATATTCGAGTGCCAGTACGTCTCGAAAGCGTTCGACGAGAAGGTGATACTGAAGGACTTCTACTACAACTTCCAGCGCTTCGAGAAGATGGGCATCGTGGGCAACAACGGCACGGGCAAGTCTACATTCATAAAGATGTTGATCGGCGAAGTGGCGCCCGACAGCGGACGCTTCGACGTGGGCGACACCGTGCGCTTCGGCTACTTCTCGCAGGACGGCATGAAGTTCCGCGACGACCAGCGCGTCATTGACGTGATAGCCGACATCGCCGACTACATAGACTACGGCGGCGGCAAACACATCACCGCAACACAGCTTCTGCAGCACTTCCTCTTCACGCCCGAGCAGCAGTACGACTACGTCTACAAACTCTCCGGCGGCGAGCGTCGCAAGCTCTATCTGTGCACGGTGCTGATGCGCAACCCCAACTTCCTCGTGCTCGACGAGCCAACCAACGACCTCGACATACAGACGCTCGAGGTGCTCGAAGAGTATCTGCAGGACTTCCCCGGCTGCGTGATAATCGTGTCGCACGACCGCTTCTTCATGGACAAGATTGTAGACCACCTGCTCGTGTTCCGCGGCGAAGGCGAGATAAAGGACTTCCCCGGCAACTACACACAGTTCCGCGAGTGGGAATCGTTGAAACCGAAGGAACAAGCCGACGCGAAGAACAACGCTGCCGATAACGAGAAGAAGGAGAAGCGCGAATTCGTAGGCGAACAACGCCGCAAGAAGACATACAAGGAGAAGTGCGAGTTCGAACGCCTTGAGAAGGAGATTGATGCGCTCGAAGAGGAGCAGAAGACCATCGAAGAGGCGCTATGCAGCGGCACCCTCTCCATCGACGAACTGACAGAAAAGAGCAAGCGTCTGCCGCTCGTGAAGGACGAGCTGGAGGAGAAAGAGATGCGCTGGCTCGAACTTTCTGAAATCGACGGATAATCAGTAGGAGGCTACGGCATTCTTGCCGTAGCCATTTCATTTTTATTGGCATACTTTTTGCCAAGACGATATTTGCACGTTTTAACCGCTCAGGAGTGCCCGCAAAATCAAAAACTTAATACGTTGTCGGTTTTTCGCGAGTTTTGAGCGTGCAGCCGTAAATACATGGTTTACAACGCCTTGCGGCGATAAACGCTAAAGTGTACAATTTTTTCTTATGTAAAACCAAACTTATCGTGAGACTTTACCATGTAAAAGCTATGCTTTTACATGGTAAAGTGATAGGAATTACGAGGTAAAAGCTCACGATAAGTTGACAAAAGCTATCGTTTTACTCTAAATAATCTCAGTTTTTCTGATTTTATAGCCTTGCTAAGCTCAAAAAAGCCTCACTTTTGCCGTCCTATTTTCCTAGAATGAGTTTTTTCGCGGAAGTCACTTGTACTATATTTGCACTCAAATTTACAGGAATCAGACACACAGCAACAGTTAAAATTGTTTATTTTTATTCATGCCATCTCGTTGGCAAGTTTTGGCATACCTACATAAAAATATGTCGGCAAAAGCAAAGTTTTTGCCATAATTTGAACCTTTCTGTCGCAATGGCACACTATTTGTAATAAGAGTTTATGATTATAAATCAGAAAAACAAAACTTAAAAGTAAAAATACAAATTCATACTATGGCACAGAAAGGCAATATTGGAGTAACGACAGAGAACATGTTCCCTGTCATCAAGAAGTTTCTTTATTCAGACCATGAGATTTTCCTCCGCGAGATGGTGTCTAACGCCGTCGACGCTACACAGAAGCTGAAGACGCTTGCCGAACGCGGCGACTTCAAGGGCGAACTGGGCGACCTCACCGTGCGCGTAAGCCTCGACACCGAGAAAGGCACGCTGACCATCAGCGACCGAGGCATCGGCATGACCGAGGAGGAGATTAACAAATATATCAACCAGATCGCATTCTCTGGCGTTACCGACTTCCTCGACAAGTACAAGGACAACGCCAATGCTATCATCGGACATTTCGGCCTCGGTTTCTACTCGTCGTTCATGGTGAGCAAGAAGGTGGACATCATCACACGCAGCTACAAAGAGGGCGCAAAGGCTGTGAAGTGGAGCTGCGACGGAAGCCCAGAGTTCGAGATTGAGGATGCGGAAAAGGCAGACCGCGGTTCGGACATCGTGCTGCACATCGACGACGACTGCAAGGAATTCCTCGAAAAGCAGAAGATTGAGGAGCTGCTGAACAAGTACTGCAAGTTCATGGCTGTACCCGTGGCATTCGGCAAGAAGACCGAGTGGAAGGACGGCAAGCAGCAGGAGACCAACGAGGATAACATCATCAACAACGTTGAGCCACTTTGGACAAAGGCGCCGAGCACGCTGAAGGACGAAGACTACAAGTCGTTCTACCGCACACTCTACCCGATGCAGGACGAGCCGCTGTTCTGGATTCACCTCAACGTCGACTATCCGTTCAACCTCACCGGCATTCTCTACTTCCCGCGTATCAAGTCGAACATCGAGCTGCAGCGCAACAAGATTCAGCTCTACTGCAACCAGGTGTTCGTGACCGACCAGGTGGAAGGCATCGTGCCCGAGTTCCTCACCCTGCTCCACGGCGTCATCGACTCGCCGGATATTCCGCTGAACGTGAGCCGTACTTATCTGCAGAGCGACGCCAACGTAAAGAAGATCTCTAAGTACATCACAAAGAAGGTGGCAGACCGTCTAGCAGCTATCTTCAAGGAGAACCGCAAGGACTACGAGGAGAAGTGGGACGACCTGAAGATTTTCATCAACTACGGTATGCTCTCGCAGGAAGACTTCTACGACCGCGCTAAGGACTTCGCGCTGCTGAAGGATGTAGACGGCAAATACTTCACATACGACGAGTACAAGACGCTCATCAAGGACAACCAGACCGACAAGGAAGGCAACCTCATCTATCTCTACGCCAACGACAAAGAGGGCGAGTACAGCTACATCGAGGCTGCCAAGGCTAAGGGTTACAGCGTATTGCTGCTCGACGGACAGCTCGACAACCCGATGGTTTCGATGCTCGAGCAGAAGCTTGAAAAGACTCGCTTCTCGCGTGTGGACGCCGACATCATAGACCGCCTCATTCAGAAGGAGGACAAGAAGGAGAGCGAACTCGCTAAGGACGAGCGTACCAACCTTGAGCAGGCGTTCCGCTCACAGCTGCCAAAGATGGAGAAGACCGAGTTCTACGTAGACGTGCAGGCTCTCGGCGAGCAGACGCTGCCGGTGATCATCACACAGAGCGAGTACATGCGCCGTATGAAGGAAGCAAGCAAGTTCCAGGCTGGCATGGCGTTCTACGCACAGATGCCTGATGCGTTCAACCTCGTGCTCAACAGCGATCATCCGCTCATCAAGCAGGTGCTCGAGGACGGCAAGACTGCATGCGCAGCAGATCTGCAGCCGGTAGAGAGCGAACTGAAGGGTCTCGAAGCACGCCTCGCTGCTTTGCACCAGAGTCAGAACGGCAAGAAGCCTGAGGAAATCTCGCAGGAGGAGAAGGACGACCTTAAGAACACGGAGCAGTCTATTGAGGAGCAGAGCACAAAGAAGAACGGCATCATCGCCGCATACGCTGCCGGCAATAAGGTGGTTCATCAGCTCATCGACCTCGCATTGCTGCAGAACGGCATGCTGAAGGGTGCGGCACTCGACTCGTTCCTGAAGCGTTCGGTTGACCTTATCAAGTAAGATTGGCGACAATTCGGCAAATCTTATTTAGCAAATCATGTGGCAAGTCTGTAGCGGAGCCTTAAGGACTCCGCTACACAAACAATAAAAAGCCCGACAACACGGAGTGTATGCTCCATGTTGTCGGGCTTTATCTTTATATAATAATATGTAGTGCTTATTCCTCTCCCCGCAGCACGGGCAGCGAGATGTGATACTTTACGGCGAGGATGCGTATGACTACGATGAGAAGGAAGGCAATGATGACGGAGATTGTCATATCGCAACCAAGCTCTACGAGCGCCCAATAAGCAAGTCCGCCGATGATGCTCGCCATAGCGTATATCTCCTTTTGGAAGATTACGGGCACGTTGTTCAGCAGCACGTCACGTATCACACCACCAGCTGAGCCGGTGATGGTGCCCATGATGATTGCCACCCAGAAAGCATGACCGCAGTCGAGTGTCTTCTGCAAGCCTGCCACGGTGAATAGCGCAAGGCCGAGCGTGTCAAAGAAGAACCACGTGTTGTCGAGTCGCTTCAGCGATCGCGCGAAGACGATGACGAACATCTGCGCCATGAACGTACAGATGAGGTATATGGACGATGTCATCCAGAACGGCGTTACGCCGAGCATTATGTCGCGCAGCGTGCCGCCGCCGATAGCTACGGCAACGCCACAGACGAAACCACCGAACCAGTCGAAGCGCTTGGCTGCGGCATGGCGGATGCCGGAGATGGCGAATGCGAAGGTACCGAGAAACTCGATGACATTGAGCAAGGGCTGGTAGATATCTTCTGTAGGCATCATTCTTAGTTTACAACGTTAGTGGGTGATCCTGCGAGGAACGACTTGATGTTGCATACGGCGATGTCCATCAAGCGCAGACGAGCCTCGAGCGTAGCCCAAGCCACGTGCGGCGTGATAAATGCGTTAGGCTCACCGATAAGCGGGTTAGACGCCGATGGCGGTTCGCTTGAGAGCACGTCGGCACAGTAGGCGCCGAGCTTGCCCGAAGCAAGTGCGTCGGCAACATCAGCCTCGTTCACGAGCGGTCCGCGACCGGTGTTGATGAGTATCGCGCCGTCGCGCATCTTCTCGATAGAAGCGCTGTTCATCAGCTCGCGCGTTGTGTCTGTAAGCGGACAATGCAGCGACACGACATCAGAAGCGCCAAAGAGTCCGTCGAGCGTAGTCTTGCGAATCCATTCGGGCAGCTGGTCGGGGCTCTTGCTTGTATAGGCAAGCACATTCATTCCGAACGCCTGCGCTATCTGCGCCACCTTCATACCTATATGTCCGAGTCCGACAATGCCGAGAGTCTTGCCTGCAAGTTCGAAGAGCGGCGTGTTCCAGTAGCAGAAGTCTGGGCAACGGCTCCATACGCCGTTGCGCGTCTCCTCAGCATAGTGGTCTACATGGTTAGAGACATTGAGCAAATGGGCGAACACCATCTGCGCAACGCTGTCCGTGCTATATGCTGGAATGTTCGTCACAACGATGCCACGCTCGCGTGCCGCCTTTGTGTCTACCACGTTGTAGCCTGTGGCAAGCACACCGATATACTTCGTGTTCTTGAGCTGGGCTATGATGTTGGCGTCGAACACCGTCTTGTTAGTAAGCGCAATCTCTGCGTCGCCCACATGCTGCAGCACTTCTTCGGGCGCAGTGCGCGGATAAACGGTAAGTTCGCCGAGTTCTTCAATTCTATTCCAAGAGATATCGCCAGGGTTGACGCCCTGACCGTCTAATACTACAATCTTCATATTCCTGTAAAATTATTGGTTGGATTATATCTTTCCTTCGATTTCATCCTTAGTTCTTATACTTATCGCCCCAACATTGGAGCATGTGCTGGTATTGGCGCTCCTCAATGGGCGTGTGTTGCGGCTGCCAAATGCGTGTATCCTTGAGCGCGTCGGGCATATACTGTTGCGGCGCGAAGTGGTTGGGATAGTCGTGCGAGTACTTGTAGCCATCGCTGTAGTCGAGGTCCTTCATCAACTTCGTCGGAGCATTGCGCAGATGGAGCGGAACGGGCTGGTTGCCAGTCTGACGCACAATCTCCAAGGCGTGATTGATGCCGAGATATGCCGAGTTGCTCTTCGGACTTGTAGCAAGATACACCACAGCCTCAGCTAAAGGTATGCGTCCTTCGGGCCAACCAATCTTCATCACCGCGTCGAAGGCGGCGTTGGCAAGCAGAAGCGCATTGGGGTTGGCGAGTCCGATATCCTCAGCCGCACTAATGACGAGGCGACGGGCTATGAACTGCGGGTCTTCCCCACCCTCTATCATGCGCGCCATCCAGTAGAGTGCGCCGTCAGGGTCGCTTCCGCGTATACTCTTTATGAACGCCGATATGATGTCGTAGTGCATCTCGCCTTCCTTATCATATGCAAGCGGGTTCTGCTGCAGACACGCCACAACCATCTCGTCGTCTATCACAATCTGATCGCCGGGACACGACTCAACGACGAGTTGCAGGATGTTGAGCAACTTGCGTGCGTCGCCACCGCTATAGCGCAGCAAGGCGTCGGTCTGCTTCAACTGGATATTGAGTTTCGAAAGTTCAACGTCGGTTGTAACAGCACGGTTGAGCAGTTGCAGCAGGTCTTCCTTCTCCAAAGGTTTCAAGACATACAGCTGACAGCGCGACAGCAGCGGGCGTATCACCTCGAACGACGGGTTCTCTGTGGTGGCACCTATGAGCGTGACGATGCCCCGCTCCACAGCGCCGAGCAGCGAATCCTGCTGCGACTTGCTGAAGCGGTGAATCTCGTCGATGAAGAGAATGGGCGAAGCCGAATTGAAGAAGCGTCCGCTCTTGGCACGCTCTATCACGTCGCGCACATCCTTAACGCCACTCGTCACGGCACTAAGCGTATAAAACGGGGTCTCAAGACGATGCGAAATAATCTGTGCGAGAGTGGTTTTGCCCACTCCGGGCGGTCCCCACAATATAAAGGAGGACACGCGTCCGCTCTCAATCATCTTGCGCAGGACGGCATCCTTGCCCACTAAATGCTGTTGTCCGACATAATCGTCGAACGAGCGCGGGCGCATTCTTTCAGCTAATGGTTCACTCATAAGTACAAAATTAGTTATTATATGCGAAATAGCAAAGATTTGCCGCCCATTTATTCACTTCGTTTCAACGAATTAACAAAGAAACGCCCTCAACATATTAACAAAAAAATGCCCATTAGTCAGACATCGAAGTCTGATTAATGGGCATTGATAATTATAGAATATATGATTTTAATCCTCTGCAAGCTTCAGCTGCTCTGCAACCTCGTCGCAGATGCGCTTTGCAAACTCTTCCTTAGTCATGGTAGCCTGCTCGCCACCACCCTGCTTACGCATAGAAACGAGACCCTCTGCAGCCTCCTTCTCGCCAACTACAACCATGTACGGAACACGCTTGAGCTCGTTGTCGCGAATCTTGCGGCCGATCTTCTCGTTGCGGTCGTCGATGAGTGCGCGTACGCCAGCCTTGTCGAAGAATGTCTTCACCTCGCGAGCGTAGTCGTTGTACTTCTCCGAAATCGGGAGGATAGCCACCTGATCAGGGATGAGCCACAATGGGAAGTGACCTGCGGTGTGCTCGATGAGAACGGCTGTGAAGCGTTCGAGCGAACCGAACGGAGCGCGGTGAATCATAACCGGTGTCTGCTTAGAGTTGTCCTCTGCAGTATACTCGAGCTTGAAGCGCTGCGGCAAGTTGTAGTCAACCTGAATCGTACCAAGCTGCCAACGTCTGCCGATAGCATCCTTCACCATGAAGTCGAGCTTCGGACCGTAGAACGCAGCCTCGCCTACTTCCTCGCGAGTCTCAAGACCCTTCTCGCGGCAAGCCTCGCGGATAGCGTTCTCGCTCTCTGCCCAAATCTCCTCGCTACCGATGTACTTCTCAGTATCCTTCGGGTCGTGAAGTGAAATCTGTGCCTCGTAGTTCTCGAAACCGAAGATGCGGAACACCTTAAGGATGATGTCGATGATGTTCTCAAACTCCTGCTTTACCTGCTCTGGGCGCACGAAGATGTGAGCGTCGTCCTGAGTGAAGGTACGAACACGTGTCAAGCCGTGAAGCTCGCCACTCTTCTCGTAGCGGAATACGGTACCGAACTCTGCGATGCGCAACGGCAGATCCTTGTACGAACGCGGTTTGCGTGCGAACACCTCGCAGTGGTGCGGACAATTCATCGGCTTGAGCATATACTCCTCGTCCTCCTCCGGAGTGTGGATAGGCTGGAAAGCGTCCTTGCCGTAGTGAGCGTAGTGACCCGATGTTACGTAAAGGCTCTTTCCGCCGATACCCGGAGTGATAACCTCCTCGTAGTTGTACGGCTTAAGCATCTTGCGGAGCATCTCCTGCAAGCGCAGACGCAACTGTGTACCCTTAGCAAGCCAGATAGGCAGACCCTTACCTACACGGTCAGAGAACATGAAGAGTTCCATCTCCTTACCAATCTTGCGATGGTCGCGCTTCTTAGCCTCCTCAAGCATGAGGAGATACTCGTCGAGCATCGACTTCTTCGGGAACGAGATACCGTAGATACGTGTCATCTGGTCGCGCTTTGCATCGCCACGCCAGAACGCACCAGCTACGCTTGTAATCTTCACAGCCTTGATAGCACCTGTGTTCATCAAGTGCGGACCACGGCAAAGGTCGGTGAAGTTGCCCTGTGTGTATGTAGAAATTGTGCCATCCTCGAGGTCTTCCTCGATATGCTCGCACTTGTACTCCTGACCATCAGCCTTGAACTCTGCGAGAGCCTCAGCCTTTGACACTTCGCGACGAACGACAGCTTCGTTCTTCTTAGCGAGTTCCTTCATCTTAGCCTCAATCTTGGGGAAGTCGTTCTCACTGATAACATCGCCCTGCTTCGGCATAACGTCGTAGAAGAAGCCGTTCTCCACAGCCGGACCAAAGCCGAACTGAATGCCAGGATAGAGTTCCTTCAGCGCCTCAGCCAAGAGGTGAGCAGAAGTGTGCCAGAAAGTGTGTTTGCCTTCCTCGTCCTCAAACTTGTAAAGAGCGATAGTTGCATCCTCGTTGATAGGACGGTTGAGTTCAACGGTTTCGCCATTGACACCGCAAGATACAACGTTGCGAGCGAGAGCCGGCGAAATGCTCTCGGCGATTTGTAACCCCGTCACGCCCTGTTCATACTCACGAACAGAACCATCAGGAAAAGTGATTTTAACCATAACAAATTAGTTTTATTTAATCAAATTGTTTACAAAGGTATACTTTTATTTTTACATAGAACTATTTTTCCGAAAAAATATAAACTTTTTTATTTGTAATGAAATATCCTGCTATTTACTTACTAATAACACATCTTTTTATTATGCCCAGTTTGTTTGCCATTCACAGAAATAATAATTAATTTTGCATATTAATCTTCACTTATACATAGAGACGGCAAATCTCATAAATACTGACAACAGAACTCACAAGTATAAACAATTAATCATATACATATATATTACGACAATGGCAAAGATAAAGATCGAGACACCGAAGGGCGACATCATCGTGCGCCTCTACGACGACACCCCGAAACATCGTGACAATATGCTGAAGCTCGTTGAAGAGGGCTTCTACAACGGAACGCTGTTCCATCGCGTCATCAAGGACTTCATGGTGCAGGGCGGCGACCCCGACAGCAAGAATGCGCCAAAGGGCAAGCAGCTTGGTGCAGGCGGACCCGACTACACTATTGAGGCTGAGTTCACACCTACACACTTCCACAAGCGCGGCGCTCTTGCTGCAGCACGCTTAGGCGACGAGGTGAACCCCAACAAGGAGTCAAGCGGCAGCCAGTTCTACATCGTGCTCGGCGAGAAGTACAACCAGGGACAGCTCAAGCAGATGGAGAAGCAGATGAAGCAGAACCAGGAGACCATCACATTCAACGATCTTGTGACCTACTACAAGAAGGAGATTATGGAGATGCGCAAGAACCGCGACCGCGCCGGACTGCAGGAGATGCAGGAGCGCCTTATGAAGGAGGCGAAGGAGATATGCAAGCAGAATCCCGTTGGCTTCAGCGCAGAGCAGATGGAGGCTTACACGACTGTTGGCGGCACTCCGTTCCTCGATGGCGAGTACACCGTGTTCGGAGAGGTAGAGGAAGGACTGGACGTTGTAGACGCTATACAGAACGTCGACACCGACCGCGCCGACCGTCCTACTGAGGACATCGCCATGACTATCACACGTATTGACTAACAATCCATTATGACACCGACAGAAGAGAAAGCACTTACCGTATACAAAGCAAGTGCGGGTAGCGGAAAGACATTCACGCTATCCGTAGAATACATAAAACTGCTCATCAAGAACCCGATGAGTTTCCGTTCGACACTCGCTGTTACGTTTACGAACAAAGCTACTGAGGAGATGAAGACACGTATCCTCAGTCAGCTTTATGGTATATGGAAGCAGCTCCCGAAGTCGAAGGATTATATAGAAAAGATAAAGAGTGAACTTGGTGTGACCGAACAGTTTATGTCCGATCGCGCCAAGATCGCTCTTTTTAATATTGTACACAACTACAGCTACTTCCGCATCGAGACTATCGACTCGTTCTTCCAGAGCGTGCTGCGCAACCTTGCACGCGAGCTCGACCTCACGGCCAACCTGCGCATCGAGCTTAACGACCGACAGATTGAGAGCATCGCCGTAGACGAGATGATCGACGAACTGGGCGAAAAGGACGAGCTACTGAAGTGGATTCTCGGTTATATAAAGGAGAACATCGACGACGACAAGAACTGGAACGTCATCGGCTACATAAAGTCGTTCGGCGAGAACATCTTCCGCGAGTTCTACAAGACAAAGAGCAAGGAGCTTAACACATTGCTGCACGAGAAGGGCTTCTTCGAGCAGTACACCAAGCGCATCAGAACCATACGCGACGAGGCCGAAGAGGAACTGAAAAGCGTTGCAGCGGAGTTCTTCGAGGCGCTCGAAACAGAAGGTGTAGACATCACCGACCTCAGCTACGGCAAGTCTGGACCTGCCGGCTACTTCATAAAACTGCAGAACGGACAATACGACGAGAGCATCATCACGGGCAGAGTGCAGAAGGCGCTCGACGAAGGCTCTGCCGACTGCTGGACAAAGAAGAGTGCGCCGCAATCGCTGCGCCACTTCGCCGAGGAGACCATCGTGCCGCTTCTCGAAAAGGCAGAATCTACGCGCAAGAGCAACTGGAAGATGTACGCATCGGCGGTGCTCACGCTGAAGCATCTCAATCAGCTGCGCCTGCTCAACAGCATTGAGCGGAAGGTGCGCGAGATGAACGTCGAGGCTAACCGCTTCCTGCTCAGCGACACCCACACCCTACTCCATTCGCTCATCAAGGACACCGACTCGCCGTTTATCTTCGAGAAGATAGGCTCGCATCTGGAGAACGTGATGATCGACGAGTTCCAGGACACGAGCACCGTGCAATGGCAGAACTTCAAGGTGCTGCTCGAGGAGTGCATGAGCCACAGCGAAGAGCACGGCAACCTGATTGTGGGCGACGTGAAGCAGAGCATCTACCGCTGGCGTTCGGGCGACTGGCGTATGCTGAACAACATCAAGGGCGAGTTTCCGCAGTTGAGCGACATGCTCGACATACGCACATTGACGCACAACTACCGTTCGTCGCGCCGTGTCATCAACTTCAACAACGCTTTCTTCGAGCGTGCCGCCGAGATAGAGTTCGACGATCTTAAGGAGTGCTGCGGCGAGGACGACATGCAGCTTGCCGAACAGCTGAAGAGTGCGTATGCCGACGTGTGCCAGCAGGTGCCCGACAAGCGCGAGGACACCGGATACGTACATATCGAGCTGCTTACGCAGGACGACTACACCGACATCACGCTGAACAAGACGGTCGAGACAGTAGACCATCTGATAGAACTCGGCGCCGACCCGTCTGATATAGCCATCATCGTGCGCTCCAACAGTACCATACAGCAGATTGCGGAGCACTTCGCCTGTGTGCGTCCCGAACTGAAGATTGTTTCTGACGAGGCTTTCCGTCTCGACAACTCTACGGCGCTGAATATCCTCGTAGCGGCGATGCACTCGCTGACGCACCAGGACGACAAGCTGACAAGGGCGTACATCGCAAAGGCTTACCTCACGAAGGTGAAGGGCGTAGACCTCGAAGCTGCCAACCGCATGGTTTCTACCGAGGAGGGCGTAGAGGAAGCGTTGCCTGCCAGCTACCGCGACCACAGCGACGAACTGCTCGTGATGCCTATCTACGAACTTGCCGAACGTCTTTACAAGATATTCAGTCTTGAGCGCATCGTGGGCGAAGACGCCTACGTATACGCTTTCTTCGACTGCCTCACCAGTTTCCTCACCTCAAACACAGCCACGCTCGACGACTTCGTTGAGGAGTGGAACGAGAACTTCGCATCAAACACCATCCAGGCACGCTCTATCGACGGCATTCGCCTTATCACCATACACAAGAGTAAGGGTCTGGAGTTCAAGCACGTCATCATTCCGTTCTGCGACTGGCGCATGGAGAAGACCAACACTATATGGTGCGAGCCTACGGAGGCTCCGTTCAACGAACTGCCGCTTGTGCCGGTAGACTTCAGCGCGAAGCAGATGATGGGCACTATATACGAGCGCGACTACATAGTGGAACATCTGCAGAACTGCGTAGACAACCTCAACCTGCTCTACGTGGCGTTCACCCGCGCCGAGCGCAGCCTCATTGTTTTCGCACGCCGTGGCAACGCATCGCTGCGTTCGTACGTGATAGAGGAAGCGATAAGCGACATGCAGCTGCCCACCACCTCACCATCTCACCACCTCTCAGGGGGTGCACTTGTCTCAAGTGCACCAACCAATCTCACCACCTCACCATCTCAACATATCACCCTGACATATGGCGAGATAGACACCACCAAAGAGAAGAAAAAGGCTGAGGAGCCGAACATCTTCACGCCGCACGTAGAGAACATCCTGCTGCCGATGAAGACCTACGCCTCTAACGTAGAGTTCAAGCAGAGCAACAAGAGTCGCGACTTCATCAACGACGAGGCTGACGACGAGCAGGCAGAGCAGCAGTCGTACATCAAGACGGGTCTGCTGCTCCACTATCTGTTCTCGAACATCGAGACAGCCGACGACGTAGACAGCTGTCTGCACGACATGGAGATGGAAGGTCTGTTCGACGAGAGTGTCATCACGCCGAACAAACTGAAGAACATGCTGCACAAGCGCTTCTCTAACCCAAAGGTGAAGGAGTGGTTCGGGGGCGGCTGGACGCTCTTCAACGAGTGTTCCATCCTAAGCTACGACCCCAACACCGACAAGCTGACGGAGCACCGCCCCGACCGCGTGATGAAGCGCGGCGACGAGGTGCAGATCGTCGACTTCAAGTTCGGCAAGCCGCAGCCCGAGCACACCGACCAGGTGCGGCGCTACATATCGCTCACACACGACATGGGCTACACCGACGTGAAGGGCTACCTCTGGTACGTCTATTCGGACAACATCGTTGAAGTTTAACAAAAAAGAAAAACAACATGAACAAGACATTTCTCGAATATGTCGCAGAAGATATAATCGGCAAGTACGGCACCGACCTCTCGCGCATCGCCGTGGTGTTCCCTAACAAGCGCGCCGCTCTGTTCCTCAACGAGCACCTTGCCCGCCTTGCGGGTCAGCCCGTATGGAGCCCTGCCTACATCACTATCAGCGACCTCTTCCGCCAGCATACCGACCTCAAGCCAGCCGACCCTATAAAGCTGATATGCGACATACACAAGTCGTTCACGAAGTGTACGGGCATCGACGAGACGCTCGACCACTTCTACGGCTGGGGACAGCTGCTGCTTGCCGACTTCGACGACATCGACAAGAACATGGCAGACGCCGACAGTATATTCTGCAACCTTAAGGACATTCACGAGCTCGACGACATTTCTTATCTCGACGACGAACAGAAGGAGATGCTGAAGCGCTTCTTCGCCAACTTCAGCGACGACATCGAGTCGGAACTGAAGAAGCGCTTCCTCAGTCTGTGGTCGCACTTCGGCGACATCTACCACGACTACAACCGCCGCCTCACCGAGCAGGGCATAGGCTACGAAGGCGCCATATATAGAAAGGTGGCAAGCGAGGAGACACTCCACCTAAAGTACAACAAGTATCTGTTCGTAGGCTTCAACCTCATACAGAAGGTGGAGCGTGTGCTGTTCAGCCGACTGATGAAGGAGGGCAAGGCGAAGTTCTACTGGGACTTCGACGAATACTACATGCCGACAGCCAGAGCGCAGCAGTCTGCTTCGGTTCCGAACAACACGGCGTCGTTCGCCGCTTACCTAACCGACTTCCCCAACGAGCTCGACAACACCGACCGCGACATCTACGCCAACATGCGCCGACCGAAACGCATACGCTTCATATCCTCGCCCACGGAGAATGCGCAGGCGCGCTTCGCGAGCAACTGGCTCCTGGAGAACGACCGCTACAAGGCTGGCCGTAAGACAGCCGTCGTGATGTGCGACGAGAGCATACTGCTGCCCATAATGCACAGTCTGCCGCCCGAAGCCGACAAGGTGAACATAACGAGCGGTTTTCCGCTCGCCATGACGCCCGTAGCGTCGCTCGTGATGCTGCTCTTCGACCTCTACACGCTCGGCTTGCGCAAGAAGGGCACCGCCTTCAACCCCCACTACCTTAAGAAGCTCATGGCGCATCCCTACGCACGCCACCTCCAGGAGGTGCACTTAAAGGAGATGCACTCAAAGGGGGTGCACTCAAAGGGGGTGCACTTGTCTCAAGTGCACCAAGAAGGAAGTGCGGCACTTCTGCACCACATTGCCACACTCGTGAAGCAGGTAGGCATAGCCACAAAGCAGGAGGGCGATGCACTCACGCAGGAGTCGGTGTTCCGCATGTTCACCATACTCAACCGCCTCGCGGCATTAGCAGACAGTGGCGACCTCCTCGTCGACAACACCACGCTGCGCCGACTGGTGTCGCAGCTCGTAGGCGCAGCGTCGATACCGTTCCACGGCGAGCCCGTTGTGGGCGTGCAGATAATGGGTGTGCTCGAGACGCGCAACATCGACTTCGACAACGTGCTGCTGCTATCGTGCAACGAAGGCAACATGCCGAAGGGCGTAAACGACTCGTCGTTCATACCCTACTCCATACGCAAGGCGCACGGACTCACCACCATCGACAACAAGGTAGCTATCTACTCCTACTACTTCCACCGACTGCTGCAACGCGCCGGCGACATCACCATCGCCTACAACAACTCTACCGACAACGGACACACCGGCGAGATGAGCCGCTTCATGCTGCAGCTGCTCGTGGAGAGCGGACAGAAGATAGACCACTACAGTCTGACGGCGAAGAACCAGCCGACGCCTCTGATGCCGAAAGCCATAGAGAAAGACGAGGCGGCCCTCAGCAAGCTCGAGGAGATGAGCCGCCTCTCGCCCTCGGCTATCAACACATACATACGCTGCAAACTGGCGTTCTACTACCAGTACGTTGCGCACATCAAGGAGCCTGACAGCGACCCCGAGACTATCGACAACCGCATGTTCGGCAACATCTTCCACCGCGCAGCTTACCTTATATATAAAGACATCACCGACCATAGTCCGGTTATCGAGAAGACTCACATACAGGCTTATCTCAGCAACCGTAAACTACTGGCAAGTGTCGTAGACCGCGCCTTCGAGGAGGAGGAATGCAAGACCAACAACGGACTGCAGATTATCAACCGCGAGGTGATAATCGAGTATATCACCAAGCTGCTGAAGATAGACCAGCAGCTCTGCCCGTTCAGCATCCTGGCTATGGAGGAAGAAGCGAAGGTGTACACGCAGCTGTCGTTCACCATCCCCTCAGGGGGTGCACTTGTCTCAAGTGCACCAACCAAGCACTACAGCCTCACCATCGGCGGCATCATCGACCGACTCGACGCCGTCACCGACAAGCAGACCGGCAAGCGCCGCATACGCGTCGTCGACTACAAGACGGGCAACAAGCCGTCGAGCGCAATAAAGAGCATCGAGGAAGTGTTCGACCCGAAGAACATCGCCAGCAAACACTCCAACTACTTCCTGCAGGCAATACTCTACTCGCTCATCGTGAGCCGTTCGAAAGAGTGGAACGCGGCTAACGACGCCGTCAGCCCCGCGCTGCTATTCATAAAGCAAGCCGCAACCAACGACTACGACCCGACGCTCTGCATCGACAAACACCCGATAAGCGATGTAACGGTCTACGAGGAGGAGTTCCTCACAAAACTGAAGGAAACCGTAGCCGACATGTATTTCCCCGACGCCGCCTTCACACCCACTGACGACAGAAAGAAGTGTGAGCTTTGCCCCTATAGAATGTTGTGCGGACTATAGTAACTCTTTTGCAAAAGTCATCGTCACCCGTACGCAATCCGATCGGACGGCGAACGCAATCCAATCGGACGGCGGACGCAATCTGATCGGACGGCGAACGCGAACGGGAAGTATAACACGAACCGAATACAACCTGTTTAGGGTTTGTAATGGCAGAAGATAAACAACTAAAATATGTTAAAGTAAAATTTGTAAGCATCTGATATGTCTATTACTAACCTTTAGGTAACAGAGGCAAGAAAAAGTGCCTACTTGTATAATTCGCTGTATGTCATTAACTTTGCAACGCAATTTCGCAAAACAAAACAATAAAGACAACAGAAAGACATGAAGAATTATGCAATCAAGAACCTAAATGGTTGGCAAAACGTGGAAGGCAAGATTTTCCTTGGTCAGGAACTCGGTATGACAGGTGCGGAAGCTTCGTTGCAACGCATTGCTGCTGGCGAAGACGCCCCTTTCCTCCATTCGCACAAGACCCACGAAGAGCTTTATGTGATAATCTCCGGCAAGGGCGAATATGAAGTGGACGGCGAGAAAACAGCCGTAAGCGAAGGGTCTATCATCCGTGTGGCACCTGCAGGAGTACGTGCATTGCGCAACAATTCTGACAAAGATTTGGTAATGATGTGCATTCAGTACGAGGCAAAGCCTATCACCAGTTTCATGGACGATGCAAACATCTTCCCATTGAACAAATAATGAACGAGAAAAAAGAACAGAACAACAAAGACATAAGAGAAGCTTTATTCATCGATTGCCCTATCCGCAATGTACTTGCGCGTGTAGGTGACAAATGGTCGCTCCTTGTGCTGTACAACCTGCAGCACAAGGAGCCTGTGCGGTTTAAGGAACTGCAACGCCAGATTCCCGACATATCGCAGAAGTCTCTAACACAGACGCTCCGCTCCCTTGAAGAGGACGGATTCGTAAGCCGTGAAGTCTTCCCGGAAATTCCCCCACGTGTGGAATACAGCCTAACACCACGAGCCCTCTCCTTCCTGCCGCTCGTGGAAAACATCATCAACTGGGCCAAGGAGAACATGGAAGATATAATGGCAGACAGAGCGAAGAACAGATGTTAAATAAGATAATTCTTGTTAAACAAATCATATCTTACCTCTCATGTTTATACCTTTGCACGCAAATTTCATAATCTAAAGGATAACATCGTTTAATAAAAAGAGAAAAACATGAGAGAAGATACAGAAAAATCGGTAGTCTGCAACCATCATCGAATAAGCTTCTTGGGATTGCTCGTCACATTAGGCATAGTGTTTGGCGACATCGGAACATCACCCCTATATGTGATGAAAGCCATCCTGCATACAGGCGAAACCATCGACGAGAGCACCATACTGGGCGCATTATCCTGCATCATCTGGACACTCACTCTACAGACCACCATCAAATACGTATGTGTGGCGCTGCGTGCTGACAACAATGGCGAAGGAGGCATTCTCGCCCTTTACGCCCTGCTGCGCCGACTCAAGAGCAAGTGGATTTACATATTGGCTATCATCGGTGCAAGCACATTGTTGGCTGACGGAATCATCACCCCTGCCATCACGGTTACCACAGCCATCGAAGGACTCGAAAGCATCAGTCCTGATCTGCCGGTCATCCCAATTACACTTGCCATCATCACCATCATCTTCTTCGTACAGCGGTTTGGCACAGAGAGCATAGGCAAGTCGTTTGGAGTATTCATGCTGATATGGTTTCTGCTGCTGGGCGTGGTGGGAGCCGTCAGCATCACGTCTTACCCCATGATACTGAAGGCTTTCAATCCCTATTACGCAGTTGTTCTGCTAACACAATCGCCTGAATGGTTCTTAATCCTGGGCGCAGTGTTTCTCTGTACTACCGGTGCCGAGGCTCTCTACTCCGACTTGGGACATTGTGGCAGAAAGAACATCACCATCAGTTGGGCATTTGTAAAGACCATGCTCATTCTCAACTATCTGGGACAGGGCGCTTGGGTGCTGAACCATGTGCCAACAGCCTTGTCCGTGAATCCGTTCTTTTCCATAATGCCGCAGAGCATGTTGATCTTCGCAATCATCATGGCCACGGGTGCGGCAATCGTGGCAAGTCAGGCACTTATCAGCGGCACTTTCTCTATATTGAGCGAAGCCATGAACCTGCACTTCTGGCCGCGTATGCGAATCAAGCATCCTACTCATGTAAAGGGACAGCTCTATATCCCGATGATCAACCTTGCCATGTACATCGGCGTGGTTCTCATCATCCTGCTCTTTCGCGACTCCTCGCACATGGAGGCAGCCTACGGACTCGCCATCACCATCACCATGCTGATGACCACCCTGCTGCTCGGTTTCTACCTGCACAGCAAGGGCGTGTCGCGAGTCCTAACGATATTGTTTATGGGCGCATACTGCACCATCGAAGCCATCTTTCTGGCAGCTAACCTGTCAAAGTTTCTCGCAGGAGGATGGTGTACGATGCTCATTGGCGGAATCCTGTTCCTGATGATGTATGTATGGGTTCGGGCCATGAAGATACGACGCCATTATGTCCGCACCAAACCGCTGGATGACTATTATCAGATTATCTCCGACATCAAAGCCGACGAGAGCATCCCCAAGTACGCATCCAATCTTGTCTATGTAAACCATGCCGACAAGGAAGGCGCCGTAGACGACAAACTGCTCTATTCCATCATCAACAAGCAGCCCAAGCGTGCCGATCATTACTGGTTTATAAATATGGAGTTTGTAGATACTCCAGACACGCTTGAGTACAGCTGCAAAACTCTGGTGCCAGACACTCTCTATAGTGTGACGATGCACATAGGTTTCCGCATTGAGCCTCGTGTGAGTCTATATCTGCGACAAGTGGTGGAAGACCTTGTGGCAAGCAAGAAGGTAGATTTAAAAAGCACCTATCCTTCGCTTCGTAAGAACGGAATACCTGGCGATTTCCGGTTCATCATCATTCATCGTGTATATTATCCAGAGAGTTCCGCCAACCGTCAGCAGAACTTGTTGATGAGTTTCTACGCTCTTATCAGCAAGATAGGCATCGACGAGCCTAAGGCATTGGGACTCGACACTTCTATGGTGGTCGTAGAACGTGTGCCGCTCATCATCAACCAACGCAACAGAAGCATCAGGCGCATCACGCAGATTGTGAACAAAAAGGAAGAACAGAAAGAAAAAGGTTGTTTGTAATAAACTATCGCGAACGATTTGCGTCTAATTGAATGTATGGTATTTATAAATTTTTAATTTGTAGCTTATGAAAAGAATTATGAGAATTGTGATGATTGCCATTTGTTGCATGATGTCATTCAATATCGTAGCAAATGCGGGCAACGACAAGCCTATCAATGTTAATGAACTTCCTGCCAAAGCTCAGACCTTGCTTAGCAAACACTTCAAAGGTCAGAAGGTGATACTTGCTACGATTGAGTCTGGCGTTGTCAGCAGAAGCTATGACGTTGTTCTACGGAATGGCACGAAGCTGGAGTTCGACAAGAAGGGCAATCTTACTGAGATTGATTGCAAGCAAGGCATCGTGCCCAGCCAGCTGATTCCGCAACCCATCAAGAACTACTTGAAGGAGAATTATAGAGGAGAAACTGTGAGAAAGATTGAGTTGAACAAGAAGGAATACGAAGTGGAACTGACGAACGGAATTGACCTTACCTTCAACAAGCACTTTCAACTGATTGATATCGACTAATCGGCAGGAAAAGAAAAACCGACTGATTTTAAACGAAGAGCATAAGAATACAACATGCAGATATTATTAGCAAACGCCAAGATAATGTTCGACAAGACGGACAGAAAGCCGCTCTCCACTCCACTCTTCCAGAACGTAGCCGACACTCTGGCTGCAGAAATGGCAAGGATGGACGTTGAGGATTTGGCTCGGCAGCTGGATTGCAGCCAGAAGATAGCGACGGAGAACTGGAGACGCTATCAGAACTTTATGGCAGCCGAGAAGATGCCAGCCCTGCTTGCCTACAACGGTCAGGCATACAAGCATCTGCGTGCCGGCACCTTGAGCGACGAGGCATTGGAATACGCCCAAAAACATCTCTGGATAACGTGCTTCCTATATGGTCTGCTTCGCCCAATGGATAGCATCGTGCCTTATCGTATGGAGCATTGCGTCACGCTCGAAGCAACAAACGACAAGCCCATAAATCAGTTCTGGAAAGACCGGCTGACAGATGTGCTAATAGACTGCGTGCGGGCAGACGACGGCATCCTCCTGCATCTCTCCACAGAGGAATATGAGCATCTATTCGACTGGAAGAGGGTATGTAAGGAAGTGACGGTCGTACAGCCTCTCTTCTATGTGCGACAGAAAGACGGTAGACTGAAGATGCAGGCTGTATGGGCGAAATCGTGCCGCGGAGCTATGGTACGCTTCGTTCTGAACAACCGCCTCACCACTCCCGATGAACTTTCAGCTTTCAGCTACGAAGGCTTTGAATTTGCCCCACAATCAGACAAATCGACTTTCCCATATTTTGTAAGAGAGCAATTATGAATTAATGTGGAATAAGAGTATGAACATTATTCAACTCATAATTTGTTTATCTCAGATTGAACATATATCTTTGCAACATAAAACAAACATAACAAAATTATGAACATAGGAGACAAAATACCCGAGATTCTTGGCATCGACCAAGACGGACGCGAAATCAAGGCAAGCGACTACAGAGGTCGCAAGATTGTGCTTTACAGCTATCCTAAGGCAAACACCAGCGGATGCACAGCCGAGGCATGTTCCCTCCAGGCGCATAAAGAGGAGTTGGCTGCTGCCGGCTACGAGATAATAGGCGTCAGCAAGGACAAGCAGACCCTGCAAAAGAAGTTCGCCGACACCCAAGGACTGCAGTTCCCGCTAATCGCCGACACCGAGACAACACTATTGCAGCAACTCGGCTGTTGGGGCGAAAAAGTAGCGTGCGGCAGAAAAACCATCGGTATTCTCCGCACAACATACCTCGTTGACGAGAATGGCATCATTCAGAAAATCTTCACACCGAAAGAAATAAAGACGAAGATTCACGCCGAACAGATTCTGCAATACATTCAAAAGTAAAAAAGTAAAAGAGTAAAAAAGTGAGAAGCTATACTGGCTTTCTGCTTTTTTACTCTTTTAATTTTTTACTCTTAAAAGCCCTTTTTACTCTTTTACTTTTATCAGAACGGTGCCGGTTCAGAAGAATCTCCGAAGGGCGAACCATCCATCATATCGGGTGGCAACGGCACATCGCCGCCGTTCATCTTGCTGCCGATAATCTCTGAGCCATACGGCACGTCGACGATAGGCGCAGCCTGCTTCTGCGGATCCTGGAAGCGTGTAAACTCGCCACGGAACGTGAGGAGCACGTCGCCCGTGGCACCCTTACGGTGCTTGGCGATGATAATCTGCGCCATACCGCGAAGGTCGTTGCCCTTCTCGTCGGTGAGGATATGATAATACTCGGGGCGGTGTACGAAGAGCACCATATCGGCATCCTGCTCGATGGCTCCCGACTCACGAAGGTCGGACAGCTGCGGACGCTTACCCTCCAAACCCTCACGGTTCTCAACCGTACGGTTGAGCTGCGAGAGAGCGAGGATAGGAATGTCAAGCTCTTTGGCGAGACCCTTCAGCGACTGCGAAATCTTCGACACCTCCTCCTGACGGCTACCGAAGCGCATACCGTTAGCGTTCATAAGCTGGAGGTAGTCGATCATGATAATCTTCACGCCCTTCTCGCGCACAAGACGGCGTGCCTTGGTGCGCAGCTCGAAGATAGAGAGGCCCGGCGTATCGTCGATGTAGAGCGGCGAGCCCTGCAGGTTGCGCACATTCTTGTCAAGGCGTTCCCACTCATCGTCGGAGAGCTGACCATTAAGCATCTTGTTGCCCGGAATCTCGCAGACGTTAGAGATAAGACGGTTTACAAGCTGCACGTTGTTCATCTCAAGAGAGAAGAAAGCGATAGGCGTATGATAGTCGACAGCTATGTTCTTAGCGAGCGAAAGGGCGAACGAAGTCTTGCCCATGGCAGGACGTCCGGCGATGATGACAAGGTCGGAACTCTGCCAACCACTCGTCTTCTCGTCGAGTTTCTCGAAGCCCGTAGGCACACCCGTCAAGCCGCCGGCGTTGGCAGACGCTTTCTGAAGGATGTCGATGGCGCGGGTGATGACGGGGTCTACCTGCGTGTAGTCCTTCTTCATGTTGCGCTGCGAGAGCTCGAAGAGCGAGCCTTCCGCCTCCTGCATCAGTTCGTCTACGTCCTGCGTCTCGTCGAACGCCTTTGTCTCAATGACGCTGGCATAGGAGATGAGCTGTCGGGCGAGGAACTTCTGTGCGAGAATCTTGGCGTGATACTCGATGTGAGCCGAAGAAGCCACGTGCGAGCTGAGGTCGACAATGTAAGGCGCACCGCCCACGTCGTCGATAGTGCCCTCACGTTTCAACTCGTCTACTACGGTCATGATGTCGACCGGGTTCTCGTTCATCGAGAGCGTCTGTATGGCGTTGTATATCTTCTGGTGGCGCGGTTCGTAGAATGTCTCGGGGCGCAATGTCTCGGACACGATAGAGAACGCATCCTTATCGATCATAAGCGCACCAAGCACCACCTTCTCTATGTCAATGGCTTGCGGCTGCAGATGGCCGTAGTTCTTGTCGAAAGCCTTTGGCGCGGCTTTCGAAGAGCGTTTTATAGTAGGATTATCTGGCATGAATGAAATTTTGAGTTTTGAGTTTTGCGCTCGGCTTTGCCGCTTGCCAGAGCAAGAATTGTGCGCTTTGCGCATTTTGAATTTATGAGTTGGGACTTGTGAGTTGTGAATTCAGAATTCAAAACTGAATAATTCATAATCGGCGAAGCCGATAATTCAAAACTCAAAATTCAAAACTCATAAACTCTACACTTTATTATTCTCCGGGAATATGACTGAGGGGCGGAAAGTCTTAGCCTCCTCAAAGTCCATGATGGCGTAGGAAATGATTATCACGGTGTCGCCCACAACAACCTTGCGTGCTGCCGCACCATTCAGGCAGATGCAGCCCGAGCCGCGTTCGCCCTTGATAATGTAGGTCTCGAAGCGCTCACCGTTGTTGTTGTTCACAATCTGCACCTTCTCGCCTTCAATCATATTGGCAGCATCCATGAGGTCTTCGTCGATGGTGATGCTGCCGATATAGTTAAGATTCGCCTGTGTTACCTGCGCACAATGAATCTTCGACTTTAATACTTCTATCATCATATTTCTGAGAATCTTATTTCTTATAGGTGATGTGGTCGATGAGACGTATCGGGGTCTTGCCGCAATAAACCGTGATGCAGCCTACTACATACGCGCTGTCGTCCCAATTAGCTACATCGAGCAATGTGTCGCCATCGACAATTGAGAAATACTCCACCTCAAGTCCGTCTACGGCGTTGATTGTAGAGACTACATACTCGTGGGTCTCTGCCAGTGTGTGTGTCTTGGCATACTCGCGGCTCGCCTTCAGCGCCTCGTAGATGCGCGGAGCGATGGCGCGCTCGTCGGCTGAGAGCAGCGTGTTGCGCGAACTCTTAGCCAAGCCGTCTTCTTCGCGTATCGTGGTGCATTCTACAATCTGCACATTGAGATTGAGGAAGCGCACCATTGCCTTTACTACGGCAATCTGCTGCCAGTCTTTCTCGCCGAAATAGGCGCGGTCTGGACGTACAATATAGAACAAGCGCGACACTACCTGGCACACGCCGTTGAAATGGCCCGGACGATGCGCGCCCTCCATCACCGTTGTGACGGGCGGGAAATCGAACTGGCGTTTGTCCTCTACGGGATACATCTCCTCTACTGACGGAGCGAATACGTAATCGGCTCCACAAGCCTCCAATAAAGCGCAGTCTGCATCAAGCGTGCGCGGATAGCGCTCAAGGTCTTTCTTGTCGTTGAACTGGGTCGGATTGAGAAAAACAGAAACTACAGTCGCCCCATTCTCCGCAACACTGCGTTTTACGAGCGACGCATGGCCCTCATGAAGAGCGCCCATTGTGGGCACAAGACCTACTTTCTTTCCCGACTTCCGAACTTCAAACAACTCATTCTGAAGTTCAACTATACTTCTGAACAGTTTCATCTTTATAGTGTTTAATACCTAAAATACATTCGACACGTTTCGAATTTCGATGCAAAATAACAAAATTTTTATCAGACAAGCGCATGTAAATCGGAAAATCTTCAAGCGAAGCAATAAAGTTACATTTATCGAGTGAATAATTCAATATTTTTTTTTAAATTTGCACATAATATGCGGATTGGAGCAATATCCTATTGTGCCAATCATATAATAACAAACTCTAAAGAAACGCACAACCATTAAGAATGGAGAAAATCAGAATTAAGGATATCGCAGAAAGAGCAGGCGTGTCGGTCGGAACAGTAGACCGCGTACTACACAACCGCCCGAATGTGTCGGCACCGGCACGTGAGAAAGTGGAGAAGGCTCTTAAGGAGATGGAATATCAGCCCAATGTCTATGCAAGCGCCCTGGCTTACAACAAGACATACGTGTTCTATGCGCTCATACCGCAGCACGAGTCGGAAGCCTACTGGGAAGAGATAGAACAAGGCGTGAAGAAAGCCATCGAGGTAAGACGCGACTTCAACATTAACGTAAAGATCATGTACTATGAGCGTTTCAACAACCAGTCGTTTGTCGACTGCTACACGCAATGTCTCGAGTCGAACCCGAACGGCATCATCATAGTGCCGCAGGAAATAGACATAACAAGACAATTCACTGATATTCTCCACGAGCGACAGATTCCGTTTGTAATGCTCGACTCATACATGCCCGACCTCAAGCCGCTCTCGTTCTTCGGTCAGGACTCGTTCTGCAGCGGCTATTTCGCAGCCAAGATGCTCATGCTCATCGCAAGCAACGAGAAGGAGATAATGCTCCTGAAACAGATGAAGGACGGAAAGGTGACGAGCAAGCAGCAGGTGAACCGCGAAGTAGGTTTCCGCCATTATATGCACGACCATTTCCCGCAGATAAAGATTACGGAGCTGTGTCTGCCGTTCAAAGGCACACGCAACGAATACGATGCCATGCTGAAAGAATTCTTTGAGCAGCATCCAAGCATACACCATTGCATCACACTCAACTCGAAGGCGCACATCGTGGGCGAATTCCTGCTGCGCAACAACATGCGCGACATACAGATTATGGGCTACGACATGGTGGCAAAGAACGCCGAGTGTCTGCGCCAGGGAAGCATGTCGTTCATCATCGCGCAGCACGGATACCAGCAGGGATACAGCTGCGTCGACACTCTGTTCAAGGCTATCGTGCTGAAGAAGAAGGTGCAGCCGGTGAACTACATGCCTATAGAGCTTCTGACGAAAGAGAACGTCGACTTCTACCGCCGTACACAGCTCTAAACGGCAAAGACACAGTTCCAAGACAAAAAGAAAAGACTAAGTACATTAAAAGGATAGACTAAGTACAATAAAAATAAATATGAACAATTTAAAAGGAGTTCTTGCGATAAGCCCTCTTTTGGTTTTTATCACACTGTATCTTGTAACATCAATAATAGCCGGCGACTTCTATAAAGTGCCGATAAGCGTAGCGTTCATGATTTCGGGCATATACGCCGTAGCTATAGCAGGCGGCAAGAACCTGCAGAAGAACGTTGCGGTATTCAGCCGCGGAGCCAGTTCGCCGAACATTATGACGATGTTGTGGATATTCGTACTGGCTGGTGCCTTTGCCAACTCGGCAAAGGCGATAGGAGCCGTCGACGCCACAGTGAACACCATGCTCTCGCTGCTGCCAAGCAATATGGTGCTGCCCGGACTGTTCATTGCCACATGCTTCATCAGTCTGTCTATTGGCACGAGCGTCGGAACGATCGTGGCTCTTGTACCCATCGCCTCCGGACTGGCACAGACCATGCAGCTCGATGTGGCGCTGCTGACGGCTGTAGTTGTAGGCGGAGCGTTCTTCGGCGACAACCTCTCGTTCATCTCCGACACCACCATCGCCGCAACAAGCACGCAGGGCTGCAAGATGAACGACAAGTTTCGCGTCAACTTCTTCATCACGCTGCCGGCTGCCATCATCACACTCGCCTTATACGTATTCTTAGGTCAGGAGATGCAGCCACTCGTGAATGTGCATGGCATCAACTATCTGAAGATTCTGCCCTACATAGCCGTTCTCTCTACAGCCATCGCCGGCATGAACGTGATGCTGGTGCTCACCATCGGACTGGCTATCACCGGCGTTATCGGCGTGCTCGACGGAAGTTTCGACGTATTCGAGTGGTTTCACTCTATGGGCGACGGCATCCTCTCTATGGGCGAACTCATCATCATCACAATGCTTGCGGGCGGCGTGTTCGAGATAGTGCAGAAGAAGGGCGGCATCGACTTCATCATCGCCAAGACAACGGCGGGCATAAAAGGCAAACGCGGAGCGGAGGCCGTAATCGGGCTCATGGTGGCTATCGTAGACCTTTGCACAGCCAACAACACCGTAGCTATCATCTCCACAGGAAATATCGCACGACGCATCAGCGAACGCTTCGAACTGGACAAGCGCAAGGTGGCAAGTCTGCTCGACACGTGCTCGTGCTGCGCACAAGGCTTCATTCCTTACGGCGCACAGATGCTTATGGCTGCCGGACTGACACAGCTGAACCCCGTCAGAATAATGCCCTATCTGTTCTACCCCATGGCTCTGACGCTGTGCGTAGTTGTGGCTATAATCTTCCGTCTGCCACGCAGATACTCTTAACATTCCTCAACACCCCACACCATCTCAACACCTCAACACCCCACACCATCTCACCATCTCAACATCTCACCATTCTGATATGGATATAATAAAGCGTAACTTTTTCCGTATTCTGCAAAATACGGTGTTTGGAATGAGCGAAGAAATAGAGCCCATGTCCAAATACAAATGGAACGTACTGGCTAAGCTGGCTGAGACGCACGGCTTGGGCGAGTATTTTGCCGACCGCGCCGACATACCTGTCGTGGGCGGACTGCAGAATCTGCCCGACGCTGGCTTCTCGAGAATGCAGAATCTTCTGCTGAACAGCCGACTGAAGAAGATACGCAAGACGGAACCGTTCAGCGAGGACTCGTCGATAGAGACCCTGAACTTCCTGGACATCATCGTACAGACCACACAGACCATCCTTACCAACGGTTTGCACTTCGCAAACATCGTGCGCATCGGCGATTATCTGCGTAAGGACGGCGACAAGATCGATTTTATCAAGCTCGAGAAATGGCTCAGCCGACTGCAACTTGCAAAGATTGCACAGTTGGAGGCAAGCATTCTGATACAGACGCTCGGATTCGAGCTCGACGAGATTCCGTTCATAACCAGCGTCACACCGCAAGCCTACGACATGGCTATCGAAGCCCTCGACGCACCTATCGTGATAAAGCAGGACGAATGGCAGTTCCATAATTCCGGCATCTTCGTGTCGAACAACTCGAAGGCTATGAGAAAGACGTTCCGCAACTACAAGAAGTATTTCTTCTATGCGCCGGTGGAGGTAGCAAGCTGCTGCGTACACAGATTCGAGAACAGCATCTCGACCATTGAGGAATAAAAGAAAAGGAAACTAAAAAGCATTAGCCGACCAGCTAAATGTAAAAGAAAAGTCACCGTTCGCGTTCGCCGTCCAATTGGTTTGCGTTCGCCGTCCGATCGGTTCGCGTTCGCCGTCCGATCGGTTCGCGTTCGCCGGCCAATCAGACCACGAACGCGAACGATGACTTTACCACGTTTGATAACACTATTAGTTTTACCAAACAGCTATAAATAACTATTGTTATTGTTATTCTTTGTTAGGCAAGTGGAACTCGTACGACTTGTCGAACACCTGACTTACCTTATTTATTTCGAGGAATGTTGTGCCCGTCGGGTTGCCCAATCCGAAGCTACCACTAAGGTATGCTATCTTATCGTCAGAACCGATGTAGCCCTTCTGTCTGAGCATACGCAAAGCAGCTGTGAACATGTATGCAGCCGGCGCGTGTTCCTTCTGATGAACGGGGATAACGCCGAAGCTGAGGTTCAGCCAGCGCTGTGTCTTATCCTTGTAGCAGATGGCAAGAATCGGGTTCGGACCGCGGAATGCAGCCAGGTGGCGCACGGTTTCGCCCGTAAGACTGTCGGTGATGATGCCAGCTACGCCGAGCTTCTTCGTAGCCTCAATAGCTGCATGCGCAAGGAACTCGCGCTGCGAGCAATTGTCGTTCATCGGCACGTCGTAGTCGCCCAACGCCGAGCGGTCTTTCTCTGCCTGCTCTGCGATGGCAGCCATTGTCTGTACAGCCTCAAGCGGATACTTGCCGCTTGCAGTCTCGCCACTAAGCATGAGCGCATCAGTATACGAATAGATGGCGTTGGCAATGTCGGTAACCTCGGCACGTGTAGGACGCGGATTCTTGATCATCGTGTGGAGCATCTGGGTAGCTACGATAACCGGCTTCTTCTTCATCACGCACTTACGGATAATCTGGCGCTGGATGCCAGGTATCTGCTCGATAGGCACCTCGATGCCAAGGTCGCCACGCGCAATCATAATGCCGTAAGAAGCGTCGATAATCTCGTCGATGTTGTCCACACCTTCCTGGTTCTCAATCTTAGAGATGATCTTTATGTCGCTGTTGTGCTCGTCGAGTATCTTCTGTATCGCCAAAACGTCATCGGCAGAACGCACGAACGAGTGAGCGATGAAGTCGATGTCTTCCTCAATGGCGAGGAGGATGTTGTCGTGGTCTTTCGGCGTGATGGCAGGCAGAGCGATGTGCTCGCCCGGCACGTTAACGCTCTTGTGCGCACCAAGCACACCGTCGTTCTGCACCTGAGCCACAAGCATCGGTCCGTCGTTCTCTATAACAAGCATGTCGAGTTCGCCGTCGTCGAAGAGCACATGGTCGCCAACCTTAACGTCCTTGGCGAAGTCGATGTAAGAAACGTTTACGATGTCGTGCGAAGAATCCATACCCGGACGACCGAATATCTTAACGACATCGCCTGTCTTGTACTCTATAGGCTCGGCGCAGCCAGTGGTTCTCACCTCCGGACCCTTTGTGTCGATCATAAGGGCAAGGTGGGGCGAAACTGTTCTTACATTCTTTATAATATTACGTATCCCGTCAGGCGTCGCATGCGCTGTATTCATTCGCACGACGTTCATTCCGGCAAAGAACAATTTGCGGAGGAACTCGACATCACAACGGCGATCGCTAATAGAAGCAACAATCTTTGTCTGTTTCATCGTATGTATATTTATATGTTTTTCGTATGCAAAGTTACAGATTTTCTTAGAAAAACCACCAATATTTACTACACATAAAATCTTAAATATGTGTAATAATTAAGGAGTTACCATTGATGTGTTCAGCAAATTCTTGGCTGTATCGTGTATTCTCATGCGATACTTGTCGGCATAACTGATGCTCATTATGCGCTGTGGCTCGGCAATGGTTGGCGTAAGAGCCAAAGCAAGGTGTCCCATAGTGCGGCGCAGATTGAGTTCTACGCACGGATGAAGCATGAAGCCTTCGGCGTCTTCGCGTGCGACAGCCATCATGTCTACGCCGAAAGCGCCCTCATACACACCCTTGAAATGAGCTGAAAGAATATTGCAGATACGCTCGCTGACGCTATCCACAAGTGCGAGGTCGGCATAACGCGAAAGCATCTCGCGCTTGTCTGCTTCTGTAGCAAGTATGTTGCCTACGTAAGCACCGCCACGAGTGGCGAAAAGCGAAATTCCCTTGAACTCTATCGTGCCGTCGGCGTTGCTGAAGAACTCCAGTCCGAAGTCGTACACCTTATTATATAGTGGTTCTACCATGATGCCGCCTTGACGTTTTACGACATTCGCAGCCCATCCTTCGAGATGCGCGTCAGGTGCGGCGGTCTCTACATAGCGCACTCCCCTACCGCTACTGCTCCAAGGCGACTTGAGTACGCTCTTGCCGTTCTGCGCCATTGTCTGCTTCACATCCTCCATCGTTGTGCAGTAACGGGCTTCGCCTACGGTCTTTTCCTCGCATGCTTCACGCAGCAGAGGCAGAAGATGTTCTGCAGCGAAGCGGCGGCTGCTCATCTCACGAATGGCAGCAAGTGTGTCGTCGCTTGGCATGAACGGTTGAAGATTGCTGTTCGCACGCAGCAACTGCTCTTTTATCGTGCGGTCCCAGCCCCACGGATCTACCCGAAAACTCTCCACATCTTCAAAAGCAAAGGCTTTCAAGTCGGCATAAGTCACGAAAACCACATCTTTGCCAAACTTACTCAGATGGCGACGCGCTTCTATCGCAGCCTCAACATCGTCTACAAGCACCATGTCGCCTTCAGAAGCCCAGAAAGCAGGTATGAATCCTAAGTCGGTGCGCAGACGTCGACCCGCATGAGGAGCTGTAAAACGTTCCTGATTGGCAGCAAGAGCTATGTCGTGCTCTGGATTGAATATATGTAACTTCATCTGTTATTATCTTTAATTACTTCGTAAGATTTTCTATTACTTCGTAAGCAAGTGCAAAAATACCACTTTTATTTCACATTCGAGCGGCTACATATCCGCATTATAGCACACAGCAAACGATGCAAATGCAAAAAATAAAAAAAAATGCAGTTTTTGCAATACAGAGTTTGCAAATAAAGAAATTAATATTACCTTTGCATAGTTATAGAAGACTATATAATAAATAACAAAACATTCAAAGCAACTGAAGCAACTGAAACAACAGACAGAGTGATGGAAGCTTTCTTTAAAACTCATAAATACCTCGTAGAGCATACGGACGCACCAGTCAGACGCAATCTTATGGACGAGATTGACTGGAGCGATCGTCTCATTGGCATTAAGGGCACACGAGGCATCGGAAAGACTACATTCCTCTTGCAGTATGCCAAGGAGAACTTCGACACAAACGACCGCCGCTGCCTCTACGTGAACATGAACAACTTCTACTTTCAGGGACGCGGCATCGCCGATTTTGCTATGGACTTCTATAATCACGGCGGCGAGGTGCTGCTCATCGACCAGGTGTTCAAACAGCAGAACTGGAGCAGCGAGCTTCGCAAGTGCTACGACCAATGTCCTAACCTGAAAATCGTCTTTACCGGCTCAAGCGTGATGCGACTGAAGGAGGAAAACCCCGAACTTTGTGGCATCGTAAAGAGCTATAATCTGCGCGGATTCTCGTTCCGCGAATACCTGAACCTAAAGACCGGCAACAACATACCCGTCCACACACTCGACGACATACTCGCCAATCATGTAGAGATAGCTAACGAGATAGCAAGAAAGGTGGACATTGCCGACAACTTCGACAACTATCTTCATCATGGTTTCTATCCTTTCTTCCTTGAGCACCGCAACTTTGAGGAAAATCTGCTCAAGACGATGAACATGATGACTGAAGTGGACATTCTTCTGATAAAACAAATCGAACTCAAATATCTCACAAAAATAAAGAAGCTTCTCTACCTGCTTGCTGTAGACGGACTGAAAGCGCCGAACATCAGCAACTTGGCTGGAGAGATTGAGACAAGTCGCGCCACGGTGATGAACTACATCAAGTATCTCTCTGACGCACGCCTGATAAACATAATGTATCATCCTGGCGACGAATTCCCGAAGAAGCCTTCGAAGGTGATGATGTACAACCCTAATCTCATGTACTGCATCTACCCCATCGTGGCAGACCGTCAGGAAGTGATGGAAACGTTCTTTGTAAATATGCTTTGGAAAGAGCACAGCGTAAACCAGGGCAACCGCGACGCCGCATACATCATCGACAACAAGCAGCACTTCCACGTTACGAGTGCCAACCACATGCGACGCTCACGCAATTCCTCAGAACAACTCTACGCCACCTACGACCTCAACGTCGGTCAGACAGACAAAATTCCACTCTGGGTGTTCGGACTACTCTATTAAAAGTAAAAGAGTAAAAGAGTAAAAAGGAAAGTAGAAAGGCTTAAGAAGGCTTAGAAAGGCTTAAGAAGGCTTAGAAAGACCTAAGAAGGCTTAGAAAGGCTTAATAAAGAAAGCCCAATAAGGCTTAGAAAGAAAAAGTTTAAAAACCACTATAAGTATTCACTAATTAAAGAATTAGTAAAATGGCTAAAGAAAAAAAATTTATCACTTGTGATGGTAACACAGCTGCCGCTCATGTGAGCTACATGTTCACAGAAGTAGCTGCTATCTATCCTATCACTCCGTCATCTCCGATGGCAGAGCATGTAGATGAATGGGCTGCCAAGGGTCGTAAGAACCTCTTCGGTCAGCGAGTTTCTATCCAGGAAATGGAGTCAGAGGCTGGTGCAGCAGGCGCTCTCCACGGCTCACTCCAGGCTGGTGCCCTCACTTCAACATACACTGCTTCGCAGGGTCTGTTGCTGATGATTCCTAACATGTATAAGGTTGCAGGCGAGTTGCTACCGTGCGTGTTCAACGTTTCTGCACGTACACTGGCTTCACACTCTCTCTGTATCTTCGGCGACCACCAGGACGTTATGGCTTGCCGTCAGACAGGCTTTGCTATGTTCTGCTCTGGTTCAGTGCAGGAAGTTATGGACCTCTCTGCAGTTCCTCACCTTGCTACACTTGAGACATCAGTACCGTTCATCAACTTCTTCGACGGTTTCCGTACATCACACGAGTACCACAAGATCGAAGAGATGGATATGGAAGACATCCGTCCGTTGGTAAATCCTGACTACATCAAGCGCTTCCGCGACCGTGCACTCACACCTGAGCGCCCTGTTACACGCGGTACAGCAGAGAACCCGGAGACATTCTTCACACACCGTGAGGCTTGCAACGAGTACTACAACCGCATCCCTGAGGTAGTAGAGAAGTACTGCCAGGAGATGACAAAGATCACAGGTCGCGAGTATCACCTCTTCAACTACTACGGAGCTGAGGACGCAGAGAACGTAATCATCCTCATGGGTTCTGCAACAGAGCCTGCACGCGAGGCTATCGACTACCTGAACAAGCAGGGCAAGAAGGTAGGTATGGTTGCTGTTCACCTCTATCGTCCGTTCGCAGTAGACTACCTGAAGAAGGCTCTTCCTGCAACTGTTAAGCGCATCGCCGTGCTCGACCGTACAAAGGAGCCAGGCGCAGAGGGCGAACCGCTGTACCTCGACGTTAAGTCGGCTCTCTACGACGACGAGCGCAAGCCGCTTATCGTTGGTGGCCGTTACGGTCTCGGTTCTTCAGACACAACACCGGCTAAGATCGTTGCTGTATTCAAGAACCTTGAGCTCCCGCAGCCTAAGAACCACTTCACAGTGGGCATCGTTGACGACGTTACATTCACTTCACTTCCTGAGGAAGAGGAGATTCCGATGGGCGGCGACGACTTGTTCGAGGCTAAGTTCTACGGACTCGGTGCTGATGGTACTGTAGGTGCTAACAAGAACTCTGTACAGATCATCGGTAACAACACCAACAAGTACTGCCAGGCTTACTTCTCTTATGACTCTAAAAAGTCAGGCGGTTTCACTTGCTCACACTTGCGTTTCGGCGACAGCCCAATCCACAGCGCATACCAGGTAAATACTCCTAACTTCGTGGCTTGCCACGTACAGGCATACCTGAACATGTACGACGTGACACGCGGTCTGCGCAAGAACGGTTACTTCCTCTTGAACACAATCTTCGACGGCGAGGAACTCGTTAACTTCATCCCGAACAAGGTAAAGCGCATCTTCGCTCAGAACAACATCACAGTTTACTATATTAACGCTACAAAGATTGCTCAGGAGATTGGTCTCGGCAACCGTACCAACACCATCCTCCAGTCTG